>WPCG01133799.1_pt1 | contig 35038 bp, 24 predicted proteins | sample 5403311 | NCBI WGS metagenome assembly WPCG01 (sample SAMN12869467, study PRJNA574797) | sludge metagenome | isolation source: wastewater treatment of Control | place: China:Beijing | collected 2019-05-17
AATTGTGTATTGTCTATGTTTCTTCGTTTTGCGCTCCATTTGAAAACCTCCTTAAATATACTTATATAACAAAAATAGAGCTATGGAAATACATAACCCTACTCTTTTTATTTTATTGTCCGTTTTAATCAAATACTTTCATTTCAATCGTCTCTTTTTTATTCGATAGGTCTTTCCCAAGTTGCATCACGATCTGTAAATCCATAATCTCTGGATCGTTCATGTGCATTAAAAATTGTAATCACGAAGTTTCTTGTACGGTTCTTAGTACTACTATTAATATAATAATATTTTCCATTATCATTTGAGTTTACATCAAGTGAATTGACACTGACAAGTTCATCAGTTCCATTGAGTTCAATACGATAGTCATATAAATAACCATCCGGATCTAAAACGTTCACGTTAAATGAGAAGTAACCACTCTTATTTCGACCAAATCTAAACTTATAAGTATCTTGACCTAACATATAGAAAAGATTTGTCGAGTTGTTATATTTAACGACTGTATGAAACTGTGGTAACTCGGTGACAATCGCATCACCAACCGGTAAATTGGTATCCATGTTTCTCACATTTATCACAACAACTTTACCTAATAAAGATGGAACAAGATCATTTCCTTCATAGACAACATCGAAAATATAGGATACGTTGTAGGTCACATCAGTGACTGTAATATGGTAATAAATCATTTTGTTTAAGTCTTCAGATGTGACTCGATATGTGATGATTACATCATCTAATTCATTGCCTTCATTTGCTGTAAAATCTGCTGCTAGTTGACCGACATAAATCGAATCTGGACCATCAACTTCTTCTGTCCATAGGTTGTTAGTTGCATCATATCTTGAGATAGTTGCTCCTAAGGGTAAATAGTTTAAGAAGAATGGAATATAGGAATCAAGCGGAATGTTTGAGACTTGACCATCTACCCTAAATTGAGTCACTCCATTTGTATCTGCTCCATCATAGTCAATACCAGCATAATATATACTCATTTGATATGCTGAAGGTGTTTTAATCGTTCCGTCTGCGTTTGCTTCATAAATAGGTGCATAGATGGTTTCAGTTGCAAGTTCAGCAAATTGAATATTTGTTAAGTATGCATTTGTACCTGGACTCTTTGTGATATAGACAGTTCCCATATTAATCGCATTATCACCTGTTCGATGGTAAGTGATTTGGAATTGGTAATCTCCTGCATCCGCTGTTTCATCAACCGTAAAGACTAAATAGTTTTCTGTCACTGAAAAACTAATACCATCTACATCAGCTGGTGATATGCCAAAATATGAATCAGGATTATCAGTTTGAAGATTGTATATATTTTCTGAATATGAACGATCAATTCCATAGTCAATGGAAATAGTTGTAGAAAATGCTTCACGTGTGACAATAACAGGGTTCAAAGCCGTCATCGTTACTTTATTGTTATTTCGATAAACGTCTTTTATGCTTACAGCTCTTTCTCTAATTTGATGTGAGTAATTGGTTGTCGTTCCACTTTCAGAACGAACCGAATACGTTACATTATAGTTTCTAAAGCCTGATGTGTAAGTGGTGGCTCCAATGGTTACATTTGTAATTGTCGCAAAATCACTCACTTGAAGTTTATCAAGGAATGGTAAGGTGTAATATAAAACATTTTCTTGATATGCTTTTGCTTGAGGATTGATGACTGGAATGAGCGTATTATCGGTAAAATCGAGTGGGTAACCAAAATTCACAAATGAAGTGATTGTTGTTCCTGATGGGACAACCGTTCCTGATGAGTAATGTTCTACCTCTTCAACTGCTCGAAGTGTTGATGCTCCTTTAGTAAATGTGTAATAGATTCGATTTGCATAAGGAAGTAATCTAAATCCTAAGCGATACAAACCTGTTTTAAGTTGTGGATTGACACCTACATTAAGTGTAAATGGGTAGTTAGTTGCATTTTGAACAAGTGTAGAAGTTAATGTGTAATCTTGATAATCAACAAATACATAACTACTTGTTGAAGGATCAAAATACTCAAGAGTTACATTATCATTAGAAGTTGAACCAATCGATAAAATATCTGTTCCAACAGGTAACACTTGGCTCACATTTCTAAAGTTGATTAAAAGATTTGAATTGACATTTTGAACAGTTATATTAGATGGAACACCTGTACGAGTGATACCACCATCAATTTGATAACTATAGGCTGCAGGTAAAGTTGGATTTGCTTGATAGGTGACATTAAGACGAATCAAATAATCCGATGTATAGTTATCATTAAAGAAGGCATCATAATGATATGAGACTTCAGAATACGAAGTGATGTAACCAATATTGATAAGTCCTGTTTGTAAATTGTTCATGTCAAATGTATAAGTGAAAAGTGGGTCTAAATCAGGTTTATTTTCAGGAGCTATTAAAGGGCTAGCATAATCATATAAAAGAGGTCTAAAACTACTGATATATCCACTCATGTTTGTACCATAAGGGAATCCATAGTAGTCTTCAATCGTCTTTGCAACAACAGCGTTATTTGGCGTTACTGCGCCATATATCTTATAGTTGACCGTTGACAGTCCACCTGTAAATTGAAGTTGTGATAAGTGTAGATTAAATGTAATGACACCAAGTGGATTAACATCGGTTGGATGAGTGACTGATGGTAAGTATAGCTTACTTAACGAACCGCCTTGTTCTTCTAACCTAAGTGATAAATTCGTGCTATCAAGAAGTCTTGATTTATCACTATACATCGTCTGAAAGAGTTTCTCATAATCATCAAGTAAATCTTCATATGTTTGACTTTGATCTGCTTGAATTCTTACTGGATTTTCATAGTCAATATCATATCGTGGTAAAACATCGTTTTCATGATACAGTGGTAATAGTCTTTCGAATGACAGGTTTGCTGGTAAGATCGAACCAAATGTCGAACCTGATGAGGTTGCTAGCACATACATACCGTTAGGTCTTGAATTGATAAAAGTTTGTGATAAATTCCCATTTTCAGCGAAATAAATATATTGTTGTAAAACGGGGTCTGTTTGCATCTCAAAGGTAGGTGAATAGACATATTGACCTACAGGATCATTCGGATCTTCTGTGATAACTGGTACACCTTGTGGTCTAGCAAAGAAGTTATAAGATGGCATATTATTACTATACTCAATGGTAGATCCAATCACCTTTGTTGATTCGACATCCCACACTTGATTGTAAAGTGGTAAATCATGTTCATACTTATATTCAGCAAGTGTCCCTACATTAACCGTTGTATTAGGAACTGCTGACCAACCAGGACTACTATATGCAGGAGCATCTGTTCTTGAAATGATTTCTGTTGTATAGGTTTGATTTGTTGAATATCCACCATTTCTAAGATATCTTCTTCCGTAATAAGTGACTTCAGAGCGATTGGTTGTTCTTGCATATGTGGTGCGCTGCCAATATCCAGTATTGATGTTATAGTTATAAACATATTTTTGAGTCTGTATGGATATATTATATCTAGTTCGTTGAGCATTACTTGCATTATTAACTGAATTACTTGAATCTTGATACCAATATATACCTGTAAATACAGCTTGTGTGGTATCATTTTTTCTTGCACTATAATAAACAGCATTTCTAAAATCAAAGAAATAAATCGATGAGTTAAAATTATCAACTTGGTCTAGACGTCCGATTAAGTCAACATTAGGATCCATATTAACGATGAAGTTGAAAGTTGAATTGCTGTCATTATTTCCATACATCGTTAAGTTTGCTCCACGTTGAAGACGACCAAAAATACCACCAAATCCACGTTTATCTTCTGGATATAGACGGATATCACTATAGGTATCAGGAAAGATAAAAGTCGAATCAACTGGGTAAAAATAATCTCTAATCGTTTCATAATCCATTACATCTACTTGATTGTAATTTAAAAATTGTGGTGAATTTCCACGATTGAACGCACGAACAGATCCATAGTTAATAGCTGTATCAATTTTTACATAAAATGAAGAACCAATAACCACTGTTGCACCAGCAATACCACCTGCAACATCAGTTGAACTGACTTGCCCATGATTCATCATACGACGCATAATCGATAAACCATAACCAATAATTCCACCAGCTGATGCATTGATTCCTGGTCTTTCTTCAGAAGATTCACGCATGTATACGCGCACGTTTCCACTATATAGTCTTGAATAATATGAGTTATCATACGCTGGAACGATTACATCTTGTGTTATATCATGACGCATCGTATTACCATAATAAGATGTGAGCGTTCGATATTCATGACTAGTTGAATAGATGGATATGGATATGGTTAATGCAGAAACCGTTCCATAATTAATTGTATTGGAAAGTATTGAGTTCCAAATAGCTGCAGTATTCGCAGTGCCATATGGTGTTGATGCATTTCCATTTCCTATCTCAATATAAATAGCAATGCCTAATATACCACCAGCACGTACGAAATTTTTAGATAGTCCAATAACACTTCCACTATTTGCGGAGTCATATATTCTTGATTTTGATGACATAACTGCTGCAGATATACCACCAATAACCACACCATGTCGATATTTCGTGTTAGAACCACCAGTTGTTGATGCAATATTAAATGTTGTGTTAGCCGTATCAACATTGCTTGTATTTTCAAAACGCACATCGCCCATGTTTGCTGAATTTTGAATATCGCCATCATTGAAGGTCGCTAAGCCTCCAGCATAAACATTTGCATGTCCTAATATGCCATTATATATACCATATCTTGAAAACAGATTCGCATTGTTGATGGAATTCATAATGCCTATGGTCGCAACCGGCATCGATTGGTTTCCATTTGGATCCATGTTACCTGAGTTATTGTAATTAACGAATCCACCAATGTAAATATTATTGGGTTGAGAAAAATCACTTAGATTGGATGTTATTCCAGCAACAATGATTTCACCATTAACTAACCCATTTTTAATCCAACGATTCATCGATAATATATGTGCAATACCAGAAATAAAAAGTTGTTTTTGAATCGAGTTATTTCCTTGCATCGTTAAATTATATGCTCGAATACTTCCATCATAAGTAACATTTAAGTAATCGATGTTTGTTGCCATACTAATACCAGCAATATAAGTTGTTTGTGCAATGGTTTGATTTTTTAAAGTAATATCCCCATGATTTTCAACAAAGCGAAGAAGCGTATAGGCATCTTGGGTACTATAATAAACACCTGAATAGTAATAAACATTGACTAATTCCATATCCATTGAATTTCTTGCTTGTGATATGGTTAAAGATTGTCCAATGTTATAGACAAGTGTTGTGTATGCTAGATTTGTAAAGTTTCCTGATAAAGGTGATTCAGTGTAATAATCTAAAGAAGCCTCCGACGTATTAAACAAGTGAATAAACTCGCTTGCTTCACTGTGATTTGAGATTAAAACACCTGATGAAATCACATTATTTGTATTTCTTAATTTGGGATCAATTGAACCTTTATTGGTATAATGACCAACGGCCACTGACATTTCAGTAGCTAACCCAGCACTCATACCAATGACACCAGCGATATATTGGGTTTCGGTATATTGACTCTTTATTTCATAGGCTGTTAATGTCCCTTCATTGGTCAGTAAGCCAAGTATATGTTTTGCATTGGCAGTGTGATTGACATACCCAATCACGCCACCCATGTATATCACTGGATTTGATGATGCGTTCATGGATGTCGAAGTCGTCCCAATGCCTTTAATATCTATCTTATTATATGCATCGGTTAAAATCAGACGCTCATTTCCACTCGCTCCAATGATTCCACCCATGTGATAGGTCGGATTAATTAAAATATCTGTTCGATAGATATGATTTTGTCTAGCGTCAAGGAGACCCTCAACATAGACTGACGACACATAACCTGATGCACGACCTACAAGACCACCTACATAAAATTGTCCGAGTGTACGTGTTCCTAAATCAAGAGATACATCAGCTAATACATTTCGAATGGTTCCATCAATCAAATCACCAGCAATCAGTCCGATAAAGTTAGTGACCCCTGCATAATTATCGGTTTCTGTGAGTGTCAGTTGTGCATTTAGGAAAATTAAATTATAGACTTGTCCTCTAAGAATCCCAAATAATCCTGTGTAATACGATTCTTGTACCATTCCATCAACAATGTGAAGATCACGAATGTAAATCGATTGATTCATCCCAGCAAAAACACCTGTAAACTCAACAGTCGGTGTGGTATATCCTCTAGGTGCAACACCTCCCATATCAATATTACCTGTGATTAAGTAATTCATTTCACGATATGGTGTCTGTCCAGCAGGACGGTTGTAATTTAACATTTTTGAAAAAGCAATCAAATCTAGTTCATCTTCAATAATAAAGTAATTTGGTATGGTGACATATTCATTTAAATCTTGATTAATAACAATTTGATAACTGGTACTTACAAATTCTAAACCTAATGTTGAAGGATATTTTGGATAAGGATTGGTTTGAGCTGGATAATAATACCATCCTGAACCAAGAATAGCATTGGTATTTCTTAATTGTGTCGTTGTCATTGAAGTGGCATATAGATTAGGTGTGGTAATGTTATAGGTACTACCAGCAATCGTCACTGTTTCTTGATAAATGGTATCATCATAAGCTAAATGATCAATGGTTGCACCTGGATGATTCGTAAATAAAACGGGTTGAACCGTAAAACGAGAACCATAGGAAGCATTTACAACAACACGTCCTACGAAATAAGCATCTGTAAATATGCCATAGTTATCATAGATAATACCTGATGCTGAGCCTGCTGATGCGACCATACGAATACCAGCAACTAATGCAGTTGCACGATAATCAATAACATAGACATGGTTAACATGTCCAGAAGCTCGGTTTTCACCGACAAGATTTGCTGCCTTAAATAGTGAGTTACTTTCGAAGTTATATTCAAATGTTGGATTAATCAGTCCAAAATTTTGAATCGTTCCTTCATTATAGGCAAACATGGAATAATAACTCACATAAGATACGGTTGTTTCAAACTCTGTGCCTTCATATAGTATCTCAGTTAGTTTATCATAACCAGAAAAATATAAACTCCACACTTCAAAACCACGTCCATCAAAAGTTCCTTTAAATGCTTGTGAATAAGTGACACCTTCAATTTCAAAGTGGAAACCGATGGGATTAAACTGTTTCGATTTCATGACTGTATAGTCAATATCTTGACCTAGAACATAATCAAGACTCATGAGTCGATCAATTGCGGGCAAAGTGAGTTTCGTTTCAAATTGAGTATATTTTAAGTTATAGGAGACATCTAACGAAAAACGATAGAGCTCTTCAGCTGTATCAAATCGTATGATTTTCCCCCATGTTGCTGGATTTATTTGCATAATGGCTGCAGATGTAGGAGCAACTGTATTTCGAAACTCTGTATAAGATAAATAGGTTGATTCTGGTAATGTAATCGAAGGTAACTCTTCAAAACGATGCGTTCCTGTATTTCCATAGTTTTCTTGAGCAATTGAAATGGATCGTGGTAACACGATGATTGTTAATAACAAAACAAATAATGAAAAAACAAAAATACCAAGGAATATTTTTTTTATCATTTGTCTCATGACCAACTACCTCCCCATGGTGGAGTGAGTAAACCCCAATTATAGATAGGTGCATTATTACCTGCTTGAATCGCTTCAACGACTATTGAAAACTGTAAATAGTAACCAACTGATTTTGTTTTAAATTCATCCCCATCAAACGCTTCAATAAAAGGGATGGTGAGCTGTGCAGAATCCATATCTCTCTCGATTAAATGCATATAATAATAAAAACCATCATTGAGTGTGTTATTATACCAATCTGAACCTGGAACAACCACATCATTTGATGTAATACCACCTAATGCTATCTCTGCATCAATCAAATCTTCATAATACACATCATTGACATAAAAATATCTGTCAATCGCATAATTAATGGGTTGATCTACAATCGCAACCTCTCCACGATTACCTTCAAAATCGATGGTAGATAAAATGAGTGAATCAACAATCGACACACGTAAATAAGTATCCACTGTACTATTAACTTGGATATTCACTCTTAAATTACTTATGTAATCATCTGCATTTGGATCAGATACATTAATTCGATATACACCTGTTTTAACCACTGTTGAACCTGGATAGAGCATATGTAAATCAGGTTCAGCAAAATTAGAACTTAAATAAGCGAGATAATTAGCATCTACTTTAGCAGCAGTCATAATGAATGAATCTGTTCGATTAATTAGAACAATCCAAGCAAAACTAAAAGACCCGAATAACACGAGTAGCAAAGATGTGATGGACATGACCATGATTCGGTATCTTCTGCGCATAATACTCCTTTATTATGGTTGATCAATGAATGAGTATAACCCATCAATCAGTAATTCACCATCTTGAATGCCTAATCCTTGATTAGGTGTATATGGATCAAATGCAATTACAAACTCAACCACTAAGATATGTCTTGATGGCAATGCAGTAGGTCCTAAGATGGATATATTGTTCGTAATAATGGGTGTTTCACCATCCATAACATAATCAAATAAATTACTTAATCGATAATTTTCAAGTGCTAAGCCTTTATAGATAATCTCTTGATTACTTATGGTATCTAGACTTATGTTTTGAATCATATAACTGTTATCATATTCATAATCAGCTAAAGATTGATACCATGTTAATTTAATATTAGCATTTTCTATGAAGAAAAAGTTAGTTAAATCGTATGGAAGATCTGTTTCTGATGCTCTTATATTCTTTAAACTAAGTTCAACTAACATATCAGGTGTTAAAACATCATTATTATTCGATATGGTTACACGAATACTATAATAATCTGCAGGAAGTGAATTATTCAAGTATGCATTGAGTTCTGCAGGATCTTCAAATGACTCATAAGAACCACCATTTTTCCCGTATTCAATATCTAGATTGACATCACGTTTCATGACATCCATATTAACAGGTTGAATATGGTTTTCAGTTGTGTTGGTAAACCATGCAAAAACAACAGTTGCAAATAATGCAAAAGCCATGAAAAACATAATGAATGATTTGATTAATTGTCTCATGTGGTTTACCTCCTTAACTAAAATATAAAAAGCCAGTCGACCTCAATTACTTGAGAGCAACTGGCTACCTAAATATTTAGGCCCTATAGCTTTGCGTCACTAGGTCACCCTAGTTTTGCCAATGTTTTTATTTCTTTAGTTTTTCTTGTTCTTCTTTTAAAATCTTTTCATACTCTAGCTGCCTTTTTTCTTCAAGTTCTTTTTTAAATGCTTCTTGTTCTTCTTCTAATTTTTTTTTCTTCTCATTGTGAAACTCTTTTACTAAATGAATAACTTCAATGAATAATATGATGAGAAGTATAAAGATAACAATAGGGAAAATGATGTTTCTGGATTGTACGATTACTCGAACAAGTGGTCTTAGAAATGTCACTTTGGAACTTAGCGTTCCTTGATACTGAGTTTCAGTGATTCTCGGATCTGGACAATTAGAGGCATCTTGATCATTGACTGGGTTGGTTAAGTCATTATCACCTTTAGTAAGGAAACCATTTACTGTATCTCCACCTACGATTCGATGAATCTTTAAGATACTTACACATCCTTGAGGTGTGAATTGTCTTGATTGAAAGACAATGACATCACCTATATTTAAATCTTGATAAGGCTTTTTTGTAATAATTGCCATATCAAATTGATCGAGCGAATCATCAGCTTCACCAATCATCGATTCCGATGGAATCAATGAAAATGACGTATCAAACACATAGAGTAGATGGTTATTTTTCTGGGCTATTGTTGCCATAAACATGATGCCAATCGATGTGATGAAGAATAGGCCTGCGATGATTGATAAAATTATGGTAACAATCCGTTTCATAATCCACCTTAGGAATTGCTATTGATGTTCTTGTTTAGCTTTCCCTCATAGTCCTTTTGTATTTTTTCTTTTGCTTTTTGAATGCGTTCTTTTGATGCATCCTTTGTTCTTTGCTTTTCTTCTTTAAGTTTTTCTCGTTGCAAACGACGTTGTTCCTTGATTTGTTTTTCAAGCTTCATTTTCTCATGACGTTGTTTTGTACGAAGTGCACGCATTTGTTGTTGATATTTTTGTAGTGCTTTTTTCTTCTCAAGAGCGATGATTTCTTTTTCTTCTTCTTTTAATAATCGTTGATTTTCTTTAAGTTTATCTTCAAATGCTTTTTGTTCATCTGCTAAGATACGCTTTTGCTCACCTACGATGGATAGATAATCAGATAGAATACCTTGATTTTTAGCTAAGTTTTCACGTTCAATGCGTATTCTTTCTTCAATTGCTTTCTTCTTTGCATCATCATGTATTTTTCGTTTGTTTTCCTTAATGAGCTCTTTATCGATTCGATCAATTTCTCGAAGCATTTTTTTCTCAAGTCGAATCGCGTTATTATAATCAACTTCTTTTGTTTCACGAATGATTCTAGCAACTCTAGCTTTATCTTTTGCTTTTGTCAATTCTTGATTTAAATCTTCTTTCATCAATTGTTGGAAGAAGAGATCTTCTAAGTCTTCATCATCTGTATCAAATTCAAAGTAGGAGTTATAAAGTGCATTTGTAATTGCAATGGTATCACGAAGTGCTTTTCTAAGTGCGACATCATAAGATGAAGATTCATCTAAATGCTTGTCGAGATTGTTTTTAAAGATAGCTTTGTTTTGTTCAAGATAGTACTGATTAATTTGTGTATTTTCAAGCTCAAATGGATCAGGATTTTTAACAATATCTTTTAGATTGCGTTTGACATTCTTAATTGATTTTTTCTTATACTGATTGACATCAATATACTCAAATCGATCTTTTAATTCTTTCTGATTGCCTATAATTGTTGTAAAGGTCATTAACACCGTTTGATAGACATTTTTCATATAATATTTATCAAAAGGAAGATTGGATTCTTTAACCTCTAGATCGAAATCGAGGATGTTATATTTATCTAAGTATAACCATAAAATGTAACAGTTGTTATAATCGACATTTTTTAGAATAATCGATGTTTTCATGATGGGAGGAACAACAGGTTTCGCATTTTTTAGTTCCTGCATGAAAGGCGTTTCTCTTAATCCATTAATTTGCTTAAGCAAATGGTGTACACGACGAAGGAGTTCTTGATTACCTTCTTTGAGGGCATCATCATCGTATTCTTCTTTTATATTTAAATCAATATTCATATCAACTTCAGCTTCACGAATATTGAACTTTGATTTCAAATTAAAATGTTTCTTCTCGAATGATTCAACATTCTTTTTAATGATCTCATGTCGAGAGTTAACAAATTTAAACAAACGGTCAATCAGTGTTTTGATGAAACGATTTTCATAAATAGCATATTCAATTTCTGCGTTAGTGACAAGAATTTTCTTGGGTACGACATCTCCATTTTTTATTTCTTTGATCAAATGCGTATTAGCTGCAAGATGTCTAACAGAATCACTATTAATTTTCTTAGCTTTTTCAATAGCTGTGACTTCTTGTTCGTAACGTAAGCCTGATTTCGCATTATTGGTGATTTTGTTTAAACTGGGAAAAAACGATTCAATCGTTCCAATCCAATCTTCATGAAAATGCTTGATTTCAGAAATTGATTTTTGATAGATTTCATTTTGTCCTGAGAGAAATGCTTGATAGAAGAGATTTGGAAATTCTTCTTCCATTTCGATCTCATAGAAAACCTCATTCATCGTTTTCAATAACTGGGCTAGATCACTTGTTTTTTTCATCTAAACCCTCCACTAGAATTGTCGTTTAATATTGTTTAAGTATGCTTGACATTCAACAAATTGATTTTTTCCAAATAAACGGTCAATGAGTGTTGATAATTCATTGATTTCATTTTGCAAAAATGGCAAGTTCAAACTTTCAAACTTTCTAAAGATTTTACGAGCAACCATATAATCAAGTCCTTCGTATTCTGTACCACCACATGCAACATAGACAGGTACGAATGCTCTGATTTGTTTCATAATACGGTTACCGAATGTTACTTTAAAGTTTTGGGTAATAAAGTTATCAAGTTTTTCTAGATTCTCCAAAGCTTTAATCGATAGTGCATGATCTTTTAAAGCGACTCTAAAGAGTTCTTGTAAGTAATCATTACTGAATGTAATACCTTCAGTTTGAGGAGCATCGATATAACTTGATTTGGTGTTAATTTCAATCGGAGTTGCACGGTCATACACTTTATCTGTAATGGTAAATGTTGAGTCATCTTTATTTGCTGTTCCTACGAACCACACATTTTGTGGAAGTAAGATCTTACCATTTTTGAAATGCTTTGGATCCCCAGGTTGGTTATCTGGAACAATATCCACCCACCATTGGTCAGGATCTGGCATTTCCATGAGTGATAAGAATTCTGCAAAATAGTATTCGACACGGGCCAAGTTCATTTCATCTAAAACGATGATACAAATATCATCACGATACGTTGTTTCATAAATCGCTTTTAAAAAGTCTGTTTCATTGAATTTTTTTGTAAATTCATTTAAATATCCAACCATTTCTGCACGGTCTCTCCATGAGGGTTGAACAGCAATAATATCCGCATTTTTCCCAAAGAATTTACCCATGGCATAAGGAAGTGATGTTTTCCCGGTACCAGAAATCCCTTCTAGAATCATGGTTTTTGATGTTGCCATACCGGCAAAAAATGCAGAAATAATTTTACGATCATAGAATAATCCAAGTTTTGATGCAGAAAAGTTAATAAAGCGTTTCACTAAATCTTTTAAGTTAATCATGTCTTCATCGCGCATATGAATGTTTGTAATCGCATTCTCATATTCTCTATCTACTTGAATCAACTTAACAAATCGTGAAGGTCCTTTGTATGCATCTTTTTTCTCTTCTTCAAATGGTTCGTCATCTTTACCTGATGGAGTTCCTAAACCTCCACCAATTTCTCCAACCTTAAGTGCAAGGATCTTATTCTTTTCTTCGATAAGCTCAATGGTTTTCTGATTAAGAAATGTAATTTCTTCTAGAAGTTCATCTTTTTCAATCTCTTTTTTCGTGAACTTGACAAAACGACGTCCAATTTGATACCCTTTTAACGTCAAAAAGGCAACAAATGCGATGTTGATCAGTAGTACAACGAATGCCATAACCCAGTCAAGTAAACCAAAATTACTACTGGCAGCGATGAAATTTCTAAAGTAATATGCAACATCATTAAATAGTAAATCGGCAAACGCTTCAAATAGTCTTTTGAAAAATTCACCGATATTGACAAATAGGTCTCTAATGAAGTTGATATAGTAACGAGCGAACTCTACCATATGTCACCTTGTAAAAGAATGATGTGAAGAATTATTTTTGTTCTTTTTTTAGTTCTTCTAAAATTTGTTGACGCATTCTTTCTTTTTCTGCTTCTAAATTAGCTAATGCTTGTTGTTGCTCTTTTTCATATTGAATTTTTAACTTTTCTTTGTTAATACCCATTATGTTCTTGATAAGAACAGAACCTTGAACGATAAGTAAAATGAATACTGGTAATATAACTGTAATAGCAAATCCTGTAGATGATTGCATATATTTCATTGCTGATCCTACATTCTTAACTTGTCCAGTATAAACTGCAATCACGTCATCATATCGTATCGCATCAAAATAACGTTCAGCAAAATCAACATAAGCTGGGGATCCTTCTTGAGGAATAGCAGGTGCAGCATCACCTAAGGTAATATATATCTTATTTCCTTCATCATCTTCTGTGATATCATGAATTCTATGCGTAATAAGACCTGGTCTATTAATACCAGATATGCTTGATTTAAAGTAAGTAACAATGTCACCAATATTTAAGTTTTGTTTTTCCTCGTTAGAAAGTAACTTAACGAATAATAAGTCACGTGTCGAAAAAGAGTCTTCTTGACTACCGTCCATTGATCCGGTAAGAACAGTCAGTATACCTCTTCCACCTATGTTTGCAATATCACTTGTTGTTTTCAATTTGGTATTAGCAATGGAAAATAAGATTAGTGTTGTAATGAACAAGTAAAATAAAACATTCATGCTAATTTTAATAATTTTAATGCTAACATGTTGAGTGTTTTTTTCCATGAAATACCTCTTCTTTGTAAAAATCCTAGATGGGTGATCAGTGTGTCCATCAAGTGAACACACTGATCAGACTAGAATCTTCGGAATATATACTACGTTAAATTAAGCTTGGAATCTGAATCCTGCAGTAATTGTTCTACCAAGTAAAGCGTTTAATGCTTCTTGATCCCAACCTTCAAACCAAATACGAATTGTGATTTGTCCATAATATTCTTGTTCATGTACTGGTATGTTACCGGTTGACATATCAAGAACCTTGATAGATGCAACAGATGTTACTGTGTCAACAGTATTAATGACATTCATACCACCTGGGTAAGTATTGGTCACATTGAAGTAGTAGTCAATTGCACCATTTCTAAGTGGAGCAGTTAAGAAATCATGAACAGAGCCATCTTTAGCGCCTAACACTGTGTTAGTTTCTGAACTTGGATTTTCATAAGCTGTTGTTACTAATGATCCACCAATGTTTCCTGTAACTGAAATTCTCATAGCATCTGCTGCATTAACATCATATGTGTCATTATTTGCTAATGGAACACCTTTTGAATTGACAAATCCAATTGGAGTTCTCCATGATACTGTTGGAGAAGTAAGTGTAACTTGTGTCCAATTAATTTCTGTAGCTGTAGAGGATCTGAAGTGAATAGGTAATGATAAGAATCCTGAAGTTGTTGCAACCCCTAAAGAATCTGGATCTCCTAAACCAAGTTCGTTAAATGTAGTACCATTTGCAGATGTAACATGGTTGAATGCAAATGTACCACCGTATTTTGTTTCGATATAGCTAATAATATCTGCAGTTGTCAAAGTTGTTTTCCAAACTAAATCTTCTGGCGCAGTTGTGAAATCTGCTAACGCAATTTCAATACCGGCATCTGTAATAACGTTCGCATTAAAGTTTTGAATTACTGATGTATTGGTTAATGTGAACCAAGCAAATGTTGTTGTTCCAAGTGTTACTACTGTTACAACAACTGTTAATACTGCAAGTATTAACTTTCTAGTCATTTTTGTCATTTTTCTAGTCTCCCTTTATTTCTTTTTTTTATTTTTTATATGTTAATTAACTTTCGTTAACTAATACCTAATTTTCAAATCGATTTGCTAATTTAAACTGTAATTGAATCTTAACTGGATCATTTTCGATAGCATCGAATGCATCTGCATCCCAGCCTTCGACCCATATATTCACTCTCACTTTTCCTTGATGAATTACTCTTCCTCGATCATCTATCATATCTGTTGGTTGTAATGTTGTTATGAGTGAGTTATTATCTAAGGCTTGATAAGGATTATTTGGATCAAGTTGAGTAAGTCGATATTGTGTGTTAGGAAATTCAGTTGGTAGTCCCATGAATATTCGTGCTCTTTGGAAAAAGTGACTGAATGCCCCATATGGTTGTCCAAATCCTCTTGATGGATCTTCTTGTGGATCAAAGATAAGATTTGCAAGTAATTCAGGATTTCTTTGATCATTTGGATTAAGATCATCAATTAATTCTCTAATACCAATGCGGATTGCGTGTGCTGAGTAATACTGATTGATTGAACCTCTTGTTACAACATCTTCTGGATCTGGACCGTTGCTAAATGTAACATTTGCCATCCAGTAGACTCCTCTTGACACAACAAACGTTCCTGGAGTTGGATTGTAGTAATTTACAGAATTGCTTACATTATTATATAAATAGACTGAACGTTCAGGTCGTGATGTTTGAATCCATAAATCAAAGGATAGGTAATGAAGATTTTCTACAGCAGGTACTCCTCGATTAAGTCCACCTCGTTCAAAGTAAACATTATCTGTGGTTGTTACATCATATAAGTTAATATCTCCAAATATGTCTGTAATTGCTGTGGAAGGTAGGCTATTGTAGAAATTGATACCATCTACTGAGATTTGTAAATCATCTCCAGCAGATGCTGTTAATCCTATACCATCAATGTTGTTGATGGTTGAGAGCGATACCCAAGCAAATGCAATGACTCCAAGTGTGATCACCATTAAGATGGCAATTAAGAAGATGAGAAGCATTCTTCTAAAGAGTTTCATGTGATCCTCCTTAGTTGAAAGTGTTAACTGTGAAGTTCATCGTCAATCGGATGCGTCCATCGATAATTTCATCGGTTGTATCTGGATCGTATCCTTCTAGCCACACAAGTATGCTAAACTTTTTAATCTGACCAGGTTTGAAATTAGTAAATGTCTTACGCATGACCATTTGTGGTGTTAGGAAGTTAGTTCCCTGTGGCATAATTTCTGGATAATAAGGAGGATTTCCAAATTCATCGGTTCGATCTTCCATTTGATACATCGTTTGTACACCATCTTCAATTACTAGAACACGAATCGCGTGATCAAGTCTTCTAAATACCTCTGTAATACGCACATAGTAAGTAATGTCTACTGTTTCTGATCCACTATTTTGAATATAGAAGGTATAAGCTACATAATCGTGATCAGGGTCCGTATAGTTTCCATTGGTCGCTTCGACTTCTTCAATCTTCAACCAAGAATACGTCATATCTCTTGCTTCATCGATTGGACTTGTCATCAAACGAGATAGTTGTTGTTCGAATGATGGTTCCTCAGAGATGACAATACCTCTGATTCTGGCTGCTTCATCAACTGAGATGACGAAGTTACCAGCGTTTTGTCCATAAAAGGTAATAATCGCGAATGCAATGGATAACATACCTGAGATGATAATACCGAGTGTTACGATTCGGTTTCTTATTCTTCTTTTTCTAAATCCTAACACGGTAGATAGTCTCATGTCTTATCCTCCTTTACATCGAAATTATGCTTTTTTTTGATGTTTATGTTAAGAAACAAAAAAGCCAGTGTCATCGCTAATGACAACTGGCTACCATTTCAGGCCCTTTAGTTTTGCGTCCCTAGGTTTCCCTAAGTTTGCCTTTTACATTCGGTATCAAGATACTGATACACCTTGATTATATTGCAACTCTTTTTTTTTGTCAACACATTTTTTTACATTTTTTTAAATATTTTTCCATCCCTCAGTACCGATGTACCCTCTAAGAGCTTCAGCAGAAAGGGGTTTACTAAAGTAAAAACCCTGCATAATATCAATGTTATATTTCTTTGCTTCATCTAACATTTCTTTACTTTCAATCACTTCACAGACAACTTCATACTTATTTCGCTTAGCAAACTCAACTAAAAGTGATGCAAATTTCGCTTTCATGTAAGATTCTTCTTCTTTTAAAAATTCGTTATCAAGCTTAATAATGTCGATATCAAGTTCTTCTACACGTGATAATGTTGCATAATCAAGTCCAAAACCATCAATAGCAATTTTAAAACCAAGCTCTTTAAGTTTCTTTAAATTCTTGAAAATATTGATTTGCTTATCGAAAACGGCAAATTCAATGATCTCTAGAATAATGCTATCTGCACTCATGCGATATTTTTTTAAGATTTTTTGGAAATCCATTGGAAGTGAATCATTCATGAGCTGCTTAGGTGATAAGTTCATGGAGAACAAGATTTCACGTTTTGGAAATTCTTGTTTTAACTCTTGATATGTCTTAATCAGTGTTTCAATACCCCATAGACCAATCCAATTGATATCACCAGATTGTTCCATGATACCTAGAAACTTAAATGGAGATAATAAACCATGTTCAGGGTGATTCCATCTAATCAGTGCTTCAACACCATAAAGATTGTTTGTTTTCACATTAATCATTGGATGATAGAATAACTGGAACTCTTTATGTTGAATCGCATGTTTGATTTGATAGTAATATTCCACATGCTCTCCACCTTGATCACTCATCTCATCATTATAGACTCGAACAGCATTCCCACCGTTTTTCTTAATTATATAAGTAGCAATCTTTAATGAATCAAGTAAGTCTTTTAAAGTAGAACCGTGCACGGGATAAAAGGCAATAGCTATCGATCCAGTAGCATTAATCTGAGTATCACCAAATAATTTAATGGAACGTCCAATTGCAGTTTTTAATTTATTCCCTAAATCTACGACTTCGGTACGATCATAATCCATGGTCAAAAAGATTAAAAATTCATCATTTTGTAAACGTGCAATCTTAACACCTTTAGGTATAACATATTCAATATTCTTAACGATCTTCTCTAAGATTTTTTCAGATTCTGTTTGACCAAAGGCATTAATAAAATCTGAGAATTTGTCTAAGTCGATATATATTAATGAAAATTGTCCTTCTTTACCTACACGTGCCATGTATGACGTAATCATGGATGTCATCTCAGTTTTTGATAAGACACCTTCAATGGATAACGCTTTTTCTTCTTGTATACGTTTATGCTCTTTTAAGAATGAATTTGCCATTAAGTAAATGAGAGCAAGCATGAGTAAAAGAACAAAGATGGTTAAACCAAGTGTTAAACCATTGCTCATATTTGCATAAATGATCATTTCTTAGCTCCCCTTTCTTTTGGTGCTTTTTGTAAATCAACTTTTTTTGTTCTATTAATATTATAATCTTGAATCAGTTTAATCGCATCATTTTTGTATACAGGTGGTGAAATCAAGTAACCTTGGATGACATTACAACCATTTTTAAAGGCAATTTGATTTTGTTTATCCGTTTCAATTCCTTCTGCAACCACTTTTAATCCAATATTTTTAGCTAAGTTTGCAATCATCGATACAATCGCTCTTGAATGGGCATCAGTTTCCAGATTAATCACGAACGCACGGTCAATTTTTATGGTATTAATTGGTAAGTCTTTTAAATACTGTAAGGATGAATAGCCTGTACCAAAGTCATCAAGGTGAATACCAAATCCATATTTTTGTAATATTTTGAGTTTAGTGATGACCAAATCAAATGAGCCAATTAAGAATGTTTCGGTAATTTCTAATGAGATGGATCCTTTTTTTAATTCATATTGTTCGAATATAGCGATGATCTCATTAACAAATCCAGCTTGAAGCATTTGAACTGGTGAAATATTGACCGATATATGAACATCATACTGTTCAAATTCCTTCGCAATCTGAAATGTTTCATGAAGAGCAATACGTCCAATATCAATAATCATGTTATTTCGTTCAGCCATTTGAATAAACTTAAGTGGGGATTCAGATAAGTACTTTGGATTATTCCAACGAATTAATGCTTCAAATCCAATGATTCTCTCGTTTTCATTGTCGAATTGAGGTTGAAGTGCCATTCTGAACTCTTGTTGTTTTATCGCATTGGCTAAATCAAGTTCCATTTTTTGTTCTCTAGATGCGATGAGTGATAAAGATACATCATAAGTGAAATCTCTACGTTGTGTTGATTCTTTCGCATGATTTAAAGCTAGCATCACATTGTCATAACATACATCAGGGTTTAAAATCTCATAACGTTCTGGATCAATATGGAAGATACCTACTTTAATTTCAACATTAATAAAGTTACGATCAATGGTAATAGGTTTATCAAAAATTTGACCAATTTTTTCGACCCATCTTGAAACCCATTGTATACTTTCGATATCTTTAAATAAAACGATAAAATGATCAGCAACAATATTATATAGCGTTGCAGGGTAACCTTCTAAACTCTGTTTTGCAAGTTCAGATATGATGACTAAGAAACGGTCTCCACTTTTTTCACCAAGAAGTAGATTAATACGTGAGAATGAAACGATATCAAATGCAACGAGCGAATTAGTCTTTTCAAGATCTTCTTTTTGGTCAAATAATTCTTCTAGATCTTGTTTTAAACTATTCATATTTGGCAAATGTGTTACTTTATTATAAAGAGCTAAGTTACGATAATCATCATAGCGTCCTTCTGTGTTGGTAACATCATCACCAATTAGGATATATCCACCTGTTGTTTTTAAAGGGATAAAATGAACATAAATAACAGAAGATAAACCAATATCAAATAAAGCCGTAAATGAGAGTTGTTTTTTAATCACATCTTCAATAATTTCGTAATCAAATTCCTGTTTAATTTGAAAATCGGTAATGTAATCATAAATATCGTAATCGCCTAATAATTTTTTAAAGCTGCGATTATATGATTTAATCTTTCCTTTTGAGTTAATCCGAATAATATAAGGTTTTGCATAATAGTGTACCATTTTAGCATCTTCGATATCGTTAACTTTTTGTTCAAGTAGCTTGAATAGTAAAATCATTGCTCCAGCAAAGAGAACAAAAATAACAACAAAGAATGCCCACAATATATTCGTTAGATAATTCATCGATGTCATAACATCTTGGTAATTGTAGACTGCTGCCATATAAATTGCTAGCGTTGATAGGTTTGTCTCGTATGGTGTAAAGACATAAATCGACTTTGTACCAAAAAATGAAGCTGTTCGATAAGTTTGTTCACTTGATTGTAGTTTTTCTAGTATGATTTGAATGTCTGTTTGATTAACATTCGCTTGACGAAGATAATTAAAGAACTGTTTTTGTGGTTGAGCTATAGTCGATTGATAGTAGGTAGTACCTTCTTCTCCTATGATCGCTGCATGAGGGTTTAATTTGTATAAATCAAAAATAGGTTCAAAATATGCTTCAGCTTCTAAATAACCAACATATCCATAGGCATGGAAAAAAATGTATGTTTGATCCTCATCATTTTTAAATGCATCATCGAAGCTGTAAATAGCTACATTTTGAATAAAATCAATTTCTTCATAATCTGCATGATAAACAAGAACTCGATCTGGCAATGTTAACGTACGATTAGCAAGGATACCAAAACCTGTAAATGGAACATCTGATGATAAGAGTGTATCGATCCTTGCATTTAATTGATCGATCACTGTGGTATCATCTTGCTCAATCAATAATTCCACTAAATCATCAAATCGCTCATAATCAAATGCGAGTTGAGATTCAATTCTTGATGAGATGGTATCATTAGCTTTATGAAGTTGAATGGTCGCTTGACGTAATATAAAGTTAGAAGAAATTTGGGTATAAGCAAAAATAACCACGACCATCATGATGACATAAGAAATCGTAAATGCAATTGCTAACTTCCATGTATAACGCTTCAATCAAGGACCTCATTTCTACTTTCTTACTTTCATTTTATGTTATTATAAACAGAAATTCAACAAAAGTTCATATTATCATGTGCGAGAAAATCTCTTTGCTAAAGCAAAAGAAATTCATGGAAGAAATCTACGTATTTTTTAGATTATCTCACCAAAATTGAGGTAACATGCTATAATAAAAACATGAGAAAATGACACATGAAACCGAGGTAAACTATGGAATTCAGTACTACTCATCGTATTCATCATCTCACTCAAAAAAGAGCGATGATACTTCAAAAATTGAATCATTTATCACTCGAAAATGTGGAAGACATTCCCTCTTTTTTGACTTTTCTAAACCAAAATCTCGTTGATTTTACGGCTTACGATAAAGTGACTATTTACCTTTTTCAGGGAATAGAATTTACACTCATTTCATCTCAAGTGAAGTCTGTAAAAGTAGCAAAAAAAACGATGAAAGAAACCCAAATATTTGATGATGAAATTTCACTTTTTGACAAACATAGTTTTTTATATCATGAAGCACTCTATGATTCAAAGATGATTGTTCAACAAAAGGGTATTTTATTTGATCCTTCATGCACACATCAAGCCATAGATTTTCCAATATACAAACTAGATAATATAAAGGCTATGATTCGTTTTGAGGCTTCTACAAAGCCATTTACCGATGATTTTTTATGCTTTATCCTCTCAATTTTCGAACAGCATCAAAAACAAGAACTGAAGCATCTCATCCATCAATATAAAAAGACTTTGCATATAAATGATAAATTACATCAAGCACTGATTCACAAACATAAAATTGCTTTTTTTACATATGATATTGATCAAAAAAGGACCGTTTTTGACAAAGGTAGTTCACATCTTTTTGGTCTTCAGAGTGATGAGCTATTAACTCAAGATTTTTTATTAAGCCACGTTCATCCTGATGACATTCATAAGATGAGTTTATCAACACTTGATACAATCAAATCAAAAGGTGATAATACCCTTTCATTTCGTGTACGCATACTTGATCAAGATCATTGGTTTTTATCCTATCAAATGTATACAACGATTCAACAAAAACCCTACTTGATTGGGTATATGGAAGATATATCTGATCCGCTTGCTAAAGTTGAACATTTTATGGATTATCAATCTTATACGGACACATTATCAACGATGCGTATTAAAGAACTTGAAAAGGAAGTTCAATCGACTAAGCTACTACTTGAATCAAAAAATAAGTTTATCTCTAACATGAGCCATGAAATAAGAACACCGATGAATTCAATTATGGGCTTTTCTGAACTCATGAAAACACTAGACCCAAATGATGAGATTAAAGAATATATTGATCGCATTCATGATGCTTCCAAACATCTTCTTTCGATTGTAAATGATATTTTAGATTTATCAAAACTTGAAGCTGGAAAAATTGTCATTGAAAAGATTCCATTTCAACTATCTAAACTACTAGGAAGTGTTAAAGATATTTTTTCAGACATTTTGAATCAGAAAAAACTGTATTTTGACATTGAAACCCTTCATTGCCCTAACTTTATTATTGGAGATGAAAACAGAATACGTCAAATATTGTTCAATCTAGTTAGTAATGCCATCAAATTTACTGAAACTGGTGGAATCAGTCTTGTTGTGAGTGCAAAGGAGCAATTTGAAAGTCATAAACTTATGTTCGAGTTTAAAGTTAAAGATACAGGTATTGGTATGACTCCTATTCAGTTAAGTCACCTTTTCCAGGAATTTTCCCAAGCTGATGTATCGACTTCAAGACTATATGGAGGAACTGGTTTAGGATTATCAATTAGCAAGCGATTATCTCATCTTATGGATGGTGATCTTCATGTAAACTCTAGTTTAAATGATGGATCAGAGTTTATCTTAAAGATACCATTAAGCTTACAAACGGAAACACTAGAGCAAGCAGAAAAACCTGTGATTCAATCGACTCCAAAAAAGGGATGTCGGATATTGATTGTTGATGATAACCCCTTGAATGTGAAGTTATTAGAACGCATTTTAATGAATCTATCTATGAAAGTAACCACCGCACAAAACGGTAGTATTGCCCTCGATTTAGCTAGACAACATACATATGATTTAATCTTCATGGATATCCAAATGCCATTAATGGATGGTATTGAAGCAACTAAAAACATACGATTATTCAATCATAAAACACCCATCATAGCCATGACTGGTGATACAATGAATGAGATAAAGCAACAAGCACTTGAAGTGGGTATGAATGATTTTTTAATAAAGCCTATTGATCATGATTCGCTTTATAAGGCTCTTTCAAGGTTTATTCCAGATCATTAAAAAAATAACGACAGCAAAACTGTCGTTTTTTATATGCCTTTCATTTGGAAGAAAATATGCTTATATAAAGCTATCCCAAAGGGTAGAACTCTTTCATCAAAATTGAAGAAACCACTATGAAGAGGATGAATGTATCCTTTATCTTCATTTTTTGTTCCAAGCATGACAAACATACCTGGAACCTTTTTTTGATAAAAAGCAAAATCTTCAGCAAACATCATCGGTTCAATTAGCTTGTATGCACTTGGTGCTAATGTGCTTTTTAGCATCTCAAAAAGCTTATCATCATTATGAACTACAGGATAGTAATCTCGAATATGACCATCTATTTTAACATGGTGATGGTGTTCGATACTCTGATTAATCTCTAGCATTTTTTGTTTAATGATGTGATGAGTCTCTTCATGAAAGCTACGAATCGTACCGCTTAATTTGACCTGATGTGCAATGATATTTCTCGCTTCTCCACCATGAATGGTTCCAATGGTTAATACGCCACTTTTCAATGGATTAACATATCTTGAGATGATTTGATGATAAGATTGGACGAGTTGTGTTGCTGCAAATATTGCATCAATGCCTAAATGAGGTTGTGCAGCATGTGCAGACTTTCCTTTAATCTCCATATCAAATTCACTATTTTGAGCCATCATAGGACCGTTCACTAGTCCAAATAATCCTTCTTCCAAATTTGGATATAAATGGATTCCAAAAATGTGAGTAATTTGATACTTTTCAAATATACCAGATTCACATATAATACTTGCTCCACCTGGTCCTTCTTCTGCTGGTTGAAAAATGAAGACGATTGACTTATTGATCGTATCTAAACTTGAAATATACTCAGCAAAGCCAAGGAGCATGGTCATATGTCCATCATGACCACAAGCATGCATACAATCTTCATGTGTTGAAGCAAAATCGACATACGTCATCTCTTTAACGGGTAAAGCATCCATATCAGAACGAAAAGCAATTGCTTCTTTCGAAGTTCCTTCTCGATATGCGATAATACCTGTTTTAGCAACAACTTCGAGCTTAAAATTGAGCTTTGATAGATAGTTCCATACATAAGCATGTGTTTTAAATAAATCAAATCCTAATTCAGGAATTTGGTGTAAGTCACGTCTTATTTTTGTTAATTGATCCAATCGACATCAACTTCTTTCATGATTTAATAGTTTTTCTTTTAAATAAATATAATTTTTTCCTGAATAACCTGTCATACTTCCATCACTTCCTATAATACGATGACACGGCACAATTAAACCAATTGGATTTTTTTTACATGCTTGACCCACTGCACGAACTGCTTTCGGTCTATGAATCATTTCTGCAATCTCTTTATATGATTTTGTTTCACCAAATGGCACTCTAAGTAAAGCATTCCATACTTCTTTTTGGAAAAGTGTTCCATGATCGAAGTAAATAGGAACATCGAATTTTGAAGATTTTTTTTCAAAATATTCGTCTAATTGATGATTGATATGTTGATCCTCTTGTTGAATGTGTTCATCTTCATCACTAAAATACATCGATGTTATTCCCTGCTTTGTTAACTCATAATAGATATATCCAAAAGGACTTTGATACTTACACTTCAAAGCAAACACCTCTTTTTACTGTTTTTTTCGTTTGATGTGCTGTGAAAACTGATTTGATGAGATGATTAGTCGTCTTTCTAATTGATTTAATTCATCCATTAATTCTTTAGGGAGTTTTTCTCCTATCGTTTGATAATACTCACGAATCGATGTTACTTCATCTAACCACTCACTGACATTAATATCTGTTAGTTTTTCTAAATGATCTCGAGAAATGGATAAGCCTGTTTGATCAATGGCATCCAGTGTCGGCATGTAACCTATCGGAGACAATTTAGCTTCAGATTGGTTGTCACAACGACCAAATATCCATTTTAAAACACGTGAGTTTTCACCAAATCCTGGCCACATAAATTGACCATTTTCATCTTTTCTAAACCAATTAACATAAAAAATCTTTGGTAATTTATCTTCAGTCGTCATTTTACCCATATCAATCCAATGCTTTAAATAATCACCCACATGATAACCGATAAATGGAAGCATAGCAAACGGATCTCTTCTAACTTGACCAATAGCATCGGAGATAGCAGCTGCAGTGATCTCAGATCCCATCATCGAGCCCATAAATACACCGTGATTCCATGATGTTGCTTCATGAACAAGTGGAATCGTTGAAGGTCTTCTTCCTCCTACTAAAATCGCTGAAATTAAGACACCTTCTGGTGAATCAAATTCGCTTGCAATAACAGGACTTTGCTTTGCAGCAACAGTAAAGCGTGAATTGGGATGCGCTGCAGGTGTTGTTTCATGTTTTGTCCAATCCTTTTGTCTCCAGTCAATCAAATGATCAGGAACAACCCCATCAATGCCTTCCCACCATACATCTAAATCATCAGTGAGTGCAACATTGGTAAAAATCGTATTTTTTTCGATTGCTTTCATCGCGTTTGGATTGGATTGATATGATGTTCCTTTAGCAACCCCAAAAAAGCCTGCTTCTGGATTGATAGCATATAGACGACCATCTTCCTTCATCCATATCCATGCAATATCATCGCCCACCGTTTCTACTTTCCATCCTGGAATGGTTGGAACTAGCATTGATAAATTTGTTTTACCACACGCACTGGGAAAAGCACCTAAAACATATTTAACATGCCCAAAAGGATTCGTTAATTTCAAAATGAGCATATGTTCTGCCATCCAGTGTTCTTCCTTAGCAATCACTGATGCGATACGTAGAGCTAAGCATTTTTTTCCAAGTAATGCATTCCCACCATATCCAGAACCATATGACCAAATCAGCTTTTCTTCTGGAAAATGTGAGATATATTTTTGATCGATTGGTGCAGATGGCCACATGACATCTTCTTGACCTTCTTCAAGTGGATATCCAACAGAATGTAAACATGGGACGAACTCACCCATTTTTTCAAGCTCTTTTAACACATGTTTGCCCATGCGTGTCATGATTTTCATATTGACAACGACATATAAAGAATCTGTAAGTTGAATACCTACTTTGGATAGCGGAGATCCAAAAGGTCCCATCATGAAAGGTATGACATACATGGTTCTCCCTTTCATCGATCCTTTAAATAAATGAGTCATCGTTTCTTTAAGTTCAATCGGATCTCTCCAATGATTGGTTGGTCCTGCATCACTTTCATGTTTAGATGCGATAAATGTACGGTTTTCAACACGTGCAACATCTGATGGATCACTAAAAAAAGCGTAACTTCCAGGTCTTTTCAGTGGATTTAGCTTAATTGCTTTCCCTGAACTCACCATCTCATCCATAAAACGTTCATACTCTTCTTCAGAACCATCACAATAATAAATACGATCTGGTTGACACAAGTCTGCCATCTGGTCAACCCATTGCTTCAAATCTTGATACGAAACCATGTTTTTCTCCTCTTTTTTTCATTTTCATCTGTAAAACATGTATTCATTAAGATACATTAACGAAAGGTGAATGTATCTCCATTGTTTAATAAAATGGCCATAGATTGTGTTTCTTTTTCTACTTTTTCTCTGAAAACCTCTAGTTTTTCATGTGCGTGATGCATGGGAATCACATACGTAGGTCTTATGATTTTAGTTGCTAAAACAGCTTCATCCAAATCCATCACATAAGTGCCTCCAATAGGCAACATTGCTACATCAATGTTTTCTAATGATCTCATTTCTTCTGTTATATCTGTATCTCCTGCAAAATAAACGCGAAACTGACCAAATGTCATCACAAATCCTAAATAGTTATCTTTTGGATGATATTTTCGTGTAGAATGACCTTCTTCTGTGTTATAAGCATACATAGCTTCGACAGAAAAATCATTAAACACTTGATATTCGTTTGGAAGGATGACGTCATGCTTATATGTTAGTTCTTTAGAACAGCTCTTTGAGCATATCATCTTTGTGTGCTTTGCATATAACTTTTCTATCGCTTCAACTCTAATATGATCTTTATGTTCATGGGATACCAAGATATAATCCGCTTTATCAATCATTTCAGCTTCAGGGATTCCTTGATTTTCATAAAAACCACCAAAACCTGGATCGACATGAATAATCTTTTCTTGATAGATTATTTTGAACCACGACGATGTTGACATACGTGTTATTGTTAATTCGTTTTTCATATAAAACCTCCTTAATATGAATTAAAATGGTTCTTGTGATGTAAAAACAAATAACTCCATCGTTCTTGGATGGATGAATTCAACATGTTTAAAATGAAGTAACATCCGTTTATAGTCATTCACACCATAGAGTTTATCACCAACTATTGGGTGATTAATGGACGCCATATGCACTCTAATTTGATGTTTTCTACCACCTTTTATGTCAACTAAAACCTTTGTCAACCCATCTTTTTCTTCAACAACTTGATATCGTGTTTCACAAGTTTTTCCAGTAGGTGAAATGATTTGTTTAGTTGTATGACGATCTTTGCCAATCGGTTGATTGATGATACCTTTTTTTTCTTTAAACACATTTCTACAGACACATATATACATTTTTTTAATGTCCTGAACTTCAAATAGATGTGAAAAATAGGCTTGTGCTAAAAAATGTTTTGCAAAGATCACCATTCCACTCGTTTCAAAATCAATGCGGTGAACAGGAAAAATATCAAGTTCAATATCTTTTGATTGAACATAGTATTGAACACGATTAGTTAACGTGTCTAATGTGACACCATCTGTGTGAACTAAAAGATATGCTGGTTTATGTGCAATCAGTATATCATTATCCTCATACAAAACATCTACATCACCTTGATATGCGATTGTATGTAAAAGAGGTTCATATTGAATGCTTAGTTTTTGTCCAAAGGTTAAAAGATCATCATTTTTGATGATTTTTCCATATGATGTGACTTGATGATTGAGTTCGAGTTTATAGATATTAGACTTTGATAAATGAAAATAGTTAAGATAGTCTCTTAACCTTTTTTGATCAAATAATTGAGGAACTAGTAAGTCAATGGTATTCATTTGATTCTTCCTTATGTATTCTATCTATAGCATAACATATAACACTTAGAAAGTTAAGGGTAAAATGCGATTTCATGCAATCATAAAAAAAGGCTATAGATTTTATAATCTATAACACTTCAAATATGTGATTGATTAATAAATTCCTTAATTTTTTCCTTTATACTTAAATACATCTCGTGATCATAAAATGATGTGTCAACATACATAGGTTCTCCTATACAGTCATCAAAGCGGTATTCACTCATAACTTTCTTAAATGTCTCAAATGATAATAAACCTGTTGATGTATGAACAGCATGTCTTGATGGTTGTCTTTTTGTATATCGATCATATAAAATAACAGCTTCGCCTGTTAAAAATAAGGTTAAAATCGAATAATTTGATCTAAATAAAGCATGTAACTCTTGTTGTTCATAGGCTTTAAAATTACCTTCGATGATGATGGATTGACCCAGATCTAATGCTTGTTTAGCTAAAGACTTTTGAAGTTGAAAAGTCGCCTTTGATAGCTTTAAATTCTCTTCGCGATTCAAAAAACCAATGGAATCACCTAGTATCTCTTTGATATCATCTTTTATGAGAGCTAATAAGTTTAAATCCGTTGATAGTTGTTTAGAAATTGTCGTTTTTAGTGATGCTAAATGACCGGTTATTATAATTAATGTTGCCATATAATCCCCTTATGTTTGAGTAATGAACAGAGAACGAGTCGATCCTCCACGATTAGGAAAATAAACATAATAGATACCTGGTGTAAGTAGATATCCTTGAGTCCCCTTCTGAACTAATTGAAATGATTCATCATAAATGGTGACATATCCATTGATGTTAGAAGTAAATGTATATATATCTTCTTCAGTAACTTCTAACTTGATGATTTCACTATCTTCTGGATAAGTCATTTCGAAGATGTTTTCACCTAATTGACCAAAGGGAATATGAGAACCTACTTGATAATCATCAACAGGTGGATTAGAAATAAAGGCTAACCAAAAATAGGTTGTACTTATATTTGTCCAAGTACTATATACACGTAGATAGTAAGATCCTGGTTCAAAATAAAAGATTTGGTTTTCTCTCGTATAGGTATTTGTCCCAAAAACAAAAGTTATGGGTTCTCGGAGATGATTTAATATTTGATAATGAAACGCTGAAGATCCTCTAACATATATAGCTATACTTTCTTCACTTTCAAAGTGAAAATCTGCATAGTGTGACTCAAAGAGAAGGTCGACTTGATATCGAGTAAGTTGTGAATTGATTTCTGTTGTATAAGGCTTTGTAGTCATATCAAACTCAATTGTTTGATATGTGATGGCTTCTACTTCATAAAAAGCATACCCAAGTGCTAAAGCTGTTGATGAAAATCGAATATAGTAGGTTCCCACATCTAAAATAATACCAGATGGCATCCAATTACTTATCAATTTATTTTGATCATCATAAAGAGCCATATTATGAAGACTAAAAGATTCACTTGCACGTATCGTCTTAATCGTATAATATGCCTTCTCAGGAACGATGAGTTTTAAATAACGATATCCAAGGTTTTCAGAGGTCACAATCAACTCAGAGGATTCTAGACCAATTTCTTCCATCAAACTTAAATCATTGGTCATGTAGTGAGTATGGTCCACTTCGCTCACTTCAAGTTGGATATTAAGCTCATCAAAACTAACTAATGTGAAGTATGAAACACCAACAGGTACCTCAAAGAAATGAACATAATCAGCATAGAAATGATCTTGTGGATATATCATGACTTCATCTGAACTCGAAAGAACCCTCAATACTTTTTGTTCGTTTGAATCAATTCTAAATCGAACAAAATCATATGCACCTTCAAAATGAATATCATTGATACCAAGTTCTAGCGTTTCTTCATCAAACCATGTTGTTTCATAATCTCGTTTTTCAAGATAGAACCCATAACCTAGTTGATTGCTTAAAGTCTGATGAATATTAAGATAATAATAACCATCTTCCGGTATGAATATTTCATGTTCATAAAAATGGGTCGTTGCTTGTGTTAAGTAAAGTCTATTTTCGTCTAAATCATAAAATGTAAAAACAAGTCTTTGATCATCAACATCGATAAATTGATACTGCCCTTTTTCTAAATAGACTAAATACTTGTGATTATTGGCACGAATTTCTTGTCTAACTTCTTCTAAAACATTGGTTTCCCTAAGAATTTCTTCAAATTGATCAGCAGGCTCAATGATGTATTTATCACTTGTTATATCCTCTTTTTCAAAGGGTTTAAAGGAATACATCATTTCAACGCGTGATGTGATTTTAGAAATAACTGTTGATGGGATATCGATAGTCATGGTTGTGACCATATAAAACTCATCTTCACTCACTTCAAACGTTAAGAGGATAACCGTTTTATGTAAAATCATTTCATCAATACCCATACTTCTAAATTGTTGCGAAAGTAGTAAGTAATCACTTGGTGATAAAACATCTATAATATAACCTCTAATGAAGTAGCTATTACCAATTTTACTTATTTCCATTTTGGTTGCATCTGCAACAAATAATTGATCCTCAAAAGATGAATTTAAGTCAAGATTAAGATTGATATCATCTATTGATTCAATCACAGAGACATCAAGTACTTGTTTATTAGAAATAATACGATAGGGATTCATATAATAATGAAAGAGTTTGTCTTGCTCTAGTTGAATAATGCCCTTTTCAAATGAATTTTCATAATAAATATAATGATTAGTCAATTGTACTTTTTGAAAATTACTCTCTGTTTCTGTTCCACTAGGCATGAAAACTGATTGTCTTGTGGATAGTCCAAAAGTCAAATAATCCATATCTTCATTTAATGAAAATGTATTCAAAATCTCCTCAAATTCTTCGAAAAGTGCTTGATTTTGCTCAATGTCAGTTATCGTAAATTGTTCAATATGTTGAGGTACAAATGCTGGTACAGTATACGTTTTATCAATCGTTGTTATATCATGATATGATTTAATCACTCCAGACGCTTGTGTGACTTCCATGTATTCAATCTGATAGTCAGTATAGACTTCATTGAGTGTCTCTGATTTTTCAATCAAGTTCTCAACATTAAATGAGAAACTAGCACTACTTCTTAAGTGAACATGGTTAAACATATAGCTTACATACACTTTAATTGTCACTGTTCCTAGCATTTCGTTATATGCCTTGATAGGTTCTAATGAGACCTTGAGTTTCGTTTCATTTGTTTCAACTAGCTGATAGTTAATCGTAAAAAATGATTCAACATTTGATGTTTTAAATGTATAACGAATCTCTTCAAGGTTAGGTTCTGTAGGTATGGTTTCTTCATTATTATCATTACATGCATAAAGAAAAAATAGACCTATTAGTAGTAAAATCTTTAAATATTTCATCACGTGTTCCCCCTAATATCGAACTATTTTATTAGATAAGTTTAATGATTTGATAACCTGACGCTTTTAATAATCGATTCATAATGGCATGTCCCAAATGTGTTTCTGGGAATACTTCAACATAAATCTTTTCGATGTTTAGTTCATCCATCTCTCGAAGTGTTGAAAACAGATTTTTAGCAATTAAATCTAGTCGATGGATAGATCCAATTGGTTTGGTAAGCATCGAAGTAAAGTAAGATGCATTTTCATCTGAGCAGATGATTGCTTTTTTATCATTTAATGCATCATTTTCGATAAAAGCTAACATTCTTTCAGGATTACCCTGCAATAATTTAACTTCGCCTTTTGGTTTATAATGCGTATATTTCATACCTGGAGATTTGACAGCACCATTTATTTTTTCTCTCGATGCATCACTGATTTGAATGCCTAAAACAGATTCAATCATTTCTTTAGTAATGTAACCTGGCCTTAAGATACATGGCATTGATTGTGTCACATCAACAACGGTTGATTCAATGCCTATGGATGAGTCCCCACCATCAATGATGACTTGTACATGACCGTTTAAATCTTCATAGACATGTTTAAAGCGGGTTGATGAAGGTTTCCCAGATATGTTAGCTGAAGGTGCTGCTATCGGTGATTGTGAGATTTTGATGAGTTGTTTGGCAATTAAGTGCTGTGGATATCTTATCGCAACCGTTTCTAAACCACCGGTTGTTTCATAAGGAACAATGTCTTTTTTATCAAAAATCAACGTCAGTGGTCCTGGCCAAAAAACTTTCATTAAAATGTGTGCATAACTCGAAATATGTCTTGCATATAAATGCACATCTTTCTTTCGAGCGATATGGATGATTAACGGATTGTCAGAAGGTCTTCCTTTTGCTAGATAAATTGCTTTAACTGCTGATGGGTTTAAGGCATCTCCGCCAATACCATAGACTGTTTCAGTGGGAAAAACGACTGTATGTCCAGTTTTTATGGTTTGATATATAAATTGCTTTACATCCTTCTTTTTTAAGTCTTTTGACTTGATGATTTGTGTGTTTATCATGATTTTATGCACCTAAATCTATTATATACCAAAGTAGGTGTTTTTTATTTTATCTCTTAAAAATTACATAAATCCATCAATTTTTCTAGATGAGATCTTTAAACATGATAAGCTCATCAGCTTGGTTAGGATATTTAAAAGATCCTGCAAGCTCATATCCCATTTTTTTAAAAAAGGCCTGTCCAGTTTCATCGCTTTGAGTAGTTGTCATTAATTTATGATACCCCATTTTCTTCATGGTTTGTTCAAATGCATCGTGTAATTTTTGACCTACCCCTTTACCACGAAAGGATTCTAAGATAAAAATAAGATGTATGGCTGGTATCATATCCCAAAAATAACCAAATCGGAGGACACCAATCATTTGTGATGAGGTCTGAACAATTAAAATTCGTTGTTCGAGTATCGACTTTAAACAAGTTTCACGAGAAATATGTTGATCGATGGATAAAATTGCATCTAAATCAAATGCTTTAGCAAATCTAATTTCAACTTCCATTCTTTACACCTTTATATTCTTCTTCTAATAGGGAGTATATAAACATATCTACCCAATTTTGATGAATCATTCTAATCGCCCTAAGTTCTCCTTCTTTTTTCATACCGAGCTTCTCCATAACTTTCACTGATGCCATATTCATGTGGTGACATAATGCTTGAACACGGTGTGCTTTTAGGGTATTAAAAGCAAACTCAAGCATTTTATGAGCTGCCTCAGTTGCATAACCTTGATGTTGAAAAGCCTTTTGAATATACCAACCTATTTCCCACTCTCTAATGGATGAATCTACTTCCCATAGTACAATTCGGCCTATAGGGCTTAAACTTTGGTTATCTATAATGATAAACGACCACTTTTGTCGATCATCATTTCTTTTGAGTTCAAGTATGTTATTAAAAATAGTAGATAACTCATCATCAGATGGTATCTGATCACGTTCATATAAATTCGTATAAAAAGACTGCTCTAAATCTTTAAAGAAATAAAAATCAGTTTGAATAAAATCTCTCATATGAAGTCTATTGGTTCTTAGTTCCATAGTTTAACTCACTTTACTTTTTATATAAGAATTTATAAATGCTTTGATGACGACCTTGATAACGATCGATACCATGATAAATTAACTGAAATCCACATTTCTCTAAGACTTTTCTTGACGCAACATTTTCTTCATGACAAATCCCAAGAATAGATGTAATATTTAATGCATTCATGATAAATGGAATGAATGCTTGGATAGCTTCTGTTGCATATCCTTGATTTGTATATGTTTTAGCGATGTGGTATCCAATTTCCCATCCTTCATCTGTGGGTATGGCTTGAACATATCCAATGTTTTCATCGGTATTCAAACATATTGGATAAACAAATGGTCCTTGCGTTGATTGATAACATTGGATTAAGTCAGCAATCACATGTCTAGCTTCTTCTTCGGTTTCAAAAACTTCATCTGGAACGAACTTTCGATTATCGTCATCCATTGAGTTGAGATGTACTTGATATGCCATTTTTTCGTTAAAGAAGGTGAGATATAATCGTTCTGTTTGTACTATTTTAAAATTCATTATTTACGATCAATTCATGACTTTCATATAAATCAGAATATAACTCCTTTTCTCTTGTTGTTATGATTTGATGATGATATGACTGTTACTGTTTTAAACTCAAAGTTTTAACATTATAAAAGCTTAACAAGTTTTTACACTATAACAGATATCTATCAAGTATATATGAATATTATATAATGTTTCCTTGTTGAGTATATAATCAAAAATACATTAACGTTGTTATAGAGTTAAATATTTTAGATTTTATTTCATAAATGGTTTTGTTAAGCTGTTTTTAGAGAAAGCAATGTGATAGTTTCAACGTGCGTTGAAAAAACCATATTGCTTACAAAATCAACCTTGTGTGTATTAAAGTAACATCAAAAAGGGCTAAAATATGTTTACCTTTACAAAGTTAAAAACTGTCTATAATACCAAAGTAACATATTTTAACTTCGA
>WPCG01023405.1_pt1 | contig 34919 bp, 32 predicted proteins | sample 5403311 | NCBI WGS metagenome assembly WPCG01 (sample SAMN12869467, study PRJNA574797) | sludge metagenome | isolation source: wastewater treatment of Control | place: China:Beijing | collected 2019-05-17
CGGAAGATTCAGCTGTACGTACATCATAGGCAGTGTGATGATGTCGCCGTACTGTTTCGCCGATTGGAGCGCCGTTGCAAGGCTTGTCCTGAAACCGTAATAAATAAAGATCATGATCGCGATATCGATGAGAATAACGGCTATTCTGCACCATGCTCTCGGGACGGCGCGAATCACCAGAGCGACGCCGACATGCTGCTGCCGCTTCAGTGCGAGGCTCGCTCCGATATATGTGATCCCCACCAGGAGCCATCTCGAGATCTCCTCGCTCCAGGAAAACGTAGAGCCGATGACCCTCATGATCACTCCGAGGAAGACGACGCAAAAAACTGCGGCGATATACAAAACTGTAATGTAGATGCTCGCTTGTTCAACAACGTCGCTTATCTTCTTGGCAAGCTTGAATGGCGTATCCAATACACTCATTTTCCCCTCCGCAGCGTTCATTTGAAGTGCAGGCTTCCTAGAGGAAGCCTGCACGCAAACATTGTTGAAGATGTCTATCTGTATCCCAGGGCGGTTTCAGCCTCTTCGACAGCTTTGTAGAAGTTCTCTACATACGACGCGCCGATCTCGGCTTTCAGCCAGTCGGCCACAGGAACGACAGCGGCCTTGAACTTGGCCATCTCCTCGGAAGTCGGAGAGTAAATCTCCATGTGCTTTTCAAGAATAGCGAAATCGGTCACCAGAGATCCCAGCGATTCCGACGCTCTCCCCGCCGTTTGCCCCTGGTAGGCGGCAGCGCGGATTATCTGCTGGTATGCCTTCGGAAGGTTGTTGAAGAAGTCGGCGTTGATGATCAGCATGTCCTCGCTCCACGTGTGACCGTCGAGCGTCATGTACTGCTGCACCTCGTACCATTTGTTCGCCGCGATGTTCCAGATGGGATTCTCTTGGCCGTCCACGACCTTGGTCTGACAAGCGGTGTAAATTTCGCCGTGGGCAAGCGGCGTCGCGCTCGCTCCCATCGCCTCGAGCGTTTTCACGTAGATCGGGGAGGGCATGACGCGGAATTTCAGTCCGGCCATATCCTTGGGTTCGCGGATGGGGCGTTTCGAGTTGGTGAAATGTCTTGTACCGTTCTGTCCCATTGCGAGCACCTTGATGCCGGTTTTTTCTTCGATCTCGGCGGTCATCTTCTTCCAGAACTCGCTGTTGTCGAAAATCCACCATGCTATTTCATCCGACTGAAAGGCGTAGGGAAGGTTGATGACCTGCACGGGCGGATAGACTCCCGCCAAGGCGCCGGTCTGGATCCCCATTTCGAGGGTTCCAGTCTGGACCATCTCGATGACTTCCTTGCTCTGTCCCATCGATGTAGCGGGGAAGAGTTCGACATACATGGCACCGTTGGAGCGCGATTCCACGATGCTCTTGAAGATGAGCGCGAACGCGTGTTCTCCAAGAGGTTTGATGCCGCTCGCCGGCCAGTTAGCCGCGTCGGTGTAGGCGAGTTTGAGCACGAATTCCGCATTCTTCTTCTTCTCGGCTTCCAGTTTCACGTCGTCCTGCGCCGAGGCACGTTCCGCCGTCCGGCAGAGGGTGAAAACCATGGTCGCAATAAAAAGGATGGACAACAGTGCCGCCGCTTTTGCCAACTTCTTTCTCCGTACGTTCATTTTTTTACCTCCTCTTGTTTTTTTATTCCGGGATGAGAATCACCTTGATCAGATCCCCCGGAGAATCTGCGAGTCGTGCAAACCACCGCGCCCCTTCCGACATCTTCGCATGCAGGCTGATGATCGGATCGAAGGAAATTCCACCGTCGCCCACCATTTCAAGAACCTCTCCGAACTCTTCATGAGAGTAGATATAAGTGCCGCGAATATGCAGCTCCCTGGTGACGATCTCCTGCATGGGCACTTCGACGAACTTTGCCGAGTTCCCGATCCAGACGGCGGTTCCGCCGGTGCGCAGCAGCTCGATGCTCTGCTTCGCGCTCGGCGTCACGCCGACCGCTTCAATTGCGACGTCGACCCCCTTGTTATCCGTCGAATCCATAACAATCCCGCGTATGTCCATGGACTTGGGATTAAGCACGACATCCGCGCCCATCTTTTTTGCGACTTCAAGGCGCGCGTCGCTGAGATCGGAGACGTAGACGCGCTTCGCCCCTTTCAGGCGAACGATCGCGGCTACAAGCTGGCCTATGGCGCCCGCCCCGATGACCAGGACATGCTTCCCGGAAAGATCCCCCGCGTTCTTCACACCTCGGAAGGCGACGGCAGCGGCTTCGATCATGGCGCCCGAGGAGAAGTCCACCGAGTCGGGGAGGCGATAGACCAGGTGCTCCGGAACGACGATGTTTTCGGCCATGGCTCCGTTGCAGTTCATCGCGCCATAGAAGCGCTTGTTGCCGCACAGGTTCGTCAGGCCCTCCTTGCAGAATTCGCAGGTTCCGCAGAACTGCGCGGGTTGCACCGTGACTCTGTCGCCGACTTGCCAGCGGGTCGCTTCTTCGCCGACCTCGTCCACAACTCCCGAAAATTCATGCCCCATGATCATCGGAGGTGTGCGTCGCCCGGTCAGTCCGAGGTAGCCGTGGACGTCGGACCCGCAGATCCCCACTGCCTTGACCGCGATTCTCACATCTTTTCGCCCAAGAATCGCATCCTCAGCGTCTTCCCAGAGAAGCTCCCCGGGAGCGTGATAGACCAGGCCTTTCATTTCTTTATCGCTCTTTTCGCAGACAGGAGAGCGGTTTCGTGGCTCCCTGGGTTATCGAATTTCGTTGTGTGCAAGGGTACCCCTCCCGGTAGATTATTGGTATTCAATCTCTTTTCCTGCTGAGAGCAGATCGGAATGATATTGTCTTCTCGGCGTTTTTTATTGCTCTGTTGTTCGAATCCGTCTCCGTTTGCCGGAGGAGAAAAGCCTTGAAGATGCGTCTCCCGCACGATGCTTTCGAGGTACTGCCTGGTGTTGTACAGGTGTGCCCGCATTTCTTTCTCCGCGAGTTTCGCGTTGTGGTCGATCACGGCCTTCGCGATGGCGATGTGGCTCTGGGCGACCGGTTTTTTTCGGGTGGAGATGAGCGAGGTGACGATCTGTTGTTTATAGAAGAAGTTGTGGAGCGAGCGCATCGTTTCGATGCAGAGGGGGTTGCCGGCGATCTCCGCGAGGAATGCGTGGAAGGCGATGTCCGTTTCGGCGAATCCCGAGGGGGTGAGCGTGTCGTCGTTGACGGCCCCTGCGAGTTCGAGGAGCGTGTCCGACTGCGCGGGGGCGATGCGTTCGGCGGCGAGATAGGTTGTGGACGGTTCGAGGCAGATGCGGAATTCGACGATGTTGAACAGCTCGCGGGCGGTGCGGCTGTCGGGAATGTGCCTCGAGAGGACGTTGTACTCCAGTTCGGAGGGGCTGGCGACCACCGTGCCGTGCCCCGGGATCACCTTCAGGAGGTTCGAGGCCTTCAGCAGGTTGAGCGCCTCTCGTACGGTGGAGCGCCCGGCGTTGAAGAGCTTCGCCAGCTCCATCTCCGTGGGGAATTTGTCGCCCGGCTTCCAGTGTCCCTCCCGGATCAGTTCGTGGAGCTTTTCATGGATCATGTCGCTGCGGTTCTTCCGTTGGAACGGGATGATTGGTTCCACAAGAGCACTCTCCTTGAAAAATTCAGCTTGTCGTACGTGTTCCTTATCTTATGTCTGTTGTCTGACAACGGTAGCACACGAAAGAGGCAGCGTCAAATTTATTCTATTTTTCACAAAAGAGACGGGGGATGGGGGGCGTTCCGTGCGGCCTTTTTTTCTTTGATCGTGCGGGGAAGGAAAGAAATAGTGTGAAGCGCCTCTTCCCATGAGCGAAACAACTGTTTTTCGTTACGCGTGCGCTTCCGACAGAGAACGCATTTTTTCAGCGGTCTCCGTTCCCGGCAGGGGAGTATGGACTATCAGCTTCAAACCGGGGGCGTCGCCGACGTCGAAAAGACTTACCTCGAAATCCAGGATCCCCGCTACGGGGTGGTCCAATCTTTTTCGCACTTCATTGTCACCCTGGATCTCATGCAGCGGCCACCACAGTGAGAATTCCTCGCTCTGTTCTTTCAAATCGCCGACGAACCGGACAAGCCACGGGTCTTCGACGAGCTTTCCGCAGACTGTCCGGAATCTGCCCAGCAACGCCTTGGCGTTCGCTTCCCAATCGACGAGCAGTTTTTTATACCGGGGCTCCGTGAACACAGCCCACACAACGTTGCGCTGCCTGGCGTTCATTCCGCTGAAGTCGCCGAAGAGAGCGCATGACTCCTCGTTCCAAGCGAGGACGTTCCAGCGCCGGTCGACGACGAGCGACGGGCAGAGGCGCAAACTGTCCAGAACACGTTGCAACACCGGGCTCGCAGTTCCGGCGAAGTCCGGCATGTCCATCGGGACGGCCTGGTTCGCCAGATGGAAGAGGTGGAGGCGTTCCTGCCTGTCGAGCAGGAGGACCCTCGACAGGCTCTCCAGTACTTGAGCCGAGACGCGGATGGGGCGTCCCTGTTCGAGCCAGGTGTACCAAGTCAGACCGATGCCGGCGAGCTGGGCGACTTCCTCTCTCCGCAATCCGGGAGTCCGGCGGCGCGGCCCCGGCGGAAGCCCGGCCTGGGAGGGCATGACCCTTGCCCTCCGTGTTTTCAGGAAGTCGGAGAGCTCTTTATAGCGGTGTGCGTCGGTCTCCATGCGCGAAATTCTCCTTGGCTGGTAGATTTCATACCAGTATATACTGACTCCTGTTCACAGGATAGACTCCGAAGTACTATAGCGCCGGACAAAATAGCGATGGAGGCGAATGAAAATGCAATTTTTGTGGACAACGGTGTATGTGAAGGATTTGGACGAATCGATCGCGTTTTACTCGGATCTTGCGGAGCTGAAGGTGCAACGCCGATTCCCGGCGGGGCCGGGGGTGGAAATAGCCTTTTTGGGCAACGGCGCCGAGAATGAAACGCTGGTCGAGCTCCTGGCCGACGCGAGCAAGAGGGATGTCGCATTCGGCGAGGATATATCCGTCGGCTTTGCCGTCGATTCCGCCGACGCGATGATGGAGAGGGTGAAGGAAAAGAAGATTCCTGTGCATTCCGGGCCGTTTGAAACGCCCGCTTTCAAGTTTTTCTGCGTCAAGGATCCGAACGGGCTGAACGTGCAGTTCTTCGAGCGGAAGAAGTAACCCCGCGGCCGAGCGGCGGATGGAAAAATCGTAATAGGAGCCGGGATCCCTTGAGGAAAAAGGGATCCCGGGTCTGAAAGCCTTGGGAATATGGAACAATGCGCTCCTCTTCTTTTTACACGCCGTCTCCTCCTCGTCCGTCGTGTTTTCGGGAATTCGGAGAGAGCCTTACAGCGGTGTGCGCCTTGTCGTATGCGGAGTGCGGATTCTTCCGTTTGCCCGATGTTCTTAAAGAGACGTTATACCTTCACCCTATAGACAAAGTCCTTCAGCGCCGCTCCTGCGGGGACCATCGGGAGCGCGAGTTCCTCCTTCGGAATGCGGCAATCCAGAAGGCCCGGGCCCGGCGTCTGGAGCAGGTCGTCGAGCGCGTCGTCGAGTTCGTCGAGTGCGGCGCAAGTGCGCGCATGGACGCCGAATCCTCTGGCGATTGTGGGGAAGTGGCATGTTGATGAGGGGTTGACCGCGAAGTAGCGTCCGTCGCAGTAGAACTCCTGAAGCTGCCGGACCATGCCGAGGCTGTCGTTGTTGAGGATGAAGATCTTCACCGGGATCTGGTATCTCGCGCAGGTTTCGAGTTCCTGGATGTTCATCATGAAACCGCCGTCGCCCGCGAAGCAGAGCACGGGCGTTTTGCCGTGCGCCAGGGAGGCGCCCATCGCCGCCGGAAGCGCGTACCCCATCGTTCCCAGTCCGCCCGTGGTCAGAAACGTCCTCGGGTAGTGCGCCTTCCAGAAGAGGGCTGCCCACATCTGATGCTGCCCCACGTCCACCGCGGCGGTCCAGTGATTGCCGAGCCTTTGCTGAAGCGTCCCGAAGATCGCGGAGGGAAGAAAGTCCGTCTCGTCGGGGTCCGCAAGGGGGTAGTCATCCTTCATTTTTTGCGTTGCCGCAGCCCATTCGCTCGTCTCTCTTTCCGCCAGCGTTTCCGTAAGACGGGCGAGGATCGCCCCCGCTTCCCCGACGAGCGGTACGGCGCACCGCACGATCTTGTCGATCTCGGCGTCGTCGATGTCTATATGGATGACGGCGGCGTTCTTCGCGAACTCGGCCGCCTTGCCGGTGGTTCTGTCGCTGAAGCGCGTCCCGACGCCCAGAATCACGTCGGCTTCGGAGAGCGCGAGGTTGGCGGCGGGGGTTCCGTGCATCCCCGCCATGCCGAGGGAGAGCGCATGCGACTCCGGGAACGCGCCCTTCCCCATCAGCGTGGTCGCGACGGGGCTCTGAAGCTTCTCGGCCAGGCGAAGGAGCTGCTGCGCCGCGCCTCCTGCGATGACGCCGCCTCCAGCGAGGATGACCGGCCGCTCGGCGGTTTCAAGCAGACGGGCGGCCGCGGCCATCCGTGAGCCGTTCTCCTCGTTGCGCGCTCGATGACGGGCGAAGAGCACGCTCTCGGGCCGGATGTACTCCCCCCCGCTTCGCTGAATATCGACGGGAAGCTCTACGACGACCGGTCCGGGGCGTCCCGACGCCGCGATTTCAAAGGCGCTCCGTATGACGGACGGGATGTCGTCCGGCGAGCGGACCAGGAAACAGTGCTTCACATGCGACAAACTGTCGCCGAACGTGTCCGCCTCCTGGAACGCATCCGTGCCCAGAAGCGCGGTCGGAACCTGCCCCGTGATCGCTACCATGGGGACGGAGTCGAAATGCGCCGTGGCCAGCCCGGTGAGGATATTGGTGAATCCGGGGCCGGAGGTGCAGATGCACACCCCCGGTTCGCCGCTCGCCCGCGCATAGCCGTCGGCGGCGTGCGCCGCGGCCTGCTCGTGACGTACCAGGATATGGGAGAAGGGAGCGTCGCGGAGCGCGTCGTACAGCGGAAGCACCGCTCCTCCCGGTATTCCGAACACGCACCGGACTCCCTCCAGTGCAAGAGCTTCCACAGCCATCTGCGCGCCAGTCATCTTCATCGTTCCCGCTCCCTTCTCCGTGTCGGTTTAGCTCGTGGGCGCCGATTTGGCGTCCATCCAGGGCATCATCGCGCGAAGCTCCTTGCCGACGGCTTCGATCGAGTGCGCCTGTTCCCGCTCCATCCACTTCTTCATGCGGGGACGGCCGCACTGGTTTTCGAGAATCCAGTCCTTCGCGAACGAGCCGTCGCGGACATCGGCGAGCAGCTCCTTCATCGTCTGGCGAACCCTCTCGTCGATGACCCTCTTCCCCGCGGTAAGGTCCCCGTACTTCGCGGTGTCGCTGACGGAGTAGCGCATCCAGCCTATGCCGCCCTCGTAGATCATGTCCACGATGAGCTTCATCTCGTTGAGGCATTCGAAGTAGGCGATCTCCGGCTGATATCCCGCCTCGACGAGCGTGTCGTACCCCGCCTTCACCAGCTCGGTGATGCCGCCGCAGAGGACTGCCTGCTCCCCGAAGAGGTCGGTTTCGGTCTCCTCTTTGAAGGTGGTGGAGAGAATGCCCGCGCGGCCTCCGCCGATGGCGCAGGCGTAGGCGAGGCCGATCTCCCGCGCCTGTCCGGAAGCGTCCTGCTGGACGGCGAGCAGGCACGGCACGCCCCGCCCCTCGGCGTACATACGCCGGACGAGGTGGCCGGGTCCCTTGGGCGCGACCATGAAGATGTCGTTGTCCTTGGAGGGCTCCACCTGGTTGAAATGGATGGAGAAGCCGTGCGCGAAGGCCAGCGCCGCGCCCTTTTTCAGATTCGGGGCGACCTGAGTACGATAGATGTTCCCCTGCACGTGGTCCGGCATGAGGAACATGACGATGTCGGCGCGCTTCGTCGCCTCGGCGACGGTGTACACGTCGAAGCCGTCCGCCTCGGCGGTCGCTTTCGACCTGCTTCCCTCGTGAAGACCTACTACGACGGAGATCCCGCTGTCGCGCAGATTTTGGGAGTGCGCGTGTCCCTGGCTTCCGTAGCCGAGTACGGCGACGGTCTTTCCTTCGAGAAGCTTCATATTCGCGTCCTTGTCGTAGAGTGCCTTTGCCATTTCATTCCAACCCCTTTTCCCGATATGTAGTCTATGCTTCAAGGGCCCTGAGGCCTCTTTCCGCCGTTCGTGCGCCTCGACCGCGCATAAAAAAACCGGGACCCCCGCTGCTGCGGGGATCCCGGTCGAGGACTCTTCGTCGGTCTATACGACGAGAAGCACTCCGGGAGAATCCCCGCAGCGACCGAGAAGTACTACTACAAGAACAAGAACGGTACGCAACACTTCGGTTGCCTTCTTCACGGGAATCCCTCCTTTGCTTTTCAGGTCGTGGGTGTAAATTGGCGGTTATCTTACAGGGCTCTTCAGGGATTGTCAATAGCCGAGTGCGATTTTTTTCAAAAAAACAGAGAAAATGTCATCGTGGTGGAAGATTGGTGCGGCGTCCGCTGATGACGCCGCACATACCGCTTCTTCTTCGAGACTACTCGTCCTCTTCTCCGCCGCAACCGCAACCGCAACTGCCGCAGCCGCAGCCGTCGCTTCCGCACCCGCCGCTTCCGTCTCCGGAGTCCTCTTCGTAGGCCTCCAGGAGGATGTCGTCGAGATTTTCAAGGCCCTCGGCGAAGACGCCGTAGACGATCTCCGCCGTCTCCTCCTCGCTGGCCGGGTCGGTGGCGTCGAAGACGGCCTCCCATTCGGCGAATGTTTCGTCGGTTGCGGTGACCGGCGTGAGCTTCAGGGTGGCGACGTAGTTCTTCAGTTTCATTCCGGTCTCAAGGATCGTGTAGGTGACCGAGAAGTCCAGGTCCGAAAGGGACAGAAGCTGTTCGCGCATCCACTCGCCGTTGGCGAGCTGGAAGTGGCGCACGCTCCCTATGCACGCTTCGCAGTCGGGGCTGCATGCGTCCTCGAGTTCGCTCGCCGTGATTCCCGGATGCCATTTCGGCAGGCCGTTGAAGTCGCGGACAACCTCCCACGCCTCCTCCACGGGAGAGGAGAGTATGGTGCTGTAGTACACTCGCGGCATGTTCGTTTCCTCCTTAGAATGTGATCTTCTTGAAATCTTCCGTTTGGGCCTTGATGGCCGTCTCGGTCGGCAATCGCTCCATGGAGCTGGCGCCGTAGAAGCCGTGGACGTGCTTGCAGTGCTTCAGAATGTACGAGGCGTCCTCGGGCATGGCGATCGGGCCGCCGTGGCAGAGCACGAGAATGTCCGGACGGTCCTTCTTCGCGGCCTCCGCCCATCTGTCGATGAGGACTGCGCACTCCTCGAGCGTTTTGGCGGTCTTCGCTCCGATGGAGCCCTTCGTGGTCAGCCCCATGTGGCAGACGAGGATGTCGGCTCCCGCCTCCGCCATGGAGACGGCGTCCTCCTCGCTGAAGACGTACGGGGTGACGAGGAGATCTCGCTCGTGAGCGGCCCGCATGGCCTCGACTTCGAGGCCGTACCCCATGCCGGTCTCCTCCAGGTTGGCCCGGAAGACGCCGTCGATGAGGCCGACCGTCGGGAAGTTCTGCACTCCGGCGAATCCGAGGGAGATCAGCTCGTCGAAGTACTTGTCCCAGATGGTGAAGGGGTCGGTGCCGTTGACTCCGGCGAGGACGGGCGTTTTCTTCACCACGGGGAGGACTTCGTACGCCATCTCCTTCACGATGTCGTTCGCGTTCCCGTAGGCGAGAAGCCCGGCGAGCGAGCCGCGGCCCGCCATGCGGTAGCGGCCCGAGTTGTAAATAACGATGAGGTCGATGCCTCCGGCCTCCTCCCACTTCGCGGAAATGCCCGTTCCCGCGCCGCCGCCGATGATCGGCTCGCGCCGTTTTGCCATGTCGTGGAACTTCGCCATGAGCTCCGAACGTGTCGGTCGTTTCATCAGTGAATCCTTCCTTTCGTTACGGATTGATCTCCCGGAAGTTCTCCACGAGCGCCGCAGCGAACTCCGGGTCGTTGACGTGCAGGGGGAGCTTCACGAGACGGCGCGTATCGCTCTGCTTCACGGTACGCTCGAGTGTAGCAAAAAGCGCCTCGTCCGCCTCCGGCCAGTAGAACGCCTGCCCGGGCGCGTCGATCATCGAAACGCCCTTCAGCGGGAGTAGGAAGCGTACGGGGCCCGTCATGGCGTTCAGTTTCTTGCCGATCCATTCGCCCATCAGTGTATTCTCTTCGGGCGTGGTGCGCATCAGCGTAACCTGCGGGTTGTGAACGTAGAGGTTTCGGTTTTTGTACTTCTCGGGCACTGTTTCCATCGCGCCGAAGTTCACCATATCGAGCGCGCCGACCGATCCGACGTAGGGGGTTCCCGTCCGGGCGAAGGCTCCGAGCCGGTCCTCGCCGGCGCTGAGAACGCCGCCCATCAGGTGGTCGCAGATCTCGGTGGTGGTGACGTCGATGACGCGTTTCATCATCCCCGAGTCCGCCAGCTTCTCGAAGGACTGTCCTCCCGCGCCGGTCGCGTGGAAGACGAGGCAGTCGAACTCGCTTTCGAGCGCATGACGGACCATGTCCACGCACGGGGTGGTGACCCCGAACATCGTCATGCCCAGGAGCGGCCTGTCCTCTCCCGCCGGAACCGTTCCCTTCACCATTCCGGCGAGGGCGTTGGCCGCGTTCGCCAGAACGACTCTTGAAACTTTGTTGATCCCCGCGACGTCCGTGACGGAGTACATCATGGCGATGTCGTTCGGGCCGACGTAGGGGGCCACGTTCCCCGACGCCATGGTGGATACCATGATCTTCGGCGTCCCCAGCGGCAACGCCCGCATGCCCGAGGTGACGATGGAGGTGCCGCCCGATCCGCCGAGGCCGACGATCCCGCCGAGGTCGCCCCGGCCCGGGAGAAACGCGGCGAGCGCTTCTCCCATCGCGCCGACGGCCTCTCCCCGCTCCTTCACTGTGTCGAGGAAGGAGGGAGTCGACGGGTGGCACGCCGCAACTTCGCGACTCGCGATGTCCACCGGGTGTTCGTGAGGTTTCGTCCCCACGTCCACGAGGAGCGCCTCGACGCCCGACTGCCGAATGAGATCGGCCACGAACTTCAGCTCCTCGAACTTCGTGTCGCACGTTCCCACAACATAGGCTTTCTTCATTCCGTCCTCCTTGCTGCATCACAAGATACCCCTGTACCGGGGAAAAACGCAGAAGCATTATACCCTTAACAGGCCCCGAGCGAGTGAAAATTTCCTCTTTATGGGGGCGATTCGGGACGTTCGAGCTGAGTGCCGGGTACCGCTTCGCGACACGTGCTCCAGGATGCGGTACACATTCCGCGCGCTCTCTGGTTATTCTTTCCGCGAACTGCTAGAATAAAGAAAAGAGTGTGTGTCTATCTTGGTTTACAGGAGATGTCGTCATGAATGCCAGCCTGATGCCTGAACTGCTTCAAAGAATACGGAAAGCTTTTCGTCCGACGGAAGTCCGTCCGGGGGCGCCCCTTCCCAAACTTTCCGGCGTGCTTCCCTACGTCAAGGAGATGAGCGGGTATCCGAGGTTCTGCGGCTCCACCATGGGCGCCGAGATCTTATGGGATATGGATATCATGGAGAAGGCCGCTTCAAAGCCGGGCGATTTGGATTTCACTGCCGAGTACACTGTCGCCGGAAGGCATATCAGAGTACTCGGACGGAATCACCGCTATCTGGACTACCCCGTCAACGTTTTCCTGAACGTCTGCATGCTCCACGACGGTCAGGTGGAGATCGTCGACTTTTGTCTGAATCTGCTTGCGGAAATAGCCCCTGTCAACTGGCATGCCCAGACGCTTCCCGAGGAGATGCTGGGGTGCGCGATCGGCGGTAAGGACGCCTATTCCTTCGACAGGAAGAACGAGACCATTACCCTGAACGTCCCCACCGCGGTCTACAAACTCTTGCCCCTTTCGCTCACGTCGGCGTCGGGCGCGGTGGGAAGGGTGCTTTTGCCTCTCTCCCCCGGGGAGATCTTCTACGCGGAGCGGAGGTGAGCTAAGCGAACTCCCCTTTGCAAAAAGAAAAACTTCGTTTTATAATGCCAAGATAAATTTATGAAAGTTTAAGAGGAGGGTCAAAATGAAAAAGTTGTTCGGACTTCTATGCGTCATTGCTCTTGCAGGACTTGTCGCGGGGAACGCTTTCGCGGCCGATTTTTCTCTGAAACTGGCGAACGCGGGCCCCGCCGACCCCGAAGACCGTACGGTCATCGCGGTGGAGATTTTCAAAAACCACGTCGAGACGAAGACCGGCGGATCGGTCAAAATCGAGGTCTTCCATGCGTCGCAGCTCGGGAACGAGAAGGAAATCCTCGAAGGTCTGGCGATGGGGACCATCGAATTGGGTACCATCACCACCGGACCGGTGCCGACGCTCTTCAAGCCCATCATGGTCTTCGACATTCCCTTCCTCTTCCCGAATCAGGTCGTCGCCTGGGAAGTGCTCGACGGTCCCTTCGGCCGCAAGTTGATGGAGGAGATGCGCAAGAGCACCGGGATTCGGACTCTGGCGATCAGCGAGAACGGCTACCGCCACTTCGTCACCGGCGGCAAGCAGGTCAAGAGCATGGCCGACATGAAGGGGCTCAAGATCCGCACGATGGAGAACCCCGCGCACATGAAGATGGTCGAGGCCCTCGGCGGCGCGCCGACCCCAATCGCCTTCGGCGAGCTCTACATGGCGTTGCAGCAGGGCGTGGTGGACGGCTGCGAGCTGCCCGTGACCCTGATCAACAACGGCAAGTACTACGAGGTGCAGAAGCATGTGATCCTCAACGGACATCTCTACAACCCGCTGATCATGTTCGTCAACGACAAGGTCTGGGAGAAGTTCTCCCAGGACCAGAAGGCCGCGCTCTACGAGGGCGCGCAGCTCTTCAGCATCGCGCAGCGCGCGATCTCCGAGCGGCAGGTGCAGAGCGGCCTGCTGAACGTGCAGAAGAACGGAATGACCGTCTACGTTCCCACGGCCGCTGAACTGAACGAGTTCCGCTCCGCGGCGCAGCCCGCCGTGCTCGATTACGTCAAGGCGCAGGCCGGGGAGCAATGGGTGAACGAGGCACTTGAAGCCGTCGCCGCCGCCGAGGCGAAAATGGCGGAGATGCTGAAGTAGCTCCGGACAGTTTCTTTTTTGTCGGGAATACACATCGGGGAAGGGGCGCTCGGTCGCCCCGTCCCCTTTTCCATTTCGCTGTGAAGGAGAGGTGGAGCAATGAAGTTTTTGGAGGGAGTATTGGCGTGCTTCGATAAGGCGGCCTTCGCCGCAGTCGCTCTCCTGATGGGAAGCATGGGCGTCGTCGCGTTCGCAGCGGTTTTTTACCGCTTTGTCCTTCACGACCCCATCACGTGGTCCGAGGAGGCCGCGAGGTACATGATGGTGTGGGTGACCTTCCTGGGCGCCGGGTACGCGATGGGGAAGGGGAAGCATATCGGCGTCACGATGTTCGTTGAAATGCTTCCGGAGGGGTTGCGGCGGAAGGTCATCTTCGTGGCGGAGGCCGTGATCATGCTCTTCCTCGCCGCGGTGACCGTGCAGGGTGTGAAGCTCATCGTAAGCCTGTGGGTGCAGACGTCGCCCGCGATGGATCTCCCCATGTGGCTGCCGTATCTGGCGATCCCCGTGGGCGCTGTGTACATGTTTCTTCATCTTTTGCGGCTGATGCTCTCCCGGTCGGCTCAGGTTCTCGCCACCGCCGATATAGAGCTTGACGCCGCCCTGAAGAGAAAGGGGGATGACAGATGATCGCGCTCATGACGGTCTCCTTCGTCGTCTGTTTTGTGATGGGGATTCCTCTGGCGCTCGTCATGGGGATCACCGGGTTCTCCGTCATTCTCGCGATGGGGGTCCCCTTGCAGCTCGTGGCGCAGCGCATGTTCACCGGAATCGACTCGTTCCCGCTCATGGCGGTGCCGTTCTTCATCCTCGCAGGCGACCTGATGAACCGCGGCGGGACGACTGTCCGCATCATCGGTTTTGCCAACAGCCTCGTGGGCCATATCCGGGGAGGGCTTGCCCATGCCTGCATCGTGGCGAACATGATCTTCGCCGGTATTAGCGGTTCCGCAGTGGCCGACGCTTCCGCCATCGGCTCCATCATGATTCCCTCGATGGAGAAGAACGGCTACGACCTCGACTTCAGCGCCGCGCTCAACAGCGCCGCTGCGACGATCGGCCCGATCATCCCTCCGAGCATCATTATGGTTATCTACGGCGTCTCGGTGAACGTTTCCGTCGGCGGTCTCTTCGCCGCGGGGTTCATTCCGGGTATCATGCTCGGCCTTGTGTTGATGCTCGTCGTTTCGCGCGTCTCGAAAAAGAAGAACTACGCGATGTCGGATGGCTTTTCCGGGGCGAGGGTGAGGAAAGAGCTGAAGTCGTCGGTGTGGGCGCTGATGGCCCCGGTGATCATCCTGGGCGGCATTCTGGGCGGCGTTTTCACACCGACTGAGGCCGCCGCGGTCGCGGTGATCTACTCATTTTTTGTCGGAAAGTTTGTCTTCAGGGAGATTACGTGGAAGGACCTGCCGGGCATTCTCTTCCAGAGCGGCATTACCACCGGCGCGATACTGCTGATCATCTCGCTGGCCAACGTCTTTGCCTGGGTGATCGCGGCGAATCAGATCCCGGTGAAGCTCTCGTCGATGTTTCTCTCGGCGACGTCGAATCCGTACGTCTTTCTTCTCATAGTGAATATTTTGCTGCTCATCGTCGGGATGTTCATGGAGACGGGCGCGGCAATCATCCTGCTGGCCCCGATCCTCGCGCCCATAGCGACGCAGCTCGGCGTCCATCCGCTGCACTTCGGCTTCATGATGGTGCTGAATCTCGCCATCGGGATGGCGACGCCGCCCGTCGGGGTATGTCTCTTCGTGAGCTGCGGCATCACCGGGCTGAGTCTTGAGAAGGTCTCGGCTGCTGTGATGCGCTTCGTGCTCGCACAGATCGCCATTCTCATTCTGGTGACCTACGTCGCTCCCATCTCCCTCTTCCTGCCGAGACTGCTGGGCTTCATCCGGTAGGCGGAAGGCGCAAAACTGCGAATGTATGAACGAAGGGGGCGGGAAGATCCGCCCCCTTTTTCGTCATGATGCGAGATGTCGACGAAGAATCCCCCCGCCCTGTTCGATCGCCTACTCCGCGCGGACGATCGCGCCCTTTGCCGCGGAGGAGGCGAGCTTCGAGTAGAGTGCGAGGTGTCCTCTGGTTACCTTGGGCGCTGGCTTCGTCCAGGACTCGAAGCGCTCCCGTATTTCGTCGTCGTCGACGTGAAGGTGCAGCTTCCCCTCGATCACGTCGATGGTGATTCTGTCGCCGTCGCGCACGATGGCGATCGGACCGCCCTCCGCGGCCTCGGGGGAGACGTGCCCCACGAAGCAGCCGTTGTTCGTCCCGGAGAACCGGCCGTCCGTCACCAGAGCCGTGCTCTTGTTCAGCCCCATGCCGTAGAGGTACTTCATCGCTCGGTACATCTCGCGCATTCCGGGGCCGCCCTTCGGTCCCTCGTAGCGGATGACCACGACGTTTCCCTTGCGAATCTTCCCTGCGAGGATGGCGGCGTTCGCCTCGTCCTCGCTGTCGAAGACGCGGGCCTCTCCGGTGAAGACGTGGAGCGTCGGATCGATGGCCCCCGGTTTCGTCACGCCGGTGTCCGGCGCGAGGTTGCCCCTCAGGACGGCGATCCCTCCCCGCTTCGAGAAGGGGGACTCCAGGGTTTTCATCACTTCGTTGTTCTTCGGGAAGGGGAAGCGGAATGCCGTCACGTTCTCCTCCACCGTGCGACCGGTACAGGTCATGGCGTCTCTTTCGATGATCGGGAGCATGTTCTTCAGCATTCTGGGAATGCCCCCCGCCATCCAGAAGTCCTCCGTGTTCCACTTCGACGCGGGGTTGACCCGCACGATCTGCGGCGTCTCCTGTTCAAGGCGGGAGAAGAGTTCCATCACATCGACGCCGGCTTCCGCCTCGGCGGCGATGGCGGCGAGGTGCATTACCGCGTTGGTCGAACCGCTCATGGCGAGCGTCGCCCGCACGCCGTTCACGATGGAGGAGGCGTTCAGTATCTTCCGCGCCGTCAGCCCTTCGCGGGCCATCTCGCAGATACGCTCGCCCGTGGCGCAGGCCAGTCGCAGCCGTTCGGCGTGGACCGCGGGTACCAGCGCGCTCCCCGGAAGCGTCATCCCGAGCACCTCGGCGAGACAGCACATCGTGTTCGCGGTGCCGAAGAACGAGCAGGAGCCGCAGGTGGGCGCGCAGAGGTTTTCGAGCGAATGAAATTCCTCCTCGGAGATACGCCCCGCCGTCAGCATCCCCAGCGCCTCGTGAAGCGACGTCTCGTCGGTCTTGCGTCCGTCGAACTCCACGCCGCCGAGCATCGGTCCGCCGGTGATCATGATCGCGGGGATGTCGAGCCGGGCCGCCGCCATCAGCATGCCGGGGACGATCTTGTCGCACGAGGCCAGCAGGACGATCGCGTCTAGGTGATGAGCTTCGACGACGAGCTCGACGGAGTCGGCGATGACCTCGCGCTGGGGGAGGATGAAGTGCATTCCCCTGTGTCCCTCGCAGACGCCGTCGCACGAGGCGATGACGCCGAACTCGGCCGCCACTCCTCCCGCGCGGTGAATCCCCTTCTTCACCTGTTCGGCGACCTGGTTCAGGTTGAAGTGCCCCGGAACCAGCGTGTTCCACGAGTTCGCGATGCCGATGACCGGCCGCTCCGCGAAATCTCCGTCGCAGTACCCCATCGACTTCCACAGCGCCCGCGCCCCGGCGTTCGGCGCACCCGCAAAGACCTCCGAACTTCTCCATCTATTCGTCATGAACGGTCCTCCTCCGGAAAATTGCAACTCTTCTGCATGGTAGGGGAGAGCCGGCGTTTCGTCAACAGAGGAGAAAAAATTCAAAAATGCGAAGAACGCGATGCGAATATCGTCAGGAGAGGCTATACTAAAAAGTGTACTGAAAGGGCAAAATGAAGAAGAGGAGGGTGAAAGCATGATTCGTTGCCGGACCGTTGTGTGGACGCTGATTATTCTCTTTGCGGCGTGCTGCGTCCCTGCGGAGAGCGTGATGCCTCCGGAGGTTTACGCGAACATGGCCGAAAAGTCGAAGATCAAGGCGACGGCGGTTGTGGAGTCCGTGAAAGTCTTGGAGACGGACAAGCGGAGCACGTGGAAGAGCGTCGTCTTCAAGCTGCGATTCCCGTTCACGGAGAACGTACCGGAGCAGTTCACGGGAACCTGTTACTCGGTCGACTTCCCGTGGCAGGACCCGCCGGTGGGCGGGACGCTCTATTACTACCCCGAAGCGGGAGACCTCGTCTATGTGACGGTGGGATCGAACGGCGGCCCGATCACGAGCTACACCTACTTGAACGATGTGATGGAGAGCCTCTTTATCGACAATGAAGAAAAAATACGCTACGGCATGGGGAACGCCTGGCTGGATCTTTAGTGTGCGGCGCAGGGTTTTCCCGGAAGGGATATGAGCATAAGAAGAGCGAGTAGAGGACGAGGCGTTGCGTGGTTCCTGATTGCATCGGCGATTGTGTTCTTCGCGGCCGCGACGCCATCCTCGGGGGATTGCTCGACTGCTGGCGCCGCCGTCTGCCCGCAACGGAGCGTCGGACGAAGCCGCTTCCCCGGAAAACCCGGTTGCGAAAGAGTGAAGCGCGACCCGCTTTCTTTCGGGAGCGGATTCGCCTCTTTCTGAAAAGAACCGCCGCGTGGTATAGTAATATCGTTCGCTCGGCCTCTCCCGGAACGACCTGAAAAGGCGGCGGATGGAAGTCTTTCCCAAGGTCTTTATTTTTCTGAAAGGGGTTTTCTTATGGCGATGTTGGCGCTGGCCGCAATGCTCACACTGAGCGATGTCGAGCTGTACTACGAGGTGCACGGCGACGGGCCGCCCCTGTTGTTGATCGCCGGGATGGCGTCGGACTCGCAGAGTTGGGGCTCTTCGCTGCCCGCTCTTGCCGAGCATTTTACCGTCATTTGCCCCGACAATCGGGGAACGGGCCGCTCCAAGCCCGCGGACGCGCCGGTCTCGATCGAAAAGATGGCGGACGACTGCGCCGCGTTGGTCCGATCCCTCGGATATGAAAAAGTCCACGTTCTCGGCCACTCCATGGGCGGCTTCGTCGCTCAAAAAATGGCGGTGCGCTTTCCGGAACTCGTCGACAGGCTTGTCCTTGCAGGGAGCGGTTCCAAGTTCTCGGCCCGGAATGCGGCGCTCTTCTCGGACGCGGTGGAGACGCTCGAACGCGGGGCGGACCCCGTCCTCTGGTTCCGCAACTTTTTCTACTGGTTGTTCACCCCCGCGTTTTTCGAACAGCCCGGTATGCTCGACGCCGCGGTGAACTACGCGCTGACCTATCCGTGGCCGCAGGAAACCGTTTCCTTCCGGAACCAGGTCGAGGCGGTCCGGAATTTCGACGCGACTGCCGATCTTCCGAAGATTACCTCGCCGACCCTCGTGCTCGCCGGGGCGGAGGATCTTCTTTTCACGCCGGGCGAAAGCAGGGAGTTCGCAGCCCGTCTGCCGAATGCGGCGCTCGAAGTGATCGAGGGGGCCGCCCACTCCGTCCACATGGAGCAGGGGAGCGAGTTTGTTCGCGCAACGATCGAATTCTTAACCAACCAAAGGGGGCGCCGATGAGAAAGGTCGTCTACATCGATTACGAAAATCTTCCGGGAGTCCATATCGAGGACGTCGAGGGGACGAAGTTCCTTATTTTCATAGGGGAGAACCAAAAAAAGATTCCCACGGACACCATAGTCCGGATGCAGCCGCTCGGCGAACGGGTTGAGTGGATCACCATCAGCGGCGTGGGACGGAACGCGCTGGACTTTCATATCGCCTACTACCTGGCGAAGCACCACACGAACAACACCGTGACCCACTACATCCTCTCGAAGGACGCGGGGTACGACCCGCTGATCAAGCACGTCGCCAAGTTCGGCCAGAGGGTCAAGCGCATCATCACGCTCGAGGAGATCAAGGAGAAACCCGTCCTTGCCCCGGAGCTGGCGCAGAAGTACGCCAAGGTGCTGGAGATTCTGAAGAAGCAGGACAAGACGCGCCGCCCGAAAATCCGCAAGACGCTGGCGTCGAGCATCGAAACTCTTTTTCAGGGGCAGGTCTCGAAGGAGGATGCCGACCTCCTTATCGAACATCTCTTCCGCGAGCGGTTCATCGAGGAGAAGAACAAGCGCATCGCCTATCTGGACTAAGCGCGTTTTCGTTGAACACGCGCGAAAAGGGGGGGCGGCGCGGGGCCGCTCCCTCTTGTGGCTTCCTTGCGAGCCGAGAGACCCGCAAGGGTTATTTCAAGGCGACGTTCTCTCTCCGGAACCGGCGAATGAAGTCGTCAGGCAGCGCCGCGAGAAAGATCGCGAGGATGATCAGCAGGCTTCCGTTGATCTCCTGGAGCGTCGGAATCTCGCTGCTCATGATTCCGGCGAGAAGTATCCCTGAGGGTATTTCCATTGTGCAGACATGGCTTGCCGTAGCGGCGGAGACGTACTTGAGGGAGAGACAGTACGCGCCGTGCCCCAGTACGCTGCCGATGACCGCCATGACCGCTATGGCGCCCCAGTCGAAGGCGTTCATCGCCTCAAGATCGCCCCACCCGGAGAGCGCGTGCTTGAACGCCGCCAGGATCAGGCCCCCGAAGAGATGCCCGTAGAAGATCATCGGCGCGCTGGAAAAACGTTTCGTCGACAGGAGCACCCTCCCCATCAGGAACTGCCCTGAAAGGCCGATCACGGCCACTACGCCCCAGAAGACTCCGAGAAGAGAAAAACTCCCGCTTGATGTTCCGGACGCGAAGACCCCGATCCACACGCCCGCGATGACGAGGACCGCCGCCAGATACTGCGGTGGCGTCGGTCGCTCCCCGGTTATCCACAGCCCCCCAAGCAACGTAACAAGGGGGAAGGTGTAGTGAATGATGAGCGCCGCGGGCACCGTGAGATATTTCAGCGAAAACATGAATCCCGTCGCGGTGAGCGGGATAACCAAGATGGAGTATGCCAGAAGGACGAGTCCGTCCTGAAAAGAGATACGGAGAGAACTGCGGTTTTTCAGAAGAATCCAGAGGAGGAGCAGGAAGGCGACCAAGAACGTCCGCACGATGACCACCGTGGCCATGTCGACTCCCCGAAGAGCGAGGATACGTCCGAGAGGGCTGACGACCCCCCAGGAGACGCCCGTAACCAATGCGGCGAGAACTCCCGCCCAATGCGTTGACATGCTGGTTTTCCTCCCCGGCGATAGAGTGAAAAATGTTTGAGCGCGCAACGGAGCGCGCCCATGAACGACAGCATTGTACTCTATGCGGCGACGGAAACAAAGTGGAGTCCGAAAAGATACGCACGAAAAACTCCCTCGATCTCCGGCGAGCATCCTGTGGACGGGGAGACCGAACATTTTTCCCGAGATGTCCCACATTGCCTGTTCGATGCCGGAGATCGCGCTCATCAGAACGGGGCCGCCCCGGTAGAAGCCGCCCCGGTAGAGGACTTGCCACATATCCTCGATTTTCGTCGGGTCCGCGCCGACCACGTATTCGCTCATCTCGCGGACGGCTGCGGCTACGGTATCGGCCCGTCCCTCGACGACGGGCTCCCCCCACCCTTCGACGCCTTCGTCGGTCACGACCTTCAGAAAGAGCCGGCGGGGAGGGACTTTGAACAGTTCCAACCGTTCGATTCTGGCCATGATTACTTCATGTGGGCGCGGATTTGCGCGATCTGGGTAACGATACGTTCGGCGGTCTCGCTGATAGCGGGGAAATCGCCTTCGACGCCGGCCGGTTTGATGAGCGCGCTCCCCAGCCCCACGGCGAATGCCCCCGCCTGGAACCAGTCGTCGAGGTTGCTCGGAGCAACGCCGCCGATGGGCATGATCTGCGCGCCGGGCAGCGGTCCGTGGACCGCCTGGATGAACTTCGGCCCCAGCACCTCGCCGGGGAACGCCTTCACGACGTCGACCCCGTGCTCCATCGCGCGGACGATCTCGGTGACCGTTCCCACGCCGGGCATATAGGCGATGCCGGAGCGGTTGCACATCGCCGCCACCTCCGGGCTGAAGCAGTGCGAGACGATGAACTCCGCGCCCGCGTCGATGCAGAGCCTTGCGGTGACCGCGTCGGCCACGGTTCCCGCGCCGAGAATCAACCCCTTGCAGCGGCCTCGTTCGATGATCTCCTTCATGATGTCGAGCGCGCCCGGGAAAGTCGTCGAGACCTCGAGCACGTCGATTCCCCCCTCGAAGACCGCCTCCGAGGAGGCAACTCCGTTCTCGATGTTCGGGGTTCGGATGATCCCCACCACGCCGAGGTCGGAGATCCGCCGCAGCACTTCGTATTTTCGAATGTTCATTCGCTCCTTCCTCCTAGACAAGAGTATGGCTTCCCGTTCGAGAGCTTTTTCGGATACAATGATAGCAAAGAAAGTCTCTTTCCTTGCATGTCCCGGCGATTTTTTCGCGGAAGCGGGGGAGAAAAACTCACGAGAGGATGATTGCAGTGAAAAAAGTTATCCGTACCGACAAAGCGCCGGAGCCCATCGGTCCGTACTCGCAGGGGTTGGTCTGCGGCAACCGCGTCTACGTCTCCGGCCAGGGGCCGAGGAATCCAGAGACGGGGACGAATCCCGAAGGAATTCGAGAGCAGACTCGGCAGGTTTTGAAGAATATCAAGGCGATCCTCGAAGCCGGCGGCGCGACGATGGATCAGGTGGTCAAGGTAACTGCGCACCTGACGAACCTCGACCGCGACTTTCAGGGATACAACGAGGTGTACAAGGAGTTCTTCATCGAGCCGTACCCTGTCCGGATCACCGTGCAGAGTCAGCTCTTCGGCATGCTGGTGGAGATCGACGCCATCGCGGAGTTGGACTGAGAGCGGCGATCCCCCGCTTCTCAAGACGATCGTTCGAAACACGACGAAAACGCCCCCTCATTCGAGGGGGCGTTTTCCGGACGTCCGCGCGTCCGCGAAAAACGGCGCGTCTTCGTACTGGCGGCGCGCCGCCAGTGTTATCTTCTCGTAAGAGCGAGTCCGCTCTCCGTCGAAGCGTCGACGATGAAGCGCTCGGTCAGTCTGCGCAGATCCTCCGCAGTGCCGCTTACCTCGGTGGCGCTGCTCGCGACGTTCTCCATGGCCGCGGCGGTCTCCTCCATGGAGGCCGCGACGTTCTGCACCTGCGTGTCGGCGTTCTCCATCACCGAGGCGGTTTTGTCGATCAATGCGACGACGTCCTCGGCTTTTTCCGCCTCCTGTTCGGTGGCCTCGATGATCAGACGAATGTCGTCCACCGAGCTTTTCGTGGCGGCCATGATCTTTTCGAGCGCCTCCCCGGCGACGTGCGCGATGGCCACGCCTTCCTCCACGTCGTGAAGGCTCTTCCCCATCGAAGAGACGGCCTCGGATGTTCCCTGGAGGATGCGTTCGACAAGCTCCGCGACTTCGCGCGCCCCTTGCTGCGACTGTTCCGCGAGCTTGCGGACCTCGTCGGCCACCACCGCGAACCCTCGCCCCGCTTCGCCTGCGCGTGCGGCCTCGATGGCGGCGTTCAGCGCGAGGAGGTTGGTTTGGTCGGCGAGCGACGTGATGGTGGTACCCACGACGCCGATGCGTTGAGAGTACTGATTGAGCTGGGATATCATCTTCTCCGTCTCGGCGACGGCGTTTCGGATTCCCTCCATATGGCCGATCGAGGAGGCGACGGTTTCTCTTCCCTTTGCGGCCGCTTCCGCCATTTCTCGGGAGTTGTTGTTCGCTCTGGAGGCGATCCCCTTCGCGGACTGAATCGCGCTGTTCATCTCAAGGATGTTCTGCGAGGCGTCGACGGCGCTCTTTCTGCCGAGACCCACTTCTTCGGCGAGGCGGCTGTTGCTCTCGGCGACTTCGTTGGTGGTGCTGGTGACCTCTTCGCATGAGGCGGCCGTGTTCTCCGAGAGCGTGGAGAGGACGACCGCCTTCTTCTGGAGTTCGGAGATGACGTCGCGGAGGCTGTCGAGCATGCCGTCGAGCGAGTGACCGACGGTCGACAGCTCGTCGTTGTCGGTCATGGCGGTTCGGACGGTCAAATCGCCTTCCTTGCCGGCTTGGGAGGTCGCCAGGATGGAGGAGACCGACCTGCGTATCGAACGGATGGTGGTGAAGGCGATGCCCAGCGCCATGAGCGCGACGAAAGCGGCGACCGCCCCCATGGCGATGTTCGCGGTCGTCATCCGCTCCTTGTTCTCCAGCGCGGCCTCCTCCGCGCCGACGTCCAGAATTTCGCCGATATCGTTGATGTTGCCGCGGACCGTTTTAAACAGAGCGTCTTCGATCTGCTGGACGGAGCCGGGAGCCAGCTTCCCTGCACGGATTTCCTCGATCAGCCGCTCGGATTCTTTCGCCCAGACGGGAAAGTCCTTTCTCAGCGCGTCGAATTCCTCGAAGATCGATTCGGGCTTGCCCTCCAGGCGGAAGGGGCTCCAGGCGCTCCTGTCGCGAGCGAGTATGGCCTCGGCCTGTCCGAGACGGTCGGTGACCTGCTCCACGTTTTCCCTGAAATCCTTGAGGTTTTTCTCGAAGTCCTTCCCCGTTCCGTGGTTCAGTATGGCCTGTTTCGCCACAAGAGCCTGGTACAGATCGCGGTCGCCGTTGAGCACGAGGCTCTGCGCCACGAACGCCTCCTGGTGAATGCGGGCCAGCAGGTCGTTGTAGATCGCATTGGCGGAGTACATCGAGAACCCCGTGACGAGCAGAATGCCGAAGACCGGAATAAGCGCAAGAATCCATAATCTCGTTTTCAATGTCAATGCCGGCATGACGTTCAACCCCTTCCGTAGAGATAGCTACATTCCCCTCCATTCCGTCTCTCGGGAATATTCCACTATTCTACTTTGTCTAGAGTGTTTTGTATAGATCGGCTTAGATCGCGCCGACGAAAGGGGCGAGACGGCGCTTCCGCTCGGAAGGGGTTTTTCCGTGGAGCGGAAGCGCGCGGTGTGGATCAGCGTGTGAAAAAAGCCGCCAGATACGGCGTGACGATCAAGATGATGGTCAGCCGGAGGAGATGGAACATCATCGAGACCGGAGTCTCGGCGCCTGCGTCCGTGGCCGAGAGCGCCATTCCGGCGAGTCCGCCGGGCGCTGTGGCATAGATCGCCGTCTGCAGATCCAGATCGAACCAGCGGCTGATCCCCCATGCGGCGATCATGCAGAAGACGATGAGCACGAAGATGTAGCCGACGGCGAGCGGGACTGCCTCCGGGTGCCGCCGGATGGAGGCGACGTCCGAATTGGAGACGACGACGTAGGCCACGAGGAGCTGGGAAATGGTCGACAGTAAATTTCCGCTCGGTATGTCGGCGAGGACGACGCCTTTGGCCACCAGCCCGGCGATCATACCTCCCGTGAGTATGCCCGAAGGCAGTTTGAAGTAGTGTCCGGCCCACGCTCCCAGAAGAATTGCCGCGACGACGATGCCCTGATCTTTCATGAAGCTGTACCTCCGTTATGCGAAAAAATGCCGGTCGCCCCTCTTCGGAGAGGGAGACCGGCACGTATATTACAGCACTTTCCTTATCGTGTCGATGATCGTGCCGTCCCGGTACTCCACCAAGCCCACGATCTCGTCCCCGAAGCAAACCTCTTGGGGAATTCCCGTGACCTTCTCGATTTCCGCCTTGAGCTGTCGGATCTCCTTCACGGGAAGCCCCGCGTCCGAAGCGAGGGCGCGCACGTCCTCCCGGAGGGGGTTGATGGCCATCCCGCGCTCGGTGACGATGACGTCCACGGTCTCTCCCGGCGTGACGACCGTCTGCACGCGGTTCCGTATCGAGGGCACGCCGTTGCGCATCGAGGGGATGGTGATCACGGTGAGTTTCGCCCCGGCCGCCGTGTCGGAGTGTCCGCCGGAAGCGCCCCTGAGGATGCCGTCGTGTCCGGTGAGCACGTCGACGTTGAAGTCCACGTCCACGTCGAGCGCGGCGAGGATGACCACGTCGAGGTCGTTCACGAGGCACCCCTTGTTGAACGGGTTGGCGTAGCAGGAGGCATCCACCTCGATGTGCCGCGGGTTGTTCGCGATCGACGACGTCACGGCCGCGTCGAAGCTCTGCACGTCGAAGAGTGCGTCGAAGAGACCCTCCTCCAGCATGGACGCCATATAGCCGGTGATGCCGCCGATGCAGTAGCTCCCCTTGATCGCGTGCGATTTCATGTACTCCTTGACGTAGCGCGCCACGGCGAGGCTTGGACCGCCGCCGCCGGTCTGGAAGGAACAGCCGTTCTTCAGCATCCCGGAAGCCTTAAGGAGGCCGAACGCCAGCTCCGCGATCCGGAGCTGCACGGGGTCGCGGGTCACGCGGGTGGCCCCGGTGGCGATCTTCGACGGATCGCCGACTGAGTCGACCACGACCACCTGATCCACAAGATACTGCGGAACCGAGATGCGCGGCGCGAGCGGGTACTCCACGAGATTGTCGGTCACCGCGATCACGTGATCCGCGTAGCGCGCGTCGATCATCGCGTACCCCATCGCGCCGCAGGCCGTCTTGCCCGCGGAGCCGGTGAAGTTGCCGAGCCTGTCGCATGCAGGGGCGGCGAGGAAGGCCACGTCGATATGGAGGCTTCCCTCCTCGATCGCGCGCGCCCGTCCTCCGTGGCTGCGGATCATGACGGGCAGTTCGAATTCCCCTCGGGAGATTGCCTTGCCGACCTCTCCGCGGACGCCCGAGGTGTTCAGACGCGCGACGACCCCCTTGCGTACCGCGTCGGCGACGCAGTCGTGCGAGTCGCCCAGCGAACTTGGGGCGAGCGTGATGTTCCGCAGGCCCATCTCGTCGAGCAGCGCGAGCACCGTACCGACGAGAGCGTCCCCGTTCCGCAGATGGTGGTGGAAGGAGATCGTCATGCCGTCGCGGAGGCCCGACTTTTCAATCGCTTCCTTGAGGTTCCGCGCCACCTTGTTCGTCGTCGGCACGGCGATTTTTCGCGGGTACTGCGTCGGCGTCCAGACGTGTTTTCCGTCGAGCCGTGCGCGCGGCCCCGCGTACGGGGCGAACTCCCCGAGCTCTGGAACGAACGTCGGGACCTCTCTTCCTATGGTGTTCTTCACAAGATTCTCCGCTTTCATAAGCTTTCGACCTCCATTCCGGCGAGGCGGGCAAGTTCGAGCGTCCGCATGGCTTGCGCGACCACGGGCGCGTCCACCATACGGCCGTCGACGGCGACGACGCCGAGATGGCGCTCCTCGGCGTCCCGTGCACCGCGGACGATGCGCTCGGCCTTCCGGACCTCTTTCTCGTCCGGAGAGAACGCCTCATGGATGATCGCGATCTGCGAGGGGTGAATCGCGGCCTTGCCGGAGAAGCCCAGCGAGACCGACATCGCGGCCTGCTCCCGGAGCCCTTCCGGGTTGTTGATGTCGGTGTACACCGTGTCGAACGCGAGCAGTCCGTTCGCCTTCGCCGCGAGGATGACGGCGCTCTTCGCGTAGAGCAGCTCCAGCCCTTCGCGGGTTGCCTTGATGCCGAGATCGGCGGCGAGGTCCTGTCCGCCGATGGTGAGGCCGAGAATACGGGAGGAGGACGCCGCGATCGAGGGGGCGTTCACAATCGCCCGCGCCGTTTCGAGCATCGCATGGATGCGGACCGAGCCGGGCTTCATGCCGTGCTCGTGCTCCAACCGTGCGATAATCTCGTCGGCGGCCCGGACATCTTCCGGGGAGTCGATCTTCGGAATGCGCACGGCGTCGGGTGCGGCGGGGACGATTTCCTCCAGGTCGTCTCCGAAGAACGGGGTGTCGCGCCCGTTGATACGTACGACGCGTTCCACCGCGCCGAAGTCGAGCGTACGCAGGGCGTGCTTCACCAGTTTGCGGGCCGAGTCCTTTTCGGATATGGAGATGGAGTCCTCCAGATCGAGGAGGACTCCATCCGAACCGTAGATTGCGCAGTTCTGGATCATTCCCGGATTGTTCCCCGGAATGTAGAGCAGGGACCGCCGGGGACGGTCCGGAAATTTTGTCATCGGGCATGCTTCCTTCTTTTCAGCAGTGAGTAGACGAGCGAGACGCCCGCCAGGACGATGAGCACCACGGAGATCGGTTTTGAGAAGAAGATTCCGAGCGAGCCGTCCGAAAGGGACATGGAATTTCGGAACGACTGTTCCGTGGTGCCTCCGAGGATGAGCGCGAGCACCATCGGCGGCAGCGGTATTTCAAGCTTCGAGAATATGTATCCTCCGAGGGCGAAACCCATGACGAGGATGAAATCGAAGGAGCTGTAGTTCAGGAAGTACGTTCCCATGAAGGCCATGCCCAGGATGAGCGGCATCATGATCCGCTGGGGGATTTTCAGCAGCTGGACAAGCGGAATGGCCAGCGGGAGATTGATAATGACCAGAATGATGTTGCCGATAAGGATGGAGGCGATGACGCCCCACGCGATCTCGGGATACTGGGAGAAGAGAATAGGCCCGGGCTTGACGCCGAGCATCATCAGCGCGCCGAGCATGACAGCCGTGGTCCCGGAGCCGGGGATGCCGAGCGAAAGCAGCGGCACCATGGCGCCCGCCGCGCAGGAGTTGTTGGCCGCCTCGGGCGCGGCGAGTCCTTCGATGGCGCCTTTTCCGAACTTCTCCGGCGTCTTGCTCAGATTCTTTTCCATGGCGTAGGACATGAAGGTGGCGATGCTCGCGCCCATTCCGGGGAGCACGCCGACGAAAAATCCGAGCGGCGAGCTGCGAAGCATGGGCATGATGCACTTCTTGAACTGCGACCAGCTCACCCACACCTTGCCGATGCTCTTCGAGTCGAGCGTGTACTCGGTGTTTAAGTTTTTCAGATTCTTAAAGACCTCGCAGATGGCGTACACTCCGATCATCACGACGAGGAAATCGATGCCGTCCTGCAGCTCTTCCACTCCGTAGGTAAAACGGAGGATGCCGGTCAGCGCGTCGATGCCGATGGTGGAGAGCATGAAGCCTATGCACATCGCGATAACGCCCTTCAGGAGGCTTCCCTCGGCGAGCGTGATGGTCGCGACAAGCGCGAAGAGCATCAGCGAGAACATCTCCGCGGGGCCGAAACGGAGCGCGGCGTCCGCGATGGGGCCGGTGAGGAAGACGAGAAAGAGCATGCCGATCGTACCGCCGATGAAGGAGGCGATGGCGGAGATTGCGAGAGCGGCTCCGGCTTCGCCGTTCTTCGTCATCGGGTAGCCGTCGAAGCACGAAACGATAGCGGAGGCGTCGCCCGGCGTGTTGATCATGATGGAAGCGCGGGAGCCGCCGAACATGGCGCCGTAGTAGACGGCGCACATCGTGATGAGGGCCGTCGAAGGGTTCATCCCGTAGGTGATGGGGATGAGAATGGCGACGCCGGTTGCCGGCCCGAGTCCGGGGAGCATGCCCATGATGGTGCCGAGAAGGCCCCCGATGAAAACCCACATTATGTTGTAGGCAGTGATTGCGGTGGAGAATCCGATAGCGAGATTTTGAAAGATGACGTCCATGATTGGCCGACCTCCTAGAAGGGGAGCATGTTCTCGATGATACCGCGAGGGAGGCTCAGTTGAAGAGCCAGCGCGAACGCTGCGTATGTAACCACTGGGAAGAGAATGGATATGAGAATGTTTTGGACGAAATGCTTCCTGTTGATCAGCAGCGTTGCGCAGAACATGAAAGCCGCCGTGGCGAGCAGATAACCCCAGGAGTCAAGAACAAGACCGTATGTTACCCCCAGTATCATGACGATGAAAATTTTGGACCACACTGCGCGCTCCGAAAGGAAGTTCCACTTGACCGGATCGGCTGTTCCGCTTCTTTTGTCCAGGAAACAGAGAAGCGCTCCGGCGATCATGGCAACGCTCCCTATTATCATGGGAAAGAGCTTCGGACCGGTTCTGTCTCCGGCTGTGACATCGGGCAACAGCACGGCCGTGAAAAAATAGATCGCTCCCAGAACGAGAGAGAGCAGTCCGCTGGTGAAATTTTTGCTCATTCTGCGACCTCCGTCTTCTGTTGTAGCTTCGACAAAGAAAGACGGCGGGAAGATCCGTCGATCCTCCCGCCGAAGAAAGTTCCGGCTACTGCTTCAGGCCGACCTGCGTCAGCAGCTCGTCGAAGTCGGTCGTGCTCTTCGCGAGGAAAGCCGCGTGCTCGGCCGAGTTCTGGTAGAAATTGCTCCAACCGAGGTTCTCGATGAGCGTCTTCCATGTCTCGGTCTGCACCATCTTCGAGAAGACGTCGTCCCAGTACTTCACCTGTTCCGGCGTCAGATCGGGGGCGCCGATGATGCCTCTCCAGTGCGGGAAGACGAGGTTGACGCCCTGTGCTGTGAAGGTGTCGACGTCCGGAAGGAAGTCGAGCTTCTGGTCGGCGCTCACGCCGATGATCCGCATCTTGCCGGCTTTGTGCTGCTCGAGTACTTCGCCGAGCCCGATCGTGGTGGCCTTCACGTGTCCTCCGAGAAGCGCCGGGACGATCTCGCCGCCCGCGCCGGGGTAGACGATGAACTTGATGGTCGCGGGATCCACGCCGAACTCCTGGGCAAGCTCAAGGAACATCAGGTGGTCGTTGTTGCCGAGGGTCGGGCCGACGCCTACGGGCACGGAGGACGGATCGGCCTTGATGGCGTCGAAGAGGTCCTTCACAGTCTTCCATGGGGAGTCCTGCTCGACCGCGATGGAAATCCACTCCGTCTGCAGGGCTGCGATAGGCGTGACGTCCTTGTAGGTGATCTCGCTCTTTCCCAGAAGGTTGTTGAGCATGATCAGCGTGGATGTTGCGGCGAGGTACTCTCCCTGCCCCTTCTTGCCCTTCAGGTAGTTCCAGCCTGTGGCCCCGCCGCCGCCCGGTTTGTTGACGACGATGATGTTCTTCTCGACGAGCTTCTCGTCCGTCAGGGCTTTCTGGATGGTGCGGCACAGCATATCCCATCCGCCGCCCGGGTTGGCCGGGGCGATGAGTTCGATGGTGCGGGTGGGCTTCCATTCGGCGGAGGCGGTTCCCGCGACGGCGAACACCACGACGAGCAACGCAACTGCAAACAACTTTTTCATACCTGTGTTTCCCCCTTTTCTAGGATTTTGCTTCTCCGCGCCGAGGCGCGGTACCAGCCCTAAAAAAACTGAAAATCCTCGAGTTCCTTTGCGTACCCGGATTTCTCGCGCCAGATGACGAACGACTCGTCGAGGTGCTCCGTCCAGATGGCGGCGGCTCTCTCGGGGTTGTGCGCGGCGAGCGCCTCGCAGAGCAGTTTCCGGCGGGAGAGACTCTTATTTATCCTGTTGGGAAGGATGATCCGCATGACCATGTAGCGGTCGAAAAGTTCCCGCTGGGCCCAGACGAGCTCGACAAGCCGTTCGGACCTGCACGCCTCGAAGGCGATCTTGTTGAATTTCTTGACGATGGGGAAGAACCGGTCGAGCAGCTCATTGTCGCTGAACTCGGCGAAGACGGCGTCGGCTTGCGCAAGGAGTTCGCGCATCGCGTCCAGCTCGTCGCCCGTGATGCGGACGGCGGCGTAGCGGACGGCCAGTGTTTCGAGGGCTTTTCGTATGGCGAAAGAGTTCGCGAGTTCATAGGGAGATACGGAGCAGATTCGGTTTCCCTTCATCGGGACCCGTTCGATATACCCCTCGGCCTCGAGCTTCTGGACAGCCTCGCGGACGGGAGTTCGGCTGACTCCGTACTCGTCGGCGATCTCGCCGTCGGTGAACGTCGCGTCCGCTTTCAGTTCGCCGCGGATGATCGCCTTCCGGAGGTGCTCGTAGATGACGTCGCGCATTGGTTTTGTACGCAGTTCCGGGACGTTCTTCAAGAGCGGCACGAGATCATCTCCCTGAAAGGATTTATTGTTTTTTCCGAAAAAAATTGGATCCACTATCCAACATCCAGCATCCATGTCGTATAATAGCCCCTGGAAGCAACGCTGTAAAGTGGGTCAATAGACTGTATTTTGTATATTTTCACGAGGGGGCGGGAAGATGGGCAAAAATCTTGTCTGGAAGGTGATCGGGGAACATCTCGTGGATGAAGCGCCGGAAAGCGCCGAAGTCTCGCTGAAAATCGACCACACGCTGACGCAGGATACGACGGGAACCATGGCGTATCTCCAGTTCGAGGCCATAGGCGTTCCGCGAACACGCGCGGAACGTTCGGTGAGCTACGTGGACCACAACACGCTGCAGGCGACGTTCGAGAACGCCGACGACCACAACTACCTGCAGGATGTCGCGGCGAAATACGGACTGCTCTTCTCCAGGCCGGGGAACGGCATCTGTCATCAGGTGCATCTGGAGCGATTCGGCGTCCCCGGAAAGACGCTCCTGGGCTCCGACAGCCATACGCCCACGGGGGGCGCTCTGGGGATGTTCGCCATGGGGGCGGGAGGCCTGGACGTGGCGCTTGCGATTGCGGGTGTTCCGTTCTCCATCCCCCGGCCGAAGGTGCTCAAGGTGGAGTTGAAGGGGCGTCTCCGTCCGTGGGTCGCGGCGAAGGACGTCATCCTGGAGGTGCTCCGCGTCCTTACCGTGAAGGGGGGCGTCGGCAAGATCCTGGAATACTGCGGCGAGGGTGTTTCGGCGCTCACGGTCCCGGAGCGGGGGACGATCGCGAACATGGGAGCGGAGCTCGGCGCGACGACGTCGATCTTCCCGAGCGACGAACAGACCAAGCGTTTTCTTGAGGCGCAGGGGAGAGGGGCGGACTTCAGGCCGCTTGCCGCCGACTCCGACGCCGAGTACGACGATACGCTCGTCATCGATCTGTCGACGCTCGAACCGCTCATCGCATTGCCGCACTCGCCCGACAAGGTGGTCCCGGTGCGCGAGGTCGCGGGTATGCCCGTCGATCAGTGCTTCATCGGAAGCTGTACGAACTCTTCGTACCTCGACCTCGCGCGGACTGCGGAGATTCTGCGCGGACGGCGCGTCGCGGAGCGCACCAGCCTCTGTATCGCTCCCGGTTCGCGCCAGACGCTTTTGATGATCGCGAAGAACGGCATCCTGACGGACTTTATCACCGCGGGCGCGCGCCTGCTGGAGAGCGCGTGCGGTCCGTGCATCGGCATCGGCCAGGCGCCGTGCAGCGGGGGCGTGTCGCTGCGGACGTCCAACCGGAACTTCGAAGGGCGCTCCGGCACGAAGGACGCGCTGGTACATCTGGTGAGCGCGGAGACGGCCGCGGTTTCGGCCCTCCGCGGTGTGATCGTCGATCCAAGGACGCTCGGCGAGGCCGTCGAGGTGCGGCTGCCCGAGAAGTACATCGTCGACGATTCGATGGTGCTTCTTCCCCCCGAGGACGGCGCCTCCGTCGAGATCCGCAGAGGGCCGAACATCAAGCCGCTTCCGGAGTTTCGTCCGATGCCCGATGAAATTCTGGGCGAGGTGCTGCTGAGGATGGGGGACAACATCACGACGGACCACATCCTTCCCGCGGGCAGCCGGATCATGTCGCTGCGCTCGAACCTTCCGGCTATCTCGGAGTACTGCTTCAACATCGTCGACCCCTCCTTCCCGGAGCGCGCGCGCAACGCCGGAGGCGGGCTTCTCGTCGCGGGGGAGAACTACGGGCAGGGGTCGAGCCGGGAGCATGCGGCCCTCTCGCCGCTCTTTCTCGGCGTCAAGGCGATCATCGCCGTCTCGTACGCCAGGATTCACCGGCAGAATCTGGTGAACGCGGGCATTCTGCCGCTTCTTTTCGAGGACGGGACCGATCTTGAGAAGATCGCGCAGGGGGACCGGCTGGAGCTGCGGAATCTTCGCTCCGCTCTCGAAGGCGAGTTCGTGGAGGTACGGAATATGACGACCGGAGCCGCGATCAGGGCGCGGCACGGGCTTTCGCGGAGACAGCGCGAGATTCTGCTCGCGGGGGGCGCGCTCAACGCCGCCCGGAATGCGCAGGGGCGATGAGCGAAGTCTAAAGACCGAAAGGGGGAGCGCGCATGTTCGGACTGGAAGAGCGGGCGCTTGTCTCGCCGAGGGAGATGGAGGAACGGTCGCGACTGCTGGCGTCGAGGGGGCTCACGGTTCCGGGAAACGAATCCGTGATCCTGGGATTTTTCGAGGAAGAGCGTCTCGTCGCGACCGGCTCCCTGGTGGGGAACATCCTGCAGGGGATCGCGGTCGACCGGGAACTCGAGGGGGAGGGCGTCGCCGCGACGGTGACCTCCGCTCTGCTGAAAAAGGCGATGGAGACGGGGCGTCGGCAGCTCTTCCTGTACTCGAAACCGGACGAGGCGAAACGTTTCGAGGCGCTCGGTTTTACCCTGCTGGCGACTGCGATCGTGGAGCGGACGGGGTTTGGTGCGTCGCTGTTGGAGTGGGGCGCGGAAGGTATCGACATGTGGAGTACGGCGATCGCCATGAAGGCGGAGGACGGCCCGGAGAAGTCCGGCGTCGCGGTGGTGAACTGCAACCCGTTCACGCTGGGGCACTACCGCCTGCTGGAGTACGCCGCCGCGCGAACGCCCCGGCTCTACGTGCTCGTCGTCGAGGAGGACCGGTCGCTCTTCCCCTTCGAAGTCCGCTTCCGCCTTGTAGAAGAGGGAGTGTCCGGGCTGAAGAACGTCGTTGTCCTTCGCGGAGGACCGTACGTCATCTCGTCGGCCACCTTCCCGACGTACTTCACGCGGATCGAATCCGGCGAGGAGGAGCGGATCACCGAACTCTACGCCGCGCTCGACATCGAACTCTTCGGACGGTACGTCGCCCCGACGCTCCGCGTAACGGACCGGTTCGTGGGGACGGAGCCGTATTGTCCCGTGACCTCCATCTACAATAGAATGATGAAGGAGCGCCTGCCGAAGGGCGGCGAGGGATGGCCGCCCGTGCGCGTCCACGAGATGCCGCGCTTCGAGATGGAGGGCCTGCCCGTCAGCGCGTCGCGCGTTCGCGTCCTGATCCGCGAGGACGGTTTGGACAACGTCCGGCCGCTTGTTCCCGAGTCCACGTGGAAGTGGCTCGTTTCGGAAGAAGCGCGTCCGGTGATCGAAAAAATCAGGAACAGCGAGTCGAGACATTGAATGCGGACGCTTCGCGTCCGCGGAAAGGAGAGAGTTGTATGAACGGTGTGAAAAACAGCGTCGCGGGTTCGCTTGAATCGAGCGACGTGCTCGTGACGGTAGGCCCCGCGGAGGGGGAGGAGAACAAGCTCGACGTTGAGAGCATCGTCTTCAAGCAGTTCGGGGCGCGTATCCGCTCCGTCGCCGAGGAGGTTGTCGCCGCCTCCGGCCTCAGGGGCGTCGCGGTGCGTATTCAGGACCGGGGCGCGCTGGAGTGCACGCTCCGCGCCCGTCTGGAGACGGCCCTGGAACGGGCGCTCAAGGCGTGATGGAGTCGCCTCTCGACGCCCGGGAAACGCGGTGGCGCCGTCGGCTCGACCTCGCCGCCGCGCTTCCGCCCGACTGTTCGCTGCTCTCCTTCACGCTCAGGATGCCCGCGCCGCTGCGCCTCGGCGGCGAGTACGACCGGGCGGCCGGAGAGTGGTTCGGCGAGCTGCGCGAGTTTCTGGCGCGGGAGGGGCTTCTTGTGCTCTCGTACGAATTCCGCGTCTCCGCCGACGGGCCGGAGGGGTTCTGCGCCGTCCGGGGCGATGGGAATGATGTGAAGCGCCGCGCGGTTGCCTTCGAGGAGACGCATCCGTGCGGCGCGCTCGTCGATGTCGACGTCACGTGTCCGGACGGCTCGGCGCCGGGGAGGCGGGAACTGGGACTTCCTCCCCGGCGGTGCGTCGTCTGCGGAGGCGAGGCCGTGCCGTGCGTGAGGGGACGCGCGCACGCGGCGGAGGAGCTGCGGAGCGCAGTGGAGCGTATCGCGGAGCGAGGGGAGGCGCGCTGTAAGGACGCGAACGAAGAGGCGATTCCGCGTCTCGCTATGGGACGAAACGTCCCGTATACCGAAAGCGCGGACGATCCC
>WPCG01042921.1_pt1 | contig 34876 bp, 40 predicted proteins | sample 5403311 | NCBI WGS metagenome assembly WPCG01 (sample SAMN12869467, study PRJNA574797) | sludge metagenome | isolation source: wastewater treatment of Control | place: China:Beijing | collected 2019-05-17
CGTGGTACCGCAAGGCCCAGCACATCAACGAGGACATCGCCCAGCAGACCTCCCGTCGACTGGTCGACTTCGCGCTGGCACAGGGCGCCAATGTGATCGTGCTGGAGGACTTGAAAGGCTGGCGACCCAGGGCGGGCAGAAAGCGGTCGGGGCTGCGACAGCGCTTCCATCAGTGGCTGCATCGCCGGCTGGCCACGCTGATCGAGCAGAAGATGGCCGAGGCCGGTGGTCGGGTTGTCTACGTTTATGCCCGGGGCACCTCTTCCTGGGCGTTCGACGGCTCGGGCCGCGTCAAGCGGGACAAGGTGCAATACGAACTGGCCACCTTCCCGAGCGGCAAGCAGTACAACGCCGACCTCAACGCCAGCTACAACATCGGTGCCCGCTATTGGGCCTGGAAACACACGCTGACCCGCCGCAAGGACGGGCAGTTGTCAGCGGGCAGACGTTCCCCTGGCAAACCGAGAACACCGGTCACGCTCTCAACGCTCTGGCGGCGAGAGTCTGAAGCCCCGCATCGATGCGTCGCATGATGCGGGGGAGTGTTCACCAACGCGGCCCTGGAGAAGTTGCAGCATGTCTAGCGCCCCTTGGCTGGACCTATAGCACTGGAATTCTGGCCGAGGACGTCGGCTGCAAGCCGCCCAGGGGAGCGGTTCAGAGAATCACTACCGCAAAGGACAAGGAGAGAGTGCCATGCCCGTGACGCTGAACTATCTGGATACCGGTGGCGAGGGGGTACCCCTGGTGGTGGTCCACGGCCTGTTCGGCAGCGCCGATAACTGGCGGTCCCACGTCAAGGCGTGGCAGCAGACGCGGCGGGTGATCGCCGTGGACCTGCGCAACCACGGCCGCTCCCCCCACGCCGAGGGGATGGGCTATGACGCCATGGCCGAGGATGTGATCGCCCTGCTCGATCGCCTCGAGGTGCCCCGGGCCCACCTGCTCGGCCACTCCATGGGGGGCAAGGTGGTGATCTCCCTGGCGCGGCTGGCGCCCGAGCGGGTGGCCTCGCTGATCGTGGCCGATATCGCGCCCCGTGCCTATGGCCACGACCATGACACCGTCTTCGCCGGCCTGCGCCATCTGGAGGCGGGCGAGCCCGCCAACCGCCGCGAGGCCGACGACCTGCTCGGCGAGCACGTCAAGGAGCGGGCGGTGCGTCTCTTCCTGGCCACCAACCTGGAGCGGGCCGAGGCGGGCGGGCTCAGGCTGCGCCTGGGGCTCGACCCGATCCAGGCCGATTACGAGACCATCATGGGCCCGCCGGCGGGCGAGGGGAGCTACGAGGGGCCCTCCCTGGTGCTGCGGGGCGCACGCTCCCACTATGTGACCGACGAGATGCTGCCCGCCCTGCGTGAGGTGCTGCCCGAGGCCGAGATCGAGACGCTGGACGCCGGCCACTGGCTGCATGCCGAGCAGCCCGATGCCTTCCGGGAGGCGGTGGAGCGCTTTCTGGCCGGCCTGGCCGAGTGATCAGCCCCCCGCCGGGCGAGGTAGGGAGACCAGGGTGAGCCCCGCGGCGTCCGGGTCGTCCAGGAAGCGGCGGAGAATACGGTAGATATCGCGGTCGAAGCGCCCGACGGTTCCGACCATGTCGGCGACTGCCTCCAGCGAGCCGGCGCTGCCCAGATGGCACCAGTGGGCGACCAGGTGCCAGGCCTGCTCGCCGTTGGATCCCCGCTCACCGATGGCCAGGGGGCCTTCCCAGGGCCAGTGCCGGATCTGCAGCCGCGATAGCGCCTCCCTGGCGCGCGCGCTGTGCTCGTCCACCGCTTCATCCCCCCGACAGACCCCGCGGCAGCGCCCCAGCTGGCTGCCGAAGCAGGCGCCACGGCCGCTCTCCAGGCCCAGCTGGCGCAGGCAGAGCTGCCGGTCCGCGGCGATCTGGCGCAGCGCCTGCCTGGCCTCCCGGGCATTGCGAAAGAGCCCCATCAGCGCTTCTGCCTCGCGGCCGCCCAGCTCGCCGACGCTAACCAGCTCCGGCCGGTCGGCATCGGCCGGCCAGTGCCATGCCACCAGGCGGCCGGCACGCCTGAGCTGGCGGTTGAGGATTGGCTGGCGCTCCTTGACCAGGCGCGCCTCCAGCAGCTGGGCGCCGAGGTCGCCGGCGGTCTCCTGCCACGCCAGGCGACGCACCTGCTGGGCCAGGCGCATCTCACGATCACTGCGGTGGTCGGCCTGGAAGTGGCCCATCACCCTGGCCCTGAGATTCACGCTCTTGCCGATATAGAGGGGCAGGTCGTTCTCGCCATACATCAGGTAGACGCCGGGGGAAGCCGGCATGGCCTGAATCTCGCCGGGGTCCAGGTGGGCGGGCAGGCTGGGCAGTCGTCGCTGGTGCTGGAGGGCTTCCCGGAGCCGCTCGGCGGGGTGCTCGCGCTGCCAGTGCCGCCAGAGGGCGAGCAGCGCCTCGGCGTCGGCCATGGCGCGGTGGCGCGTGCCGGCCTCGATGCCGTGGCGGGCCAGCAGGGCGGCCAGGTTGTGCTCGCGATGCTCGGGCGCCAGGCGGCGCGACAGGCGCAGGGTGCAGATCACCTCGGCGCCGTAGTCGCAGCCGGCACGCTTGAAGGCGTTGCGCAGGAAGCCGTAGTCGAAGCGGGCGTTGTGGGCGACCAGGACGCCATCGCCCAGCCAGGCCAGCAGGTCGTCGGCGATCTCGGCAAAGGTCGGGGCCTCGGCCACCATGGCGTCATCGATGCCGGTCAGGGCGCTGATCGGGGCGGGGATGCGTACCTCCGGCTGAATCAGCCGATGCAAGCGGGCCGTGACCCTGTCTCCCTCCAGGCGCAGGGCGGCGATCTCGGTGATGCGATCCCGGGTGGTACGCATGCCCGTGGTCTCGAGATCGATGAAGAGCAGGGGGGCGTCCTTCATCACGGCGCCCCCAGGTCCAGCGCCAGCTTCTCTGCCGGGGTGGGGTGCTCCGCCAGCCCCTGGGCCACCAGGTACTCCTCGAAGCGCTGGTAGTTGCCGAGGTCCAGTGCCGCCGGGCGGGCGCTCAGGCGCAGCAGCATGGGCAGCCAGGCGTCGCGGTTGGCCGGCGTGTCCAGCGCCGGCTCCTGCTCCTGGAGCAGCTGCCAGGCGGCATCGGGCTCCTCCAGCAGCCAGGCGGTGGCCTCGGTGAGGGCCTCGAGCACCCGGCGCAGCGTCTCCCTCTGGCCGCCGATGCGGTCGCGGTTGGCCAGCAGAATCAGCCCCTCATGGGGGGGAACGCCGTGCTCTTCCAGACGCAGCAGCCGGGTCCCGACGCCTTCGTCGCCCAGCTGGCGGGGAAGGGTCAGCCGCTGCGGCGTCATGATGGCATCCAGGGACTGCTCGACCACCTCGTTGACCGCGCCGAAGTTGATATCGACCAGCTCCAGTTCGTGGACGCCGACCCCATGGGGCCTGAGCAGCGTCGGAAGCAGCAGCTCCCGTGCCTCCTCGGTGGAGTAGCCGATGCGCTTGCCGGCCAGGGAGAAGGGCGCCCCGGTGTCGCCGCCATTGCGCACCAGCAGGCCCCCCAGGGGTAGGTCCACCAGGGTGCCGACGCGCACCAGGGGCAGGCCACGCCCGGCCAGCAGGTGGAGCAGCGGCTGGCGACTCACCGCCAGCTCGATGCGGCCCGCCGCCAGCAGGCGCGCGGGCAGGGCGGGGTCGGCGGGCGTCGAGAGCGTGACCTCCAGGCCCAGTCGCCGGTAGATGCCCTTGTGATAGGCCACCAGCAGGGCGGCATGCTGGGGTCCGGGGTACCAGTCCAGCATGATCTCCACGGGCTTGAGCGGGGGGGGCTCGAGAGGCTCCGGCGGGGTGACGGCGATGGTCGGAATCTCCTCAACGGGTGCCTGAGGCGGTTCCCGGGCATCGGGAGTGGCGTCGCTTGTGGGAAGCAGGCGGGGCACCATGACGCTTGTGCCAAGGTCGCCATGACCGGTCTCGACCGCCGATGACTCGGAGGAGGGAGGGGCGTCCAGCGGCTCCGCCGGAGCCTCCCCGGGCAGGAGGGTCAGCAGCAGGGCAAGCAGGCAGGCTTGGAAAGGAAAGCGCAGGGGCCTGGCAGGGTCGGGCATCGGATTGCTCCAGCAGGGGGGCGCGCAAGGGATGGCAGAGCCGTCGGCGACTGCAGAGTGTATCCGCTGCGCGGAAGTGCTGGCCAGTCTTGAAGAAACTGCCGGACAACGTCGGGAAGCATTGCGATATACTGGTCGCCCCGACCCGCCGAGGATGCCATGGACACCATCAATACCCTGTTCATACTCAGCGGCTTTCTGATCGCGCTCAGCGTATTGGCGAGTCGTCTCTCTTCCCTGGTCGGCCTGCCGCTGCTGTTGATCTTCCTCGGCCTCGGCATGCTGGCGGGCGAGCAGGGGGTGCTCGGCATCGTCTTCGACGACTATTCGCTGGCCTTTACCATCGGCCATCTGGCGCTGGCGATGATCCTGCTCGACGGCGGCCTGCGAACCCGGCTCAAGACCTTCCGGGTGGGCTTTCGCCCGGCGCTCACCCTGGCCACCCTGGGCGTCTTCATCACCAGCGGCCTGATCGGCCTGCTGGCCATGTGGATCTTCGATCTGACCCTGATTCAGGGGCTGCTGGTGGGGGCGATCGTCGGCTCCACCGACGCGGCGGCGGTGTTCTCGATGCTCAGCGGCCGAGGGGTCAACCTCAACGAGCGGGTAGGGGCAACCCTGGAGATCGAGTCCGGTACCAACGATCCCATGGCGATCTTCCTGACCCTGGTCCTGGTGGAGATGCTGATCGGCGAGCTCAGCGGCGGCCTGGACACCCTACTGCTGCTGGTGCAGCAGTTCGGCCTGGGGCTCACCATCGGCGTGGGGGCCGGCTGGCTCAGCGGCAAGCTGCTGCGCTGGGTGGACCTGGCCCCTGGCCTCTACTCCCTGCTGGCACTGGCGCTGGGCTTCTGCATCTTCGGGGTGACCAGCTTCCTCGGCGGCAGCGGCTTTCTGGCGATCTACCTGGCGGGGCTGATGATCGGCAACCAGCCTGGCCGACATATCAACTTCATTCTTCCCGTGCATGACGGCCTGGCCTGGCTCAGCCAGATCGGCCTCTTCCTGGTGCTGGGGCTGCTGGTGAATCCCAGCGAAATGCTCGAACTGGCGCTCCCGGCCGCCCTGGTGGCGCTGGCGCTGATCTTCGTGGCGCGTCCGATCGCCGTGCTGATCAGCATCAAGCCCTTCTTCAAGTTTCGCTGGCGAGAGATCGGCTTTATCTCCTGGGTGGGGCTGCGCGGGGCCGTGCCGATCGTGCTGGCGATCTTCCCGGTGATCGGCGGCGTCGAGAATGCCTCGCTCTATTTCAACGTGGCCTTCGCGGTGGTGCTGCTCTCGCTGCTGATCCAGGGAGGTAGCCTCGGCTGGATGGCGCGCTGGATGAAGGTGGAGGTACCCACCAGCGTGACCCCCAACCGGCGCGGCCCCCTCGGCATCCTGCCGGAGAACGACTTCGAGATGTTCGTCTACGAGGTGGAGAACTCCGACCTGAAGGACGTGCCGATTCGCCTGCTGCGCTTTCCCTCCGGCGCCCTGATCTCGGCGCTCTTCCGCGAGCATGTGATGCTCCACCCCAAGGGGAGCACGCGCCTGCAGCTCGGTGACGTGATCTGCGTGATCGGTCGCAGCGAAGACCTGCCGGCGCTCAACCGCCTCTTCAACGGCGACGCCAAGCTCAAGCAGGAGCGCGCCTTCTTCGGCACCTTCACCTTCGACGGCGAGGCGCATATGCGCGATATCGCCAGCGCCTACGGCCTGACGCTGAGCCAGGCGGAGCGGGAAATGACCCTGGCGGAATTCATTTCGCTGCGAGTGGGGGGGCACCCGGTGGTGGGGGATGACGTGGACTGGCACGGCATCCACTGGGTGGTCAGCGAAATGGACGGCAACCGGGTGACCAAGGTGGGCCTGCGCCTCTACTGAGCGAGGCGCTACCCCTGGCGGGTTTCGGGGGTGATCTCCACGGCCGCCTCGCCGTTGGCCAGCAAGATGGCGCCATCCTGAATGGTGACATTGAGATCCATGCCGCGAGCCGCCAGCTGACCCAGGGCCGCCATGCTCTCCGGCGAGATGTCGTAGACGGTGAGGTTGTCGAGTCGCGCGAGCTTGCTGCCGAGCTGCTCCCACCAGATACGGGCGCCCTGGCCGCTGTAGGTATAGAGCACCACGTCGCGTGCACGGCCGCAGGCGCGGCGTATCTCGCGCTCATCGGGCTGGCCAAGCTGAACCCAGAGCTCGATCTCGCCGGTCAGGCTGCGAATCCACAGGTCTGGCTCATCGTCGGTGCTGACCCCGCGGCCGAAGGCCAGATCTTCGTGGGCGTGGTGGGCGAAGGCCAGCACGCGCAGCATCATGCGCTCGTCGGTCTCGGACGGATGGCGGGCGAGGGTGAGCGAGTGTTCGCCGTAATAGTGGCGATCCAGATCGGCAATCTGCAGGCGCGCCTTGTAGATAGTGGACTTCAGCGCCATGGCGCCCTCCTTGGACTGTGGATGTGAAGCGAGATAGCTTGAATTGGGATAACCGGCCGCACGCCGCTGTGGTTCACCAAGAGTCGCCCTGCTCGGACGCTGCCGCACTGGGTCGGTTACCGGTTACTGTTTGCTCCGCACCTTGATAAAGACCGTAGCCACGGCGGCAACGCCTCCAAGGCCAAGGGCAGATGCGGCGAGTTCGTGACCGCGCAAGCCTAGGGTCATGGTGATGGCGAGGAAGGCCAGCCCCAGGAGGAACGCCATCCACTGGCCGCGGCGGATTTCGGCAATGCTGGCATCCTGGGCGCGGACATTGGAGTCCGAGGCACGAATATTGGCGTCGGCGATTCTGGCATTTGCCGCGTTCTGCTCGCTTTCTGCTTGATGGCGGTGCTGTTGCTCCTGCTCGGCCATCGCGAAGATACGATCTGCTGCCCCTGGCATGATCTGTTCGTATCGAGCGATCTCTTCTGCAGGCGGCACGGGGCCAGCGGAATGGGTAATCTGGTGGGCCTGGAAGCGGAGCTCCCGTGCTTGCTGGTTACCGGAGGGAGCTTTCTGTTTCGTCATATCGCTTCCGTGCGTTCCTCAGATCGTCGCCCACCGCGCAAAAGTCGCCCCAGATCGCTTCCCTGTCGCTGCGCTGCCGCGTGGCCAGGGGCATCTGCTTGATGAATTTCACGGGCTTTCGCTCACGGGGCACGACACTGACCACGCTGACAATGCCTCTGGCGAACGTCTTCATTTTCATGGAAGCGCTCCTACCTATGATGAACTCGGTGCTTGCCCCTTGGATAAAGCCTAGCTGATAGAGGGTAGGGCGGGCTACTGCTCTTCGCGCAACTCCTCCAGTCTACGGCTTCCTCTGCGTAGGGCTTGCGCGGTGCAGCGGCTATCGTTGTACTTTCGCCATTCTTGGCCCTTCAAAACGGCGAAGGGGAATCAGCCAAGTTGCTGATTCCCCTTCATGTTGTGGCGGAGGGACAGGGATTCGAACCCTGGGAAGGCTTTCACCTTCGCCGGTTTTCAAGACCGGTGCATTCAACCGCTCTGCCATCCCTCCGGCTTACGGCGGTGAATATTACCAGCTTTCTCCAGCGGGTCAAGAGGGCCACTGGATCAAGGCGTTAGCCAGAGGGCCGGCAGGGTGGCACACTGGCTCTCGAAACCTGAGGAGAGCACCATGCCCCCATCATCACCTGCCGTAATCGCCTTTCCTGCCGCCGCGGTTTCCTGCGCGGTGATGAGAGAAGGGCGCCTGCTGATGGTGCGGCGGCGCAATCCCCCCAACGCCGGCCGGCTGGCGCTGCCCGGCGGCCGGGTGGAGGCGGGCGAGCCCCTCGCGGTGGCGGCGGAGCGTGAGCTGCTGGAGGAGACTGGGGTCCAGGGCATCTCCGTGGGGCCTTTCACCGCTATCGATGTGATCGACCGCGATGAGGCGGGGCGACTGCGCTTTCACTATGTGCTGGTGGTGATGGAGATGCGCTGGTCGAGCGGCGAGCCCGTCGCCGCCGACGATGCCCTCGACGCCTGCTGGATGGACCTGGCAGCGCTGCGGGCGGCTCGGGAGGAGGTCTGCAGCACGGCGCTGGCGGTGGCCTGCCGACTGCTGGGCGCAGGGAATCAACGTTGATGAGTGGCAGGACAAGGGCTTGCGCGGGGAACCCGGAGGCGGCATTCTAGGTCCACTGCCAAGACCAACCAAACACAGGGAGCACTGGATTCATGGCATACCAAGACACCCAGCTTACTCGCCAGCAGAGCCAGGCGGTCAGCACCAACAAGGTGCTGCGCAACACCTATGGCCTGCTCGCCATGACGCTGATGTTCTCGGCGGTTACCGCCGGTGCCGCCATGGCCATGGGCGTCGAGCGTCTCAACATCTTCGTGTTCTTCATCGGCGCCTACGGCCTGATGTTCCTGGTGCACAAGACCGCCAACTCGGCCATGGGGCTGCTGGCGACCTTCGCCTTTACCGGTTTCATGGGCTTTACCCTCGGCCCGATCCTCAACGCTTACCTGGCGCTGCCCAACGGTGCGGCCCTGGTGATGAACGCCCTGGCCATGACCGGCCTGACCTTCATCGGCCTCTCCGCCGTGGCGCTGGTCTCCAAGAAGGACTTCAGCTTCCTGGGCAATTTCCTGATGGCCGGTGCCATCGTGCTGATCCTGGCCATGGTGGCGGGCCTGATCTTCCAGATCCCGACCCTGATGCTGATGGTCTCTGCCGGCTTCGTGCTCTTCGCCTCGGCGGCGATCCTCTACCAGACCAGCGAGATCGTGCATCGGGCCGGCGAGACCAACTATATCCTCGCCACCATCATCCTCTATGTGTCGATCTACAACCTCTTCGTCAGCCTGCTGACGCTGCTCGGCATCATGAGCAGCGACTGACCCTGACGGGCAACGCTGTTTCAGGCTGGCCCCGCCATGGCGGGGCCAGCCTGTTTGTGGAGATCCAGAATGCGCTACGGGATTCTGCTCATGGGGGCGCCCTACAGCAGCCAGGCCTCGCACTCCGCGCTGCGCTTCGCAAAGGCGGTGGTGGCCAGGGGCCATGCCCTGGAGGGGGTCTTCTTCTACCATGACGGGGTGCAGAACGCCGCCCGGCTGGCGGCCCCTCCCCAGGATGAGCCTCACCTGGTCGATGCCTGGGCCGAACTGGCCGCTGAGCACGGCGTGCCGCTGCAGGTCTGCATCGCGGCGGCCCTGCGGCGAGGGCTTCTCGACGAGCGGGAAGCCGCCCGGCACGGCAAGCAGGGGCACAGCGTGGAGGCCCCCTTCGAGCTCACGGGTCTGGGTCAGCTGGTTGACCTCGGCCTGCGCTGCGACCGCCTGATCACCTTCGCCCCCTAGGAGAGCGCCATGTCGAACGAGCAAGGAGATCTGCTGGTGATTCTGCGCCATGGGCCCCATGGCACCAGCTGGCTTCGAGAAGGGCTCGATGCCGCCCTGGTGGCCGCCGCCTTTGGTCGCCGGGTGACACTGCTCTTCATGGGGGAGGGCGTCACGGCGCTGCTGCCGGGCCAGGGGAGCGGCCCCCTGGGGCAGAAGGGCACGGCGCCCACCCTGGAGATGCTCGAGATGTATGATATCGAGACGCTGCTGGTGGAGGCCGAGGCGCTGGCACGCTACGGCCTCGACGCCGGCTCGCTGATGCTGCCGGTGGCAAGCGTAGGGCAGGGCCGCATTGCCGAGCTCACGGCGTCACACCCGCTGGTCCTGACCTTCTGAGGGCGTAAGGCCCCAAGGAGATGGCAAGATGCTGCTGCATATTCTCAATCGATCGCCGGCCACCAGCGAGGTCTACCGTCAGGCCCTGGCGGCCATGGGCCCGGAGGATCGCCTGCTGCTGATCGAGGATGGCGTCCAGGGCGCCATGTCGACGCTGGTCGGGCACTTCGCCGAGGTGACGGGGCGCCTGTATGCGCTTCGCGATGACCTCGAGGCCCGGGGCCTCATCGCTCACTGCGACACGACCGTTGCGGTGACAGACATGGCGGGGTTCGTGACCCTGACCGAAGACGCCGACCGCACCCTGAGTTGGTTCTGATGGCAACCACAGAAATATACCGTTATCTTTCTTTACCCGACAAAAAGATCCCGCTCGATCCGGAAGGCTATCTAGTCAATCAGGCCGACTGGGACCAGGAGGTTGCCGAAGCCCTAGCCCTGGAGGAGGGCATCCCCCTGGGCGACGAGCACTGGGAAATCATCGAGGTGCTGCGCGACTTCTATGCTCGCTTCGAGCAGGCCCCGGCCATGCGTCCGCTGGTCAAGGCGGTGAGCCGAGCGCTGGGGGAAGAGAAGGGACGCTCCATCCACCTGATGCGCCTCTTCCCAGGTAGCCCCCCCAAGGTGGCGGCGCGCATCGCCGGCCTTCCCAAGCCCACCAACTGCCTGTGAGCCGAGCGTGAACTTCCTGGCCCACGCCTGGCTGGCCCGGGGCGGCAGCGATGACTTCCTCTGGGGCAACCTGATCGCCGACGGCGTCAAGGGCAGCGACCTAGTCGACTGGCCGGAGGAGGTGGCCCGGGGAATCCGCCACCATCGCCGGGTCGATGCCTTCGTGGATGCCCACCCGGTGGTGAGCGAACTCCAGCGCTCGGCGCCTGGCGCCCAGCGGCGCTATGTGGGGATCGCCCTGGACCTGGTCTGGGACCATTTCGTGGCCCGGGAGCTCGGCCTTGCCGCCTGTCCCTCGCCGCTGGTGCGACGCACCTACCGCGTGCTGGCGGCGCGCAGGGCGCCGGCGCGGCTGGCCGTCATGGTGCCGGTGCTGGTGGAGCAGGACTGGCTCTGCGGCTACGCCGACTTCGACTTCACATGCCGGGCCATCGCCGGCATCGGGCGTCGCCTGAGCGGCCCCAACCGCCTGGCGGAGCTGGTGCCCTGGCTCGAGCGCGAGCACGAGAGCCTCGACCAGGCCTTCCAGCGGCTCTGGCCGGAGGTGTGCGGGGCCCTGGAGGTACCGGTACAGGGAGACGTCACGCGCCCCTGAGCCAGAGGCAGTTCACGCTGTCGCCCGGGGCTACCTCCCGGTTCGGGGGAATGACCGCCAGGGCATCGGCGGCAATGCAGGAGCTGAGTACCCCGGAGTTCTGGTCGCGGAAGGCGTGGGCGGTGATACCCTCCGGGCCGAACTCGAGGCGAACCCGCATGTAGTGAGCGCGGGGGCCGGTGCGGGTGGCAAAGTCGGCCCGGGCGGCAAGCCCGGGCAGCTCGGCGAGGGAGGGCGCCCCAAGCAGGGCACCCATCAGCGGCCTGAGAAAGAGCCAGGCGCCGACGAAGCCCGATACCGGGTTTCCCGGCAGCCCCACGAAACGCGCTTCCCGCTCGCCGTCCGGCAACCGCCCCAGGGCCAGAGGCTTGCCCGGGCGGATCGCCAACCGCCAGAGATCCAGCTCCCCCAGCGCCTCCACTGCGGCCCTGACGTGATCCTCCTCGCCGACGCTGACACCGCCGGTGGTGACCACTACATCGGTCTCCCGAGCCGCTGTGGCCAGGGCCAGGCGGGTGCCCTCGGCATCATCGGGTATCGCTGCGACGCGCACCACCTCGGCGCCAAACTGCTCCAGCAGGCGCTTGAGCATGGGGCGATTGGAGTTGTAGATCTGGCCGGGGCCCAGGGGGTGGCCGGGATCCACGATTTCATCGCCGGTGGAGAGCAGCGCTACCCGGGGGCGGCGGCGCACCGTCACCTCGGTGATGCCCTGACCGGCCAGGTGGCCCAGGGCCGCGGCTTCCAGCGGCTCGCCGGACGGCAACAGCTCGCTCCCGGCGGCGACATCCCGGCCTCGGCGGCGGATATTGTCGCCGGCAGGAATCCCCGCCGGCACACGTACCCGGTCGCCGTCGATCTCGACGCTCTCCTGCATGACCACGCAGTCGGCGCCCGCTGGAATGGCGCCGCCGGTGAAGATGCGCGCACAGCTGTCGGCGGCCAGGGGCTCACCGGTAGCGCCCGCGGCGATACGCTGGCTGACCCGCAGCCAGCGGCCTGCGTCCCGGTGGTTCAGGGCATAGCCATCCATGGCGCTGTTGTCGAAGGGGGGCACGTCGAGAGACGCCGCCACCGGCTCGGCCAGGATCCGGCCGGCGGCCCGGTCGCAGGGGATCCGCTCGCTGCCCAGCGGCTGCACGCCCTCGAGCAGGGCAGCGAGTGCCGCCTCCACGGGCTTGAGGTCAGCCATGCTGGCCTCGCTCGGGGATGACGAGATTTGCCTGAACTTGCAAGGAGCTACATGGCTTGTGCCGGGAAATATTGGCGTCAGACATGCTGGCCTCGTTCCGGGATGACGAGATTCGCGAAGTTACATGGCTTGTGTCGGCTATCGAGCTGCTCGGCGAGGATGCCGTTCCAGGCGGTACGGCAGGCGCCGGTGGAGCCGGGCAGGCAGAAGATGACGGTGGCGTTGGCCAGGCCGCCCAGGCAGCGGCTCTGCACCGTGGAGCTGCCGATCTCCTGCCAGCTGAGCTGACGGAACAGCTCGCCGAAGCCCTCGATCTCCTTATCGAAGAGCACGCCTACCGCCTCCGGCGTCGAGTCGCGGCCGGTAAAGCCTGTGCCGCCGGTGGTCAGCACCACCTGGATGGCCGGGTCGGCGATCCATTCGGCGACCACGGCGCGGATGCGGTAGATATCGTCCGGGACGATGCGCTTGTCGGCCAGGCGGTGGCCGGCGTCGGTCAGGCAGCCCACCAAGGCCTGGCCGCTGCGGTCGGTCTCCTCGGTGCGGGTGTCGGAGATGGTCAGCACGGCAATGGAGAGGGGCAGCATCGGCTCGCTCATCACGCCTTCTCCTGCTTCTTGGCCTGGCGCGCCTGGAAGGCGGCTTGCTGCTCGGGGGTTGCCTCCTTCTGGTACTTCTCCTTCCACTCCGCGTAGGGCATGCCATAGACGTGCTCCCGGGCGCGCTCGTAGTCGAGCTCGGCACCCCGCTCCTCGGCGGCGCTGACCAGCCACTTGGAGAGGCAGTTGCGGCAGAAGTCGGCCAGTATCATCAGGTCGATGTTCTGCACGTCCTTGTTGTCGTCGAGGTGCTTGAGCAGGCGGCGGAAGGCGGCGGCCTCGAGCTCCGTGCGGGTGGCGTCGTCGAGATGATCCATGGCGCTTATTGTCTCCCTGGTGAGTTGGATCAAGATGAGCCCAGCATAACAAAAGACACCGCCCATGGGCGGTGTCGTGTGGGGGGTGGTTCAACGCCATTCATCCTGGGCGGGAGGCTGTCTCGCTGCGCTCGTCGCCGGGGCGACTGTCGCCGCCGATTGCCTCCTCGGGCACCGACTGGTCCTTGACCTCCTCGTACCAGAGGTTGTGGTGGTCCTTCGCCCAGGTCTCGTCCACGTAGCCGGTGGTCATGGCCTCCAGCGACCCCTCCGAGCCGAGGGTGCCGATATAGATATGGCCCAGCGCCACCGCGGTGAGCCCCAGGGCGCCGACGCCGTGGATCAGGTTGGCCCACTGCATGGTGTCGCGGCTCTGGCCGTAGTTGGGGAAGTCCAGCACGAAGCCGCTGGCCACCACGGCCAGGCCGGCGGTGGCCAGGAGCCAGAACCAGAGCTTCTCGCCGCCGTTGGCGAAGCCGGCATCGGGATGCCCCTTGCCCACCAGACCGCCGCCCTGGCGGAACCACTCGAGATCGTGGCGCTTCGGCCAGTTGTGCCTGAGCACCCGGGCCAGCAGGACCACCAGCAGGATGCCGAAGAGCGGCCCCAGATAGTTGTGGGCGAGCTTGGAGGCGGAGATCATCCAGGCCCAGAAGGCATCGCCGAACAGCGGCCGGAACACGAACTTGCCGTAGAGCAGGTTCAGGCCGGTGAGCGCCAGGACGATGAAGAGCGTGGCCACCGTCCAGTGCAGGGAGCGCACGAACAGGGGCCAGCGCAGCAGCTTGCGCCCGGTTCTCGGTTCGCTCAGCTCCTTGCGTCCGACGATCACGTAGAAGAGCGCGATCGCCAGGATCATGCCGCCGACGGCGATCAGGCCGAAGGGAGAGACCCAGCGGTTGCGCAGCTGCCGCCAGCGCTCCCCGCTGGCGTTGATCAGGTTGTAGTTGGAGTCGAAGCGGGTGTCGCGGAAGTTGGCGTCCACCTCGCCGCTGCGCACCTGACGCCAGACGTCGGGGCTGACGCCGGCCACCGCGGTGGCCGCCTCGCGTTCGGTCTCCGCCTGGGCCAGGGCGGGTGGGGCGAGCAGGGCGGTCAGGACCAGCATCACCGCCAGCAGCAGCCCCCCCAGGGGCCCGTATCGGCAAAGGCTCATGGCATCACCTCCTAACCCTGGCGGGTGGCGTCGTAGGACAGCTCGTCGACGCCGGTCAGGTCGGCACCCGCCCGGGTGCGCTCCTGATCGCGGCGCTGGTTGCCCGACCAGCCGCCATCGCGATGGCCGCGATGGACGACCCGCTGACGGAAGATATCGGCGACGGTCTGGGCATCGCCGGCGAGCAGGGCCTTGGTGGAGCACATCTCGGCGCATAGCGGCAGCTTGCCCTCGGCAATGCGGTTGGCGCCGTACTTCTCATACTCCTCTTCCTTGCTGTCCGCCGGACCGCCGGCGCAGAAGGTGCACTTGTCCATCTTGCCGCGCTCGCCGAAGGCGTTCTGCTTCGGGAACTGTGGGGCCCCGAAGGGGCAGGCGTAGAGGCAGTAGCCGCAGCCGATGCAGAGGTCCTTGTCGTGCAGGACGATGCCGTCGTCGGTCTTGTAGAAGCAGTCCGTGGGGCAGACCGCCATGCAGGGGGCGTCATCGCAGTGCATGCAGGCCACCGAGATCGAGACCTCGTCGGCCTGGCCGTCGTTGAGGGTCACCACCCGCCGTCGCTGGATGCCCCAGGGGACATCGTTGGCGTTCTTGCAGGCGGTGACGCAGCCGTTGCAGTCGATGCAGCGCTCGGCGTCGCACATGAATTTCATCTGTGCCATGTCTTGTTCTCCTGGTCGCTGTCGATTGCTCAGGCGCGCTCGATCCGGCAGATGGTGCACTTGGTTTCCTGCATCAGGGTCACAGGGTCATAGCCGTAGGTGGTCGCGGTGTTGGCCGCCTCGCCCAACACGTAGGGCGCCGCCCCCTCCGGATAGCGGTCATGCAGGTTCTCGCCCTGGAAGATACCGCCGAAGTGGAAGGGCATGAAGGCCACTCCGCGTCCGACCCGCGGCGTGACCAGGGCCTTGACCCTGACCCGGCCACCCTCGGCGCCCTCGACCCAGACGGTGTCGCCGTCGCGGATGCCGATATCGTTGGCGTCGGCCGGATTCACCTCGACGAACATCTCCTGCTGCAGCTCGGCGAGCCAGGACATGGAGCGGGTCTCCTCCCCGCCGCCCTCGTACTCCACTAGGCGCCCCGAGGTGAGGATGATCGGGTAGCGGTCGGAGTTGTCGTTCTCCTGAATGCTGCGGTAGAGGGTGGGCAGCCGGAACAGCGAGCGGAAGTCGTCCCAGGTGGGGAACTGCTCGACGAGATCGCGGCGGGTGGTGTAGAGCGGCTCACGGTGCTTGGGCACCTGGTCCGGGAAGGTCCACACCACGGCTCGGGCCTTGGCGTTGCCGTAGGGGGCGCAGCCGTGCTCGATGGCCACCCGCTGGATGCCGCCCAGCAGATCGGTCTTCCAGTTCTGGCCTTCGGCGGCGACCTTCTCCTCCTCGGTGAGGTCGTCCCACCAGCCCAGGTCCTTGAGCATCTGGTCGGTGAACTCGGGGTAGCCGTCGTCGAGCTCCCCCTGCACCGGTGCCGAGCCCTCGGCCAACAGGTTCACGCCGTTGCGCTCGATGCCGAAGCGCGCCCGGAAGCCCATGCCGCCCTCCTTCACCGGCACGCTGGGATCGTAGAGGTTGGGGGAGCCGGGGTGGGCGAACTCCGGTGTGCCCCAGCAGGGCCAGGGGAGGCCGTAGTAGTCGCCGTCGGCGGGGCCGCCCTGGGCGCGCAGGTTCTCGAAGCTGAAGGTGTGCCAGTTCTGCTGGTGCGCCTTGAGTCGCTCCGGGCTCTGGCCGGTGTAGCCGATGGTCCAGGTGCCGCGGTTGATTTCGCGCAGGATGTCCTCGATCGAGGGTTCCTTGCCGTTGACCTGGATATGGCGGGTCAGCTCATCGGCGAAGCCGAACTTCTCGGCCAGCAGGTACATGATCTCGTGGTCGGGCTTGGACTCGAATAGCGGCTCGATCACCTTGTCGCGCCACTGCAGCGAGCGGTTGGTGGCGGTCACGCTGCCGGTGGTCTCGAACTGGGTGCAGGCGGGCAGCAGGTAGACGCCGTCGGTGCGGTCGTGCATGACCGCGGCCACCGTGGGGTAGGGGTCGACGATCACCATCATCTCGAGCTTCTGCATGGCGCGGCGCATCTCGGGACCGCGGGTCTGGGAGTTGACCGCATGGCCCCAGTAGAACATCGCCTTGAGCGCGGTGCGCTGGGAGATCGCCTCGTCCTCCTCGAGCACCCCGTCGACCCAGCGTGAGACCGTGATGCCGCTGCTGTTCATGGGCAGGCCGTCGTGGTACTCAGTCTGGTCGAAGCGCCCCTTGAGCCACTCGTAGTCGACGTCCCAGACCCGCGCCCAGTGCTGCCAGGCCCCCTCGGCCAGGCCGTAGTAGGCCGGCAGGGAGCTGGAGTCGAGGCCCAGGTCGGTGGCGCCCTGGACGTTGTCGTGGCCGCGCAGGATATTGGCGCCGCCGCCGGACTTGCCGATGTTGCCCAGCGCCAGCTCCAGGATGCAGTAGGCACGGGTGTTGTTGTTGCCGGTGGTGTGCTGGGTGCCCCCCATGCACCAGACGATGCTGCCGGGCTTCCGGGTGGCCAGGCGCTGGGCCACGTCATACATGACCTGCTCGGGCACGCCGGTGACGTCCTCCACCACCCGCGGGGTGAAGGTGGCCACCTCGGCGCGCACCTCGTCCAGGCCGTAGACCCGCTGCTGGATATACTCGCGATCCTCCCAGCCGTTCTCGAAGATGTGCCACAAGAGCCCCCAGATGAAGGCGACATCCGAGCCGGGGCGAATGCGTACATGGGTATCGGCCTTGGCCGCGGTACGGGTGAAGCGGGGGTCGGCGACGATGATGTCGCAGTTGTTGCGCTCCTTGGCGATCAGGAAGTGCTGCATCGCCACCGGGTGGGCCTGGGCGGGGTTCGAGCCGATGAAGAGGATGGAGCGACAGTTGTGCATGTCGTTGAGCGAGTTGGTCATCGCCCCGTAGCCCCAGGTGTTGGCGACCCCCGCCACAGTGGTGGAGTGGCAGATGCGCGCCTGGTGGTCGGTGTTGTTGGTGCCCCAGAGGCTAGCGAACTTGCGCAGCAGGTAGGCCTGCTCGTTGTTGAACTTGGCCGAGCCCAGCCAGAAGACGCTGTCGGGGCCGTGGGCCTCGCGCAGCTCCAGGACCTTGTTGCCGATCTCCTCGATGGCGTCATCCCAGCTCATACGCTGCCACTGGCCGTCCACCAGCTTCATGGGGTACTTGAGGCGACGGCTGGAGTGGCCGTGCTGCCGGAGCGACGCCCCCTTGGCGCAGTGGGCGCCGCGGTTGATGGGATGGTCGAAGGCCGGCTCCTGGCGGGTCCAGATGCCCTCCTGGACCTCGGCGTAGGTGCCGCACCCCACCGAGCAGTGGGAGCAGATGGTCCGCTTGACCTCCACCGGCGAGTCGAGGACCGGGGTCTTGCCGCTGGCCTCCACCGGGCGCAGCATGCCGTGCCCCATGAAGCCGGCGGCCGCCAGTCCGCCGGTGGCGGCACCGCCGCGCTTGAGAAACTGCCGCCGGGAGATGCCGAGGCCCGCGGCGACCGGGGTTGCCTGCTTGGGTGTCAGACGCATGGTCACTTACCTCCGAAGATGAGCGACGCTCAGTCGCGCAGGGTGGCGTAGTAGGCGCGAACGTGGTCGGTTTCGCGGTAGTGCCGCTGGCTATCGTCGGCGGTCGGGTCGGTCCGGGGGGCATCGGCCTGGGTCAGGCCGACATGGCCTACCACGGCGGCGGTGCCGGCCAGGGCACCACCGGCTCCCAGGGTGCGCAGGAAGCGGCGGCGGCGGGGATCATGGGCGCGGGGCATGGCGTTCTCCTCGAGGGTGACGGTCGCTGATCTTGTTAGTTATGTGAGGTAGTGGTGCTCTCGGGCCATAAAGCCGAGGCCCAGCCGTCCTGTCTCAGCGTAGAGGGCCGCCTGGCTGGCTGCCAGTTCGGCCAGACAACGGTTGGCCCAGGGGGCCAGGTGGGCGGCGAAGAAGCGGGCCTGCTCCGGATCGCCGCGCTCGGCCAGCAGGGCCATGGCCTCGCAAAGGGCGCCGAGGTGGTCCTCGGGGTCGCGGCTCTCCTCGCTGCGGGCGAGCCCCAGGCGGCGCAGGTCGCGACGCAGCGCCACCAGGGGCTCGTCCATCAGGGTGCCGTGCAGGTACCAGGAGGCGTAGGGGGTTACCTCCCCCTGGATGACGCCGACCAGCAGCTCGAAGTGGTCGCGCTCGGCCCTGCCGGGGGTGGTCGCGGCGGAGGCCGCCGCGAGCGCGCGCCAGATGGCCGCCATCTCGGGATCCTCGTCGTCGGCCTCCAGGCCGGCGAGGAAGTCGAGCAGTGCCGCGTCCGGCGGCGCCAGCAGCAGGCGGGCCAGCAGCCGATAGATATCCGCCCGGAGGGCGTCGTGCTCGCTGACGCTCGGGGTAGTGGCGATGAGATCGTCCATGGTTACACCTTCAGCTGGCGTTCGGGGTCCCGGGCGAGCTCCTGCCAGACATCCTGGACGCGGCAGTCCTCGCACATCTCGAGGCGCGCTCGCGCCTCGCCGGCGAAATAGGGGTGGTCGGCCAGCTTGCGCTGGATGGTGGCGATGGTGCTGGCCGTGGCGAAGGGCTTGCCGCAGCGAATGCAGGCGAAGGCGGGCTCCTCCTTGAGGGTCCGACGCGTCTCGCGCTCGGGGGCAGCCAGGAATCCCGGCACCAGCCGGATGGCCTGCTCGGGGCAGCCCGCCTCGCAGAGGCCGCACTGCACGCAGTCGGCCTCGCGGAAGGCCAGTCGCGCCGTGGCGTCGTCGCCGCCGGAGAGTGCTGGCGTTGGACAGAGCGCCACGCAACCCTGGCACAGGGTGCAGCGCTCCGCGTCTACCTCCATGCCCCCGTGAGGGGACGGGGCGGGCAGGGGGTGGCGACGGCCGGTCGGGCTGCCCTGGCGGCCGAGCCACGCCAGGGTGGCATTGAGCCGGTCGCGTTTGGTGGCATCGGGGCTGGCCTCCGGGCGTGGCGGCAGGGGGGCCAGGGCGGGCAGGGCATCCAGCTCCTTCCGGTCGGCCTCGGCCCCGAGCCAGGTCAGCCGGGCCGGGTCGTGGCCGAGGGCCGCCAGCAGCTCACGGGCCTCGGCATGCTGCCGCTCGAGCTGGCGAAGCAGGGTGGAGGGCGTCTCTGCATCCCGCTGCAGGCGCACCTCGCCGGCGCCGGCGGCCAGGGCGGCCAGCCAGTGATCCGGTCCCGCGGCGCCCAGCTCCTCGAGGGCCACGTCCAGCACGTGTCCGGCAGCCGGTGCACTCTCCCGGGCCAGGTGGGCCTCGCTCAGGAAGCGCACCACCGGATGGGCACCGCCGGCCTCCCGATAGGCGGTCAGCAGTTCTCCCAGGTAGTGCTCCAGGGGCGCCGGGCGAGGCAGACGGAACTCGATGGCCCCGGTGGGGCAGGCGCTGGCACAGCTGCCGGCGCCGTGGCAGCGGTGGGCATCCACCTCGATCCAGGCGCCCACTCGGCCGGACTGGCTGGAGAGGGCGTCTGCCGGGCAGGTGTCCAGGCAGAGGGTGCAGCCGGCCTGGCCGCTGCGCGAATGGGCGCAGAGATCGGCATTGACCTGCACGGCGCGCGGCGCCTCGAAGGCGCCGCGGTGGTCGGGCAGGGTGGCCAGGGCCTGCTCGCAGTCGGCCGTTCCCCAGCGGGTGGCGCGATAACCGGGCGGGGGGAGCTCCAGGGCCAGCAGCGGCCGCTGGCCCAGGTCGAGCACGAGGTCGAAACAGGGACGCCCCTGGGTGGCCAGGGCCAGGTCGATAGCGTCAGCGTCGCTCGCCAGGGTGGCATGGAAGCGTCCCAGGTAGCCCTCGAGCCGCAGGGTGCTGTCTGCCACCTGGCAAGGCAGCGCCCGAGTGGCCTCCCAGATGGCCTCGAGGTCGGGCACCTCCTCGGCGCTGCTGCGCTCGGTGACCACCAGGGTGATGCCGGGCAGCTGGCCCGCCAGGCGCGCGGCGGCCCGGCGGATATCCAGCTCGGCACCGGCGATCAGCAGGTAGCCCTCGCTCTTGAAGTCCACGGTCTCCGGGGCCAGGTTGGCGGGCCAGGAGACCCGCTGCCTGGCGGCCTCCCGGGCGGCGCGGTTGCGTTCATCATCCAGGGGCGCAAGGGGAATGGGAGCGGGCATGTTGACCTCGTTATTGTTGGTTCTTGCTAATGTAGTCCAGCCTCTCAGGCGCGTCGTAATCACCTTCGTCTAACGCCGCCGAGGGGGCTCGCTCCTCGTCGACCGGCGGCTCGGCGCCCTCGGCTTCTGCCGAGTCGACCTCCTCTGCGAGGCGTTCCTCGGCGGTTTCCTCCTCCGGGGCGAGGTAGTCATTCACTCGGCGGCCCCAGTGGCGCAGCCGCTCCGCGGCCTCACGGGCCAGGGGCTCGAGCTGGCTGTAATCGCCGTCGTAGTCGTCCAGGCCGTCGCGGATCTGATAGTGATCGGCCTGCCAGAGGCGGCGAAGGGCCCGGCGGCGCAGCGCCTGGCTGACCCCCTCCTGGAGGTAGCGGCCGAAGTCGCTGCCGGGGGGCAGGCTCTCCGGGTCGGGCAGCTCCTCGTCGCTGACGCTATGGGGCTCGGCCTCCGCTTGCGGCGGGTCGGCAAGGGGCGGGGCCTCCGCGGGCGGCGGGGCATCGGGAGACGGCTCCTCGCCGCGCTTGCGCCGGGACCAGCGTTCCAGGCGGCTCATGTGTCCATCTCCCGAGCGCGGCCCGCTCCCTTGCGCTTCTTCTTGCGCTCCTCCATGGGGGCCTCGCCGTGGCGGGCCAGGTAGGCCTCGATCCAGACCTGGATGGCCAGGGGCATGGCCGCCTCGAGCACCTGCTGCTCGCCATCCAGCCAGTCGGCCGCCACGTCCTGGCTGGCGGTGATGGCGGTGGGCTCGGCGGGGCCACCGGCGAAGCCGGCGCGCACGAAGAGACGGGGGTTGCCCGAGGCGAGATTGAAGCGGTAGGCGGCACGCTCGGTCATGGTCAGCTGAAGCCACAGGGTGGCGTCGCCCTGGCCGCCGGGAGCCAGGGAGGCGACCTGCCACTGGGTGGCGCGAAACCCCTGGATGCGGTGTTCCCGGGCCGCCAGGGTGACCCCGAGGGGGCGCAGGTTGTGCGAGTCGGTCACGGCGCTGTCCTGTTGTTATGATGTTGTTAGGGGTTGTGTTGCTCAGAGACAGTAAGGAACGGGAATGCCATCATGGTCAAGCCACCTTCCGCGCCAACCCGACGAGACGAGGAGCGCCATGACCTTCACCCGCAGCCATGCCCGCCTGCCCGCCACCGTGGAGATCGAGATCTTCGACGAGTATGGCGAGTCGCGCCGTCAGGCCATCGCCGCCGAGCGGCCGCTGACCCTCTACCTCAACAAGCGCGAGATCGTTACCCTGATGACCCTGGGGGATGACCCCGAGGCGCTGGTGGTCGGCTATCTGCGCAACCAGGGGCTCTTGACCGAGGCGGCCGATCTGGTGGGGGTGCACGTGGACTGGGAGGTGGAGGCGGCCGCGGTGGTGACCCGCCACCTGCCGGAGGATCTCGAGGAGCGCCTGGGCCACCGCACGGTTACCACCGGCTGCGGCCAGGGCACGGTGTTCGGGCGGCTGCTGGATTCGGTGCCGCGCCAGCCGCTGCCCGAAACGCCGCTGCGCCAGTCGACCCTCTACGCCCTGCTGGAGAATCTCAACGCCTGCAACGAGACCTACCGCAGCGCCGGCGCCGTGCACGGCTGCGCGCTCTGCTGGGGAGAGGAGGTGCTGGACTTCGTGGAGGACGTGGGGCGCCACAACGCCGTGGACACCCTGGCCGGGCGCCAGTGGCTGAAGGAGGCGGACTCGCTGCGGGCCGACACCTTCTACACCACAGGACGGCTGACCTCGGAGATGGTGCTGAAGGTGGCCCAGATGGGCATCGGGGTGCTGGTCTCCCGTTCCGGGGTCACCCAGAAGGGGGTGGAGCTGGCCGAGCGTTACGGGGTCATGCTGATCGCCCGGGCCAAGGGGCGGCATTTCCAGGCGATCCATGCCGGCGGGCGCCTGGCGCTGGATGCCGTGCCGCCGGTCAGGCCCGGCGACCGTCGCGGCCAGCGGCGGGGGTAGGGGGCCTCCCTCTGCGCTTCCCCCTCAGGCACCCTCGGCCCTTGTGCAGACCGAGAGCACCACGGCGTCGTCATCGCTGACCGAGACCAGGGCGTGGCCCATGTCGCTGTCGAAGTAGATGCTGTCGCCGCTCTCCAGGGCCAGGGGCTCGTAGAACTCGGTATAGAGCAGGATCTCCCCCTCCAGCACCATCAGGAACTCCTCGCCGTCGTGGCGCACCCACTCGCTGAACTCGTCGAAGCTGCGTGCCCTGACGATGGTCTTGAAGGGAATCATGCGCTTCTGGGCCAGCTCGCAGCTGAGCAGCTCATGCTCGTAGGTAGGGGTAGGGTGCTGTTGCCCCTGGCCGCGCCGGGTCAGGTCCCGCCGGCCCATGGTACGGGTCTGCTGACGCGGCGGCGAGAGCAGCTGGGGCAGATCGATGCCGAGCCCGCCGATCAGCTTCTGGACGGCGGTGAAGGTGGGGGAGATCTGGTCGTTCTCGATCTTGGAGAGGGTGGAGCGGGCCAGGCCGGTGCGCTGGCTGACGTCCTCCAGGGTCCACTGGTTGGCCAGGCGGATCTCGCGCAGGCGCTCGCCGAGGCGCAGCGGCTCGACGAAGGCCTTGCGGCCCGAGGCGATGCGCAGGGCGGCATCCTGATCGGTGGTGGCGGCTGTCATGGTGAAAATTCACTATAGGAAACAGGTTTCCCGCCAGCTTACCACAGCCCCGCCCGGGAGAACGCCCAACCTTTCAGGCTCTTGATGCGCCCATGGAAGGAGGGGGTTTCCCGACGGCGGGAAACCCCGTCCCCGAAGCGCCGGGCTCAGGCCTCCGGCGCGGGGGCGTCGCCGAAGGGCAGGCCGAGGAGCGCCTTGAGGTGGGCCTCGACGCAGCGGCCGAGGGAGTCGAGGTGGTAGCCCCCCTCCAGCACCGAGACCAGGCGGTTATCCGAGTAGAGCGCCGCGATCTCCATGGCCATGTGGGTGATCCAGTGGTAGTCCTCGTCCTCGAGGCAGAGCTCGGCCATGTCGTCCTCGCGATGGGCGTCGAAGCCCGAGGAGAGCAGCACCAGTTCGGGCTTGAAGCGATGCAGGGCGGGCAGCCAGTCATCCTCGATGGCGCGGCGGAACATGGCGCTGTCGGTACCCGCCTCCAGCGGCGTATTGACCACGTTCTGCCACTCGCTGCGCAGGTAGCGCCAGGGGTAGAAGGGGTACTGGAAGCTGGTGCAGACCAGCACGTCCGGGTCGTCCTTGAAGATGTCGATGGTGCCGTTGCACTGGTGGACGTCGAAGTCGAGGATGGCGATGCGCCGGGCCCCATACTTCTCCCGGGCGTGGGCGGCGCCCACCGCCACGTTGTTATAGAAGCAGAAGCCCATGGCGTCTGTGGCCTCGGCGTGATGGCCCGGGGGGCGCACCGCGCAGAAGACGTTGTCGGCCTGGTGGCGGAAGACCTGGTCGACACCGCGGATGACCGCACCGGCCGCGACCCGGGCGGCGTTGAGGCTGTCCGGGTTCATCATGGTGTCACTGTCGAGAGTGACGATTCCCTCTGACGGCACGCACTTGTCCAGGGCGCGCAGGTGGCGCACCGGATGGACCCGCGCCAGCTCCTCCTCGGAGGCCTCCCGGGCCTCGGACTGCATGGTCTGCTGGAGCAGGCCGGCGAGGGAGAGCCTGGCGCGGATTGCCTCCAGCCTGAGCGGGCTCTCGGGGTGCTCCGGGCCCATATGGTGGAGCATGCAGTGGGGGTGGGTGATATAACCGGTGATCATCGGGCTCTCCAGGCTGACTGGCGTCACTTTACTTTGCGTATGCCCTTGCCAGACAGTGTCAATAGGTCGTACACAGTAGGCAGACCATCCAGTCATCAGCTGCCGGGAGAGCATCTTGAGCACCCGTTTCCTGCGTCACTTCTTCGAACCCCGCACCATCGCCGTCATCGGCGCCTCGGAAAAGCCCGACTCCCTGGGCGGGCTGGTGATCCGCAACCTGCAGGAGGCCGGCTTCCCTGGCACCATCTGGGCCGTGAATCCCAAGGGCTACGAGCAGGTCTTCGGCCAGCCCGGCTTCTCGCGCATCGGCCAGCTCCCCGAGGCTCCCGACCTCGCCGTGATCTGCTCGCCGGTGGCGACGGTGCCGGGGCGGATCGCCAGGCTGGGCAGCATCGGGGTGCGCGCCGCCCTGGTGCTCTCCGGCGGCTCCCACCTGGACGAGGCGCGGGACGGCAAGGCCTCGATCCGCCAGCGGATGCTGGATGCGGCTCGCCAGTCGGGTATCCGGGTGCTGGGCCCGGAGTGCATGGGACTGATCGTGCCGGGGCGCAAGCTCAACGCCTCCTACGCCAACCGCCCGATCAAGGCCGGCAAGGTGGCCTATCTGGGGCAGTCGGGGATGCTCGGGACCGCCATGATCGACTGGGCCGCCGGACGCGGCGTGGGCTTCTCCCACCTGATCACCCTGGGCGATAGCGTCGACGTGATGCTTCCCGACCTGCTCGACTACATCAACCAGTTCTCGCCCACCCAGGCCATCCTCCTCCACTTGGAGAAGATCATGGATGCCCAGCACTTCATGACGGCCCTGCGCGACGCCTCGCGCAACCGCCTGGTGCTGGCCATCAAGAGCAGCCGCACGCCCCAGTCGGACCTGACCGGGCTGCCCCCCACGCCGGGGATTGCCAATCGCGACCGGGTCTTCGATGCCGCCTTCTCCCGGGCCGGCGTGGTGCGCGTCCACGACTCCGATGAGCTCTTCGATGCCCTGATGACGCTGTCGCGCATGAAGCCCCTGCGCGGCGACCGCCTGGCTATCGTCTCCAACGGCCTGGGCCCTGCCATGCTGGCCATCGACAAGCTGATCCACGCCGGCGGCAAGCTCGCCGACTTTACCGAGGAGACCCGCCGCGCGCTGAAGCAGGGGAACTTCGACATGAGCAAGCCGGGAGAGAACCCGGTGGATCTGGGGGGCAACGCCACCCCGGAGAAGTTCGTGGATACCATCGAGATCGTCGCCGCCGACCCGGGCGTGGATGCGGTACTGGTGGTGCATGCGCCGACGCGCATGGCGCCCTCCAAGACCACTGCCCAGGCGGTGGTGGCCAACCGCAAGCGCTTCCGGCGCAACCTGCTGACCAGCTTCATGGGGCTGGAGGAGGCGCTGTCGGCGCGTCACGAGTGCAACCTGGCCGGCATTCCCACCTATGTTTCCCCGGAGAAGGCGATCAAGGCATTCATGCATATGGTGGACTACCAGCGGGTCCAGCTGCTGCTCCAGGAGACGCCGCCCAGCTTGCCCTTCAGCACCACCCCGGATATCCGTGCCCGCTGCCGCACCCTGATCAAGGAGGCCAAGGCCCAGGGGCGCGAATCCCTCACCCACTCCGAGACCGCCCAGGTGCTGGAGGCCTACGGCATTCCGGTGGCGCCCAGCCGCTACGTGTCCACGCCGGAGGAGGGTGCCGAGGCCGCCTCCGCCTTCGAGGGGAGCATGGCGCTCAAGGTGGTGCACGAGGGCAACTGCCGGCCCTTCCGCTACCGCAAGCACCCCCACCGCCTGTCGGCGGGGCTGCTGCAGGACCTGAAGACGCCCGAGCAGGTGGCCGAGGGAGTCGAAGTGCTGGGCCAGCAGGTCAGCGAGAAGTACCCCGCCTTCCAGGTGCGGGAGTACTGCCTGCAGCCCATGCAGCGGGGCAAGCACTCCCTGCAGGTGTGCGCCGGCATCACCCGGGACCCGATCTTCGGTCCGGTGGTGGTCTTCGGCATCGGCGGCTACAAGGTGAATATCCTGGCCGACCGCCAGGTGGCGCTGCCACCGCTCAACATGACCCTGGCCGAGGACATGGTGGAGCGTACCCATGTGGCGCGGCTGATCCACGAGCACTCCAGCGACCCCCAGCGGGATATCGAGCGGCTCTGCGAGCTGCTGGTCAAGCTCTCCCAGATGGCCAGCGACCTGCTGGAGCTGCGCGGCATCGAGATCAACCCGCTGCTGCTCAATCGCGACGAGCTGGTGGCCGTCGACTTCGCCATGGATCTGGGCACCCCGGCGCGCTTCGCCATCATGCCCTATCCGGAGGAGCTGCGAGAGTGGGTGACCCTCAAGAACGGCTGGGAGGTGGAGGTGCGGCCGATTCGGGCCGAGGATGCGCCGCTGATCGCCAACTTCCACCGCCAGCTCTCCGAGGAGAGCATCCGCTTCCGCTACTTCCACAACAAGTCGGACCTGACCCAGCGGGATCTCTCGATGCTGTCGCAGATCAACTACGATCGCCAGATGGCCTTCATCGCCGAGCACCTGCTGGAGGATGGCAGCAAGGAGATGCTGGGGGTGGTGCGGGTCTGGAACGACCCCGACAATATCCGCACCGAGTTTTCGGTGATCATCCGCGACGACCTCCAGGGACTCGGCATCGGCAGCCTGCTGATGAACAAGATGATCGACTACTGCCGAAGCGTCGGCACCCTGGAGATGATCGGCAAGATCATGGTGGACAACCACCCCATGCGCGCCCTGATGAAGCATCTCGGCTTCAAGCAGCGCTACAACATGGAGGAGCAGGTGGTCGACGCCGTGATGAGCCTCAACGAGCCCGAGAGCGAGTGGCAGCGCCACCGCCTGGATAGCATGCCGGATTGAGGGCAACTTGCCCGGAACGACACTCGCCCGAATCGACAAGGGCCCCCGCCGGCGGCGGGGGCCCTCGTGCATCCGGTAACCGGGGCTGGGGGGGGGTCAGGGCGCCATGCGGAAGTGCTGCCACTGGCCGTCGCGCTGCTCGTAGCGAATGCGGTCGTGCAGGCGGCTGGGCTGGCCCTGCCAGAACTCGATCATGGTGGGCAGCACACGGTAGCCGCCCCAGTGCACCGGCCTCGGAATCTCCTGGCCCTCATAGGCCTGTTCGAATCGGCTCTGGCGCTCCTCGATCCAGGTGCGGTCGGGAATCACCACGCTCTGGGTGGCGATCCAGGCGCCCAGCTGGCTGGCCCGCGGGCGGCTCGAGAAGTAGGCGTCGGACTCCTCGGCGCTGACCTGCTCGACGCTGCCCTCGATGCGTACCTGGCGCGCCAGGGAGGGCCACCAGAAGACCAGGGCCGCGTGGGGCACATTGGTCAGCTCGCTGCCCTTGTGGCTGTGGTAGTTGGTATAGAACACCAGCCCCTGCTCATCGACACCCTTGAGCAGCACCACCCGGGCGTGGGGCAGCCCCTGGCTGTCCACGGTGGCGAGCGTCATGGCGTTGCCGTCGTCACCCTCGCTCTCGAGGGCCAGGGCCAGCCACTCCTCGAACAGCGGCAGCGGGTTCTCCACGGCCAGGGATTCGTCGAGCCGGCCGCCTTCATAGTCGCGCCGGATATCGGCGATATTGCGTGTCATGGCGTTCTCCTCACGGTTTCCTGCATGTTCGCTTCTCTGCGTCCCCAGCTCAACCGTTCTGTGCCCGCTCGAGCGAGATTTATGGGGTCACAGCGCCCAGCCCAGCTGCACCATCGCCATATAGGCCCCGGTGCCGCCAAGGATGGAGACCAGGGCATTGCGACGCCACAGATGGAGCACCACCACGACCAGTGAGGCCAGGATCATCGGCCAGCCGTTGGCGCTGGCATTGAGCTGCCCCTCCGCCAGGGGGCGGAAGTCGCGCAGGGCATAGATCACCAGGATCATCATCACCGTGGGCGGCAGGTAGCGCCCCAGGTGCAGGATCAGCGGATGCTCGGCCTGGCGCGCCAGGGCCACGAAGGGAATCACCCGGGTGGCGAAGGTGGCCAGGGCGCAGACGGCAATGAAGATCAGCAGGGTAGCGTGGCTCATGGTTGGCTCTCCCGGGGGGCATGGCGATGCAGGCGGTAGTGAGCGAGCAGCACCAGGCTCGCCGCCCCGATGGCCCCCAGCAGCAGGTGGCGGTCCGGGAGCAGCAGCAGGGCGCCGAGGCCCGTGGCCAGGGCGATGGCGAAGGGGAGCCCCTGACGCAGCCGGCGGGCCTGCTCCAGGGTCAGCACGATGAACAGGGCGGTGAGGGCAAACTCGATGCCCCGACTGTCGAACGCAAGCGTCGTGCCGATCAGGGCACCGGCCAGGGAGCCCAGCACCCACCAGCCCTGATTGAGCAGGCCGATGCGCAGCGCCAGGGCGTGGTCCCGGGCGCGCTCGGGGGGCAGGGTGGTGAGCAGGGAGTAGGTCTCGTCGGTGAGCGAGAAGATCAGGTAGGGCTTGCGCCAACCGGCCCCCTGGAAGCGCTTGAGCAGCGAAAGCCCATAGAAGAGGTGGCGGGAGTTGAGCATCAGGGTCGCCACGGCCAGCTCCACCAGGCCGGCCCCGGCCGCCAGCAGCGCCACTGCCAGGAACTGGCCGGCGCCGGCATAGATCAGCAGAGACATCAGCAGGGCCGCCCAGACGGGAATGCCGACTTCGACGGCAAGAATACCAAAGGCGGCTCCCAGGGGCAGGTAGCCGAACATGACCGGCAGGGTCAGGGTGCCGGCCTCGCGCCAGGCGTTCGAGGAAGACAAGAGGTAGACTCCTTGGGTGTCCCCACGGCGGTGGGGGATGTCCATGAAGCCGATCATGGTATGCGAAATCTTCGGGATTGACAGCCCGGAGCCAGAGAATCTTCTGCAAACTGCAAGGAGGCAAGATGACACGACTAAGGGTATGGGATGTTCCGGTGCGACTCTTCCACTGGGGCATGGTCGGGGCGGTGGCCCTGGCCTTCTACACCATGAAGACACCGGGCTACCCCTTCATCTTTCCCATCGACATCCACGCCAGGGCAGGCTATGTGCTGGTCGGCCTGCTGCTGTTCCGTTGGCTCTGGGGCCTGGTGGGCAGCTATCACGCCCGCTTCACCAGCTTCCTTCACCCCCCGACGACCCTCTTCGACTACGCCAGGCGATTTCTCGGCGGCCGGCCTCCGTCCTATGCCGGGCACAACCCCCTGGGCGGCATCATGGTGGTGGTGATGATGCTCTCGCTCTCCTTCCAGGTGATCAGCGGACTCTTCCTGACCGACGATATCTTCTTCAATGCGCCGCTCCACGGCCTGGTGGACCGCGGGACCGCCCGTACCCTGGCCTCGCTGCACCACCTCAATGCCAACCTGCTGATGGTGCTGATCGCCGGTCACCTGCTGGCCCTGGTGGTGCACCGCCTCAAGGGAGAGCGTCTGGTGGGCGCCATGTTTACCGGGCGCAAACCGCTGGAGGGCGCCCCGGAGGATGCGCCGGCCGAAGGGGCTGCCCGGCGCCTGGCCAGCCCCTGGCTGGCCCTGGTGGCGGTACTGATCGCCGTCCTGCCGGTGCTCTGGCTCTGGAACGCCTAGCCGCGCTCCTGGGAGCGGAGGCACCAAAAGCAGCGGGGCGGCCCAAGGGCCGCCCCGCTGCGTTCACGCTTGTCGAGGGCTCGAGCCGGCCTCAGTTGTCGCGATAGTTGTCGTGACAGCCACGGCAGGTGTTGACCACGGTGCCCATCTGGCGACGCAGGGCGCTGAACTCCTCGCCGTCGTTGGCCATCCGCGCCAGGGTGGCGGTCTCTTCACCGAGGGTCTCGGCCCTGGACGTGAAGTCGTCGCGGTTATCACGGATGCCGGCCATGGCATCGGTCTCGATGCCGTGGTCGTCTCCCTGCAGGCTGCCCTCGATAAAGGCCTCCCAGGGCAGGTGAGCCAGTGCCGCCAGGTTGTTGGCGCGCAGCGCGAACTCCTCGGCGTCATAGTCGATATTGCCCTGGACCATGTCGCCGAGGGGACCGGTCTGGAAGGCCATCACGCGCAGGGCGTCCTGGCGGTACTCGATGGCCTTGTCCACGTCCAGCGCCTGGGCGGAAGCGGAGGCGAAGAGGGCAGCCGCCAGGCCGAGGCCGGCGAGCAGGGGGCGGAACGTCACGGTCATCACGATCTCCTTTCGTTATGGTTCGTATGCTCGAGCTTAAGCTAGCTCAAGCCCTGCAAGCGTAGCACGCGCTTGGGCTAGGCGCCTTGACGTCCTCCCCTCCCTCAGCTTCTCAGGAAACTGCCGCCTGCGGCGGAAAGGAAGGGGATTCCTACGGCGCTCAGGCGCGGCATTGAGCCGCCCCCGAGTCGCTTCGGTGGGTTCCTGCTGCTGGCGGCCTTACCGCACCACTCACTTCACAGGCGAACCGGGCATGTCCTGCCCTTAACACATTGATGGCGCCGACATGATCGGCATTGGCCGCGAAGCCACATTTCACACAGGCGAAGCGTTCTTGGCTGCGCCGATTCTCCGCGGCCACATGCCCGCATTCGGGGCAGGTGCGGCTGGTGTTGTGCGGTGGCACAACGACCAGATGCGCCCCGCGCCAGGCCAGCTTGTAGTCGAGCTGGCGCCGGAACTCGTACCACCCCTGGTCGAGGATAGCGCGGTTGAGGCCAGATTTCTGCCGGACCTGGCGGCCTGGCTGCTCGACACTCCCTCTGGCCGAGCGCGACATGTTGCCGACCTGCAGGTCTTCCAACACCACGAGCGCGTGGTTTTGGCTGATCGTGGCGGAAGCCTTGTGCAGGTAGTCACGCCGGGCATTGGCGATGCGAGACTGAACCTTCTGGACGCGGGCCTTGGCCTTCTTCCAGTTGTGGCTGAACTTGACCTTGCGACTCATGGCTTGCTGCGCCTTGCGCAGCGCCGCCTGGTGCTTTCTGACACTGTTGAGGGGTGCCAGGTAGCTGCCATCAGAGAGCGTCGCGAACCGCGCCACGCCCATATCGATGCCCACCGCGCCGCCAGTCGGCGCCGGCACCGCGACCTCGCGCTCGGTCTGGATCGACACGAACCATCGGCCCGCCGACTGGCTGACCGTGACGTTCTTGACCGCTCCCAGCACCTCGCGGCTCTTGCGGAAGCGCAGCCAGCCGAGCTTGGGCAAGTAGAGGCGGCGATTGCCCTGATCGAGCCGAATCTGCTTGGGGTCGGGATAGCGGAAGCTATCGCGCAGCCCCTTCTTCTTGAAGCGCGGGAAGTCGGCCCGCTTGGCGAAGAAGTTAGTGTAGGCGCGCTCCAGATCCTTCAGCGACTGCTGGAGCGGGTGGATCAGCCCATCCTTGAGCCACGGCATCTCGGCGCTGTTGCGCCAGCTGGTGAGCTGCTTGCACAAGGCCGCATACCCCAACTTCTTATCACCGGCCGCATACCGCTCTTTCTGCAACGCCAGCCCCCGGTTGAACACGAACCGCGCCATGCCGGCGAACTGGCGCATTTTCCGCACCTGCTCGCCGTTGGGCATCAGCTCGAATTTGAAGGTTTGGAGTCGTTGCACAACGCATCCTTTACTGGCTGTATGTCCAGCATTATAGGGCGCCTGCGGCGCCCGCGCTATCCTTTCCCGCACTAGAAGTACGGGGCATGTCGCGCTTTTTGGTCACCAGTGGCGGCCGCCCGCAGCTGGCGGCTGCGAAAGCGGGCGTAGAGGGTGCAGCCGGCGAAGAGGGTCAGCGAGCAGAGGGCGATCAGCAGACCCAGCCAGCCAACCCCGGGAAGGATGGCGACATTCACCCCGATCATGAAGTAGAGCAGGCTGACAAAGGCGAGCCAGGCGTGGCCCCGGGCGCGCTGGCCGAGCAGCGATGGCAGGAAGAGCAGCAGCGGCAGCAGGAAGGCCAGCATGGGGCGCAGGTTGCCGCTCTCGCCGCGCAGGATAAGGCCCCAGACCACCAGGGCCAGGGCCAGGGTCGCATAGCTTCCCAGCACCCAGCGCCGGGAGCGGGCGGTCAGATGGTCGAGCCCGCGCTGCGCCTCGAACTCCTCAAGCCAGCGCCTCATGACGGCTCTCCCTCGAGGCGGCCAAGCGCCAGGGCCAGGCGTGCCAGGCGACGCCCCTGGGCCCGGGAGAGCTGTCGCTCATGGTCGTCCAGGGGCCGGTCGCTGCGCTTGCCGGCCAGGTGGCTGGCGCCATAGGGAGTGCCGCCGCTGGCGGTCTCCATCAGCTCGATCTCGCTGTAGGGAAGGCCGGCATAGAGCATGCCGTGGTGCAGCAGCGGCACCAGCATGGTCAGCAGGGTGCTCTCCTGCCCCCCGTGCAGGCTGGAGGTGGAGGTGAAGGCGGTAGCGGGCTTGTCGATCAGGGCTCCGCCCAGCCATAGCTCGCTGGTGCCGTCCAGGAAGTGCTTGAGGGGGGCGGCCATGTTCCCGAAACGGGTGGGGCTGCCGATGGCAAGTCCCGAGCAGTGGCGCAGGTCATCGAGGCTGGCGTAGACCGCACCCTCGGCAGGAATCTCCGGATCCACCGCCTCGCAGGTGGGGGAGACCGGCGGCACGGTGCGCAGCCGCGCCTCGATGCCGCGCACCGATTCGACGCCGGCGGCGATCTGTTCGGCCATGGCGCGGGTGGCCCCGTGGCGGGAGTAGTAGAGGATCAGCACATAGGGCAGCGGTCGGGGGGAAGTGGCACTCATGGGGGCTCCGGGCCGGGGACAAGAGAAAAAGCGGTAAGGGGGGGCAGGTCAGGCCTCGAGCAGCGCCAGCACCTGCTCCGGCGGGCGGCCGATCACGGCACGTCGGCCATCATCGGCAACGGGGCGCTCCAGGAGCCTGGGATGAGCGAGGATGGCCGCCACTACCTGCTCGAGGTCGCCGGCATCGGCATCGAGCGCCTTCCAATCGGCTTCCTTGCGGCGTACCAGCGCCTCGAGGGGCCCCTCGAGGCGAGCGATCAGCCCGCGCAGCTCCGCCTCGTCGAGGGGCTGGTCCAGGTAGCGGCGCACCGTGACGGGGGCACCGTGCTCCTCCAGCAGCGCCAGGGCCTGGCGCGACTTGGAGCAGCGTGGATTATGCAACAGGGTGATGGGGGGCATGGCGGCTCCTTGCGGGCGGCATCTTCAGCCGCGAGATCTGAATGGCCGCTATTGTAGAAGGCCCCGCCCCCCGCTCACAACCGAGCCCCCTCAGGCGCCTCCTCCGGCAGGCGGCGGTAGACCCAGGCCTCGGTGCCGTCGGCCAGCACCAGGCGCACCCGCTCGTAGCGGATGCCCAGGCGCTCGTAGCGGTCCAGACGCGCCAACTCCTCGGCACTGACCGTGATCACCTCCCCCTCGACCCGCTCACCGGGCGCCTCCTCGAGGTCCAGGGCGCTGCGCCGGAAGTCCTCCAGCACGGCCGGTCGCGACTCCCCGGCCCGCCCGGTGACGACCCAGCGCACCAGCCCTGAGCGCAGGGTGCCGTAGACGAAGACCTCGTGGGGGCCTGCATCGATCTCGGGGAGGTGGTCGGGTCGGTCGTAGGTGAAGGGGCTGAGCATGGTCAGCCAGAGCCAGCCGGCCACGGCCAGCGGCAGGCCGATCAGGGTGACAAGCAGCAGGTGAAGGCGTCGCATGGGGGCTCCGTCGGCATGGAAAGGTCCATCCTGCCACGGCTATCGGCGCCTGCCGAGCCGGGCGCAGGGACGCCTTATCCCGCCCCTCGGGCTCTGCTAGGATAGAGCCTCCCTTGACGATCGGGAGGTGTGTCATGACTCAGTCGGCGCGTAGCGACCTCGACTTCCAGGCCCTGATGGGCGATGTGCGTCCACTCTCCCGGGGCGCCAACCGGGCTGACCCTGGCCATGGCCGGCGGGGCCCCAGCGAGGCGCAGCTGGCCCGGCGCGAGAGCGCCGCGGCAGAGGTGGAGGGACACGGCTTTCTCTCCGACGACTTCGTCGACCTGGTGCCGCCCTTCGATCCGCTGGCGTTTCGCCGCGACGGCATCCAGCAGGGGGTGGTGGACCGCCTGCGCCACGGTGGCTATGCGGACCAGGCGCGCCTGCACCTGCTGCGCCGTCCACTGGAGGAGTGCCGCCGGGCCCTCACGCCCTTTATCCATGAGGCCTTCGCCCACGACCTGCGCTCGGTGCTGATCGTGCACGGCCGCGGCCAGGCCATCGACAGCCCGCCCAACGTGCTGCGCTCCTATCTGGCCAAGTGGCTGCCCCAGTTCCCGGAGGTGCAGGCCTTCGTCTCCGCCCAGCCCTCCGACGGCGGCCTCGGCGCCACCTGGGTGATGCTGCGCAAGAGCGAACGCGCCAAGGCCGCCAACCGCGAGCGGCAGCAGAAGCGAAGGGGGTAAACTCAGGAGTGCAGCTGGAATTACTGAATACGGCGCTGCATTGAGGCAAGGGCGCCGGGGGCAGGTCTGGAGGGGGTCTTTTTCCAGGGAAGGAAAAAGTAGCGTACAGGGAAGTATTTACAGCGCCCCCGAACAGGCCTGTCGCCGGGTAAGCCCTTGCTGGCGACAGGCCCTGACAAGGCTCAGGCGTAGGCCGGGGCCTCTTCGCGGGGCCGCGCCCACTCTCGCTCGCGGCGGCGAAACAACGGCTCGGGCTGGTCCACGGCCGGCTGGTAGGCGCGGCTGAAGGCACCCAGCGCCCGCTGGGCATCCTCCAGCCACTGATCCTCGCGCAGTGAGAGGCCGTCGAAACCGCAGCGGGTCATGAAGTAGAGCTGGTCCACCAGCACATCCCCCACCGCGCGAATCTCTCCCCGGTAGCCGTAGCGCTCGCGCAGCAGGCGGGCCAGGCTGTAGCCGCGCCCATCGGTGAACTTCGGAAAGTCCACGGCGATCAGCGGCGCCTCGGCGAGGCGCTCGGCCAGGGCGTCGGTGAGCTCGGTGTCGGCCGAA
>WPCG01177068.1_pt1 | contig 34149 bp, 29 predicted proteins | sample 5403311 | NCBI WGS metagenome assembly WPCG01 (sample SAMN12869467, study PRJNA574797) | sludge metagenome | isolation source: wastewater treatment of Control | place: China:Beijing | collected 2019-05-17
GCTTTCGATTGTCATTACCCGGAAGGCCCCACTCCCGTTCGGGCTGAGCCTGTCGAAGCCCGTTCGAAGGCACTGCCATCAAGTGCCCTTCGACAGGGCGAACGGAGTAACCGTTTACTGCGTCTGCTTTGCCACGCCCGCGGCGGAGCTTACTTCGCTCAGCCCGAACGGTGGGGAGTAAATCAGTGTTTCCTCGGGGAGCCTCCCGAGGCTGCTGCGATGTAATGCAGCGTGCCGGCGGGCGTTCAGCCTGTTCAGCCGCCGCGCCGGCGCACGCACTCCAGGTAGGCGGCGCCGTCCGGTGGGGTGTTGCTGCGCTGGGCGTTGAAGACCGTTTCACCGAGGCATTCGAGCACTTCGTGGAGGGCGTCGTGGCGGTTGCCGCGGGCGAGTTGCAGGGTTGCCACCGCGGCGCGGATGCCGGGCGGCTGGTCGATGGAGAGTTGCTCCTCGATGGCCAGGTGCAGTGACAGGTGCAGGAAGGGGTTGATCTGGCCGTCGTCGGGGCTGAACTCCGTGCTCACTGCGTCGGGGTCTTCCAGCATGGGGTGGTATTCGGGGTGCAGGGCGATGATGTCCACCGCCATGTTCTCGAGCGCGCTCAGCGCTTCGCCGGCGTGCCGTTTGCGCCATGCGGCGATGAAGAAGTTGCGCACCTGGTCGCGCGAGGGGTTGAACATGCTGTCTCCGGCTTCAGTCGGTCTTGTCGCGGAACTGGCACAGGTCGCGCACGATGCAGGCGCCGCACTGCGGCTTGCGCGCGGTACAGACGTAGCGCCCGTGCAGGATCAGCCAGTGGTGGGCGTCCTGCAGGTAGTCCTTGGGCACGCGCCGCATCAGTGCGGCCTCGACGGCCAGTACGTCCTTGCCGGGGGCCAGTCCGCTGCGGTTGGAGAGGCGGAAGATGTGGGTGTCCACCGCCATCACTGGATCGCCGAACACCGTGTTGAGCACCACGTTGGCGGTCTTGCGGCCAACGCCGGGCAGGGCTTCGAGGGCGGCGCGGTCGTGCGGGACCTCGCCGCCGTGGCGTTCGAGCAACTGGCGCGAAAGTGCCACGGTGTTCCTGGCCTTGTTGCGGAACAGGCCGATGGTTTTGATGTGTTCAGCCACACCCTCGTCGCCCAGGGTGATCATCGCCTCGGGGGTCGGCGCCACTGCAAAGAGCCTGCGGGTGGCGAGGTTCACACTCTTGTCGGTGGCCTGCGCGGAGAGCACCACCGCCACCAGCAGCTGATAGGGCGAGCCGTATTCGAGCTCGGTGGTGGGGTGGGGGTTCGCTTCTGCCAGGCGGCGGAAGAACTCGCGGATGGCCTCGCGCTTCATCATCCCGGGGCCTGCGCTGCTCAGCCTGCGGCGGGGACTTCGGCGGGGTCGGCGGGCTTCTGGGGCGCTTCCGGGTGTGCTTGCGGGCGGGCACGGTTGCGCGCCGCGCTGCGCTGGTTGAGCCAGTTGAAGACGGCGATCATGACGCCGAAGACGAAGAAGGCGCCGGGCGGCAGGATGGCGATGAGGAAGCCGGGGTAGTCGTCGCCGAACACCTGTACGGCGCTGAGGCTGGGGATGATCATGTCGATGCCGGCGAACAGCGTGCCGCTGCCGAGCAGTTCGCGCAGTCCGCCGAGGACGGCGAGCACCCAGACCAGGCCGATGCCCATCATGACGCCGTCGAGGGTGGAGCTGAGGGGGTCGTTCTTGGCGGCGTAGGCTTCGACGCGGGCGAGGACGATGCAGTTGGTGACGATCAGCGGAATGAAGATCCCCAGCACCAGGTAGAGGCTGTGGAAGTAGGCGTTGAAGGCCAGATCCACCATGGTCACCAGCGCGGCGATGATGAGGATGAACACCGGGATGCGGATTTCGTAGGGAATGAAGTTGCGCAGGCTGGCCACCGCGAGGTTGGCCACCGCCATCACCAGGATGGTGGCCAGGCCGAGGCTGACCGCATTGACCATGCTGGTGCTGATGGCGAGGATGGGGCACAGGCCGAGCAACTGGACCAGGCCGGGGTTCTGCTTCCACAGGCCGTTCCAGGCGTTGTCGCGGAATTTCTGCATGTCCATGGCCTTACTCCTGGGGGGGCAGGGTGCTGCCGGTTTCGGCGGCGAACAGTGCGTCGCGGTGGGCGACGGCCCAGCGTAGTGCGCGCCCGGTGGCGTTGGTGACGGCACGGGCGCTGATGGTGGCGCCGGCACGGGCGTCGAAGACGCCGCCGTCACGCTTGACCTTCCATACCGCGGGATCGACCTGGTCGTGGGCGATGCCGGCAAACTGGCCGATCCACGGGCGTTCCTTGTTGCGGTCCTTCTGCGGGTCGATGTAGTCGCCGAGGCCGGGGGTTTCCTTGTGGGCGGTGACGCGTACGCCGGAGACGCGGCCGTCGGTGTCCACCGCCAGCACCAGCTGGATGCGCCCGGCGTAGCCGTCGGCGGCTTCGGCCTCGATCAGCAGGGCCACTGCCTCGCCGTTACGGCGTGCGCGGTACACCGCGCCGCCGCGGCTGAGCCCCAGCTCGGGCGTGGGCCCGAGGTGGAGGACGTCGCCGAGGAGGTCGTTGTCGTAGCTGCCGGCGGGCAGCACTTCGTTGATCAGGCGCATCTTCTCGGCCAGTTCGGAGGCTTCGATGGCCGGGCGGGTAAGGGTGTAGGTGAAGGCCATGGCGGCGGTGAACAGCAGGCTGAACACCAGCATGATGGCGGCGGTGCGCAGCGAGGTGCGCGCGGCGGTATAGCGGGCGTTCATGGCTTGTCCCCGCGGTGGCCGAAGACGCGCGGCTGGGTCTTCATGTCGATCAGCGGCACGCACATGTTCATCAGCAGCACCGCGAAGGCGATGCCTTCGGGATAGGCGCCGAAGTTGCGGATGAGATAGGCGAGAACGCCGACGCCGGCGGCGAAGATGAGTTTGCCGCGCGGCGTGGTGGCCCCCGAAACGGGGTCGGTGACGATGAAGAAGGCCGCCAGCATGGCGCCGCCGCTGGCGAGGTGGAAGAGCGGCGAGGCGAACTGGCCGGGGCTGGCCACCCAGAATAGGGCCGCGGTGGCGGCCAGGGCGGCGATGAAGGCCACCGGCATGTGCCAGGTGATGACCCGGCGGGCAAGCAGGAAGAGGCCGCCGAGCAGGTAGCCGAGGCCGACCCATTCCCAGCCGCGTCCGCCGACGGCGCCGAAGCTGTCCTGCTTGAGCAGGGTGGCGACGTCGGCCTCGCCGACGCGCAGACCGGTGCGCAGGGCGTCCAGCGCGGTGGCGCCGGTGATGGCGTCAAGGTCGCGTGCGCCGCCGAGGATGAGGTCGAGCTGGGTGGCGAAATCGAGCTCGCCGGCAGGCGGCCACTGCGACATCAGCGCGGGATAGGCGATGATCATCGTGCAGTAGGCCACCATTGCCGGATTGAAGGGGTTCTGCCCGAGCCCGCCGTAGAGGTGCTTGACGGCGATGATGGCCACCAGCACGGCGATGACGGTGACCCACCACGGCACGATGGTGGGAAAGCACAGTGCCACCAGCCATGCCGTCACCACCGCCGAGAGGTCGCCCAGGCTGGTGCCGATGGGGCGCTTGCGCAGACGCAGGATGAGGGCCTCGGCGGCGAGCGCGGTGAGGGTGGCGATGGCGAGGTTGACCAGGATGCCGGCGCCGACCTGCCAGACGTAGGCGGCGATGCCGGGGAGGAGGGCCAGCAGCACGGTGAACATCACCTGGCGGACGCTGGCCTGCTTGCGGATGTAGGGGGAATGGATCATCGCGTCGGCTCGGGCGCTCAGGCGTCGCGCGCCTCGGTTTTTTGGGGGGCGTCGTCAGCGGCCGACGGCGGGGCGTCGAGGCCGAGTTCGCGGCGGCGGCGCTCAATCTCGTCGATCTCGGCCTGCTTCTCGCTGCTCAGCCCTTCGGTGTTTTTTGGCGCCACCGCAGCCTTCTGTGCCTTGGCACGGGCCAGTGCGGCGGCGACGAGGGCCTTCTTGGGGTCTTCCTCGGCTGCTGCTGCGGGGCTGTCGCCGGCCTCGCCACCTTCGGCGAGCTTGGCGCGCGTCTCGGCGGCCTTGGCGGCGAGCTTGGCGGCCTTCTCCTCTTTCTCGCGTTCCTGCCGCCAGTTGCGGAACTCGAAGCGCTCGCGGGCCTGGTCGGCGGCGTTCTTGTCGCGTTCGCGCGCCCAGATCTCGCTCTTGGCGAAGCGGAAGTAATCGACCAGCGGGATGTGCGAGGGGCACACGTAGCTGCAGCAGCCGCACTCGATGCAGTCGAAGAGGTGGTATTCCTGCGCCTTGCCGAAGTTCTTCGCACGCGCGTGCCAGTACATCTCGAAGGGTTGCAGCTCCGCGGGGCAGGCGCGCGCGCAGCTGCCGCAGCGGATGCAGGCCTGTTCCGGCGGGGCGCTGGGGAAGAGCTTCTGCGATGCGGAGATCAGGCAGTTGCTGGCCTTCACCACCGGTACATGGAGGTCGGGGAGGGCGAAGCCCATCATCGGCCCGCCCATGATGATGCGGTCGGTATCGGCGCGGCGCGGGCCGGCGAGGGCGAGCAGGTCTTCAACCGGCGTGCCGATCAGGACCTCGAAGTTGCCGGGCTGGTCGACGTTGCCGGTGAGGGTGACGATGCGGCTGATCAGTGGTTCGCCATGTTCCATCGCCCGGTACACCGCATGTGCGGTGCCGACGGTGAAGCACTGCACGCCGAATTCCCCGCCGAGGCGGCCGTAGGGGATCTCGATGCCGGTGAGGGTGCGGATGAGCTGCTTCTCGCCGCCGGCCGGGTACACCGCCGGGATCACCACCACCTCGGCGCCGGGCAGTGCGGCGCAGGCGCTGCGCATCGCGGCGATGGCTTCCGGCTTGTTGTCCTCGATGCCGATCAGCAGGCGCTCGGCGCCGATCAGGTGGCGCAGGATGCGGGCGCCGGCGAGGATGTCGGCGGCGCGTTCGCGCATCAGGCGGTCGTCGCAGGTGATCCACGGCTCGCATTCGGCGCCGTTGAGGATCAGGGTGTGGATGCCGCTGCCGGTGCCGAGCTTGACGTGACTGGGGAAGGTCGCACCGCCGAGGCCGACGAGGCCGCAGTCGCGCAGGTGGGCGAGGGCTTCGGCGCGCGAGCTCTGTTGCCAGTCGAAAGGTGCGTGCTCGATCCAGCGTTCCTCGCCGTCGGGCTCGATCTCCACCGCCAGCGTGCTGAGCCCGGAGGGGTGGGGCATGAGGTGGTCGCCGATTGCCACCACGGTGCCCGAGGTGGGCGCATGCACGGCGGTGCCGAGCACGCCCACCGGTGCGCCGATGCGCTCGCCCTTGAACACCTTCTGGCCCGCCACGACGAGGCACTCGGAGGCCGCGCGCGCACTCTGGCGCAGGGGGACGACCAGCCTGCCGGGCAAGGGCGCGGAGCGGATCGGCGTGCCGCAGGATTCGTGCTTGTGGCCGTCGGTCTTGACGCCGCCGTGGAAACTGAACAGACGAACGCTCATGAGGCCTTCCTGATTTCCACCACCGGGTACTTCCACTTCCAGGTCTCCACCGTCTCGGCGACCGGCTCCATGGTGATGCAGTCCACCGGGCAGGGGGCCACGCACAGCTCGCAGCCGGTGCACAGGGGCTCGACCACGGTGTGCATCTGCTTGGCGGCGCCGACGATGGCATCCACCGGGCAGGCCTGGATGCACAGCGTGCAGCCGATGCAGGTCTGCTCGTCGATGAAGGCCACCGACTTGGGCTTCTCCACCCCGTGCTCTTCGGAGAGCGGCTTGAACTCGCGGCCGAGGAGGTCGGCGAGCTTGCGGATGCCTTCCTCGCCGCCCGGCGGGCACTGGTTGATGTCGGCCTCGCCGTTGGCCACTGCCTGCGCATAGGGCTTGCAGCCGGGGTAGCCGCACTGGCCGCACTGGGTCTGCGGCAGGATGGCGTCGATCTTCTCGACCAGCGGGTCGCCTTCGACCTTGAAGCGGATCGAGGCATAGCCGAGCGCCGCACCGAGCACGACGGCGATTCCGGCCATGATCAGGAGGGCAGTCAGCATGCGTTGGGGTGGGGTCGGGGCAAGGGGTTGAAAGGCGGGCGCTGGCCGCTATGGTTGTTGTGTGCCGCGCTGTTGCCGGCGGTCAATGGAAGCGGTCCAGTCCGGCGAAACCCATGAAGGCGAGACTCATGAAGCCGGCGGTGATCATGGCGATGGCGGTGCCCTTGAAGGGCAGCGGCACGTCGGCGCCGTCGAGGCGCTCGCGGATGCCGGCGAACAGCACCAGCGCCATGGTGAAACCGAGCGAGGAGCCGAAGCCGAACAGCAGGGCTTCGAGCAGGTTGTGGTTGAGGCCGACGTTGAGCAGCGGCACGCCGAGCACGGCGCAGTTGGTGGTGATCAGCGGCAGGTAGATGCCCAGCACCTGGTGCAGCAGCGGGCTGGTCTTCTGGATCACCAGCTCGGTGAACTGGACGATGGCGGCGATCACCACGATGAAGGACAGGGTGCGCAGGTAGGCCAGATCGAAAGGCTGCAGCAGGTAGTGGTCGATCAGGTAGCTGGTGCCGGCGCCGAGGGTGAGCACGAAGGTGGTCGCCGCACCCATGCCGACGGCGGTTTCGAGCTTCTTGGAGACGCCCATGAAGGGGCACAGGCCAAGAATGCGGATGAACACCACATTGTTGACGAGAACCGCGCCGATGACGACGAAGATGTAGCTGCTCATGTCTGGCCGATGCTCCGCGAGCGAAGCGCCACTGCTTGGAATCGCGGGATTATCCCCCGCCCTGCGGCGGGGCTCAAGCCCGCCGGCGACATGGACATATGATTGCCGGTTCTATGCTGTTGTGCCACGACCGTCGTCGGTGGCACGCACGCACTCGCCCACCAGCCCCGGGCCGCGGTAGATCAGGCCGCTGTAAAGCTGCACCAGCGCGGCGCCGGCGTCGAGCTTGGCGCGTGCGCTGCGCGCATCGGTGATGCCGCCGGCGGCGATCACCGGCAGTTCGCCGGCGAGCGCGCGCACCAGTTTGGCGACCACCGCGGTGGAGGCCTCGAACACCGGCGCGCCGGACAGGCCGCCCTGCTGTTCGGCATAGCGCACGCCCTGCACCTTGTCGCGCGAGATCGTCGTGTTGGTGGCGATCACGCCGTCGATGCGGTGGCGGCGCAGGGCGTCGGCGATGTTGGTGACCTGCGCATCGTCGAGATCGGGCGCGATCTTCAGCACCAACGGGACGTAGCGGCCGTGCTGGTCGGCCAGTCGCTCCTGGCTGGCCTTGAGGCGGCCGAGGAGGTCGTCGAGTTCGGATTCGCCCTGCAGCTGGCGCAGGTTGGCGGTGTTCGGCGAGGAGATATTGACGGTGACGTAGCTTGCCAGCGCATAGACCTTGTCGAGGCAGGCAAGGTAGTCGTCGGCGGCGCGCTCGATCGCGGTATCGAAGTTCTTGCCGATGTTGATGCCGAGGATGCCGCGGTATTTTGCCGCCCTGACGTTGGCCACCAGCACGTCCACGCCGTGGTTGTTGAACCCCATGCGGTTGATGATGCCGCGCACTTCGGGCAGGCGGAACAGCCGCGGGCGCGGATTGCCCGGCTGCGGCCGCGGCGTCACGGTGCCGATTTCGAGAAAGCCGAAACCCATGCGCGCGAGCCCGTCGATGGCCTCGCCATTCTTGTCGAGCCCGGCGGCCAGGCCGACGCGGTTGGGAAAATCCAGCCCCATCACGCGCACCGGCTCGGCGGCCAGCGGCTTGCCGCGGGGCAGCACGCGGCCGGCGACATTGAGTGTGGCAAGGGTGAATTCGTGGGCGGTTTCGGCGTCGAGCGAAAACAGCAGCGGGCGGGCGAGGTCGTAGAGCATGGCGCGGATTCTACCGCTTCGGCGACGGCTTGGCGCAGCCGTCGCCTTCAGCCTTGCGGCGTAAGACTTCCGGAAGAGGCCGGCAGCGCCCGCCAGTCACCGTCGATGCGCCCCTGCAGGGCCGCAAAGCGGGCCTTGTAGGCCATCTTGGGACTCTCTGCGATCCAGTAGCCGAGATAGAGGTAGGGCAGCTGCAGGCGGCGGCAGGTGTCGATCTGCCAGAGGATGCCGTAGGTGCCGAAGCTGCAGCGCGGCAGCGCCGGATCGAAGAAGGTGTAGACGCTGGAGAGGCCGTCGGTGAGGCGGTCGATGACGCTCACCATGCGCAGCATGCCGCGTTCGCGGAATTCCACCAGACGGGTGTCGACGTGGCTCTGCAGCAGGAAGTGGGTGTATTGCTCGCGGCTGTCCTGGTCCATGCCGCCGCCGGCGTGGCGCACGTTCTGGTAGCGCTGGTAGAGGGCGTAGTGCTCTTCGTGGAAGCCCAGCGCGCATTCGCGCGCCTGCAGCGCGGCGTGGCGCGTGCGCGCGCGGCGCTGGCTGCGGTCGGGGACGAACTGGCGGACGTCGATGCGCACCGGCACGCAGGCCCGGCAGTTGTCGCAGTGCGGGCGGTAGGTGAAGGTGCCGGAACGGCGGAAGCCGCTGCGCACCAGTTCGCTGTACACGTAGGGGTCGATGAGATGGCCGGGGGTGGCCACCTGCGAGCGTGCCTGGCGGTCGGGCAGGTAGGAGCACGGATAGGGCGCGGTGGCGTAGAACTGGATCAGCCCGTAAGGATAGTCGTGCTGCATTGCGTGTCGGCTCAGCGGCCGCTCCCCCAGTCGATGGCGGCGCCCGCACCGGCGCCGGCGATGGCGGCCGATGCGATGGCTGCGGTGGCAGTGGAGGCCGACGACGGGGCGAGTTTCAGCCGCTTCACGCTGGCGGAGCCCGTCACCCTGCGTGCCGGCGAGATGATCAGCCTGCCCTTCATCGATGAGCTCCTCGACGATGCGCGCCTGTTGCTGTACCGCGGCGGTCGGGGGGTGAGGCACCCCATGATTGCGCTCGACCTGCGCAATCCGCTGCCGCTGCGGCTGCCCGCCGGTGTGCTGACACTGTACGAGGATGGCCGCGGTCATGCCGGCGATGCGCGCATTCCGGAACTGCCGCCGCGGGGGCGGGAGATCGTCGACTTTGCCCAGGACCGCGCGGTGAGCGTGCGTGAGGAGCGTGAGGCCTCCGAGCGCGTCGGTGAGATGCGTATCGTCGATGGCGTGCTGACCGTCGTCGAGAGCTTGCGTCGCGTCACCCGCTACCGCGTCGAGGGCGCGCCCGATGGCGAGCGCACGCTGACCATCGAGCATCCGCGGCAGGATGGCTGGGCGCTCGAGTCGCCCGCGCCCGTGGACACCCGCCTGGATGCGGCGCATTTCCGCCTCGCTTTGCCCGCTGGCGGCGAGCGTGCGCTGGAGGTCGTCGAGACGCGGCCGCGCGAACGTCGCGTCGTGCTGCTGGACCTCGATGTCGATACCCTCGTGCAGTGGTCGCGCGTCGCCCCCGATTCCCGCTCGCTGGCGCTGCTCGAAGCGCTCGTCGAGCTGCGCCGGGAGTTGGTCGAGGCGCGTGCGCAGGCCGCGGGCCTTGAGCGCCGCGAGAGCGACCTGATCAATGAGCAGAAACGGCTGGTGGAAATACTCGTTGCCTTGCCGCAGGCCGATGCGGCGACCGAGCGCCGGCGCGCGCGGGTCGAGGCCATCGAGGAGGAGCTGGGCCAGGCCCGCCGCGAGCGCGAGGCCCAGCACAAGCGCATCGACACTCTCGAAGCCCGCGTGCGCGAGCGTCTGCGCGGTACAGGGGGCTGAGCCGTGGCGGCAGGGGCGGCGCGCCGGTGCCTGAATGAGCGCTTGTTGCGCTGCAGGATGGGAAGACCGGCGCGCCCGCGGTAGTATTCGCCGACAGGGCGCAAGCCTCACCCAGCACCTCCCGTACATGCCCATCTACCGCAAGCCGCCGCACGAAATCCCTTCAGAAAGCGCTTTCTTCCGCTTGCCCGGCGCCTTGCTGATGATCCTCGACGACGACTGGATCGTGCAGATGATGAGCGAGTCGTGGCGCGAGGTGCTCGGCCATGGCGAGGAGACGCTGCGCTGGCGGCCGTTCACCGAGCTGATTCATGAGCACGACCGTGGCGATGTCACCGCGCTGCTCGAACGCATCGGCGTGGGCATGAACACGGTGCGTTTCTCCTGCCGCTGCCGCAAGGCCGACGGGCGCTACGTCGGTCTGGCGTGGAGCGTCAGCCACGATGCCGATCAGGGGCTGTTCTACGCCTCCGCACATGAGACCGCGGTCCATCTCAGCGAGCACGAAGCCCGCCTGCCGGAGGTCTTTGTCGATGGCCTCACCGGTCTGCCCAACCGTGGCCTCTTCCTCGACCGCGTCGCGCACGCCATGCGCCGGGCGCAGCGCCGCAAGGATCACCGTTTTGCGGTCATCCACTGCGGCGTTGACCGCTTCAGCGTCATCAATCACAGCCTCGGCAACCGCGTCGGCGACCTGCTGCTGATCGAGGTGGCCAACCTGCTGCGTCGTGCCACCCGGCCCACCGACATGGTGGCCCGGCTGGGGGGCGACGAGTTCGGCATCCTGCTGGAAGACATCCGCGATGCCAGCGCACCGGTACGGGTGGTCAAGCGCATGCAGGAAAAGTTCGTGCTGCCCTTCCAGCTTCATGAGCACGAGGTGTTTTCCAGCCTCTCTGCGGGCATGGCGGTATCCGGCGACCAGTACACCGAGGCCGACGTCATGCTGCGCGATGCCAACATGGCGATGCGCCGCGCCAAGGGGCAGGGCGGCGGGGGTTACGTGCTCTTCGACCGCGGCATGCACGAGGAGGCCCTGCGCCGCCTCGATCTCGAACTCGACTTGCGGCGGGCGCTGGAGAAGGAGCAGTTCGAGGCCTACTACCAGCCCATCGTGCGGGTCAAGGACGGCCGCCTTACCGGCTTCGAGGCCCTGGTGCGCTGGAACCATCCCGAGCGCGGGCTGATCTCGCCGGCGGAGTTCATCCCGCTCGCCGAGGAGAACGGTCTCATCGTCCATATCGGACGCTGGATGCTGCGCGCCGCCTGCCTGCAGATGCGCCAGTGGCAGCAGGCCTTCCCGCGCCGCCCGGCGCTCACCGTCAGCGTCAACCTCTCCGCGCGCCAGCTCCTGCATCCCGAGATACTGGCGGAGATCCGCCGCACGCTGCGCGAAACCGGACTGTCGCCGCGCCACCTGAAGCTGGAGATCACCGAGAGCGCGATGATGGAGAACGCCGAGCGCGCCATCGAACTGCTCGAAGCGCTCAAGCGCACCCGACTGAAGCTGATGCTGGACGATTTCGGCACCGGCTACTCGTCGCTGTCCTACCTCCATCGCCTGCCCATCGACGCACTCAAGGTGGACCGTTCCTTCGTCATGCACATGCACGAGCGGGCGGAGGACTGCAGCTTTGTCGAGACCATCGTGGACCTGGCCCACAAGCTCGGCCGCGAAGTGGTCTGCGAAGGCGTCGAGCTGCCCGAGCAGGCCGCGCTGCTGCGCAGCCTCGGCGTCGAGTACGCGCAGGGCTTCCTCTACTCGCGCCCGGTGACCGCCGCACAGGCGGAGATGCTGATCATCGAGGACGCCCAGCGCGGGCGCTGATCCCTGCCTCCGCGGTTTCGTTTTCCGCTCTTCACAATTCGATACATTGCGCAAACAGTTGCGCAAACATGGCTTGACACACTGCAGCCGTGATCAGACCGCACTGTCGCCTGCCCGGCGGCCGGCGGTCGCAGAAGACAGGTGCTGCGGCACCCCCGGAACACACAACATCAACACGGTCCGGGTAACGAGACAGAAAGCAAACCAAAGGAGGAATGGGCATGTCCGACTCTACCGGGCAATCCGCGCTCGACACCTTTCCGCGCCTGCTGATGCACCACGCCCGGGTGCGCCCGAACCGCCCGGCGATGCGCGAGAAGGAATACGGCATCTGGCAGACCTACAGCTGGGCGCAGGTCGCCGAGAACGTCCGCGCCATCGCCTGCGGGCTGGCCGAACTGGGCTTCAAGCGGGGCGACCGCCTGGCCATCATCGGCGACAACCGCCCGCGCCTGTACTGGTCGGTGGCGGCCTGCCAGTGCCTGGGCGGCATCCCGGTGATGCTTTACCAGGATGCGGTGGCGCAGGAGATGGCCTACGTGCTGCAGGATGCCGAGATCAAGTTCGCCGTGGTCGAGGACCAGGAGCAGGTGGACAAGATGCTCGAGATCCACCCCGAGGTGCCCTTCCTCGAACACGTCATCTACGACGATCCGCGCGGCATGCGGCACTACACCCAGACCCTGCTGATGGGCCTGGACGAGTTGCAGGAGATGGGGCGCATCCACGACCGCAACCAGAGCGACTTTCTCAACGGCGAGATCGACAAGGGTGCCGCCGACGACGTTTCGGTGATGCTGTACACCTCCGGCACCACCGGCAAGCCCAAGGGGGTCTGCCAGACCCACGGCGCCTTCATCGCCGCGGCGCAGGGCGGAGCGCAATTCGACCGCCTCAGCGAGCAGGAAGACATCCTCTCCTACCTGCCGATGGCCTGGGTGGGCGATCACCTGTTCTCCTTCGCGCAGGCCATGGTTGCCGGCTTCACGATCAACTGCCCCGAATCCGGCGAGACGGTGATGACCGATCTGCGCGAGATCGGGCCGACCTACTACTTTGCGCCGCCGCGGGTGTTCGAAGGCCTGCTCACCCAGGTGATGATCCGCATGGAGGATGCCGGCTGGATCAAGCGCAAGATCTTCCACCACTACATGGATGTCGCCCGCCGCTGCGGCGCCGAGATCCTCGACGGCAAGCCGGTTTCCGGTGCCGACCGCTTCCAGTACTGGCTGGGCAGCATGCTCGTGTACGGTCCGCTGAAGAACGTGCTGGGGATGAGCCGCATCCGTGTGGCCTACACCGCGGGCGCGGCCATCGGTCCGGACCTGTTCCGCTTCTACCGCTCCATCGGCATCAACCTCAAGCAGCTCTACGGCCAGACCGAAACCTGCGCCTACGTCTGCCTGCAGCCGGATGGCCAGATCAAGCTCGATTCGGTCGGCAAGCCGGCGCCGCAGGTCGAGGTCAAGCTCGCCGACAACGGCGAGATCCTCGTCAAGGGGCCGATGCTGCTCAAGGCCTACTACAAGCGCCCGGACGCCACCGCCGAATCGATCAATGCCGATGGCTACTTCATGACCGGCGATGCGGGCTTCTTCGATGAAGATGGCCACCTCAAGATCATCGACCGCGCCAAGGACGTGGGCAAGCTCACCGACGGTTCGATGTTCGCGCCCAACTACATCGAGAACAAGCTCAAGTTCTTCCAGCACATCAAGGACGCGGTGGCCGTCGGCACTGGCCGCGACTTCGTCACCGCCTTCATCAACATCGACCTCGAAGCGGTGGGCAACTGGGCCGAGCGCAAGGGCATGGCCTATTCGGGCTACACCGATCTGGCGCAGCAGGGGGCGGTGTATGAGCTGATCCGCGACGGCATCGAGAAGGTGAATGCCGAGCTGGCCTCCGATCCGATGATGAGCGCCAGCCAGATCAAGCGCTTCCTGGTCCTGCACAAGGAACTCGATGCCGACGACGGTGAGCTGACGCGGACCCGCAAGGTGCGGCGCAACTTCATCTCCGAGCGCTATGCGGTGCTGATCGAGGCGCTCTACGAAGGGCGCAAGGAGCAGTACATCGAGACACCGGTGAAATACGAAGACGGCCGCGAAGGCAAGATCGCCGCCACGCTGCGCATCGAGGAGGCCAAGACCTTCCCGGCGCGTGGTGCCCGCCAGGCCGCTTGAGGGGAGACACAGGCACATGGAACGCAAGTTCGGCGAAGTCGTCATCGACCTGCAGAACATCTCGCTGTCGTTCGGCGGGGTGAAGGCGCTGACCAACATCAGCTTCGACGTGCGCAAGCACGAAATCCGCGCCATCATCGGCCCCAACGGCGCCGGCAAGAGCTCGATGCTCAACGTCATCAACGGGGTCTATCACCCCCAGGAAGGCCGCATCGTCTTCAACGGCCAGGAGCGCCGCGAGATGGAGCCCTACATGGCTGCCTCGCAGGGCATCTCGCGCACCTTCCAGAACATCGCGCTGTTCAAGGGCATGACCGTGCTCGACAACATCATGACCGGCCGCCACATGAAGATGAACTGCGGCCTGCTGTCGCACATGCTCTACTGGGGGCGGGGGCAGAAGGAAGAGATCGAGCACCGCAAGAAGGTCGAGGAGGTCATCGACTTCCTGGAGATCCAGAGCATCCGCAAGACTCCGGTGGGGCGCCTGCCTTACGGCCTGCAGAAGCGCGTCGAGCTCGCCCGCGCGCTGGCTGCCGAGCCCGAGCTGTTGCTGCTCGACGAACCGATGGCGGGCATGAACGTGGAGGAGAAGCAGGACATGTGCCGCTTCATCCTCGACGTCAATGACCAGTTCGGCACCACCATCGTGCTCATCGAACACGACATGGGGGTGGTGATGGACATCTCCGACCGTGTCGTGGTGCTCGACTACGGCAAGAAGATCGGTGACGGCACACCCGAAGAAGTGAAGAGCAATCCCGACGTGATCGCCGCCTACCTCGGTACCTCGCACTGAGTGCGGCCGCAGGAAAAAGGATAAGAGGAGACAACAATGACGTTCTTTTTCGAAGTGCTGATCGGCGGCCTGCTGTCGGGCGTGCTCTACGCCCTGGTCGCGCTCGGCTTCGTGCTCATCTTCAAGGCCTCGGGGGTGTTCAACTTCGCCCAGGGTGCGATGGTGTTCTTTGCCGCGCTGACCTTCGTCGGCTTCACCGAGGTCCTGCCCGGATGGACCGGCATGGAGCCCGGCAGCGGCGGGGTGTTCTGGCTGTCCTTCGCGCTTGCGCTGATGGCCATGGTGGTGCTCGGCATCGCCACCGAAAAGGTGGTGCTGCGTCCGCTGGTCAACCAGCCGCCGATCACCCTGTTCATGGCCACCATCGGCCTGACCTTCTTCATCGAGGGTCTGGTGCAGGCGATCTGGGGCAACACCGCACGCGGGCTGAGCCTCGGCATCTCCGACGAGCCGGTGATGTGGATGCTCGACGAGTTCGACATGATGATCTCCAAGTTCGACCTCATCGCCGCCGGCATCGCCCTCGTGCTGTTCGTCGTGCTTGCCCTGCTGTTCCAATACACCCGGGTGGGCCGCGCCCTGCGCGCGGTGGCCGATGATCACCAGGCCGCCCTGTCGGTGGGCATCCCGCTCAAGCACATCTGGGCCATCGTCTGGGGTGTGGCCGGCTTCGTCGCACTGATCGCCGGCCTGATCTGGGGCTCGCGCAACGGCGTGCAGTTCGCCCTTACCTTCACCGCGCTGAAGGCGCTGCCGGTGCTCATCCTCGGCGGCTTCACCTCGGTGCCGGGGGCGATCATCGGCGGGCTCATCATCGGTGCCAGCGAGAAGCTCGCGGAAATCTACCTCGGCCCCTATGTCGGCGGCGGCATCGAATCCTGGTTCCCCTACATCCTGGCGATGTTCTTCCTGCTCGTGCGCCCGGAAGGCCTGTTCGGCGAAAAGCACATCGACCGGGTCTGAGGCATCGGACGATAGAACGACAACGCACAAACACAACGCATACGGAGACAACGCATGCTCTATCGTGAAGCCGGCCAGTTCAAGGCCAGTTACCAGGAGGACAGCCAGATCTTCCCGATCCGCCAGGACCGGGTGGGATTCATCGCGCTGCTCGCCTTCTTCTTCCTCATCGTGCCGATGGTGGCCAACCACTACTGGCTGCAGGCCATCCTCACCCCGGTGCTGATCTTTGCGCTGGCGGCGCTGGGGCTCAACATCCTCACCGGCTACGCCGGCCAGCTCTCGCTCGGTTCGGCGGCCTTCATGGCGGTGGGGGCCTTTGCCACCTACAACTTCATGCTGCGCGTCGATGGCATGCCCTTCCTGGTGGCGATCATCCTCGGCGGCCTGTGCGCGGCCGCGGTGGGCATCCTCTTCGGCCTGCCCTCGCTGCGCATCAAGGGCTTCTACCTCGCCGTGGCGACGCTGGCGGCGCAGTTCTTCATCGTCTGGGTGCTGGTGAAGTTCCCGTGGTTCTCCAACTACTCCAGCTCCGGGGTGATCACCGCGCAGGAGATCAACATCCTCGGTTACGCCTTTACCTCGGCGGAGGCCAAGTACCTGCTCACCCTGTCCATCGTCACCATCCTCGCCCTCGCCGCGAAGAACATGGTGCGCTCGACCACCGGGCGCAAATGGATGGCGGTGCGCGACATGGACGTCGCTGCCGAGGTCATCGGCATCCGCCTGATGCGCACCAAGCTGCAGGCCTTTGCGGTGTCGTCGTTCTACTGCGGGGTGGCCGGAGCGCTGTACGCCTACACCTACCTGGGCACGGTGGAGCCCGAGGGCTTCAACCTCGACCTGTCGTTCAAGATCCTCTTCATGATCATCATCGGCGGCGTCGGCTCCATCCTCGGCTCCTTCCTCGGTGCGGCCTTCATCGTGCTGCTGCCGGTGTTCCTCAACATCGTCCTGCACAGCTTTGTCGGTGCCGCGCTGCCGCCGGGCTTCGGCTCCAACCTCGAACTGATGATCTTCGGCGGCCTGATCATTTTCTTCCTCATCGTCGAACCCCACGGCATGGCGAGGTTGTGGCAGATCGGCAAGGAAAAGCTGCGCCTGTGGCCCTTCCCGCACTGAGCCCCTTTTGGCACTAAACTGAATTTCCGCGCCGGGTCCTGCTCCCGGCCGGCATGAGGCTTCACCAGCAGGGCACTACATACAAAGAGGAGGCAATCCAATGAAATTCAGCTTGCGCAACACCATCGTGATGGGTGCTGCGGTGACCGGTCTGCTGGCCGGCGGCGTGGCCGCCGCCCAGGAACAGTACATCGGCCTGCCCAGCTACCGCGTCGGCCCCTTCGGCTCCAACGGCGCTTCGCTGTTCGGCGGCTGGATCGACTACATGCAGATGATCAACGAGCGCGACGGCGGCGTGAACGGCGTCAAGCTCACCTGGGAAGAGTGCGAGACCGAATACAACAACGCCCGCGGCGTGGAGTGCTATGAGCGCCAGAAGAACCGCGGCGCCACCGGCAACTCCTCCTTCCAGCCGCTGTCGACGGGCATCGCCTACTCGGTGCTCGACCGTGTCGCCCAGGACAAGATCCCCATGGTCACCATCGGCTACGGCCGTACCGATGCGGCCGACGGGCGCGTCTTCCCGTGGGTCTTCCCGATGATCACCACCTACTGGAGCCAGGCCTCGGCGATCATCAACTACATCGGCAGCAAGGAAGGTGGCAACGACAAGCTGCGCGGCAAGAAGATCGCCCTGCTGTACCACGATTCCGCCTACGGCAAGGAATCCCACGCCGTGCTGCAGCGCCTCGCCGAACGCTATGGCTACCAGCTCACCATGATCCCGGTGGCCAGCCCGGGTAACGAGCAGCAGGCCCAGTGGCTGCAGATCCGCCAGCTGCGTCCGGACTACACCATCCTGTGGGGCTGGGGGGTGATGAACCCGACCGCGCTGCGTACCGCTGCGCGTACCGGCTACCCGCGCGAGAAGATCGTCGGCGTGTGGTGGTCGGGCTCCGAGGAGGACACCATCCCCGCGGGTGATGCCGCCAAGGGCTATGTCGCGGCCGGCTTCAACCCCGCCGGTACCGGCTTCCCGGTGATCCAGGCCATTCAGGAGCATGTCTACGCCAGGAACCGCGGCAACATGGAAGACCGCAGCCGCGTCGGCTCGGTGCTCTACAACCGTGGCGTGGTGCACGGCATCATCTACGTTGAGGCCATCCGCACCGCGCAGGAGAAGTTCGGCAAGGGCAAGCCGCTGACCGGTGAGCAGATGCGCTGGGGCTTCGAGAACCTGCGCATCGACGACGCCCGTCTGGCCGCGCTCGGCGCCTCCGGCTTCATGCCCCAGCTCAACATCACCTGCGCCGACCATGAAGGTGCCGGCGTGGTGAAGTTCCAGCAGTGGGACGGCGCCAAGTGGAACGTCGTTTCCGACTGGGTGGCGGGTGACCGCCAGCTGGTGCGCGGCATGATCGAGGAGTCCGCCGCTGCCTACGCTGCGGAGAAGGGCATTACCCCGCGCGACTGCTCGAAGGAAATGTAATTGCGCAACAACCTGCGCACCCCTGGTGGTGCGCAGGTGCAGGCTTCCCCGCTCGCGGGGGGGTCTGCAGGCGGCTTGCCCCATTGCGGCGAGGCGCGTGCAGATCCTCTCCCGAAACCTTCGGGGAGGTGGGACGGAGACAACAGGCGAAAACACCCATGAATACAGCCAATCAGACCGCAGCCGCTAATGCGGCGCCCTACCTCAGCGTCAACAACATCGAGGTCATCTACGACCACGTCATCCTGGTGCTGAAGGGCGTGTCCTTCGAAGTGCCGAAAGGCGGCATCGTCGCCCTGCTGGGCGCCAACGGCGCCGGCAAGTCCACCACCCTGAAGTCGATCTCCAACCTGCTCGGCGCCGAGCGCGGAGACGTCACCAAGGGCAGCATCGAGTTCAAGGGCACGCGGGTCGACCAGATGACCCCCAATGAACTGGTCAAGCGCGGCGTCATCCAGGTGATGGAAGGGCGGCACTGCTTCGGCCACCTCACCATCGAGGAAAACCTCCTCACCGGTGCCTACACCCGCAGCATTTCACGGCGCGAGCTCAACGACAGCCTGGAGAAGGTCTACCACTACTTCCCGCGCCTGAAGACCCGCCGCTCCTCGCAGGCCGGCTACACCTCCGGCGGTGAGCAGCAGATGTGCGCCATCGGCCGTGCATTGATGGCCAAGCCGGAGATGATCCTGCTCGACGAACCGTCGATGGGCCTGGCGCCGCAGATCGTCGAAGAGATCTTCGAGATCGTCAAGGACCTCAACGGCAAGGAAGGCGTGAGCTTCCTGCTCGCCGAACAGAACACCATGGTGGCGCTGCGCTACGCCGACTTCGGCTACATCCTCGAGAACGGCCGCATCGTCATGGAAGGCGAGGCCAAGGAGCTGGCCAACAACGAAGACGTCAAGGAGTTCTACCTCGGCCTCTCCGGAGAGGGGCGCAAGAGCTTCCGCGAGGTCAAGCACTACCGCCGGCGCAAGCGCTGGCTGTCGTGAGCGTTCGCTATTCTCATCAGGTTCGTGCCTCATGCATGCATTCAGCCCTTCCCTCGTGGTTCCAGCTTTTGGCCGCCCGCCGCGCGCGGGCGGAGACCGGGACAGTTCAATGAGCCACTACGACGACCGTGAAACACGCGCTGCAGGCGCCCGCGAAGACGAACTGTTTGCCCGCCTGCCGGCACAGATCGCCCACGCCAAGGCCAACGCCCCGGCCTTTGCCAGTCTGCTGGCCGAGGTCGATCCGGCGGCGGTCACCTCGCGCGAGGCCCTCGCCCGCCTGCCGGTGATCCGCAAGTCCGAGTTGCTGGAGCGCCAGAAGGCGGCGCGCCCCTTCGGCGGCTTTGCCGCTGCGCGCTGGGGGCGCGACTGCCGGCGGGTGTTCGCCTCGCCCGGGCCGCTGTACGAACCGGAAGGCGCGCGGGCGGACTACTACCGGCTGGCGCGTGCGCTGCATGCGGCGGGCTTCCGCGAAGGCGACCTGGTGCACAACACCTTCTCCTACCACTTCACCCCCGCAGGGTCGATGATGGAGACCGCCGCGCACGCCTTGGGCTGCACGGTGTTCCCCGCCGGCGTGGGGCAGACCGAGCAGCAGGTTGCCGCGCTCGCCGACCTGCAGCCCAATGCCTATACCGGCACGCCGTCGTTCCTGCGCATCATCCTCGACAAGGCGGCGGAGCTCGGCGTGACGCCGTCCTTCACCAAGGCCTTCGTTTCCGGCGAGGCCTTTCCGCCCAGTCAGCGCGACGCCCTTGCCGCACGCGGCATCCAGGCCTACCAGGCCTACGCCACCGCGGACATCGGCCTGATCGCCTACGAGACCCCGGCACGCGAGGGCATGGTCGTCGACGAGGACATCATCCTCGAGATCGTCCGCCCCGGCACCGGCGACCCGGTGGCGCCCGGCGAGGTCGGCGAGGTGGTGGTGACCACCTTCAATCCCGACTACCCGCTGATCCGCTTCGGTACCGGTGATCTCTCCGCCCTGCTGCCCGGCGAGTCGCCCTGCGGGCGCAGCAATCTGCGCATCAAGGGCTGGATGGGGCGTGCGGACCAGACCACCAAGATCAAGGGCATGTTCGTGCATCCCAGCCAGGTCGCCGAGATCGTCCGCCGCCACCCCGAGGTGGCGCGTGCCCGGCTGGTGGTGGACAACCCCGGACTCAACGACCGCATGACCCTGCACTGCGAGAGCGCGGCTGCCGACGACGCACTCGCCGCCGCCGTTGCCGCGTCGATCCGCGAAGTCACCAAGCTGCGCGGCGAAGTGGCGTTCTGCGCGCCCGCCAGCCTGGCCAACGACGGCAAGGTGATCGACGACCTGCGCAAGTACGACTGAGCATGCGCGCACCACCCCTGCAGGGCCTGCGGGTGCTCGACCTCACCCGTCTGCTGCCCGGCCCGCTGGCCACCCAGCACCTGGCAGACTACGGCGCCGAGGTGATCAAGGTCGAGGATACCGGCGCCGGCGACTACGCCCGCAGCATGGGGGCGATGAATGGCGACAGCAGCTACTTCTACCAGGTGGTCAATCGCAACAAGCAGAGCATCCGCATCGACCTCAAGCAGAACGCCGGGCGCGAACTCTTCCTGCGCCTGGTCGACACCGCCGACGTGCTGGTCGAGGGCTTCCGCCCGGGGGTGATGGACAAGCTGGGCCTGGGCTACGCCCAGCTGGCCGCGCGCAATCCGCGCCTGGTCTATTGCAGCATCTCCGGCTACGGCCAGGACGGCCCCTACGCGCAGCGCGCCGGGCATGACATCAACTACATCGGCTACGCCGGCGTGCTCGACCAGATCGGCAGCGCCGGTGGCCCGCCGGCCATCCCCAACCTGCAGATCGGCGACCTTCTCGGCGGCACCCTGAGCGCGCTGCTCGGCCTGCTGGTGGCGGTGATCGATGCGCGTGCGAGCGGGCAGGGGCGTCACGTCGACGTGGCGATGACCGACGCCGCGCTGGCGCATGCCATCTTCCCGCTCTGCGAGGTGCTCGCCCACGGCGCGGTGAAGCCGCGCGGCGAGGACCTGCTCGACGGCGGGGTGCCGTGCTACGGCGTGTACGAGACCGCCGACGGCCGCCACATGGCGGTCGGGGCGCTGGAGGAAAAGTTCTGGCACCTGCTCTGTGACACCCTCGACAGGGTGGACCTGAAACCCGCCCATCTGGCCGGCGGCGAGGCCGGGGCGCGGGCGCGCAGCGCGCTGGCGGCGATCTTCCGCACGCGCAGCCAGGCCGAATGGACGGCGTTGTTCGACGGCGTGGACTGCTGCGTCACCCCGGTGCTGCGACTCGAGGAGAGCCTGCAGAATGCCCACCTGCAGGCGCGCGGCATGATCGTCGAGGTAGACGGGGTGCGCCAGTTCGCCCCCCCGGTGCGCCTGTCCGGACACGCGCCGGCGGATTTCGCCCCCGCTCCCGCCGCGGGCGCAGATACGGCGCGCGTACTCGCCGCGCTCGCAATCGATGCCCAAGAGCTCGACCGCCTGCGGGCGGCGGGGGTGATCTGAACTGCACGGGCCTGCTGCGCGCTCCGTAACATCACGGAGCGCGAAGAAGGCCGGCCTTGGGTTAGGCTTGCACCGATGCAAAGCCTGCTCCTGCTCCTCCCCGATTTTTCCCTCATCCTGCTCGGCGCCCTGCTGCGCCGCCATCTGCTCGCCGCCGAAAACCTGTGGGCGGGGATCGAGAAGCTGGTCTACTTCGTCCTCTTTCCGGCCCTGCTGTTCAACGCGCTGGCCAGCGTGCCGATCGACTTCGCCACCACCCTGCCGCTCTTCCTCTGCGCCCTCGCGGTGCTGTTCGGTGGCTTCGTGCTGGGCTGGGCGGGGCAGCCGCTGATGGGCCTGGCACCGATCGCCTTCGCCTCGCGCCTGCAGTGCGCCTACCGCTTCAACACCTACATCGGCATCGCCATCGCCGGCAAGCTGCACGGTGCGCTGGGGGTGGCGACGATGGGGGCGATGTCCGGCGCCATGGTGCCCTTCGCCAACATCCTCGCGGTAAGCATGCTCGCCCGCCACGGCCAGGGCAGCCTGGCGCGCGAACTGCTGCGCAATCCGCTGGTGCTGGCCACCCTTGCCGGTCTGGGATGGAATCTTGCCGGTTTCGAGCTCGTCGAGCCGGCGCAGGCCTTTCTCAAGCGCCTCGGCGATGCGGCGGTGACCCTGGGGCTGCTGGCGGTCGGAGCAGCGCTGCGCTGGGGGCAGGTCGGCGGCCGCCTCGGCGGCTCGCTGTGGCTGCTGGCAGTGAAGCTGATGATGATGCCGGCGCTGGCCTGGTGGCTGGGGCGCGCGCTCGGCATCGAAGGGCTGGCCTTCGAGCTGCTGGTGCTCTTTGCCGCGCTGCCCTCGGCGAGTTCGGCCTACATCCTGGCGATGCGCATGGGTGGCGACGGCCCCGGCGTGGCCTGGCTGATCTCGGCGTCCACGCTGGCCGCAGTGGCCACCCTGAGCTTCTGGCTGTACCTGCTCGGCGTTGCCGGCTGAACGGCTGAGGGACGCCCTACTTCTTCGCCGGTGCGCGCTTGCGCGTCGTAGTAGTGCGTGCCGAAGTCGCTTTCGGCGCGCTGTCGGCGGCATCGCCGGTGGCGGTGCTGGCCGCGCCACCCATCATGTTCCACGGCCACATCGCTGCAGCATTGGCAAAGGGGTTGGTGTCGCCGCCGTCGCCCTGTTCGGCGGATTCGCGGGCATGTTCGCTCATCGCCTTCACCGCGGCGAGCGCGGCACGCTGCATCTCCAGACCCTGGGTGGTCATCTGCAGCATGTTGAGGTTCATCTTCAGCCAGCCTTCGACGGCCTTGAGATCGGCAATGCGCTTGTCGAGCTCGTCGACGTCCAGCGTCGGGGTCACCATGCCGGGCAGCGAGAAGCCCATGTTGTTCCACATCCCGCGGACGAAATCCAGTGGATCCTGTGCGTTGTTGTCCTGCGACATGGTCTGCCCTCCTCTTGTTGGCCCGCCTTGCCGCGCGCTTGCGGCGCCGGGGCATGTCAGTCCGATCTTAACTCATCCTGCAGACCGCTGTGCATGCGGTGCAGCAAGGCACGCAGGCGTCCGGGGCGCACGGGCTTGTGCAGCAGCGGCAGACCTGCCGCCTGGGTCAGGCGCAGGGTGTCGGCGCTGGTGTCGCCGCTGATCAGCACTGCAGGCAGGGTTTCGCCCCAGCGCGCGCGCATCACCGCGATGGCGTCCAGCCCGGTGGTTGCGCCATGGAGCTGGAAGTCGCTGATGAGCAGCTGTGGCGGACTGTCGACGAGGTCGTAGGCGGCCATCAGGGCTTCCAGACTGGGTGCCGCACGGACCTCGCAACCCCAGGCGGTGAGCAGGCCTTCCATGCCGGCGAGGGCCAGCGGATCGTCGTCGATGAGGGCGATGCGCCAGCCTTCGAGGTCGCCGGGGGGGCGCTCGCCGCGGCTGCCATGGTCGCGTTCCTCGGGCGGCGAAGCGGGCAGCTCGACGGCGAAGGTCGATCCTGCCGCGGGCGCCGAGTGCAGGGTCAGGCAGTGGCCGAGCAGGTCGGTGAGGCGGCGCACGATCGCCAGCCCGAGGCCGAGGCCCTTGTCGCGTGCGCGCTCGGGATTGTCGAGCTGGACGAACTCCTGAAAGATGATCTGGCGTTCTTCCGGAGCGATGCCGATGCCCGAGTCGCGCACCTCGATGCGCAGATGGGGGCCGCGCATGCGGCAGGCGATCATCACGCTGCCCGTGCGGGTATAGCGGATGGCGTTGCTGGTGAGGTTCTTGAGGATGCGTTCGAGCAGTACCGGATCGCTGCGTCCCCAGGCGCGGGTGGGCCGCACGCGCAGGCGCAGGCCCTTGGCGGCGGCGGCGCGCTGCTGCTCGGCCTCGATGCGCGCGAAGATGGGCTGCAGTGCGAAGGGGCGGACATTGGCGTTCATCACCCCGGCATCGAGCTTGGAGATGTCGAGCAGGCTGTCGAGGAGGTTCTCCATCGCCTCAGCCGAGGCGGCGATCTTGCTGACCAGATGGCGGGCCGCGGGAGGGTGGGCCTGCAGTGCCAGTTCGGTGACGAAGAGGCCGAGTGCGTGCATGGGCTGGCGCAGATCGTGGCTGGCGGCGGCGAGGAAGCGTGACTTGGCGAGGTTGGCCTGTTCGGCCTCCTCCTTGCGGGCACGCAGCTCGGCGGTTGCCTCATCGATCTTGCGCGCCATCTGGTCGTGCATTTCCTGCAGGCGTGCGGCCATCTCGTTCACGCCGCTGGAGAGCAGCTGCAGGCTGCCACCGCCCATCGTTGGTACGCGTTCGCCGAGCTGGCCGCGGCCGATCCGCGACACTGCCTGCGCGACCGCGCGGATCGGACGGCTGACCCCGCGGCTCAGCCACGAGGCCAGCAGCAGGCTGCCGATCAGGCCCAGCAGCACCGCCCCGGCAGCCCCGCGCAGGAGCTGGTTGCGCTGCAGTAGCAGATGGGTGCGCGACATGCCCAGGTAGACGCTGCCGAGCTGGCTGTCGGCACGGGGTGCGGCATCGAGTCCGAAGCCGTCGTCGAGGGCGACCTTGCCGGGGGTGATCGGCTCGACGATCTCGTGAACTGCCTCGCCGCCGGCGCGCAGCGGGCTGCCGCCGCTGCCCTGGACGAAATAGCCGCTGCGTACCAGCACGTCGCCGTGGGCGTCGAGGATGCGCACCGAGACGATGTCGGTCTCGGCAAAAACCGCGTTGGCGAGCTGCTGCAGGGTCTCGATGTTGCCGGAGAAAACGGCGTACTCACTGGCTGCGGCGAGCTGGCGGGCGAGGGCCTGGCCGCGCGCGTTGTGGGCCTCCTCGAGGTCGGAGAGGCGTGAGCTGGTGAAGAACACGGTGAGCGCGATGGCCAGTGCCAGCATCGGCAGCACCGCGGCCAGGATGACACGGGCGCGCACGCCCCAGCGCTGGATCATCGGGCCTCCTCCCGTGAGCGCAGGGCGTTGCCGAGCGCTGCTGCGGAGTCGATGCGCAGGCCCAGCGAGCGGGCGACGTTGCTGTTGACCGCGACTTCGAACTGCTGTGGCGCGGCCGGACGCGGGAGTTCGCCACCGAGCAGGGCGCTGCGCACCGCGGCGGCGGCCTGCTCGGCAAGCTGCCCGGGCGTCGAGTACAGGGCGAGCAAGGCGCCGGCGCGCGCGTAGGCAGCGGAGAAACCCACCAGTGGCGAGCGCTGGCGGTAGGCGGTGAGCAGGATGTTCTGGATCGTGTAGCTGTTATAGACCGCAGGGTCGGGGATGGCGAGGAGCACGGCGGGTTCGCCAAGAACCTGCTGCAGGGCGCGGAAGATCTCGCGTTCGTTGTCGAGGCGGGCGCTGCTCACCTGCAGGCGGGCGCCCCGTGCGGCGCTGGCGATCTCGTTGCTGTAGGCCTCGCTGGCCGGACTGAAGAGCAGCGCGAGGCGGCGGTGTTCGGGCAGGGCAAGGCGGATCAGGGCGATCTGGCGCGCCACCGGCTGATCGAGGAAGATCGCCGACGCGCGCGGGTTGGCAGGCAGGCGCGCGAAGGCGGCGCGCGATACCAGGGTGTGCAGCACGGGCACCGGCGGGGCGGCGCTGGCGACGGCCTGGGCGGCCTGGCCGCCGATGCTGACCACCACCCGGCGATCCTTCAAGGCGGTGGCGGAGAGGGCCTCCCAGTGCAATTGCTCGGTGCTTGCGCTGCCCTCCAGGGCGTGGCGCAGGGCGGTGGCCATCTCCGCATGCACGCCGTCGTCCTCGGAGAGCACCAGCAGTACCGGCGCGATGCCGCTGGCCGCAGCGCTGGCGGCATGCACGACGAACAGCAGGCATAGCAGGCGGAACAGTCTGCGCATCGAGCGGAGCGGGTGTGTTGTCCGTGGTGGCGGGCCGGCGCGGCCGGGAGGTGTGCCGGCAGAGCGTCGGGATATGCCCGGTGAAAGTTCTCAGGGAGAGATTGTCGCGGAGATTTGCGCGCGGTGATAGGGGAATGTTCGCATCTTCATCCGTCGTGCTATGCTTCGCGCATCAATCCGACGGCGCTGCCGGACGGCGTAAGGAGGGCGGCTTGTCGTGCCTCCGTCGCCCCGGGGCGGCCTTCGCAAGCAGGGAGCAGGCTGTGACCAAGATACTCATCGTTGAAGATCACGCGCTGGTGCGCGAGGCCCTGACGCAGACGCTGTCGCGTCTCGAACCGGACATGGAGCTGGTCGAGGCCAGCGGTGCGGACGAGGCCATCGAACGCCTCAACAGCGGCAGTGACTGGGATCTGGTGGTCGTCGACCTGATGCTGCCGGACATGAACGGTTTCTCGCTGCTCGGAGTGATCGCCAAGCGCTTCCCGGATGTTCCGGCCATCGTCGTCTCGGCGATGGACGACGCGGTCTCGGTGCGCCGCGCCATCAAGGGTGGGGCTTCGGGCTTCGTCTCCAAGGCCAGCCCTGGCGACGTGCTGTGCGAGGCGGTGCGTACCGTGCTCGACGGCGGCGTCTTCCTGCCCGACGTTGATCGCGGGGCGGTCAAGCGTGCGGCGGCGCCGGTCAATGAGCGTTTCGGCCTCACGCCGGCGCAGACACGGGTCATGGAACTGCTCTCGCAGGGCAAGACCAACCGCGAGATCGCCGATCTGCTGGGCCTTTCCGAAGGGACCGTGAAGGTGCACATGTCGGCCATCTTCCGCGCCCTCAAGGTCAGCAACCGCGCGCAGGCGCTGGTGGTCATCTCGCGCCACGGCACCCGGCTGTAAGGGGGGCGCCGTCCCGGCTCGGGCGCCACGCCGCGCGCAGCGCCAGGCTAGCGTCGCACGCCCTGGCCGAGGCGCAGCGGCATCTCCGCTGGCGGGATGTGCAGCGATTCGTCGTCCTCGTCGTCTACGAAGGGGCCGTCCTCGCCGCCATCGATTTCCAGCACGTGCATGACCTGGCGTGCCAGCCCTCGGCAGGCGTTGGCCAGCGGGGTCGGCAACTGGTCGGGGACCTGCTTCTGCAGCAGCAGCTTGGAGGCCGACAGTGTGCCGACGGGTTTGAGGATGCGGTGGCGGTAGGCGCCCATCAGCAGGGCGACGTTGCGGTCGGCGGCATCGCGCTGCCAGGCGTTTGCCGGCCATTGCGAGGGCACCGCGTAGGCACGCGGGAACATTTCCAGATCGCGCACCACGGTGCGGATGTCCTCGTGCGATTCGCGGAAGGGCAGCAGCACGATGTCTGACAAGGCATAGAGCTTGCGGTCCATCTCGGTACGGTTGCCGCCGCCGTCGATGACGCCGATCCAGTCCTCCAGCGTACGCAGCTTGTCCACCACCTTGGTGAGGGCTTCGCGGGTGCGCGCGTCGGCGGTGATGTAGCGCCGCCCTTCAGGCGACAGGGGCTCGCGCGAGGTGTCGGTGAGCACGCAGGCGGAGCGGTGTCCGAGCAGCCCCAACCCCTGGCAGAGCATGTGCGACAGGGTGGTCTTGCCGGTACCGCCCTTGTTGCCAATGATGCAGATGATCTCAGCCATGACTTCTTTCCCAGTATCGCGGCCTGTTGACCGCACGATGCCATTATCGACACCCCGACTGCATTCCTAGAGGCGGAAAAGCGCGCCTAAGGCAGCCTATTTCACCGCGATGGGCGCAGTGCCGGCAGGGTGGTAGCCATACAGGCAGGTGCCGCGGCGGTCGTTCAGCGTCACCGTGAATGCCGGCGCGACGCCGGGCACGGCGAAGCTGTTGCTGAGCAACAGGCTGCCGGGGGCCATCTCCGCGCAGGCCTTACTCCAGACTTTAGCCATCGGCACCGGAGAAAGGAAGGCATACACGACGTCCTGCTCCGACCACGGCTGGGCGAAAAAGTCACCGCGGCGCAGATCCAGGTTGGTCAGCCCGCGGCCCAGCAGGCAGGCCAGGAGGTGGGGCGCGGGAGCGCTCTCGATGCCCTTGAAGCGGCAATCCGGGCGCAGCCGGGCGAGCGGGCGCAGCAGCGAACCGGTGCCGCTGCCGATGTCCAGCAGTGCCACCGGGCGGTCGGGCGGCAGCAGGCCGGCGACCGCCTGCACGGTGTCGCGGTTGCTCAGATAAAGCGGCACCTGGGTGCGGAAACTGCTCCAGTAGATCGCCGCCAGCAGCAGGAAGGCGCCCAGGTACCAGGCCGGATGCAGGCCGAGCCCTTGTGCGGCCACCGCCAGCGGGGTGAAGCACAGATGGATGGGCAGCCACCAGCGTGCGCTGCGCAGTGCCGCGGCCACCGTCACCGCCCCAACGCTCTGTGCGGCCAGCAGCGCCCACAGCCCACCGGGCAAAACGCCACTGCGCGCCAGCAGCACGGCGATGAGCCAGCCGCCAAGCTGGGCGGCGAGGGCCTTCAGGGCAGGGGGCATGGCATCCGGGCCTCTTCGCAGTCGAGGCCCGGATCATAGCTGCGATCAGGCCGCCGCGCGTGTCTGCGGCGCCATGCGCGGCGTGTCGACACCGCGCCAGCGTGCCAGCAGTGCTTCCCGCCGGCTTGCTGCCGCGGACATGGCGTCGGCCTTGACGTGGCCAAAGCCGCGAATGCCCTCGGGCAGGCTGGCGAGCTCTACGGCCAGCGGCAGGCGCAGGAAGCTGAGCGCTTCGAGCACTTCGCCGATGTCCTCCTCGTACTGCGCGATCAGCGCGCGTTCGGCCCGCCTCTCGGCACTGTAGCCGAACACGTCCCAGCGCGTGCCGCGCAGCCCCTTCAGGCGCGCGAGCAGGCGGAACACCTTCAGCATGCCGGAGCCGTAGGCGCGCTTGGCAATGCGCCCGGTGTTGGGATCGGGGCGGGTGGTGAGCGGCGGAGCGAGATGGAAGCGCACCTCGAAGTCGCCCTCGAAGCTGGCGTGCACCTGTTCCCAGAACGCCGGGTCGGTGTATAGCCGGGCGACCTCGTATTCGTCCTTGTAGGCCAGCAGCTTGTAGTAGTTGCGTGCCACCGCCTCGGTCAGGCGGGTCGAATCCGCCCCGGCGACCTGCGTCTCGGCGGCGCGCACCTTGTCCACCAGCGCGCGGTAGCGCGCCGCGTAGGCGGCGTCCTGATAGGCAGTGAGCGCTTCCTCGCGCATGCGGATGCTGTCGTCGAGGCCGCGGGCGCGCAGCGGCACCACCTCGGCCGGGCGGATGTGGCGCAGCACCGCGGCCAGCTCATGGGCGGCGCGCCGGCCCCACAGGAAAGCCTTGCGGTTCATGTCGACGGCCACGCCGTTGAGCTCGATGGCCTGCATCAGCGCGTCGTGGCTGACCGGCACCATGCCTTTCTGCCAGGCGTAGCCGAGCAGGAAGGGGGTGGTGGCGATGGCGTCACCCATCAATGCGGTGGCGATCTGCTGGGCATCAAGGAAGTCGCAGCGGGCCTCGCCCACCGCGTCGCGGATGGCGCCCTGCATGCGCGCGAGGGGGAACTGCCAGTCCGGATTGAGGGTGAATTCGGAGGTCGGCGTCTCGGCGCAGTTGACCACCGCGCGGGTGCGGCCGGCGGCCATCTTGGCCAGTGCCTCGACGCTGGCGCTGACCACCACGTCGCCGCCGATCACCGCATTGGCCTCGCCGGCGGCGATACGCACGGCGTGCAGGTCCTCGGGGCGGTCGGCGATACGGATGTGGCTGAACACCGAGCCGCCCTTCTGCGCCAGGCCGGTCATGTCGAGCACGGTGACGCCCTTGCCGTCGAGATGCGCGCCCATGCCGATCAGCGCGCCGATGGTGACCACCCCGGTGCCGCCCACGCCGGTGACCATGATGCCCCAGGGCTGCGCGGTGTCCGGCAGCGCCGGATCGGGCAGCGCGGCGAAGTGCGATTCGTCGGCGGCCAGTGCGGCGCCCTTGCGCAGCCGGCCGCCTTCGATGGTGATGAAGCTGGGGCAGAAGCCGTTGAGACAGGAATAGTCCTTGTTGCACGACGACTGGTCGATGCGGCGCTTGCGGCCGAACTCGGTTTCCACCGGCAGGATGGACATGCAGTTCGATTGCACCCCACAGTCGCCGCAGCCTTCGCACACCGCTTCGTTGATGAACACCCGGCGCGCCGGGTCGGGGTAGGTGCCGCGCTTGCGGCGCCGGCGTTTCTCGGCCGCGCAGGTCTGGTCATAGATCAGTGCCGAGACGCCGGGTACGGCGCGCAGTTCGCGCTGCACCGTGTCGAGTTCGTCGCGCAGGCGTACCGGCACGCCGTGCGGCAGGTCGGCCGGGCCATAGGCACGTGCGCTGCCGTCGGTGACCACGACGATGTTGTTCACCCCCTCGGCCTGCAGCTGGGCAACGATGGTCGGGACGTCCAGCGGGCCGTCGTGCGGCTGGCCGCCGGTCATCGCCACAGCGTCGTTGTAGAGGATCTTGTAGGTGATGTTCACCTTTGCCGCCACCGCCTGGCGGATCGCCAGCAGGCCGGAGTGGAAGTAGGTGCCGTCGCCGAGGTTGGCGAACACGTGCTGCTCATTGGTGAAGGGCGCCTGGCCCACCCAGGCCACGCCTTCGCCACCCATCTGGCTGAAGGTGGCGGTGTGGCGCTCGGGCATCCAGGTCACCATGTAGTGGCAGCCGATGCCGGCCAGCGCACGGCTGCCTTCGGGCACGTGGGTGGAGGTGTTGTGCGGGCAGCCGGAACAGAAGGTGGGCACGCGGTCGATCTTGAACACGCGCTCGGCGAGCGCCGCCTCCTTGGCTTCGAGAAAGGCCAGGCGCGCCTTGATGCGCTCGGAGGTGAAGAAGCGCCCGATGCGCGCGGCGATCACCCGCGCGATCATCGCCGGGGTGAGCTCGCCGGCTGCCGGCAGCAGCCAGTCGCCGTGGTCGATGGTGCCGTCCGCGCGCGCGATGCGCGCCCACTCGCCTTTCTCGTCGAACTTGCCGATGACGCGCGGGCGCACGTCCTCGCGCCAGTTGTAGAGTTCTTCCTTGAGTTGATATTCGAGCAGCTGGCGCTTCTCCTCGATCACCAGAATCTCTTCGAGGCCTTCGGCGAAGTGGCGCACGCCGTCGGATTCGAGCGGCCACACCATGCCCACCTTGTAGAGGCGGATGCCGATCTCGGCGGCCAGCGCGTCGTCGATGCCGAGGTCGTCGAAGGCCTGGCGCACGTCGAGGTAGCTCTTGCCGCAGGTGATGATGCCCAGCCGCGGCGCCGGCGAGTCGATGACGATGCGGTTGAGGCGGTTGGCGCGCGCATAGGCCAGTGCGGCATAGAGCTTGAAGTGCAGCAGGCGCTTTTCCTGCACCAGCGGGGGGTCGGGCCAGCGGATGTTGAGGCCGTCCGGTGGCAGCGCGAAGTCGGTGGGCAGCGTCACCTGCACGCGCTGCGGGTCGACGTCCACCGAGGCCGAGGTCTCCACGGTGTCGGCGAGCGCCTTGAAGGCCACCCAGCAGCCGGAGTAGCGCGACAGCGCGTAGCCGTGCACGCCGTAGTCGATGTATTCCTGCACCCCGGCCGGGGCCAGCACCGGCATCATCATCGACTTGAAGAAGTGATCGGTCTGGTGCGGCAGGGTGGAGGACTTCGCCGCGTGGTCGTCGCCGGCAATCACCAGCACGCCGCCGTGTTTCGACGAACCGGCGGCGTTGGCGTGGCGGAACACGTCGCCACAGCGGTCCACGCCCGGGCCCTTGCCGTACCACATGGCGAACACGCCGTCGTACCTGGCCTGCGGCGACAGATTGACCTGCTGGGTGCCCCACACCGCGGTGGCGCCGAGGTCCTCGTTGATGCCGGGCTGGAAGACGATGTCGTGGCTGGCGAGGTGCTTCTTCGCCTTCCACAGGGTCTGGTCGAGGCCGCCCAGGGGCGAGCCGCGATAGCCGGAGACGAAGCCGGCGGTGTTCAGCCCCGCGGCGGCGTCGCGCTCCTTCTGGATCATCAGCAGGCGCACCAGCGCCTGGTAGCCGGTGAGATAGACGCGCCCGGAAACAGTGGTGTACTTGTCTTCCAGACTGGGTGCGGTGCTTGCGCGCGAGGGCGCGCCGGGCCGCGGATCGGCTTCCGCCATGGGAGTCTCCTTCCACAAAAATCGTGTTTTTGGGTTGCAGGCTGCACGCGTGCCTTGTGGGCGCGGGGTGCGTGCAAGCCTGCAGGCAGCCTAATCGCCGCCTGTGCACGATTCAATAGTTGGATACCCTGATGGCGGCGGCGTTCAGAGACCGGGTACGACCTTGCCGGGGTTGAGCAGGTTGTGCGGGTCGAGCGCCTGCTTGACCAGCCGCATCGCATCCACCGCCGCCTCGCCGTGCTCGGCGAGCAGGAAGTCCTGCTTGCCGAAGCCGATGCCGTGCTCGCCCGTGCAGGTGCCGTCGAGCGCCAGCGCGCGCTCGACGATGCGCCGGTTGAGCGCTTCGGCACGCTCGATCTCTGCCGCGTCCTCCGGATCGACGAGGATCAGGGTGTGGAAGTTGCCGTCGCCGACATGGCCGACGATGGGCGCGGTGAGTCCGCTGGCGGCGATGTCCGCGCGCGTGCCGGCGATCGCTTCGGCGAGGCGCGAGATCGGCACACACACGTCGGTGGTGATGCCGCGGCAGCCGGGCTTGAGGTTGAGGCAGGCGAAGTAGGTGTCGTGGCGGGCTTGCCACAGGCGGCTGCGGTCCTCCGGCCGGGTGGCCCACTCGAAGTCCTCGCCGCCGTTGTCGCGCGCGAGTTCCTGCACGGTGGCCGCTTGCTCCTCGACCCCGGCGGGCGAGCCGTGGAACTCGAAGAACAGCATCGGCGCCTCGCGCAGCGTGGTCTTGCTGTAGCGGTTGATGGCGGTCACGGTGAGGCTGTCGAGCAGCTCGATGCGCGCCACCGGCACGCCGAGCTGGATGGTCTGGATCACCGTGCGCACCGCGGCGTCCACGTCGGGGAAGGTGCAGATCGCCGCCGAGACCGCTTCCGGCAACGGGTGCAGGCGCACGGTCAGTTCGGTGATCAGGCCCAGCGTGCCTTCCGAGCCGACCAGCAGGCGGGTGAGGTCGTAGCCACTGGACGATTTGCGCGCCCGTCCGCCGGTGCGGATCACCCGGCCGTCGGCGAGCACCGCGGTCATGCCCAGCACGTTCTCGCGCATGGTGCCGGAGCGCACCGCGTTGGTGCCGGAGGCGCGCGTCGCGGCCATGCCGCCGAGCGAGGCGTCGGCGCCCGGGTCGATGGGGAAGAACAGCCCGCTGCCATGCAGTTCGGCATTCAGCTGCTTGCGCGTGACGCCTGGCTGGACGACGGCATCCATGTCCTCGGCGTGTACCGCCAGCACCTTGTTCATCTCGGAGAAATCGACGCTGATGCCGCCGCGGACGGCGAGGATGTGCCCCTCCAGCGAACTGCCGACGCCGTAGGGAATCAGCGCTACGCCATGCTCGCGGCAGAGCGCGACGATGACGGCAACCTCCTCCGTGGTGTGCGGGAACACCACCGCATCGGGCAGTGCGTCGGGGAAGTGGGATTCGTCGTGGCCGTGGTGCGCACGCACCGCCTCCGCGGTCGAGAAACGGGCGCCGAAGCCGGCCGCCAGTGCGTCGATGAAGGTTTGCGGCAGCGGGCGGCGCGGCGCCGTGGTGAGGGCGTTCATGGCTGGGCGTCGGGAGGTGCTGGTTGGAAAGCGGCAATTATCGGCGATAAGCGCAGGCGGCGGCGAAAACGGCCGTCCGGGCGCAAAAGTATTTGACAGCGCCCCGAAGAGTCTCTATAGTGCGGCGCTTCTCGCTCGGAGGGGTACCCAAGCGGTCAACGGGAGCAGACTGTAAATCTGCCGGCTCAGCCTTCGAAGGTTCGAATCCTTCCCCCTCCACCAAAAGTAGCTTGTGTGCTGCGCGGTGAGGCCGTTGCGGTACAGGGTGTTGCGGGTCGTTGCGTGGTACGCGGGTGTAGCTCAATGGTAGAGCAGAAGCCTTCCAAGCTTACGACGAGGGTTCGATTCCCTTCACCCGCTCCAGGTTGTGAGAGTTGTAGGTGTTTTGGCAGTGCCCATGTAGCTCAGTGGTAGAGCACTCCCTTGGTAAGGGAGAGGCCACGTGTTCAATCCACGTCATGGGCACCATTCTCCTCCTCTCGTTGCTGGTGTTGAAGGTTTTTTCCCAATCCTGATACTGACTCTCAAGAGGTTTCGACATGGCGAAGGGCAAGTTTGAGCGGACCAAGCCGCACGTAAACGTTGGCACGATCGGCCACGTTGACCATGGCAAGACGACGCTGACCGCGGCGATCACCACCATTCTGTCGAAGAAGTTCGGCGGTGAAGCGAAGGCCTACGACCAGATCGACGCGGCGCCCGAA
>WPCG01049480.1_pt1 | contig 34148 bp, 32 predicted proteins | sample 5403311 | NCBI WGS metagenome assembly WPCG01 (sample SAMN12869467, study PRJNA574797) | sludge metagenome | isolation source: wastewater treatment of Control | place: China:Beijing | collected 2019-05-17
CCTCCGTTCCCGAGGCGCCAGGATCGGATAAGAACGAAGAAGGCCCTCTCATCCTGATTGCCGAGGACGATCCGATCAGCTTCCGCTTTATGGAATCGGTGTTGAAAAAAGCAGGGTACGCCCTGCTGCACGCTGTCGACGGGGAGGAGGCGCTGCGCGCCGCGAGCGAACATCCCGGCCTGGCGCTCGTCCTCATGGATCTCAAGATGCCGCGGATGAACGGCTTCGAGGCCACGCGGAGAATCAGGCGCATCGATAAAGACATTCCAATCATCGCGCAGAGCGCGTATGCATTTCCCGATGATCGCCAAAAAGCGCTGGAGGCCGGCTGCGACGACTACCTCGTCAAGCCCGTCGACAGGACCTTCCTGCTGAATATGGTGAAGCGCTACTGCGAGGAGAAAGGAGGCGGCGGGAAGGATGCGGCGGGAGAAAGAAGAACTTGAAGCGCTCCGGTTGCGTGTCGCCGATCTGGAGCGCGCATTACGGAGAGGGTGTGCGTTCGTCGGAGTCGAAGACTGTTTCAGGGCGGCGTTCGAGTCCTCCGGCGTCGCGCAGTCGATCAAGCTGCTCACGGGAGAGATAACTATCAACAGAGCGTTCCGGGAGATGTTGGGCTATTCGGAGAACGATTGTCCTTCTTCTTTTTGGGAAGGGCTTACGGCTCCGGAGGACATCGAGTACAGCAGAAACAGGCTTGAGGCGCTTCTCGGCGGAGAAAGCGGTGCGGTACGCTATATCAAAAGGTATATCCATAAGAACGGCTCCTATGTTTGGGGGGACGTCAGTTTGACCCTCAGACGGAATGAAGAGGGGGAGCCGCTCTTCTTCATCGCCACGATCCTTGATATTTCCGAGAGGAGACGGGCGGAAGAAGCTTTACGGGAGAGCGAGGCCCGCTTGAAGCTGTTCATCGAACACGCTCCCGCGGCTCTGGCGATGTTCGACCGCCAACTGCGCTACCTTGCGGTCAGCAGACGCTGGATGAACGACTACGAACTGGGTGAACGGGATATCATCGGGGTTTCCGATTACGAGGTGTTTCCCGAAATCGACGAAAAATGGAAAGAGATACATCGTCGTGCGCTCTCGGGCGAGGTCGTCAAGGGCGATGACGATCCCTTTGAAAGAGCGGATGGCCGGGTGCAGTGGCTTCGGTGGGAGGCCCGCCCATGGTATGCGGGCAGTTCGGAAATCCAGGGGATCGTTGTCTTTACCGAGGACATCAGCGCAGTTAAACACGCGGAGTTCATGCAGCAGGAAAGTGAGGCAAAGTTTCGAAGCATTGTGGAAAATGCCCCGGATGCGATTTTCATCCAGACCGAAGGAAAGTTCGCTTATCTGAATCCTGCGGCATGCCGCCTTTTCGGAGCCTCGTCGCAGGAGGAGCTTCTGGGAACGCCTGTTCTGGAGCATGTCGATCCGCTCTTTCACGACGCGGTCCGCGGTCGTATCCGCAGACTGAACGAAGATCGGCAGCCAGTGCGTGACTCCATGGAACAGCGGATGCTGCGGACGGATATGAGCGGGGTATGGGTGGAAACGACAGGGGAACCTTTCCTCTACAAGGGGAAGACGGGGGCGCTTGTCTTTGTTCGCGACATCACATGGCGGAAAGAAGCCCAGGCATCTCTCCGGGAGAGCGAAGAGCGCTTTCGCTGCATCTTCGAGGAAAATCTCTCCGTCATGTTCATCGTCGATCCTTCCACAGGCCGTTTCCTTGACGTGAACAAGGCATGCGTTGCGTTTTACGGATGGTCCAGAGAAGAGCTGCTGCGGATGCGAAGTCAGGATATCAATCTGTTGGGCGAGAGTTCTTTGCGGGAGATTCAAAAAGCGGCCGCCGGGGAGCATTCGTACTTCGAGTTCAGACATCGCCTGGCGGACGGGGGCATACGCGACGTGGAGGTCTTCACCAGCAGGATATCGGCGGGGGAGAAGCCTATTTTGTTTTGCATCGTCAACGACATAACTTCCCGCAAGTCCGCGCAGCGCCAGGTGCGTCTTCTCGGAAGGGCCGTGGAACAGAATTCGGGCAGCATCATCATCACCGATGCCGAGCAGAGGATAGAGTATGTCAACCCCGCATTCTCGCTTTCGACAGGCTATTCGGCTGACGAAGTGACCGGACGGCATGTCCGAGCGCTCAGATCGGAGGAGCACGGAGAGCTGTTCCACGAGGATGTATGGAAGACGCTCCTTTCGGGGCGCACTTGGAGGGGAGAGGTGCGGTCCCGAAAGAAGAGCGGCGAACTTTTCTGGGAGAACGTCGTCATCTCGCCGATTCACGATGAAGGAATGTCGATATCGCATTTCATCGCGATCAAGGACGACATTACTGAGAAGAAACAGCTGATCGAGTCGCTCGTGCGGGCCAAGGAACGAGCGGAGGAGAGCGATCGCCTGAAAACGGCATTTTTGCAGAACATGTCGCACGAAATTCGAACACCGATGAACGGCATTCTCGGCTTCCTCGGTCTGTTGGACGAACCCGCCCTCGACGAGGATGAGCGGAGCGAATATATCCGGATAGTCAACTTCAGCGGTCAAAGACTTTTAAACACGATCAACGACATCATCGAAATATCGAGAATAGAGTCCGGGGAGGTTTCTCTCCATATCGAGGAAGTCGATGTCGAACAGATGATGCGCTATCATCGGGATTTGTTCAGCCTGCAAGCTCAGGAAAAGGGTATCGGACTGACGCCGGCCGAACATCTCGTCGGCGACGCCGCGATCATCCGTACCGACAAGAACAAGCTGTACAGCACGCTGTCCAATCTTTTGGGCAATGCGGTCAAGTTCACGTGCAAGGGAGGCGTGGAGTTCGGCAATCGCCTCGAAGGGCAGAATCTGATTTTCTATGTGAAGGATACAGGGATCGGAATTCCGGAGCATCGACTGGGCGCCGTCTTCGAGCGTTTTATGCAGGCCGATCAGAGCAGCACCCGGCCGTACGAAGGCTCCGGACTGGGGCTCACCATCGCGAAGGCCAATGTGGAGGCGCTTGGAGGGCGCATTCGGGTTGTTTCCGAAGAGGGGAAGGGGAGCGTGTTCAGCTTCTCGATACCGTACATTCGAATCTCGTGACGAGGTCTTCGGCGATACATGCACGTTGATCGAAAACGACGTTCTTTGTTCCTTGCGAATGTCCTGCCGCCGGTTGAATTCAGTCCTCAGAAGATGACGGCGAAGAGGAAGGGGAGCACCATCAGAATGCTCAGCAGCCTGACGGTCTGCAGAATGCTCACCTTCAACGGATCGGCGCCCATCTCCTCCGAGATGATGGACATCTGCGAGAGTCCTCCAAGCGAGGAGGAGAGAAGGCAGGTGGGGTAGTCCCACCCCGTCATCCTGTGGAGAAGCACTCCGAGGAGGATGCTGCAGAGAAGCATGATCGCGGTGAGCGCGACGACAGGCAACCAGAGCATGCCGAACTGGTGCAGAGTAGGGATGGTGATGTTGGAGGCGATGATGATGCCGATGCCGATCTGGGCGACCGTCCGCAGTATAGAAGGCATCGGCGGAAGCTCTCCGCGGAGAAGATTCACCGCCGCAACCGCGAACATCGCGCCTGTGAGGATGCCGACAGGCAGCCGAAGAACGTACCCCGTAATGCCTCCGGCAAGCGCCGCGGCGAGCAGCACCACATACCCCTTCGCCGAGGGGGCCGCAACCGGTCCGAGCGGAGCAGGCTCGCCGTCTTCGGCAACGGGCGGCTCCACACGCAGCGGCGACGGCGACGGAAAACGGCTCCGCTCGCGACGGCCGAAGCGCTTCGTCCATACGCGGCAGACTACCGGAGTGATCAGGATCGCCGAGAGCAGGCGGAATACCTGGAGCAGCGTCACGCTTGCGACGTCCGCGCCAAGCGACATGGAGAGAAGCGCCATCTCCGCAATCCCTCCCGCCGTCGAGCCGAGGAACGCCGTCTGCGGGGAGAGGTCGCTCATCATGTACAGCGCGCCGCCTCCCAGCAGAGAGAGAATGAGCATGCTCAGAGAGACGACGAGGGCCGGGACGGGAAGCTCGCGGAGAAATGCGAGCGATTTTCTGTTTACCCGCAAGCCGACATAGCAGCCGATCACAAGATTGCTGTAGCGGGAGATCCACTGCAGATGCGTCTCGGGGAAAAAGCCCGCCAGGTTGAGGGCGCTCGCGAAGAAGAGCGAACCGAGGATCGCCGGAACAGGCAGAGAGAGTCTTTTAAAGACCAGGCAGCCGGCGGCGCCGACCGAAAAAAGCAGAAGAAACGCTGTCATGAGAACGAATACAAACCTCCGAACCGCACGGTGCGAGTTTTAGTGATGACGAATAGCGAACGTGCTTTCGTCTTCCTTCGGCGGCGTCTCCAGCACGACCAGTCGGGCGACGGCGGCTGTCGACGGCCCCTTGCGGAGCCACCGCTCCATCTTTTCCATCGCCTCCCGCTCGCCCTGCGCGTGCACTTCGACCGCGCCGTCGGGCAGATTCCGGACCCATCCGGTCACGCCGAGTTTGAGCGCCATCCTCGCCGCTGAGTGGCGGAACCCGACGCCCTGTACCGTTCCCATGACGAGAAAGCGCTTGCGAACCAACGTCATGCTCGTGCGACCGACAGTCCTTCGATGCGTTCGATTCTGGATTCCAGTGACGGGTGCGTGCTGAAGAGACTGTCCCTTCCTTTTTTATTCTTCCTGAGGGGGTTGACGATGTACAGATGCTGCGTCCCCCGGCTGGCGCCTTCGAGTTCGTTCGGGTCGCTCGTCAACTTTCTCAGGGCTGACGCCAACCCCGCAGGGTTCCGCGTCAGCTCGACCGCCGAGGCGTCCGCGAGGTACTCCCGCTGACGGCTGACCGCGAGCTGGATGATCGAGGCCAAGAGCGGCGCCAGAATCGCGAGCACGAGCGCCACGACCGCCATCACCGCCTGTCCCTTCCCCCCGTCGCTTGAACGGCTGCTGCGGCGTCGTCCGAAGAAGACGCCGCGCATGACCACATCGCAGATAAGCACGATCGAACCGACCATCACCGCCATCAGCATCGCGAAGCGGATGTCGTAATTCCGCACGTGCGACATCTCGTGCGCCATGACTGCCTGAAGCTCCTCGCGATTCAGCTTTTCCATCAGTCCGCGCGTGATCGCCACGCTCGCGTGCTGCGGATCGCGTCCAGTCGCGAAGGCGTTCATCGCGCCGTCCTCGATCATGTACACCTTCGGCATCGGGAGACCGGCTGCGATGGAGAGCTCCTCCACGACGTTCCAGAGCTGCGGGGCGTCTTCGTGACGAATCTCCCTCGCGCCGCTCATCGAGAGGATCATGGACGCGCCCGCATACCACGAGATCAGAAAATAGATCACCGCGACCGCCGAGGCGACGATAAGCCCCGTGTACCACTCGCCTCCCCACCAGACGCCGACGGAGGCGCCCAGCCCGCCGAGCAGCAGCAGAAGCAAAAAGAAGAGAAGATAGCTCAGACGCTTGTTATGCTCGATAAGCCCCTCGAAGCTGACCATATTTTCACCTCCACGAAACCTGAACGGACTGCAACTCGGAAGCGTCCTCGGCCGCCCACATGGAGCGCGGTTCGTACCCCAGCCGCCGCGAGATCAGATTGTTCGGGAAGACGTCGATAGCGATGTTGAAGGCCTTGACGGCGTCGTTGTAGTACTGGCGGGCGAACGCGATCTTGTTCTCCGTCGAGGCCAGCTCCTCCTGAAGCGCGAGAAAGTTCCGGTTCGCCTTCAGCTCGGGGTAGTTCTCCGAGACGGCGAAAAGAGATTTCAACGCGCCCGTCAGCTGATTCTGCAGCGGAGCGGCCTGTTCTGGAGAGGTCGCCGAAAGCGCGGCGCTCCGTAAAGCGGCGATGCGTTCGAATACTTCCCTCTCATGCGTCGCGTACCCCTTCACCGTCTCCACAAGGTTCGGGATCAGGTCGTACCGCCGTTTCAACTGGACGTCGATCTGGCTCCATCCGTTCTCGACGCTCGCCTTTCTGCGCACAAGGGTATTGTAGATGTAGACGGCATACACAACGATTCCCGCCGCCAGCGCGACGAAAAGATACAGTCCGTTTCCCATAGGCCGCAGTCCCCCTTCCTGACAGGATGTACTCTAAAAATCATTATACACCAGCCGCTTTATCCAAGATGGCGAGGAAGATGTTCTTTGAAGAGTTCGTAGACGCGCCGTGTGACCGGCCCGGGGTTTCCGTTCCCGATGACGGTGTCGCCCACTTTGGTTACGGGCGTCACCTCTTTCACACTCCCGGTGATGAACGCCTCCGTCAGATCGGGCAGCTCGTCGAGCTTCATGCAGCGGTACTCGACGTTGAGCCCTTCTTCCCTGGCGAGGCCGATGACGACCTCCCTCGTGATGCCTCGAAGCACTCGATGGTCCGGCGCCGTGATCAGGTTGTCCATCGCAACGCCGAAGAAGCTGCTCGTGGCGGATTCCGTGATCTCTCCGTCCGCGCAGTGGAGCGCCTCGAACGTCCCCGGAAGGTGGTTTTTATACGCGTTCATGTAATTGATGGATTTTACCCTGAACAGCTGCCGCGCTTCCGGAAGAAGGGAGAGCGCGACTCCTTTCGTGAAGAACTCCTCGGGCACGGGAGCGACGGGCGAGAAGATCGCCAGAAAACGCGGCGAAGGAAACGAACCGTACTCCTCGACGTCCCCGCCGGTCAGGAAGATCTTCGCGAGCGCGTCCCCCTCGAAACGCGACAACCCCTCCCGGACGATATCCCCTATCTCGTCCGAAGAGAGCGGCATCGCGATGCGCGAAAGCCGCGCCGAGTTCGAAAATCTTTCCAGATGGGCGGAAAGAGCAAAAGGACGACCGCCGTAGCTTCGCACGCTGTCGAAAAGCGCCACGCCGCGCTGCAGCGCGAGGTCGGAAACGGGAAGTGCCGCCTGGTCCCCATCCAGAAACACCCCGTTCATGAAACAAAATACCATGTTGGAAAGCACCTCGATTATGTAAAAAATATGTTCGGTTGATTGCACTATCCTAACATCAGTGCGCGAGAAGCTCAATGCCGAATCGGCGTTTTCAGCGAAGAAGAATAAAAAAAGACCGCTCGATTCAGCGGTCTTTCAATGTATAGCGCCGCACATTAGTACGGTTTATTTTGGTAGCCCCAACGGGATTCGAACCCGTGTTTTAACCTTGAGAGGGTTACGACCTAGGCCACTAGTCGATGGGGCCACTATCTTGCTTGGCTGGGGAACCTGGATTCGAACCAAGATTACCTGATCCAGAGTCAGGCGTCCTGCCATTGGACGATTCCCCAACTTCGGGCACGCGCATTTTCTCGTGTGCGGGGTACATGATACCAGAAATCCGGCGTTTGACAAGGGGGGGAGGGTGAATGAAAAAGACTTAGTATTTGAACAAAGCAAAGCGAAAAAATTGCGCAGCCGTTTTGCTTTCTAAAAAGCAGCTTCAGCCTCCGGATCGCGTATCGTTTTCAGTTTGTACATCCTCCGGCTCCGGCAGTCCTGACCGAACATGTACGGCAAGGCGATTCGGAAGGGGCATACTCAATGGTACTGCAAGTACCGGCTCTCTCAAGCTTTGATGCCGATAATCGGAATCCCGGACCGGAATTCCTCCTTTATGATGGTACGCGACGATGAGTTTCCCCCGCAAAGGCGGTACAATACAGAAACGGTTCCGCTACGCTTCCTTTGAGGGCGTCGGAGCGTCTCAAGAGAAACGAGAGGATCGAGAGGATCGCTTATGATGTATTGGTGGAGAAATGGTGTATTCCGTATGCTGATTATGCTCGCGACGGCGTTGTCCTGCGTGTGCGTTCCTTGTATCGCCGCATCTTCCCTGCCGCAGGAAAAAACCCCGAATGCTTCCGAGGTCTCCGTTTCTCAGGGGATCGCGAAGTTGGGGTTTTTATGGCCTCTGTTCGTGCCCGGAACGGTGACAAGCCGCTTCGGACAGAGGACGCACCCGATCACCAAGGAGGCGGATTACCATATGGGCGTGGATATTCATGTTCCTCACGGAGCCCCTATTCGAGCGGCCAAAGCGGGAACGGTGATTTTCTCCGGTCCGCGGGGAGGGTACGGGAACGCGATCATCATCCAGCACGACGCGAAAAGCTCCTCCTTATACGCTCACTGCTCCCGCCTTCACGTCAAGCGAGGGCGGAAGGTGTATCAAGGACAGGTGATCGCCGCGGTCGGCGAGACGGGAAGGGCGACGGGGCCGCACCTTCATTTCGAGATACGCACGGGCGGAGGCGCGGTCAATCCGCTGGAGTTCTGGAAGAAGCACGCGGAAACATCGGCGCGGTAAAAAAGTAGGGAGGGTACCTAGTTCTTCCCGCTTTCAAGGCGGTTCGCCTGGAGTCTTGATCCGCCGGCGTATGCTCTTTTTACCGCAGTATCGCCGTTTCTTCGAGCAGAGGGCTGCGACTCAGACTGTTCGGGAGGAGCAGTCTGCCGGTGAGCACCGGGTTGTACAGGCGGTACCAGAGTCCGTCCGCCAGGTCGACGCCCGCGTGTGCGTACGCTCTCCAAATAAGCTCGGTGCAGTAAAGCCTGCCGCGGTCTCCGTCGTCGAACGCGGTGTCGAACGGCACGCGCGCTTCGTAGTACTCCAGGGCTTTCCTGCTCGCTTTTTCGGCGGCGCCGGGATTTCCCTTCACGCGATACATGCTCGCCCTGTCCACCTTTTCAGGGGAGAGAAACGCCGCCGTGCTTTCCATCTGCACCTGTTCGGCGTCGGGAGATGCGTGGACGATGAACGGGACGCCGTCGATCATTCTGACGATGCCCGTATGTGAAAAGACGTCCGTTCCGTCCTCCAGAAGATTGACGATCTTGCTCCGCCACGTTTTCCCTCCGACGAACACGATATCTCCGTTCCTGAACTGATCGGCGGGAATGGTGAACGACTCCGGGAAGTATGTGGAAAAGGGGTGTTCCCGGTTGCGGACGTAGCTGTAGCGTATTCCTCCCACAGGCCGCGGGGGCGTTGCGGTCGACGCAAGGAGCTTCCCTTCGCCGACGGAGAGGCGCGAGATCGTCAGCGGGAGAAGAAAGCCGTCGAAGTCGATGATGGGTTGAAGCCGGTCGATGTCTCTTTGAAAAAGAACCGTTTTGTCCTCGCCGTTGATGCGTATCTCCGGACTTTTCAGCATAACGCGCTTCCCGCCTCGGAGTTCGAGCCTCGTCGTTATTCCCGCAAGAAGGGAGAAGCCCGTTGTTCCGGGCCGGTAGCGCCCCTGAACGGAAACCCCCCCCGACGTCAGCCGAACGGAGATTCGGCTCCAACTCCCGGAAGCGTATGTCTTCAGGGTTTCCAGGATATCCCGTTCGTCGATCATGAGTTCGAAGTTGCTCCGCAGCGCGTCGAGCACCCGGAAGGAGCGCCGGGCGCCGCGAATCCACTCCGAGGGGGGATTGAGCTGTACGAACGCCGACTCGATGTTCAACCGTTCGATGCGCAAACCTCCGAGAGAGCCGCCGTGGAGAGAAAGAAAAACGGCCCGGACCGCGCCGTCGTCGTCTGGAGGCGCATCCATTTCCAGTTCCAGGGAGTCCGGATCGGTGAGCGAGACCAGAAGCGCGAGCAGCCTCTCTCCGTTGCTTGCGGGGATGAACTCGCCGGAAAACGCGCGGCGGGTCTGCTCCGCAGCTGCGAAGAACGGGCTGAAGAGAAAGAAACATACGAGGAGAAGGAATGTTTTTTTCACGCGGATTTCCCCCTATCGGCGATGCGGAGACGTGGACGGCTTCGCGTATCCGTTGTGCTTCCCGGAAAAAACGTCCATACGTGTTTTTGTGTCGCGCAAAAAAAGAATTCTGTAGTATTGTATCAGAGAACTGTATTCGAGGCGAAGCGCGTGTATTATAATGACACTTCCTTGTCCCCGGGAAAAGAGTGCGCGGGGAGAGGGTCCAACGTTCATGCCGGGTGACGCCGGAATGCCTGCTCCGGCGATCGGTCCGGGATTTCGAGGATGGCGAGGTGGTGTGTATTGAGGATCTTGTTTGTCGACGGGAATCCAAGCGCGGAAGACGACGTTTTCGGCGAGCGTCTTGCGGCGATGGAGCACGCTGTTGGGGGGCACGATGTCACGAGCTTCTGTCTCCGGGGTAAGGCGATTCATTCCTGCATCGGCTGTTTTGCGTGCTGGATACGCACGCCCGGAACATGTATCTTTCAGGATGATCACGTCGAGCTGCTGTGTTCGTTTCTGAAATCGGATGTTGCCGTTTTCGCCTCTCCCATGATCGCGGGTTTTTACTCCGCGCTTCTGAAGACGGCGATCGACCGTGTCATCCCGCTTGCTCTGCCGTACATCGAGCTGGCGGACGGGGAGTGCCGTCACCCTCTTCGCTACGGTCGTTCCATGCCGAAGCTGGCGTTTCTGTACGAGCCGGAGGAAGATACGGACGCGGAGGATCTCCGGATCGTGTCCACGGCGTTCGAGCGCTTCGCCCGCAACGGGCACACGCGTTTTCTGTTCGCCCGGCCCTTGAGCGACAGTCCGGAGGAGGTGCGCCATGCGATTGAACATCTTTAACTGTTCTCCGCGCGGCAAGAGGAGCAACACCAGGGTGCTTGCAGGAGCTTTTGCGGAGGGATTTCTTGAAACGGAAGGCCCTTATGGGCAGAACGAAGTGCGTGAGTATTTCATTTCGGATCCCGGTGAATTCCGGCTGGCTTCGGAGGTTTTCGGGGAACCTTGCGTCGCGCTGATCGCCTTCCCGATCTACGTGGACGCGATGCCCGCGATCGCGAAATCCTTCATCGAGGAGATCGCCGCCTACAAGGGGCGCTGTTCGTCGACCAGAATGCTCTTTCTTATTCAGTCGGGATTTCCGGAGGAAACGCATACTCGGCCGATGAAGGCGTACCTCGAAAAACTGGCGAAACGCCTCGGCGCCCCTTGCGACGGAGTCATCAGGATGGGCGGCGGCGAGGGGGCGCGGGACCGTGTGCGCGGATCGAAGAGCGGCGGAAAGATGTTCGAACGCTACCGGATGCTCGGCAGAGGGTATGCTGCGAACGCTGTTCTCGACGAGGCGATCCTTGCGAAGCTCGCAGGGCCGAAGCGCCTTCCTGCACTGTTGGCGCCGCTCGTTTTGCCGCTGGCGAACTTTTTTTTCTGGGACAGGGAGCTGAAACGGAACGACGCGTTCGGAAAACGCTTCGACAAGCCGCTGGAGTGAGCGAAAGGCTGTGAAGTCGCTTTTAGTGCGGGGGGATGCATAATGATTACCGTCAGGCAGCTGTTCGACCTGCCGGTGTTTCAGGGAAGCGAAATTTTAGCCGGAGAAAAGGGAGTCGATCATCCTGTACGATGTATCGATATCGCGGAAGTTCCGGATCCTTCATTATGGCTTGATCCCGGCGTTTTTATTCTGACGACGGCGTACGCTTTTCATAAAGAAAAGAGATCGTTGATGTTTTTCCTTGAGAGCCTTGTAAGGAGCCGGGCTGCGGGGCTTGGTATCAAGCTCGGTCGTTTTCTCGACGAACTGCCCCGCGAGTTCGGCGAATACGCCGACAAATTCAACATGCCGGTGATCCTTCTGCCGTTGGAGCTTCGATACACTCACGCAATTCGCTCGGTTACCGAGGCGATTTTGAAGGATGAAGAAAGGGATCCGGATTTCTCCGATCTATCCGAGAGTTTGTCCAAACTTCTTTTTTGCGAATCGTACGAAGACGCTCTAGCAACCTTCGAGGCGGCCGGGATCTCGCGCTCGAGTAAGGGGGTAGTTCTGATGATAGCCGGGACCCCCTCCGAGACTGCGGTTCTTACCAGCGTCATCGCCGGGATAGTCCAAAGCGAAGGAGATCTTTTCGCCGTAGTGAGGACGTCGTCCGAGACTCTTATTCTTTCTCGTCCTTTCGTTCTTGAAGAACATGACTTTTCGAAAGCGGTGAAGTTCTTCCCTAAGGGGACATTTGTTACCTCGGGCGGCGAATATTCGCTTGAGGAAATCCGTTCTTCATATGAAGAAGCGAAATTGTGCAGGCGTCTATTGAAAATTTTCGCATCACCCGAGGGAGCGTACTCGAAAGCGGAGTTGGAGGTGTTTTTCCCTTTCCTCCAAGGCGAGAGCAGCGGTCTCCTGAAAGAAAACGCACTGCGGCTGCTGAGCCCTGTCATCGAATACGATTCCGCGAATAGAACCTCGTTGCTGCAAACGTTGTGGATGTTTATGCTGTGCGATTGCGATCACGCCAAAACCGCCCAGAGGCTCCATCTTCACCGGAACTCGCTTCGTTATCGCTTGGCAAAAATCCGCCGTCTGCTTCCGGAGAATAGTTTAAACGGAGTGGCCTTTCATAGACTGTTCCTCGCGCTTATGATCTACTTTGCGCACTGTGCACCCTGCACAAATTGAAATCCGCGCTTTTGTGCTCGCCAATAGGCGGAAAGTCTTGTATTGCTGAACTCTTCATATCGTATCCTTATCTTCAAATTTTCTATCATGAGGAGGATATGTTATGGAGGTGCGAAAGGAACATGTCAAAGCGCTTGAAATCAGGACGATAGTTCTTAGTATCTTGGTATCCGCCGCTTCGGCGGTCATCTGTATGCAGATAATCTCTCGGATAGGCGTCACGCCGAATACTTCGATCATCGGCGCCCTTCTTGCGATGCTTTTGGCGCGTATGCCCATCGAGGGGATGAAATCGTTCCGTTCGCTGGACCGACAAAATCTGGTGCAAACGATGACCTCCGGCGCCGGCTTCGCGGCCGCCAATTGTACGCTCCTTTCGGTCTCCATTTTTTACGCGTACGGAGAGTTGTCGCTCCTCTTCCCCATGCTGCTGGGAGCCGGTATAGCCACTCTGATCGGTATGCATCTTGTGTACCGGACATTCGATTCCGAACTTTTCCCGGCCGCCGGTTCCTGGCCTCCCGGTGTTGCGACGGCGCAGGCGCTGATCGCGGGCGACGAAGGTGGAAAGAAGGGCCGCAGTCTTCTCATCGCAATCATTCTTGGCGCGGTGGGAAGCAGCCGGCTTTTCGCATTTCCGACACTGGGTATAGGAGGACTTCCGATGGCGGGTGTCGGTATCGCGTTCATCGCGAATGTGACGGCGATGGTTGCGCTTGCGATCGGACTCATCGTTCGAGGTTACTTCCCCGTTATTTCGACCTGGATTGCTCCCATTGCGGAGAGCATGGGGTTTGCAAGTCTTCCCGTCGATCTCGGGAAGACTTATATTCCACACGGTTTTATGATCGGCGCGGGCGCAATTACTCTCGTGCAGGCGTTGATGATCATTTTCAAAGACAAGAAGGGTGCTTCGACGAGCGGCGTTGTCGAGCGGTACGCAGTCTCCGCGGCCTTGTTGAAGAAGACGCTCTCCTACCATGTTCTCCTCTTTGCGGCGGGGGCGATCTCTTTGGCCGTTCTGAGCGGAATCTGGACGGAGATGTCTATCGAAAAATTGTTCCTCTGGATTGTATGGTGTACGTTCTCCGCAACCGTCGCGCCCGTTCTCGTCGGATTGTCGGCGATGCACTCCGGCTGGTTCCCCGGTTTCGCAGTTTCAATCATCTTCCTCAGTCTTGGTATCTTCATGCACTTCCCTTCCCACGCGCTTGTCCTTCTTACCGGATATGTCGCAAGCACGGGGCCATGTTTCGCCGATATGGGATACGATCTCAAAACGGGATGGATAATCCGCGGTCGGGGGGCCAACCCCGAGTATGAAATCGACGGACGTCGTCAACAGATGATCTCGGAGGTCATCGGCGGGGTCGTCGCTGTTGTTGTAACCGGGCTGTTGATGCGGATGCACTTCAAGCTGGATATGATTCCTCCCGTCAGTCGAGTGTTTGCTGCTACAGTGAAAGCGGGACTGCATCCTGAAATTTTAAGACAGTTGATTGTTGCAAGCGTTTTCGGCGCAGCGCTTCAGTTTGTGGGCGGAGCAAGGCGAGCCGTCGGAATCCTTTTCGCGACGGGTTTACTGATCAACAACCCGATCTACGGAGTCGGTCTGCTTGTTGCGCTGTTGATTCGTTGGCCCTTGGAAAGAAAGTACAAGTCGGAACTGGAGATCTATGGCGGTGGTTTCGTCGCCGGCGACGGGATCTACGGTTTCGTGAACGCGCTCGTACGGACGTTCGGCTAATGACGGGAAGAAGACGGGTCGGACTGATCCGCGTGCTTTCCACGACTGATATGAAGTTGCTCGGATTGCACGGCGAGATCATCATGGAACGATTCCCCGGACTGGATGTATGTTCCGTTTGCATACCGGATCAGCCCGAGGGAGTTTATGACGAGGAAACCGAGATGCTTGCCGTTCCGAAAGTGGTTTTGCTCGCGCAAGCAATGGAGTTGGATGGTATGGACGCCGTGATCGTAAGTTGCTTCGGCGATCCCGGAGTTACCCAAGCAGCCGCCTTGCTGAATATCCCGGTGATCGGAGCCGGCCGGGCCTCGGCGTCTATTGCGCGATCTCTGGATGTCCCGACAGGAGTGCTTGGTCTCATTCCGGAGATTCCTGAAGGCGCGAAAATCGTGCTGGGAGAGCGGTTGCTTTCGAATATCGTGCCGGAAGGGGTTGTTTCCACTCTCGACCTGATGACGCCGAAGGGAAAGTCGTCGGTGCTGGAGGCGGGAATGAAACTAAAAAAGGCGGGCGCGAAGGCGCTCCTTTTAGGGTGTACCGGTATGTCGACCATCGGCGCCGCACAACTGCTGAGAGAGACGTTGAAGATGCCGGTGGTCGACCCTGTTCGATCGGCCGGCGCGGTCGTGCGGGCTCTTATGGAATGAAAGAGGGGAGTGCTGCCGCATGTCCGAAATGATTATCACGGAAGCGATCGCCGAAGCCGCGATTCTGGGAGGCGCTGTTCTCGGAGGCGGCGGAGGAGGAGGAATGTCCAATGGAAGGAAAAACTATCGGGAAGCTCTTTCCTTGGGAGACGTTCGACTTGTGGATGTCGACGATATCCCGGCGGATACTCTTTTGATCACAGCCTCCGCAGTGGGAGCCCCTGCCGCGGAGGAAGCGCATGTTGGAAAAGAGGGCTATCTGCGTGTAATCGATCTTCTCATCAAGAACGGCTGTCCGAAGCCGGGCGGATTTATACCCAACGAATGCGGCGGCAGTTCGATCACCAACGGGTGGATACCCGCGGCTCTTATGGGGCTTCCCGTAGTAGACGCCCTCTGCAACGGCAGGGCGCATCCCACCGGAACGATGGGATCGATGGGGCTTCATAGAAAACCGAACTATGTCTCTCGTCAATCCGCGGCGGGAGGCAACCCCGAGAAGGGGGCGTACCTCGAGATATATGTTGAAGGAACGCTGGAGTCAACGGCGGCCCTTGTACGTGCGGCGGCGGACAAAGCCGGAGGGCTTGTGGCGGTGGCGCGCAATCCCGTCGACGCGGCCTTCGTGAAAAAGAACGGCGCATGCGGAGCCCTCAAGCAGGCGATACGACTTGGCGAGCGCATGCTAAACGCTGCGCACGGAGGAGGAGAACAGGTTGTCTCCCGAGTCGTAGAATATCTCGGAGGAACTATCGTGACAAGGGGCGAGGTGTTCTCTCTGGAGCTAGTCACCAAGGGCGGTTTCGACTCGGGAATCATCGCGATAGGCGACTGCGGGACCACGTTCTGGAATGAGTTTATGACCCTGGAACGAAGGGGAGAGCGCCTGGGGACTTTCCCCGATCTTATCATGACGCTCCGCGGGGAAGACGGACTTCCGGTCACGACGGCGGAGCTGCGAAAAGGACAGGATGTCTTTCTGATCCATGTGCCTTCGGAAAAACTCATCCTGGGAGAGGGAATGCGCTGCGCGGAGCTGATGCGAAGCATCGAGTCCGTAGTGGAAAAGGAGATTCTTCCGTATATCGGAAGCGTTCTTCGAACATGAAAAAGGAGATGGGGTTCTCATCATGTCCATGAAATATGCAATGGAAGCCTATGAAATGTTGGATAGCCCTTCGGTGTCCGGCGAATCGGTCAAGTCCGCTCTTGTCGGAGCGGGTGTGAAAGAACGCGACATAACGGTGAAGACCGTTCGAGGACCGAAAGGACATACGGATTTTGTCAAGGTCTGGATACCGGGAGCGAAAGGGAAGCGCAGCGGAGGAGTCGCCCCCACGCTCGGTATCGTCGGAAGACTCGGCGGGATCGGCGCGCGCCCGGAGAGGATCGGGCTTGTTTCGGACGGCGACGGCGCCGTCTCCGCGATCGCGACGGCGATGAAGTTGGGGCGTATGGCGAGTATCGGCGACAGTCTCGAAGGGGACGTCTTCGTTTCGACGCACGTATGTCCGAACGCCCCTACTCGTCCGCACGATCCCGTTCCGTTTATGGATTCGCCGATCGATATGATGATCGCGAACGGGGAGGAGATGAGCGACGAACTCGACGCCGTCCTGTCCATCGATACCACGAGAGGGAACAGGGTAATCAATCATAAGGGGTTCGCGATCTCCGCGACGGTAAAAGAAGGGTACATTCTCAGAGTGAGCGAGGACCTTCTATCATTGATGACCTCCGTTACCGGGAAACTTCCAGTCGTCCTTCCGATCACCATGCAGGACATAACGCCCTACGGGAACGACGTGTATCATTTGAACAGCATTCTCCAGCCGTGCACCGCCACGAAAGCTCCGGTAGTGGGCGTCGCGCTGACGTCGGAATCGGCCGTCCCCGGGTGCGCCACAGGAGCGTCGCATATTGTCGATATCGAACTTGCGGTTCGTTTCGTCGTCGAGGTTGCCAAGTATTTTGGCGAAGGGAAGGCGAAGTTCTTCAACGAGAAAGATTTTTCGCGTCTGGTAGAACTTTACGGTCCGATGACGCATCTGCAGACGATGGGAAAAAACGGGAAGCAGCCGCAGAAACTATGAAATGTCAGTTCACGCTCACTGTATCGGAAGGAAAGCGCTTGATCGCCAAAGGAATCGCTTCTCTTCCCTCGCTACGAAAAGCGCTCGACGGAGGATTGATTCTGCTGAAGGGCGGTACTACGGTCTCCGCTCTTTCGGAAGAGCTGTGCGGCCGGCCTCTGCGTATTTCCGGGAGGATCACCCCCCGCGGTACGGTTTCGTCGGGAAGTTCCGATGTCGAGGATGCGCACTCGATTTTGTTACGGAAAGGCGTACCGGAAAAGGCGGACGGTCGTCTGGCGGAGATAGGAAGAGAAATGGGGCCGGACGACGTTGCCGTCTGCGGCGCGAACCTTGTCGATCATGATGGGAACGCCGTAATGATGGCGGGACGCGATTTGTGCGGCGAACCCGGGAGCGTGATCCCGTCGCTTGAGTCGGAGGGGGTTCTCTGTATGGTGGCAGCGGGGCTGGAGAAATTCTCTCCCTACCCTGTGAGGGAATCATGCCACTTTGCGGGGCGGAAGTCTTCTTCATGGGCAATGGGAATGGCGGTAGGACTCGTCCCCGTTCCGGGAAGGGTTTTTTCGGAGATGGATGCTCTCCTCGCGCTGGGAGCAGATCGCTGCATGCTCGTAGGACGCGGCGGTATTTGCGGCGCGGAGGGGGCGTCGACGTTCGTGGTCGAGGGGGACGCACGGCGGTTGAAGGAACTTCTGAAGCTTGTCCTTTCTCTGAAGGGGGCGGAAGAAAGCGGGAGTCGGTCTTCTCTGACCGAGTGTATTCATTGCGGTCCCAACAGGACGACGCATCTAGCGTGTATCTACGGAGGTTGCGCAGAGGAGGAAGGAACATGGAAAGGCGTATCGGTACGGTGACGATAGGGCAATCGCCTCGAGTCGACGTTATTCCCGAGATTGCCGAAATTTTAGGAACCGATGTCGAAATAGTGGAGGCGGGGGCGCTCGACGGGCTTTCGAGGGAGGAAATCGCCGGAATGGCTCCTTCGAAGGGGGATTATGTTCTCGTCACGCGCCTCGCCGACGGCGCCTCCGTACAGGTTGCGGAGCGGTACATCACACCGCGTATTCATCGGAAGATCGACGAGCATTTTCACAATGGCATACAGTTGGTTCTGTTGTTGTGCACAGGGGAGTTCCCCGGTTTCGAAACGGGAGGTCTGCTTATCCGTCCGCAGAAAGTGCTGTTCAATGCAGTTGCGGCAGTGGCGGAGGGGTTGCGGCTGGGTATTCTGACGCCGTCCGGGGAACAGATCGAACAATCGGAGCATAGGTGGGGTGTTCTGGCGAAAGATGTTCGCGCCGTTCCCTCCTCCCCGTACAGCGACGCAATGGAGCAGGCCGCGAACGCTGCGCGTGCTCTCGATGAGTGGGGGGCGCAGATTATAGTTATGGACTGTATCGGCTATACGGGGGAGATGCGGAAGCTGGTCAGGGAGATTACGGGCAAGCCGGTTGTGTTGGCGCGGGGAATCGTGGCCCGGACAGTCGCGGAACTGCTTGAATGAAATCGACCCGGGAGGATTGAGAAGAATGGATTTCATAACCGTCGCGAAGCGTCTTTTAACGGATAACATGGGCCTGCGGCCCACGGAATCTCTACTCGTCGTGTACGATGAAACGACGCTCCGCATCGGAGAAAGTCTTTTCGAGGCGGGAACGATGCTGGGAGCTCGTTCTTTGGCTCTGCGCATACCGCTGCTCGCGAAGAACGGCGAAGAGCCCTTTCGGATCGTTGCAGGAGCGATGGAGGAGTCGGATGTTGTCGTCGCGGCTACGGAGAAATCTCTGACGCATACTCGAGCCAGAAAGAACGCCTGCGCGCGGGGAACGCGGGTAGCCACCATGCCCGGGATTACCGAGGAGATGTTTTTCAACGGCCCGATAACGGCGGACTACAACAAGGTTTCGGATTTGACCAAAAAAGTCGCCGTTCTCATGAGCGACGCGATGAAAGCGGAGCTGCGTTCGGGGGACGCGATGTTGACGATGTCGCTGGAGGGCCGTCGCGGAATCGTCAGCGACGGCCTCTACCGGAACGAAGGAGAGGGAGGGAATCTCCCGACGGGAGAGGCGTATCTCGCTCCCGTCGAAGGAAGCGCCGAGGGAGAAGTGATCGTCGACGGTTCGTTCGCCGGGTTGGGTGTGCTGAAAAGCCCTCTGCGTCTTCGATTCCACAAAGGAATGCTCGTGCACGCGGAAGGCGCGGATGCAGCACGTCTGGAAGCCATGTTGGGCGACGATCCTCTCGCACGCAACCTCGCGGAGCTGGGTGTCGGAACGAACGAAAAGGCGCGGGTGACCGGAGTGATTCTTGAGGACGAAAAAATCTACGGAACCGTGCATATCGCGCTCGGCAGCAACGAGACGTTCGGAGGCTCTGTCGCCGCCGGAATTCACGTAGACGGTATCATCACCCGACCGGAGCTTCTTCTCGACGGCGATGTCATCGTGAAGGACGGAATGGTTCTTCAAAACAATATAGGCTGAAACGTCTCCGATTCTCAAAGAAAACGGCGGCGCAGATTGCTCTTATGTTGTCTGCTCGTTCAACGCGTTTCTTTCCGTTCGTCGTTCGCTTCGGAAAACGAGAGGGGGGATGTTTGGAGAAATCGCTTATAGATAAGGGGTTGTCATATTCTGTTTTGAATGTTCCTATCTTCTCAAACGATGGAGGTGTTGTTATTGAAACGGAAGAGTTCCTTTTCTTATTTTTGCATCGCGTGTTTGTTGGTGTTCTTACTTTCAAGCGTTGCCGTAGCGGCGGACAGAGGAAGCGAGATTATCGTAGGGACCGATCAGAACACCACGACGATGGATCCCGCGATGTATCAGGATGCCGCCTCGTCGCAAGTCATGATGCATATGTACGAGACCTTGGTCGCGTACGATGCGGAATATAAGAACATCGTTCCCTATTTGGCCGAATCGTGGGCCTATACCGACGACCTGAAAGAGTGGACGTTCGTGCTGAAAAGAGGTGTTCGTTTTCATAAAACGGATAATCAACCCGGACGCGAAATGGTAGCCGACGACGTCAAGTACAGTTTTGAACGGACGTTGCAAATCTCCCCGATGAAACGTCTCTTTATGCTGGATCATGTCGAGATTATCGATCCCTACACGGTCAAACTCGTCCTCAACCAGCCTTTTGCCGCTCTTTTGTCGGTTCTGACGGATGTCGGCGCCGCTGTGATCCCGAAAGAAGATGCGGAGAAGTGGGGAAAGGATTTTAGCCAGCATCCGGTGGGTACTGGTCCGTACACGATGTCCGAGTGGGTTAAGGATTCTCATATGAGCTTCGTTCGCTACGAGGACTACTGGAATAAAGACGCGACGCCGTATCCGAAGAAACTGACCTTCCGCTACATCGTCAACAAGACCGCCATGACAACCGCTCTTTTGAGCAAACAGATACACATCTCCCGCGAGGTGCTGGACCAGGACGTGAGCAAAGTCGAAGCCAGCCCGGAGCATGGTATTGTCAAGGGGGCTCCTTGCAACGTCTATGCTCTCTACATGAACTCCATCAACGGCCCGACAACGGATCCGAGAGTGCGCGAACTTTTCTTTCGAGCCGTCGACGTGGAGCAGATCGCGAAAATTCTTTTCCCGGAGGGTTCCGGAGAACCCGCCTTCGGTCCCGTTCCTCCCGGAAGTTGGGCGTACAATCCCGACGTAAAGAAGTTCTACCCCGCGTACGATCCCGAACAAGCGAAGGCGCTTCTCAAGGAACTGGGGAAGAAGCCGGGTGAACTGAAACTGCGCATCACAACGTCCGAGGACGAGCGGCGAAAAAAGGCGGCTATCGTGGCGCAGGCGATGCTCAAGAAAATCGGCGTCGACGTGGAGGTACAAAGCCTTGAATGGGGCAGTTTTATGGGGATCTCTTCAAAAGCGGAGGCCGATATTTACGCTATCGGGTGGACATGGTATCCGGATCCCTTTTTCTATGTCTACTATATGTTCCATTCCGAAAAGAAAGGGAGTTACGGTAACGGCGGCGGGTATAACAACGCGGAAGTTGATCGTCTTATCAATCTCGGCGCAAGCGTCGGAGATCAGGCGAAACGGACGGAGTATTACCGCCGGGCGGAGAAATTGATTATGGAAGACATGTATTATTTCCCACTGTATCATATGTTCGCTCTCAACGGTGTCGACAAGCGGATCAAGGACTTTTACCCGACGCCGCAGGGCACTATTCGACTCTTCGGGCCAGGATACAGCGCATATCTGGAAATGGATTAGAACGGCGTGGATTATTTTCCGCCCTTGAAGAGCAGCCCCTTTCGAGGGCGGAGCTACATCCTCCGTTGTGTTTTGGCCTCGGATTCCGTATCTTCGGCGTCGAGCCTATGGAACGGTTTTTGAATAGACCTCTATGGAATTTCTAAAAAAGATGGTGATGTCTTGGGGCGGTTTTTTTTTCGACGTTTGTTGCAGATGATTCCTACGCTGTTTTTTGTCCTGCTTGTTATCTTTCTCTTAATGAAACTGATTCCCGGCGATCCTGCGATCGTGTTGCTCGGACCGGAAGCCAGTCCCTCCGATATAGCGTCGTTTCGAGAGGAGTTGGGGTTGAATAAACCGCTTCTTGTTCAGTTTGCTACGTATGTCGGCAACATTCTGAAGGGGGATTTGGGACGGTCGATGATTTATCGACAGGACGTCCTGTCTTTGATTCTGGAACGGCTACCGACTACGCTTACTTTGAGTCTATGCGCTTTGTCGTTGGCCATAGCGCTGGGTGTTCCTCTGGGGATTTTCTCGGCGATTCGCCATAATAGTTTCTGGGACTTCTTCATCACGGTATTGGCTCTTATCGGCGTATCGGCGCCTATCTTTTGGGTGGGTATGATTCTCATCGTTGTTTTTGTTCTTCATTTAGGGTGGTTGCCTTCCGTCGGCTTGGGAAGCTGGGAGAAAGGGGTCTGGGATGTGTTCAGCCATTTTATTCTTCCCTCGTTCGCGCTGGCTTTCCAGTCGTTGGGGACCATCGCTCGGTTTACGCGTTCCAGCATGTTGGAAGTTCTGAGGCAGGATTATATCCGTACTGCACATTCGAAGGGTTTGAAGGCGCGGCTTGTTCTTGGACGTCATGCCTTGCGGAATGCATTGATACCGGTTGTGACCGTTGCCGGATTGCAGCTTGGACATCTCTTGGCGGGCGCTGTGTTGACGGAATCGATATTCGCGCTTCCAGGTCTTGGAAAACTGATGGTCGACGCCATTATGAGAAGGGATTTCCTGCTGGTGCAAGGTGAAGTGCTCATTATCGCAGTGCTCTATCTGTTCGTAAATTTCTTCGTCGATCTGCTCTATGCGTTGCTCAATCCTAAAATACGCAAGTCGTTCGGAGGTGCGTGAGATGACGGAAAACCCGATAACACCGGAGCAGCCGTCGTTCTGGAGAAGATTTTTACGCAGTAAACAGGGAGTTGCCGGGCTCTTGATAATTCTTTTGAACATAGGCGTTGCTTTCTTCGCCCCGTGCATTTCTTCTTTCGACTATGACGAAATGGATTTCCTGAATATATTGGTGAAACCAGGAGCAGAAGGCCATTTCCTAGGAACGGACGATATGGGACGGGATATCGCGACCCGTTTGATCTACGGTGCGAGAGTCTCTCTTATGGTGGGCGTCGTGGCGGTCTCGATAGGCGCGTTTTTCGGTACTCTTCTAGGCGTTTGGGCAGGATATTGCGGAGGTGTTTTCGATTCGGTGTTGATGCGTCTAATGGATGCTCTCCTGTCTTTTCCCTATATCCTTCTTGCCATCGCCATGATGGCGGCTCTCGGAGCCGGACTTTTCAACGCGATGCTCGCCATAGGCCTTGTTATGGTGCCGAGTTTTGCCAGAGTGGTCCGGGGGGCGGTGCTCGGCGTCAAAAACGAGGATTTCATTAAGAGTGTGCGAATAATGGGCGGCTCGCATTTGTGGATTGTTACACGACATATTTTTATTAATATCATGTCGCCGATCATAGTCTACGCGTCGCTCAGTTTTGCAGGGGCCGTGATCAGCGAAGCGACGTTGAGCTTTCTCGGACTCGGGATACAACCGCCTACGCCTTCGTGGGGAAGTATGCTCAGCGAAGCGATGCCTTTCATGGACAAGGCGCCCATGATGGCGGTTTTTCCCGGAGTTGCAATTCTTGCGATGTGTCTGGGTTTCAATCTTTTGGGCGACGGGTTGCGCGACATTCTGGATCCTCGTCTGCGCGGCTGAAGATGAACAAAAAGGTTCTCGGCGGAGAAGAGGGCTATGACAACCTCATTTTCCATCCTCTGTGCAGACCATTCACGAAGGGAGATCGGCTTTCTTATGAACGAATCGATTACAGCGCATATAAATGCTCGTTCGGCAGCGCTTAAGCAACTCGCCAAGGCTATTTTTAATTTCAACGAGATTGCGTTCCAGGAAGAACGCTCCTCGAAGGCGCTCGCCGCATACCTGGAAAACGCCGGTTTTGAGATTTCCCGGGGGCAGGCCGGTATGAACACGGCGTTTATTGCGAAATATGGATCGGGTTCTCCGTGTATCGCCCTGATGGGCGAGTACGACGCTTTGCCCGAAATAGGGCACGCATGCGGGCACAACATGATCGGTACGATTTCGGCCGGAGCTGCGGTCGCCCTCAAAGAAAGCGGAATCCCGGAGCAGGGAAAGGGAACGCTTTTATTCATAGGATGTCCGGCGGAGGAGCATGGCGGCGGGAAGATATTGTTGGTGAAGGCCGGTATTTTCGAAGATGTCGACGCGGCGCTGATTATCCATCCTACGAATATCAGCACCGGGTACGATATTTCTTATGCGATCAAGTGTTTTTTTGTGGAATTTTTCGGCAAAGGGGCGCATGCGGCGGCCGGACCGTACAAGGGGGTCAATGCTCTCGACGCGATGATAGCCTTTTGGAACGGTGTTTCCTTGATGCGCCAGCAGATGATGGAACGCACCCGTATTCACGGCATTATTGTGAACGGCGGTCAGTCGTTCAACACTATTCCCGATTACACAAAGGCGGAAATGGGAATCAGAGCTCTTCTGATGGAGGAAGTGGATGAACTCTCGAAGAAAATGACCGCCATAGCCGAAGGTGCGGCGTCGATGACCGGATGCTCCTTTAAAATTACGGAGCGGGACGCGCAGCCGGAGATGTATGTCAATGTACCGCTTGCCAAAACGCTTGATAAAAATTACGAGGCGGTCGGCGAGCGGACGACGATGAGAACTTACGGTCAAGGAGTGGGATCGACCGACGTAGGGATGGTGACTCAGGTTGTCCCGGGGATTCAAGGCTATATCGACATCACGGAGGGGGTGAAAATTCCGACGCATTCTCCCGAGTTTGCCGAAGCGGCGAACTCGGAACGCGGGTACGAAGCTATGATTCGCGCAGCGAAGGCTTTGGCTCTGACGGCGGGCGATTTGTTCAGCGATGCGATGTTGCTCGAAGAGGTCAAAAGATATTTCAAGGAAAGGAGACGGGATTTTTAATGTCTCGGACGCTCTTTCCTTCAGAGGAACGGAAATCGCCCGCCTGCGTTCGTCCCTTGCTCGAAGTCGAGGACTTCTCCGTCGTCTTCAGACTACCGGAAGGGCGATTGCACGCATGTCAGAACATCTCTTTCGATGTCGCGAAGGGGGAATCTCTGGGAATCGTAGGTGAAAGCGGCAGCGGAAAGAGCGTCTCGGTGCTCTCTATGATGGGGCTTGTCCAGGGGGATGTTTCGGGGCGTTTGTTTTTCAAAGGACGCCCCATGTCATCGTTGAAACCGGTGCGCGGGCGAGAGGTCTCCATGGTGTTCCAGAATCCGTTGAACTCTCTGAACCCTTCCCTGAAAATAGGACTTCAGCTTTCCGAAGTGTTGATCGAGCACCTTGGCCTTTCGCAAGCGGAAGCGAGGGGACGCGTGCGGTCGATGATGGAGCGACTCGCGATTCCCGATCCAGCCGCTCTGATGAAGCGCTACCCTTTCGAATACAGTGGAGGAATGCGCCAGCGGGTGATGATCGCCATGGCGATGCTCTGCGAACCATCGCTTCTGATCGCCGATGAACCGACGACCGCTCTCGACGTGACAAATCAAGCCCAGATTCTCCATCTTTTCCGAGAGCTGCAAGAAAACTTCGGAACCTCTTTGATCTTTATTTCGCACGATCTTGGAGTAGTTTCGCAAATTTCTCAGCGTATCATGGTCCTTTACGCAGGGCGGCGGATGGAGTTCGGGCCTTCGGAGACTCTTTTTTCGTCTCCGCTGCATCCATACACTCAAGGGCTTTTACGCTCTATCCCCCGTTTACTTCCTGAGAAACGGAAAGCGCCGTTGGCTTCGATTTCCGGCAATGTCCCCGGTTTGATTCATCTTCCCGGGGGGTGCCGGTACCATCCGCGGTGCGAATTCGTCTCCGCTCGCTGTCGAACGGAGCAGCCCCCCGCGTTTCACGTTGGACGGACAGCGGTTCACTGCTGGCTCTATGAGGGGATGTCCGACTCCGTCGATATCCCGGAATCGAAATGCGCGATTCCTTCCGCACATACGCGGAGCTCCTCCGGAGATGTTTCGAAAGGCGGTGCGGATCAGGAGAAGGAGGGGTGGAAATGAACGAGCGAGTCAATCTTTTGGAAGTCAGGAACCTCTGCAAAAAATTCCCTGTCGGCGAACGTTTTTTCGGGGCCCCTCGACATTGGCTTCATGCCGTTTGCGATGTGGAGTTCGATATTCCCCGAAAAAGCGTCTTCGGATTCGTCGGAGAAAGCGGCAGTGGAAAATCCACCATCGCGAACATGATCAGCGGAGTGCATCATCCTAGCAGCGGACAGATTCTCTTTAAAGGACGGCCTCTCTCGGATGCCCCGGAAGTTCGACGCGGTATTCAGATGGTTTTTCAGGATCCCGAAACGTCTCTGGATCCGCGCAAGACGGTTCGCTTCCTCGTCGGCGAAGGGCTTGCGCTCCATCGGATGGGAACAAAAAGCGAACGTGATGTCAAAGTGCGAACTGTGCTGAGTTCCGTGGGGTTGTCGTACGAGGTATTGAATAAATACCCTCACGAGCTTTCAGGTGGGCAGCGCCAGCGCGTCGCAGTGGCCCGCGCTCTGATCCTTCAGCCCGAGCTTCTTGTTTTGGACGAACCTACCAGCGCTCTCGACGTCTCCGTGCAAGCGCAGATACTCAATTTGCTCATGGATTTACAGCGGGCTTTTTCCCTCACGTACATTTTCATAACGCACGACTTGAAAATAGTCAGCCACTTCGCCGATAACATCGCGGTGCTCTATTTGGGAAGAATAGTCGAAATCGGGCCTGTAGACGAGGTTGTCGACAAACCAAGGCATCCTTATACGAGAGCATTGCTCGATTCGGTTCCCGACCCCGGCAAAGCCTTGAACAGAAAACCCATCAAAGGAGAAATCCCCAGTCCGCTCGATCCTCCGGCTGGTTGTGTTTTCAGAACACGTTGTCCTCTGGCGCACGAAATATGCCGTATAGCTCCCGAGTACAGGATTGTGCAAAAAAGCCGCATTCTCTGTCATTTAGCCTGAAGGTTCAAGCGAGGGCTATGGGAGAATGTGTGTTTTGCTTTTTCGGAGAGGACTGGCGAATGAAGAAAAAAGGCTGCGCCGTCCGATAAAAGCGGTCGAACGGCACAGCTCGTCTTATGATTGCTGCTGGCTCTTGAAATCCTCGCGCACGGGGCAGAAGATATCCACGACGGTGCAGTCTTCGTGAGCGTAGCCGCCGTGCGTTTCGCCTCCCGCGAAGACGACGCCCTGCCCCGGGGTGAGCATCGCCGCGTGATCTCCGGAGCGAAGCTCCATCTTTCCAGAGAGCAGCAGCGTAATCTGCTCGTGGGGGTGACTGTGCTCGGTGAGCTCGGTGCCTCCCGCGATCTCCCAGTGCGCGAGCGTCATTTGGTCCGAATGGACGAACTTGCCGATGAATCCGGGCCTTCCTGTGAACGGATCGATACCTGCCATGTCGTAGGGTTTCATCTCGTATGCCACGCTCCTTTACGAATATCTGTCCTCGGCGCCCCCTCTTTTCCGGGTCCCCTCTTGACACTTTCCGGCGCCGAAGGTATAAGAGGAAAATGTTTTTCAATGATATGATAAAAAGACGATGAAGGGAAGAGTACCCTCTCTCCGAAGGACAGAGAGGAAGGGCCGAGGCTGGAAGCCCTTCTCCGGAGGAGCGCCGGGAAGACCGCCCCCGAGTCGGCGTCGAAGTCCGTGCGATACTCCGCACGGGGGGAAGGCGCCGGGGTCCGCCCCTTACAGCGGTGTCGAGTTGCCGGTACCCTCCCGGCGGAAGCGAGAAGCGGCCGCGAGAGGACCGGAAATGGAGTGGAACCGCGATGAGCCTGCATCGTCTCCTGTATTGTGGAGGGTGCGGGCTTTTTGTATTCAGGAGGGATGTTCCATGAAGAGGGGTATACTGTTTTCCTACGGAAAGTATCTTCCGCTGACGGAGAAGACGCCGACGCTGTCGCTGTGCGAAGGCGACACGCCGCTCGTTCCGCTGCGGAATTTGAGCCGGGAGCTCGGCGTCGGGCTGTTCGGAAAGTACGACGGCCTGAACCCCACCGGTTCGTTCAAGGACAGGGGGATGGTGCTCGCCGTCTCGAAGGCGCTCGAAGAGGGGGCGAAGGCGGTCATCTGCGCCTCCACCGGCAATACGTCGGCCTCGGCGGCGGCCTACGCCGCCGTCGCGGGGATTCCCTGTTTCGTGTTGCTTCCCGCGGGCAAGGTGGCGCTGGGGAAGCTGGCGCAGGCGATGATCTACGGAGCCAGGGTGCTCGCCGTCAGGGGCAATTTCGACAGGGCGCTGGAGATGGCGCGGGAGGGTGCGGAGCAGGACGGGTTCGCCATCGTGAACTCCGTGAATCCGTACCGTCTGTGGGGGCAGAGAAGCGCCGCGTGGGAGATCTGCGACGAACTGGGGGCGCCGCCCGACTGGCTGGTGCTTCCCGTGGGGAACGCGGGCAATATCAGCGCCTACTGCGCCGGGTTCGAATTCTATAAGGAGACCGGGGTTACGCGGAGCATTCCCCGTCTTGTCGGCGTGCAGGCGGAAGGAGCGGCCCCGATGGTGAACGGCGCGCCGGTCGATGCTCCGGAGACCGTGGCGACCGCGATCCGCATCGGTCATCCTGTGAGCGCGGACAAGGCGAAACGCGCGGTAGAGATCTCCGGGGGGCGTTTTCTCGCCGTTTCGGACGACGAGATTCTCGACGCGCAGAAGCTCCTTGCGTCTTCGGACGGCGTTTTCGCCGAGCCCGCGTCCTGCGCGCCGCTCGCCGGTCTGCTGAAACTGAAAAGAGAGGGCGGGCTCCCCTCCGGACTGCGGATCGTCATGGTGCTCACGGGGAACGGCCTGAAGGATCCCGATGCGGCGACCTCCCGAGTTCCCGCTCCGGTCGAGATCGACGGGACGCGGGAGGCGCTCATGGAGGTGCTGCACTCGTGAGTCTGCTGCGGGTGAAGGTCCCCGCGTCAAGCGCGAATCTCGGCTCGGGGTTCGACACAGTGGGGGTGGCACTGTCGCTGTATAACTTCTTCGACGTGCTCGAAATACTCCCCGCGGGGCAGTACGAAATCGACGTCATCGGCGAGGGCGGCGGCGAGGCGTCGCTGCTGGAGAAGAACGGCGTGGTGGAGAGCTACGAGAGGGCGTGCAGGGAGTGGGGGCTTGAACCTCCGGGGCTGCGCTTGCGGACGATGAACGCCATCCCGCTGAAGCGCGGGCTCGGGAGCTCGTCCTCGGCCATCGTGGGCGGCGTGGCGATAGCGAACGAGCTTCGGGAGCGGCCGCTCCCGAAAGAGGAGCTGCTGCCGCTGATGGTCTCGATGGAGGGGCACCCGGACAACGTGGTTCCCTGCTGCCTCGGAGGGATGGTGGTGAGCTGCTGGGACGGAAGCGACCTGAAATATGTCCGTATGCCGCCGCTTCCTTCCGAAATCCTGGCCGTTGTGGCGGTTCCCGCCGTCGAACTGAGTACCGAAGAGGCCCGTCGTGCGCTTCCGAAGCATGTGTCGATGGGAGACGCCGTGTATAATGTGAGCCGTTCCGCGCTGTTGGCGGCGTCCTGGGCCACGGGAAACTGGGACAACCTGGGGTGGGCCATGGACGACCGACTCCATCAGCCGTTCCGGGCGCGTCTCTTTCCGGGAGGGGAGGCGATCCTCGACGAGGTTCGCCGCATCCCGCAGTGTTCCGGAGTGGCGATCAGCGGGTCCGGCCCGAGCGTGCTCGCGTTCGCGCGGCAGGAGGCACACAGGGTTGCGGAGCTTATGTGCTCGATATTCTCCCGATTCGGCGTCAGGTCCCGTTTCTTCGTCCTTGCGGAGGATGAAGCCGGGGTGACCGTGAGCAGAAATGTCGGGTGTTCCGAGATTTTCCGTCCTTTGCGGAAGGGGAGTGTGTTTTCAATGACATTCGGTGTCGACAGTTCCGGCCGCTGCGTGGTCGGCGAGGTGATCTCCGACCGGGATGTGGCGAAGATCGCCGTTCTCGGGGTGCCGGACGTTCCCGGCGTGGCGGCGCGTCTCTTCTCCGATCTCGCCTCGGCGGGAGTGGGGACGGAGATGATCGTGCAGAGCGTCATGCGGGGGCAGATGAACGACATCGCCTTTATTATCAAACAGAGCCTCCTGGGAGAGGCCATCGCGATCTGCAGGAGTTTCGCTTCCGATATCGGGGCGCAGGGCGTGACCTTCGACACGGAGGTCGCGAAGGTGGCGCTCAAGGGAGAGCATCTCGCCGGGTGTCCGGAAATCCCCTCGCAGATGTTCTCGGTGCTCGCGGGGTGCAGGATCAACATCGACATGATCGCGGCGGCGTCCACCGTCATTGCGTGCATCGTTGCGGCGGGCGATCTGGAAGGAGCGGTCGGGGCGCTCTCCCAGGCCTTTCTGCACTGATTACGCTGTTCCGCACGGACGAAGTGCTGTACAATAACAAGGCTGTCCGGGAAATTTTTTGTGTACGGGAGGGAGCCTCATGAAACTGTTCCGATGTATCGGCGCGCTCCTTGCGTTGCTGCTTTGCTTCGGCCCCGCCTCCGCCCGGGAGGTGAAGTTGACGGCGGATACCATGCAGTACGATTCAGCCAGCGGACACTTCACGGCTGCGGACAATGTGAAGATCGTCCGGGAGGGCGTGACCGCGACCGCCGGGAAAGCCGAAGGAAACATGAACGGCGGAGAACTCAACCTTATCGGCGACGTTCATATCTTCGGAGTATGGGAAGATGAAAAAGTCGATATAAAGGGGCAGATACTGACCGGATACCTTGAGGAACCGCGCGGAGTCTCCTTCAAGGGGACCGTGCAGGGTTTCTGGGGGAGCAGGCAGGTCGACGCCGAGGATTTGAGCACGCGCGGGGATACGTTCTCCGTGGCGAAGCTTCGCCGTTTCGTCGATTCCGCCGAGGGCTTTTCCTTCTCGTGCAACTCCATCGAGGGCAAGCTCAAAGGCGGGGAGATCGTCGAATTCACCGCCGTCGGCGCCTTCAGATTCGTTTCGTCGCCGAAGAGAGGAACCCCGACGGAGATCCGGGGGGACAGGGCGGTATACTCCAAGGCCAGGGGGTCGCTCGTGGTGAACGGGAACGTCTCGGCCGTCCAGGACGGGCGTTCCTTACGCTCCGATTCGCTGGTCTACTTCCCGGCGCAGAACCGTATCGAGGCCACGGGGAAGCCGCAGCTGATCTTCAAAATAGGCGAAGGTTCCCCGAAGAAATGAGCAGGATTCTCTCGGCGCGCGGCCTGTCGAAAGCCTATAAAGGCAGGACGGTCGTTTCCTCCGCGGACCTGGACGTCGGAATGGGCGAGGTGGTGGGGTTGCTCGGCCCGAACGGGGCCGGGAAGACCACGTCGTTCTATATGATCGTCGGTCTCATCAAGCCGGACGCCGGAGTGGTGACCGTGGACTCGAGGGATCTGACGGAGCTCCCCGTCTATCGGCGCGCCCGTCTCGGCGTAGGGTATCTCCCTCAGGAGGCGTCGGTATTTCGAAGCCTGACCGTCCGTGAAAACATCGAACTCGTCCTCCAGGAAAGCCCGCCCCCCGGAGAGAAGCCTTCCGCGGTGGCCGACCGCCTGATCGAGGACTTCGGCCTGGAGAAGATCGCCCATATCCGCGGCTACTCCCTCAGCGGCGGCGAGCGGCGCAGGGTGGAGATCGCCCGCAGCCTCGCCATCCTGCCGAACTTTCTCCTTCTGGACGAGCCGTTCAGCGGTATCGACCCCATCGCCGTCTACGATATCCAGCAGATCATCCTCGGCCTCCGCGCGAAGGGGTACGGTATCCTTCTGACGGATCACAACGTCCGCGACACCCTTGCCATCACGGACAGGACGTACCTTATCCACCAGGGGAAGATCGTCATCGAGGGCTCTCCCGACGAGGTCGCGGAGAGCGAGGTGGCACGGAAGTTCTACCTGGGCGAGCAGTTTTCCTGGTAGGGATCCACCTCCTCCCATCGGCCTTCCCGGAGAAGGGGAGCGAGCGTCTCGACGGCGCGGGAAACTTCCGGCGAGAGCGAATCGCCCAAACCCCTCCGGGCGGGCTGAATCCCCAGCACGGTCACATCGAGCTCCGGAAGCAGCGGTGCGAGGAGCATCGGCAGCGGGATTCCGTGCGTTCCGAAGGCGACGCCGGCGAATTCGTCCAGCCGCATCCTCCGTACCGAACCGCCGGGAAGTCCCATTTCCGCCGCGTCGACGATGAGAAGACGTACATTTTCGTCCCGGATGCTCCGCGTCAGCGGCGCGATGAAGTTTTCAGGCGTCGTCTCGCAGTTCACGACGCGAAGCTGTTCGGGGGCGCCGCCCTCCAAGATGGTGAAAAGTGCGGGACCCGCTCCGTCGTCTTGGAGAAGAGGGTTCCCGACGCACCATAGTATAGTGTGCCGCATTCGTGTATTCGCTCCTTTCGAAAAAAGAACTCTATTGATACAAGGAGGCCGGTTCCGTGGCCAAGTCAACGCATACGATGGTACGCCACGCTTTGTCGATGATGCTGGGGACGTTCGCGAGCAGAGTGCTCGGTCTCGTTCGGGAGATCATCACGGCGGCGTGGTTCGGCGCGTCGGGGGTGCTCGACGCGTTCAACGTTTCCTTCACGCTCGCGAACCTAGCCCGACAGCTTTTGGCGGAGGGAGCTCTTTCAGCTTCCTTCGTCCCGGTCTTCTCAAGGGTTCTTGCGGCCAAGGGGAGAGGACGCGCGGAACGCCTTGCGCGTCAGGCCTTTTCCGTGCTGCTCGTCGCCACGATTCTCTCCGTCGCGGCGGGCGTTGTGTTTTCCCCGCTGCTCGTAAAGATTATGGCTCCGGGGTTCGATCCTGTCAAAGCCGAATTGGCGACGGCGATGACACGCTGGATGTTCCCCTTCCTTGTCTTGGTGTCGCTTGCGGCGCTCGCGATGGGGGTGCTCAACAGCATGGGCTCCTTCCTCGTTCCCGCGCTCGCACCGGCGTTGAGCAATCTCGTCTACATCGTGCTCGTCGTTTTCCTCGCCTCTTTCTACGGCGTTTGGGGGCTTGTGATCGCGGTGCTCGCCGGCGGGGTCTGCCAGTTTCTTCTCCAGTGGGCGTGGTCGGCGCGGATGGGGGTTACGCTGCTCCCTGAGCGTCCGCAACTGAAGGATCCCGATCTGCGGACGATGCTCGCCCTCTTTCTTCCGTACGCCGCCGGACTCTCGCTGAACCAGGTAAATCCCGTCATCAGCAGGATGCTCGCCTCATTCCTGCAGGAAGGCGCGATTTCCGTGCTGAACTACGCGAACCGCGTGATCCAGCTCCCCCTGGGAATATTCGTCATCGCGATTTCTCAGGCGGTCCTGCCCCAACTCTCCCGATGTCCGCCGGAGGACGTGAACGAGTTCCGGGACATCATGCGCGACTCGCTCCGGTTCACGCTCTTCGTCGTCTTTCCCGCCACGCTGGGCCTGGTACTCGTCTCCGATGAAATAGTTCATCTGCTCTTCGTCAGGGGAGCGTTCGACGAATGGGCCTGGAAAGGGACCTCGGTTTCGCTCGCGATGTACTCCCTCGGGCTTCCCGGAATGGCGTTCTCCACGGTCGTCATGCGGGGGCTGTACGCCCGAAGCCTGCCGCGCGGGGCGCTTGCCGTGACCCTCTCCAGCGTGGCCGCAACGTTGCTCTTTTCGCTGGCGCTGATGGGACCGCTCTCGTTCGGAGGCCTCGCGCTTGCGACGTCGCTGGCGTTCAGCCTCTCCGGATGGGTGGGCGTCCGCATACTCTCCGGGCATCTCGGGATGCGGTTCGGTATCTTCTCCGTCTCCTGGACGGCGAAGATGTGTGCGTCGCTGGCCTTTACGGCGATGATCGTCGGGGTATGGCGATGGTGTATCCCCTATTCGCCGGAATATTCGGGGCTTCTCAGGGCGGGCTGGGTCGGAGGCGTTTTTTTCGCGGCTGCGACGGGATATGCCGCCGTGACCGCGCTGCTCCGCTTCCAGGAGTGGCGCTGGCTTTTCGCCGCCCTCCGGAAGAAAGACCGGCGGGAGACGCCGGAACAGAATGCAAAGGAGGAATAAAGAATGACGCTTCGTAAAGTGCTGCTTTCCGTGTGTCTGCTCGCGCTGCTCCTTCCGGTGCAGTCGCACGCGGGAGACGTGGAGTCGCTCCTCGAAAAGAGAAGCGCGATTCTCTGGTTCGAGGGCGAAGAGTTCGGCGAACTGATCATCGGCGCGAGGGCGCAGTTCGCCTTCGTCTACGTCGACGGCGCGCTCTCGGAGGCCGTGGTGAAGGATTCTGGCGCTCCCGACTGGCTGCGGGACAACATCTACTTCTACGGGACGAAGGAGACGCGCAAGAAGGCGCTCTTCATCGTCCGGCTCCGAACGGTGAAGAATCTCGACCTGCAGCTGCCGATGATCAAGATCGGCGCGCACGAGCTCACACCGGAGGATGTACTCACGAACAAGCACTATGTCCCGGTGGGCGAACTGCCGCCCGACCTCTCGGCGGGCTTCGCGGTCGCCGTGCCTCTCGCCGCCGTGAAAGGGAAGACGCGCACCGTCTCCGTCGGCGATTACAGCACGGAGCTGGAGTTCCCCATACGATGAGCCTCCCGGAAGAGACGTTTTTGACCCTCGGAATGGAGAGCAGCTGCGACGACACGGCGGTCGCCGTCCTTCGCGGGGAACGACAGGTGGAGGCGGAGCTGCTCTCCAGCCAGCTCGATGACCACGTCCCGTTCGGAGGTGTCATCCCCGAGTTCGCGGCGCGGAGGCATCTGGAAGCCTTTCTTCCGCTCACCG
>WPCG01145768.1_pt1 | contig 34058 bp, 32 predicted proteins | sample 5403311 | NCBI WGS metagenome assembly WPCG01 (sample SAMN12869467, study PRJNA574797) | sludge metagenome | isolation source: wastewater treatment of Control | place: China:Beijing | collected 2019-05-17
TGTATCGCGGGCAGGCCTACTGAACCGCGCCGCCGCCTTCAAGCGCCAGCAGCGCGCGCTTGCGTGGCAGCCCGGCAGAAAATCCGCCCAGCCCTCCGGCGCTGGTCACCACACGGTGGCAGGGCACCACCACTACCAGCGGATTGGCCGCCAGCGCACGCGCCACCGCGCGCGCCGCGCGGGGCTGTCCGATAGCCGCAGCCAGTGCGGCGTAGCTGCAGGTATCGCCCGCGCCGACCTGCAGCAGGGCCTCGCGCACACGTTGCTGAAAGGCCGTCGGCGCCGCCAGCAAGGGCAGCTCGAAGCGCCGCCGGCGACCGCCGAAGTAGTCCGTCAGCTGCTCGCCGACCTCGCCCAGCAGACCGTTTGCCGGCATCTCGGCAGACGCTGCGAGGGCGGGCAAATCCCGCTGGTCGTCAAAGTACAGGCCCGCCAGGCACCCGCCACGGCTGACCGCCACCATGCGCCCCAGAGGGCTGTCATAGGCACACCAGCACATCTCACCAACCATCTCGTCCTCCTCCTCTGCGGCAGGCGCCGAAAAGCTCCGTCAGTGCGCTATAGTCGCGCTTGACCATAACAGCAAGCGGGGAATGCGCGCGATGTCCGTCGATAACGTCTTCTTCGTCCCCGTCCGCGAACTCTGCCAGCGTCAGGTCGTCACCTGCACCGCCGACCGCCCCCTGGTCGAAGTCGCCGGAGTGATGCGCACACGCAACATCTCCAGCATCATCGTATGCCAAGGCGAGGAACCCGTGGGCATCGTCACCGACCGCGACCTGCGCAACAAGGTCGTCGCCGGCGGGCTGGATCCCGGCAGCCTGCAGGTGGGTGCCATCATGAACGCGCCGCTGGTCACCATCGGCGAGGACGAATACCTCTTCGAGGCCCTGTTCCGCATGAGCCGCCTGCGCATCCACCGCCTCTGCGTGGTCGATGGCCATGGCCGGCTGTGCGGCATCATCACCGACTCCGACGTACTGCGCCTGCAGAGCCGCTCGCCACAGCAACTGATGAAGGAGATCGAGGAGGCCGCCAGCGCCGACGAGCTCAAGGCGCTGCACCGCAAGGTCGAGGAACTCGTCGTGCATCTGGTCGGCACTGGCGTGGCCACCCGCGATCTGGTGCAGACCGTCGCCCATCTCAACGACCGCATCGTTGCCCGCCTCATCGACCTCGTGCGCGCCGCGCGCCACCCCGGGCTCACCGGGCGTTTCGCCTTCGTCGTGCTCGGCAGCGAGGGGCGCCAGGAGCAGACCCTGGTCACCGACCAGGACAATGCGATCATCCACGCCGATGACCTCGATGCCGGCGAGCTGGAGGGTCTGAAAGCCTTCAGCATCGACCTCATCGACACCCTCATCGGCATTGGCGTGCCGCCCTGCTCGGGTGGCATCATGGCCAAGAACGACATCTGGCGGCGCAGCCTCGGCGACTGGAAGAAGGTCCTCGACAAGTGGCTGACCACGCCGACGCCGGACAACATCCTGTCCGGCAGCATGTTCTTCGACCTGCGCACCCTGTACGGCGACCCCTCCTTCGAGCGTGAGCTCAAAGGCCACATCACCGAGCGCCTGCGCGCCAACAAGATCTTCCTCGCCCGCAGCGCCGCCAACGTCGTCGGCTTCAAGCCGCCACTGGGCTTCTTCGGGCAGATCGTCGCCGAGCGCAAGGGCGAGCACGGTGGCTGCATCGAACTGAAGAAAGCCGGCATCTTCGCCATCACCGAAGGCGTGAAGGCGATGGCGCTGGAAGCCGGAATCGTCGATGGTGGCACCCGCGACCGCATCCTCGGCCTCGCCGCCGCCGGCATCCTGCGCCAGCAGCAGGCCGAGGACGTCGCCGCGGCCTTCGACTTTCTCGTCTCGCTGCGCCTCAAGGCGCAGCTGCTGGCCCTTGAGCAGGGCCGCACCCCGACCAACTACCTGCCCCTGGACCATCTCAACCGCATCGAGAAGGGCCGCCTGAAGCTCGCCCTGGAAGAGGTCAAGACCTTCCAAGGCTTCCTGCGCAGCCGCTTCCAGCTCAGCCAGATGGGCAGCTGAGGAGAACCCCGCAATGACCGCCTGGAGCTGTCCCCACGATCTTGACGGCGTCTGCCAGCGCATCAACGGCGCGCGCTGCGAACCCGGCATGCGCGGCTGCGTGCTGGAAGGCAAGGTGCGCTTCGCCAATGAGGCGCTCAATCAGGTACGCAAACCGGTAAAGGCGACCCCGCCCGCCACCTCACGCACCGGCAAGGCCACGCCGCCACGGCGCAAGCTGTACTTCTAGCCCGCGCTCAGCGCCGCCGCGGGCTGCGGGCGGCCGAACAGATAACCCTGGAAGGCCGCGCAGCCGAGTTCCTGCAGGAAGGCGTGCTGATCGGCGGTTTCCACTCCTTCGGCGATCACTTCCAGACCGAAGCTCTCGCCCAGCGAGAGAATGCTGCGGATGATGGCAACGTCGTTGCCATTGTTCAGCATGTCGCGCACGAAGGACTGGTCGATCTTCACCTGCGACAGCGGCAGGCGCTTGAGATAGCGCAGCGAGGAGTAGCCGGTGCCGAAGTCGTCGAGTGCCAGCCCCACGCCCATCTGGCGCAGTGCATTCATGCGCAGTACCGCGTCGTCGATATCATCGACCAGCAAGCCCTCGGTGAGCTCAAGCTTCAGTTGCCGTGCCGGCGCGCCGCTGCGCAGCAGCGCATTGCGCACCTGATCGACGAAGTCCGCCTGGGCAAACTGGCGGGCACTGACATTGAGCGCCACCACCCAGTCGCATGAGGTCGGCAGTGCCGCCCACTGTGCGAGTTGGCGGCAGGCGCTGTCGAGCACCCACTCGCCGACGCCGATGATGAGCCCGCTGCGCTCGGCCACCGGGATGAACTCTGCCGGACCGACCAGGCCCTCTTCCGGATGCTGCCAGCGGATCAGCGCCTCGGCACCACGCACGCGGCCGCTGCCGTCCACCTGCGGCTGGTAGTGGAGGACGAACTCTCCGCGTTCGAGCGCACGCAGGAGGTCGGCATGCAGGTTGAGGTAGCGCCGCACCACCTCCTGGGCCTGGGGTTCGAAGAAGCGCACGCGCCGGCGTCCTGCTGCGCTCTTGGCCTGATGCAGGGCCAGATCGGCCTGCTTGACCAGGTCTTCGGCGCTCACCCCGGCACCGGGGTACATGCTCACCCCCGCACAGCTCGCACAGCGCACCTCGCTGCCGTTGATCTGGTAGGGACGGTCAAGCTCGTCGAGCACGCTCTCCACCAGCTCCTTGACCTGCAGGGTGGCCTGATTGCGGTCGCCGTCGCGCATCTCGCGCACGGCGATGAACTCGTCCGCGCCCAGGCGGGCGATCAGCGAACCGCTGCCGAGGACCTCACGCAGGCGGCGGGCGACCTCGACCAGCAGCTGGTCACCGGCAGCGTGGCCGAGGCTGTCGTTGACCATCTTGAAATTGTCGACGTCGAAGCACAGCACGGCGCCGTGTCCACGTGACTGGCGGGTGCGCTGCAGACTGGCGCCAAGGCGATCGACGAGGAGGCGGCGATTGGCCAGCCCGGTAAGCGGATCATAGTGGCCGAGATACTCGATATGGGCTTCGGCAGCCTTCTGCACGGAGATGTCCACAAAGGCGCCGACGTAGTACTTGAGCACCCCGCTCTCGTCATGGACGGCCTGGATGGTCAGCCGCTCGGGATAAACCTCACCATTCTTGCGGCGATTCCAGATCTCCCCTTCCCAGCGCCCCACTTCGCGCAAGGCCCGCCACATGGCTTCGAAGAACTCGCGCCCATGACGTCCGGACTGGAGCAGCGCCGGGGTCTTGCCGACGACCTCGGCAGCGCTGTAGCCGGTGATGCGGGTAAACGCCTGATTGACCTGCAGGATGTGCTGCGCGGAATCGGCGATCAGCATGCCGTCCGGAGTCTCGAAAGCCACCGCCGCCACGCGCAAGGCATCGCGCGAAGACTGGATGCGGTCGAGCATGGTGTTCACCTCGTGGAACAGGCGGGCGAACTCGTCGCTGCCATCGACCGCGATGCGCTGGTCGAGCTGCTGGCTGAGGCCGATGCGTTCGAGAAAACCCACCAGGCGCCGGATCGGACGATTGAAATGGGCCTCGAAGCGTGCGGCCAGAAGCAAGGCCAGGCTCAGCGACAGGATGCCGATCAGCCCCAGCACCACCAGGTCGCGGCGCAGCAGGGTCCACAGCGTCTCGCTCTCCAGCTGCACGTAGATGGTGCCGAAATCGACCCCGCTGTAGGCTGCGGGGAGAAACAGATGGAGCGCATCGCCGTCATCGCGCGGCCCTGCACCGGGCTGCGCCAGCGGCACCTCGATGGCCGCCAGCGCGTGCCGGCGGTACTGATACACCGCCGTGCCGTTGCGGTCGTAGAGGACGACATGGCGCACCAGCGGAAACGCGCTCAGGCGCGCCGAGGCGTCTGCCCCCACCGCCGGATCGTTGAGCAGCGCAATGCGCACGAACTCCTGCCCGAGGACCTCGGCCAGGGAATGGGCAAAACCCAGCAGGCGCTCCTTCTGCGCGGCAAGCTGCCAGTAGGCGAAGCCGGAATAGCCGCTCAGCGCCGCGGTGGCGACCACGGCAAGCATCATCAGCAGCAGACGGGCGCGGATGGAACGCCCGAAGCGTGTCGGGGGAGGTGCCGCGAGCGGCTGGTCCATGTCCTGTGCGTGACCTCAGCGCGCCGAGGGATTGACGATCGGCAAGGTGCCGTCGTTGCCCCACTCGAACCATGAGCCGTCGTACACCGAGACCTGATAACCGAGCGCCTGCAGGACGATGTAATTGAGTGCCGAATGGGCACCGCCGTTGCAGTACACGATCACCGGCTTGTCGCGCTCCAGCGCGCCGTACAGTGGCGCCAGCTCGTTCAGCGGCCGCATGCGATTGCCGCTGGGCGTGCGCACGTAATTGTTGCTCCACGAATAATGCACCGCCGACGGAACGTGCCCGTAGCGGCTGGCAAGCGATTCCTCGCCGCGGTACTCGGCGGCCGAACGGCCGTCGATGATCACCCGGCGCGGATCGTCGATCGCCACCAGGGTGCCAAGCTTGGTCTGCAGGCGGCGGTGATCGATGCTCGGAACGAAGCTGCTGCGCTTCACCACCGGCGCATCGAAACTCTCCGGCAACACGCCTGCCGCCCAGTTGCCGAAGCCCACGTCGAGCAGGGCCACGTCCTCGACCCCGAAGGTCTCCAGCAGCCAATAGGCCCGCGCCGCCCAGATGAACTCGCCATCGTCATAGACCACCACCTTGCTGTGGTTGCCGATGCCCGCGGCGCTGATCAGTTCGCGGATCTCGCCCAGCCCGGGAATAAGGTAGCCGTCGGCGAAGAGCTTCGAGTAGGGAATGTTGACCGCTCCGGCGATATGCCCAAGCTCATAGTCCTCGGCAAGCCGGGCGTCGACCACCACCAGCCCCGGCGCCCCCAGGTTGCGCGCCAGCCAGTCGGCGCCGACGATCGCTCCAGGCAGCTCGACAGCATGCGCCGAACTCCAGCCAGCAATGCTCAGCGCCCAGAACAGGCCCAAGCCCGCACACCACCGCCGCACCGTCCTGCCGATCAGCATCTTGCACTCCAGGAGGCAGCCGCACACCGGCAGGTCGCCGGAGCACTACCACCAAACGCAGAGAAGGATAAAGGCGTTAGCTTACCCCTTAAGCTCCGCCCACGGAACAAGGCCGTAAGAAATACACTGACATTCCACCGCAAGCGCAAGCCATACGAGCAGCAATGCCACTCAGTGCGACACGCCATCCTTCGCCAGCACCTTGCGCACCGTCATCCACAGGATCACGAGATCGAACTTCAACGAACGCCTGTGCAGGTACTCAGCATCCAGGGCGACCTTGCGCGGAATCGGCAGCTCGTCGCGTCCATTGACCTGCGCCCACCCGGTAAGTCCCGGCAGCAGTGCATCCACTCCGGCCTGAGTGCGCAAGGCGATCAGATCATCCTGATTGAACAGTGCCGGCCGCGGGCCAACAAAGCTCATGTCCCCCTTGATGATGCTCCATAACTGCGGAAGCTCATCGAGACTGCTGCGCCTCAGGAAGGACCCTATGGGTGTCAACCACTGCTCCGGATTCGCCAGCAGATGCGTGGCAACAGCCGGGGTGTCGATTCGCATGCTGCGGAACTTCGGCATGCGAAAGTGCCGGTTATGCCGGCCAATACGAGTGGACCAGTACAGTACCGGCCCGGGGGAGGTAATGCGCACCGCAACCGCCACCACCAGAATGGGCAGCACCAGCACCACGCCGGCAATCAAAGCAAGCAGTAGATCGAGACTTCGTTTCATTGACGGACACCATCGACAGTTCGTCGCATTGCCTCATCGATGCAGACCGGAGGCGACCAGCCGAGCAACCCGCAGGTGGGCCCGATATCGACCTGCAGATTGCCCAGCAGGCGTTGGGCGAGCGCCTGCTTGCCAAGTGCTGAGGCACCGAGCGTCAATAGCGGGACGGGCACAGGAATCAAACGCGGTGATCTGCCCATCGCCCTGGCCAGCCTGACAAGCAAGCCGGCTGTCGACAGGTCCTCCCCATCACTGACCATGAAAATGCGATTCGCCGCAGCAGGGTGGTGCAGGCAAAGCAGGACCAGATCGACGAGGTTGTCGAGCGCAACGAGGCTGCGCCGATTGCCGGTCACCGCACCAAAAGGCAGAGGAACTCCGCGTGACAGCCATTTAATCATCGCCGCGAAATTCGCCTTCACCCCTGGACCATATACCAGAGGAGGGCGAATGATGACGATCTCCATGTCGCGCTGCCTGCCCAGCTCAAGCAATGCCTGTTCTGCCTCGCGCTTCGAAACCCCATAAGGATCGACGGGGCGTGGTTGGTCGTCGGCCCGGAACGGCATCCCTGGGTGCGTCGACTCACCGTTGACCTTCACCGAACTGATGAAGACCATGCGCCGCACCCCCGCATCGGCAGCTTGCCTGGCGAGATTGAGCGTACCAAGAACATTGCTGCGTCTGAAGTCTGCCAGCGGATCGGCTGATCGCTCGACCATTACGTGAACCCTGGCCGCACAGTGAACGACCGTCTCGACGCCGTCGAGCACCTCTCTCCAGTCGTTGTCCCCACACAGGTCGCCCACGGAAGACCATCCCCCGGAGGGAAGAGGCGTGACGACGGAACGGGACACCGCCCGGACCACCATACCCCTGCCAGCAGCAGTCTCCAGCACCGCAGCGCCCACGAATCCACTGGCCCCGGTCACCAGGATCATCGCCCACCCCCTTGCTGCCGAGCGTCGTCAGTCAAAGCCACCAGCCAGCCATCGAGACGGTCGATGAGGCGATCGCGATCAAACTCCTGCTCGCAGAAACGGCGCCCCTTGCGCCCCATCTCCCGGCGCTCGGCAGGATCCATCGCCGCCATCCTGGCAACGATGGCTGCCAGCCCCGCGCCGTCGCCTGCCCTGCATATCAGCCCGGCGCCGGCATCCTCGACGATCCGCGCACCTTCGCCGTTGAGCATAGCCAGAACGGGCATCCCGGCCGCAAGATAGGACTGCAACTTGCCGGGGATGGTCATCGAGAATACGGCCTCATCTCTCAGGCTTAGCAGCAGGGCATCCGCGTGGGCGAAAAAGGACGGCATGCGCTCAAGTGGGTGGCGCCCCACCATCAGCACCCGCGACGACAGGCCGCGGGCTTCGACCTGTTCGCGCACCCACCCCGCCATCCGCCCATCGCCAACGATGACCCAGCGAATGTCCTGCCGGGCGAGCAGGCGTTCGGCAGCATCCAGAATGGCCGGAAAGTCCTGTGCCTCGCCGATGTTGCCGGCGAACATGACGGTGAACACGCCTTTCCCGTCGGGGACCTCGGCGGCCGGGGCGGCTTCTCCCGCGTCAAATATGGCGTCGGCCCAGGCCGGGAAGTAGGCAATCCGCCGCCCCTCCGGCGCATAGTGGGCGATGTCGCCGACAAAGCTCCGCGATTGGGCCAGAATGAGATCACAGCGGGCGTATACCCAGCGCACCAAACGCCCCACCGCAGCAAGCATGCGGGGCGATCTGAGCACCCCGACCGCACGCAGGGTTTCCGGCCAGAGATCGAGTACCCAGAAAGCCTGGGGGGCCCCCTTGATCCAACGCAGGAAGGCCGACGGTACGCCCACCAGAATCGGTGACGGTTCGAAGGTGAAAATGACGTCGAACGGGCGACCGCGCAGCTTCCACGCCCCCCAGAGACTGGCGCTCAACGCGTAGCTCAGGTAGTTGAGCACCAGACTGATCCGCCCCTGCCCGCGCGGCAGCATCGGCACCCGGACAATCTCTGCCCCCTCAAGCACGGCGTACTTCCCGGGGTCTGCACGGAAATCATCGAGAACCCTGCCTTCCGGATAATTTGGCAAACCGGTCAGCACCGTGACCTGATGGCCACGTCTCACCCACTCCACCACCAGTTCGTTGATGCGAAAGTTCTCAGGCCAGAAGTACTGACTCACAACAAGGATCTTCACAGCGCTGCTACACCCGTTTCCAGACCACCCGATTCACGTAGTCGGTGTAGCTGTGGATCAGACGCACGACCTTGTCCGATACATTCGGCATGCCGTAATCAGCCACCAGGCGCAGGCTGCGCAAGTCCGCCCGCCCCTGCCCCTCAAGTATCGCGAGCGCCTGCATGACACGCTCGGCATCCAGGCCCACCATCATCACCGCCGCCTCCTCCATACCCTCAGGGCGTTCGTGGGCCTCGCGCAGGTTGAGGGCGGGGAAATTGAGTATCGACGACTCTTCATTGATCGTTCCGCTATCGGACAGCACCGCCTTGGCGTTGATCTGCAGCTTGTTGTAATCGGAGAAACCAAGTGGCTTCATCAGGCGCACATGCGGATCAAAACTGCTGCCCGCGGCATCGATGCGCTTCTGGGTACGCGGATGGGTCGACACGATCACCGGCATGCGATAGCACGCCGCAACAGCATTGAGCATGGCAACCAGTCTGGCGTAGTTGCGCTCGGAATCCACATTTTCCTCGCGATGGGCGCTGACGAGAAAGTAGTTGCCGGCCTTCAGAGCCAAGCGTTCGAGAACATCCGACTGCTCGATCCTCGAGCGATAGTGGCTCAACACCTCGTACATCGGACTGCCCGTCTTGATCACGAGGTCGGGAGGGAGTCCTTCCCTCAGCAGGTACTCACGAGCGATCGAGCTATACGTCAGATTGACGTCCGCGGTGTGGTCAACGATGCGTCGGTTGATCTCTTCGGGCACCCGCATGTCGAAGCAGCGATTTCCCGCCTCCATGTGAAAGACAGGGATCTTGCGTCGTTTCGCGGGGATGACCGCCATGCAGCTATTGGTATCGCCCAGTACCAGCACGGCCTCGGGGGCCTCGGCAGCGAGCACCTCATCGACCGCAATGATCACCTTGCCAATCGTCTCGGCGCCGTTCCTGCCTGCAGCATTGAGAAAATGATCGGGCCTGCGGATCCCCAGATCGTCGAAGAAGATCTGACTCAGCTCGTAATCGTGATTCTGTCCGGTATGCACCAGCACATGGTCGCAATGCTCGTCCAGCCGTGCAATCACCCGGGACAGGCGGATGATCTCGGGACGCGTGCCGACAACCGTCAGGACCTTCAGCTTCTTCATGTCAAACCTTGCAGGGAATGGTGTCCGGACGCGCCGGATCGTAATTCTCATTGGCCCACAGCATGACCACCATCTCGTCTTCGCCAACGTTGGTCACTTCGTGCGTCCACCCGGGGACGGTCTCCACCACCTCCGGGCAACCACCTTCGGTCTCGATCTGGTGGCGCTCACCGGTCAGGACGTGGCGGAAACGGAACAACGCCCGGCCCTTGATGACGAGGAACTTCTCCGACTTGCTGTGGTGGTAGTGACTGCCACGGGTCACCCCGGGCAGGGAGGTGAAAAATGAAAACTGCCCGCTGTCGGCGGTCTTCAGCATCTCCACGAACACGCCGCGCTTGTCGGCATGCAAGGGCAGTCGATAGGAGAACTGCGTGGGGGGCAAATAGCTCACATAGGTCGCGTAAAGGGCATGGACAAACCCAGCGCCGACGCGCTCGATGACCAGGTTGTCCCGGCAACTGCGGAAAGCCCTGATCTGTGCGGCGAGTTCGCCGAGCCCGACGGCATGAACTGGAGCAACCTCCCTGAAACACACCCCTTCCGGCGCGGCAGCAAGATCCGCGATGAAGGAATTGATCACGTCATCGACATACACCAGCCTGACGATGGCCGCAGGGTTGTCGATACGAATCGGCAGATCACGCGCGATGTTATGGCAGAACGTCGCCACCACCGAGTTGTAGTCAGGCCGGCACCACTTGCCGAAAACCCCCGGCAGGCGATAGACCACCACAGGGTTACCAGTGGCGGCCAGTCCTTCCGCGGCAACTTCCGCCGCCCGCTTGCTGCGACCATAGGGATTATCCAGCGTCGCCTGAATCGACGAGGCGAGAAGCAGCGGAACGGTCCGGCCACCGAGGCGAATCGCCTCGCACAGGGCTGCAGTCAGCTCGGCATTGCCGCGGACCAGATCGGCGGGATCCCGAGGCCGATTTTCTCCCGCGAGATGCACGACCACGTCGGCCTGCGCAATCCTCTGCGCAAGAAGCTCTGGAGGGTCGTCGCGGTCAAAACGCAGCACGCACACATCCGGCATCTCTTCCAGACGCAAGCAGAGATTCTTGCCGATGAAACCCCTTGAGCCGGTAACCAGAACTCGCATTTCATTCCTCGGGCGAGACGATTTCACCCCGCGCAGCGGCACGGATGAAGGCGAGCTTCTGCAGCAGTGCCTTCATGCCATCAAGATCGAGGCGGACTGTGTTGTGGGAATTGTAATCCTCGGCAACTGAGATCCGTGGCTCGCCCTCCTCGACGAACTTTCCGTAGTTGAGGTCGCGAAGATCTGGAATCACCCTGAAATAGCCTCCGAGATCCTCCGCAGCGACCATCTCCTCGCGACTCAGCAGCACCTCGAAGAGTTTCTCGCCGTGGCGTGTGCCGATGATATCGATTGGATGATCCGGAACACCCAGGGTCTCGACGAGGGCTCGGGCCAGGACATCAATGGTGGCTGCCGGAGCCTTCTGCACAAAGATGTCCCCGGGATTGCCGTGCTCGAAGGCATACAGGACAAGATCGACCGCGTCATCCAGCGTCATCATGAAGCGCGTCATTTGCGGATCAGTGATGGTAATTGCCCTGCCCGTTCGGATCTGGTCGACAAACAGCGGGATGACCGAACCCCGCGACGCCATCACGTTGCCATAGCGCGTTGCACAGATCACGGTCGCGCCGCTGCTGCGCGATTTCGCCACCGCAACCTTCTCCATCATCGCCTTGGAGATCCCCATTGCATTGATGGGATAGACAGCCTTGTCCGTGCTCAGGCACACGACGCGTTCGACGCCACAGTTCAATGCGGCCTCGAGAACATTCTCGGTCCCCAGTACATTCGTCTTCACGGCCTCGAGCGGGTGAAACTCGCAGGACGGCACCTGCTTCAGCGCAGCGGCATGGAAGATGTAGTCGGCTCCGCGTACCGCGCCGAGCACCGACTGGTAATCACGGACATCACCAACGTAGAACTTCAGCTTGGTGCTCGCATAGCGCTTGCGCATGTCGTCCTGCTTCTTCTCGTCGCGACTGAAGATGCGAATCTCGCGCAGATCGGAGGCAGCGAAACGTCGCAGGACGGCATTGCCAAAGGAGCCGGTGCCCCCAGTGATCAGAAGTACCTTGTCAGCGAACATAAAGGAAATTAACTCCCGGGTAGTATCCACACAGCCCGCCGCGGGTCCGGCGAGCCGTCAAAAAAGAGAGCCCCGGATAAGGGGTCGCATCCCCAGAGCGCGCGCAACTGCCGCGCCCGCTCGCCCGGGACGGGCCGCAATGGGGCACCGGGTGGGCGATTCTCAGGGTCAATTCGCAATGCTGCGAAAGCGTCTGCCGAGTGCCCACAGCAGCGCCACGGCAAGCCCGAGAAACACGCCCGCGGCACCTCCGGACAACAGCGCCTGCTTAGCGGAGGTCGCCAGGGCCTGCTCAGGCGCATGCACCGGCGCAAGCACCCGCGTACCGGTGTCGGCGGCCAAGGCCTGCCTGAGTTGGCGAACGGCCAGCATCATCCTGACCCCGTCGCTGTCGCGCTCAGCCACACTGGAGGCCCCCAGAGGTGCCCCACTGTCACTCTCCGCGGGCATCCATATCCCATCCAGCGCCTTTTCCAGCCGCGCAATCACTGGCCTGGCCAACGCAGCCTGTTGCTCGCGGATCATTGCCACTACGGCATTGACGCAACGTTCTGCCAGTTCGGGGCTGGAATGTTTCACCGCAAAGCGCAACGTAGACGTGGCGTTGTTGTGGGCGATGATCCGCAAACGCCCCAGCAACTCAGCAGAGTCGGCAAGTCCGCACGCATCCACGGCAGGCCGCGAGAACGTCGTTGGCAGGCTCATGCGCTCCGCCAGCAAGGCCGGCGTCTCGACATCGACGAAACCGTTGCTGGCCGTCCCCGACGTCGTCACCACCGTTGTCGCCGCAACCGCGCCAACCGGCACCTGCGCCATGGCAATGATCACCTGCGCCTCATAGGTGGCAGGCACGCCTTTCACCTGAGCCCAAGCAAGCAGAGCCCCGGCAACACCACAGACAAGGATCAGTTTCCACCACGTCAGAAGGAAGCGCACGACGTCGGCGAGGGAGATCTCCTCCACCTCGCGAACACCGCCGCCAGCTGTACTCGGCATTTCACCCACTCCCGCTTCATCCCGCTCAGTTGCGCTGCGCATCCGCAGCGGCCGCGCACAGCGCGTCGTGCTCAGCGCGGTCCGGATACTGGATCAGCACCGCACGGTACTTGCCCTTGAAAACGAAAAGGCTCCCCGCCGCCGCACCTATCACACCGCAGCTGCTGAACAGCGCCTCCAGGTCGGACAGCTGACCAGCTCCACCCACCACCGACATGGGGATGCCGATCACGTCGCGAATCTGTTTCACCAAGGCCAGATCATAGCCTTTCATCGTGCCATCCCGGTCAATGGCATTGACGAGTATCTCCCCGGCACCGAGCTCTTCTGCCCTTCTGGCAAGCTCGATCGGCGCAATATTGCGTCCCTTCTTGCCGTTGTGGGTAAACAGCTGGTAACGCTGGAGCAGCCCTGCCTTGCCGACATCGAGCACCACGACAATGCTCTGACGCCCGACCCGCGCAGCGGCTTCAGCCAGAAGCTGAGGGTTGTCGATTGCCGCCGAGCTGATTGCCACCTTTTCGACCCCCAGGCTGACGATACGCTCGACCTGCTCGACGGTCTTCACGCCGCCGCCGTAGCACAAGGGCATTCTGCACTCCGCCGCCATGCTGGCGATCAGCGCGTAGTCGGGCTCCCGCCCACTGACCGTGGCATCAATGTCGAGGACGACGAGCTCGTCGACCTCCTTCTCATTGAAGATCCTCACCGCGTTAATCGGGTCACCAACGTACTTCGGCTCCGAGAAACGCACAGTCTTGACTAGACCGCCGTTGTGCACGAGCAGGCAGGGGATGATTCGTGGTCGCAGCATGTCCTAGAGCCCGGCAAAATTCTTCAACAACTGCACCCCCCAATGGTGACTCTTTTCAGGGTGAAACTGCACACCGTAGATGTTCTCTCGCCTGACGGCCGACGCAAAGTTGCCATGGTACTCCGAGCGCCCCAGCACACAGGACGGGTCGCGAGGAACGAAGTAGTAGGAATGAAGGAAGTAGAAACGTGGCGCCGCGATGCCCTCGAACAGCGCATCCTCGACCGCCACTACGTCATTCCACCCCATGTGCGGCAACTGCACCCTGCGGCCATCGACGGACTCATCGAAGCGCCTTACCTCGGCATCGATCCAGCCCAGACCAGCGAGCTCGCCTTCGTCGCTGCGTGCAGCCATCATCTGCATGCCTACACAGATGCCCAGAACCGGGCGTTTCTGCCGCAGAACAAGATCGTCCAGGCAGGCCCGCATGCCCGACGCTTCCAGCCGGCGCATCGCCCAGTCGAACGCACCAACGCCCGGCAGCACGATCCTCTCGGCCTCCGCAAGCTGCCCGGCATCACGGGCCACGGCAACGCTGATGTTGAGGCGCCGGTAGATATTGGCAAAAGCCTGAACGTTGCCAAGCCCGTAGTCGACCAGGGTGACTTTCAAAACGCCCCCCCTCTGCGGCCGATTTTCAGCAAGGACACTGTTTTCTCGATAAGCGAAAGGACCCCGTGCTGATTGCGGTAGTCCCAGTAGTACTTCTTCGGCATCTGGTGATATCCGCGCAGCTCATCCGCAGATATCCTCAGCTTCGTCGCCACATACTCAAAGTCCTGTTCCACAGTCTCCGGATCGTAAGGCGGTGCCTCCAGCATGGCCAATGCCTCGTCGCGGGACATCTGTCCGGTGAGGATCAAGCTCGACAGCTGGCAACGCCGGACATCGAAGCCGAAACGGCTGGGCAGCCAGTAACCCTCGTAGAACCTCGTGAAGCGTGACTCGAAGTGCTTCTGAGGGTAAGGCTTCCAGCCGTACTCGCGCTGCAGCAGATCGACGGCGATCTGCTTGCTATAGGGCATGAAATTGAGCGGCTTGAAGACCTTGACCCCTTTCAGATAACGCAGATAGAGCTTGTGTCGATAGACGGAGCTGAAAGGATAGGTGCGCATCGGCACAGTCCCGAACCGCCTGATGATGTCGCGGATCTGCGTCATGTCTGTCCCCCAGTAGTAGTACTGGAAAGGCATCATCACGCACTCGGTGGCAATGTTCCCGCCGTTCAGGATGGTCTTGATGCCGTACTTCTCTGCGAACTTGTACAGCACGGCGATGAACGCGTGGTCCTGCGGAATATCGATGTGAGGCACACCGGACTTGAACCAGGCAAGCTGAAAGTCCCGCATCTCCTCCCAGTTGATCACCTCTGTGTAGAGATCAAGACCAAGCTTGTCGACCAGCACATGGATGTTGTGCACCGACAGCTCCGAATTCCATCCGCCATCGACATGGAACACCAGCGGTCGCAGCCCGTGCTCCTTCACCATCTGGTGGAGCATGTAGGAGCTATCGACCCCGCCGCTCAACCCCAGCAGGCAATCGAAATCACGCCCCCGTCCGTCTCTCCTGATCTCCTCGACACGACGTTCCAGTACCCTGCGCCCTTCCTCGTCGGGATGCCAGTTCGGCTTCACCACATTCTGGTAATCCCAGTACTGGCTGCAGATCCCGGCGTCGTCAAAGGTCAGCCCCGGATAAGAGGTATCCAGCACCGTCCTGGTGCAAATCTGGTAGCTCGTCCCAGCGCTCATGTGCTTTCGATCGTCCGTTGATAAATCGACTCATAGGCCATCACCATGGCCTCCAGGGAATAACGCGACTGCGCAAAGGTGACACACTCATCGGCAGACTTCAGCCCGGCCCGCCCCTGACGCGCCGCCCGCACCAGCAACTCGACAGCATCCAGGTCGCCGTATGGCACAAAGCTGCCATAGCCTTCAGGAGCGACTTCAAGGGGGGCCCCCGAGTCAAAGCCGATCACCGGAACGCCGCAGGCAAGCGCTTCCGCGCTCACCATCGAGAAAGTCTCCTTTGCGCTCGGCAGCATGAGGACATCACCCGCGGAATACAACTCAGCCAGACGCTCCTGGCTGTCCACACGGGGCAGCATGCGCACATTCTCGGGGATGGCGGACGGCATGTCATCGACACCGACCATGATGAACACCACGTCTTCGCCCACGAAACGCTGCGCCAGATCGATCACCCAGCGCCCGCCCTTGCGCTCGGACATCAGATCCGCCCCTACGGTGAGCACGCAGTACTTGTCCGCCACACCCAGCCCGGCTTTCAGCGACTGGGCATCAGATGGCTTGAAGATGCGGGTATTGAGCCCATTTGGAACGACATCGATGGTCTTGCCCCCCACCATGGAGTCCCTCATTCTCGACGCCAGCCACGCCGAAGGCGCAACGAGGTGCAGACGGCGGAAATCTTCGAAAATCGCCTGTTTTTCCCGAAACATCCGCCCCGCGAAGTCGAAGAACCAGGTCTTTGGATAGCGCGACAGGTCAGGACAGGCAACACAGCCGGAGCGCCAGCCTTCGCAGTCCATGGCGTATCCGCAGCGCCCGGTATACATGAACTCGCAATGAAAGGTCCACACCGTCGGCGTGCCACGGCGCTTCAGATAGGCGCAGAGATCGGGGATGTCCACGAAGTAGCCATGGATGTCGTGCAGATGCACCACGTCCGGCCGCAGGCGTTCAAGTTCGCGAATCAGTCGCCGGGTGGCAAAAGGCGAGAAACCGTCGGTGAACCCCGACAACCGCGTTGCCAGAACGTGGAGCGCCACCTCAGCCTGAGTGCTGATCCTGCGTGCATTGCCAGCAGCCTCACCACCGCCGCGCCCAAAAAAGGCACATGCCTCATGCCCCCGCCCGCTCAGGCCGGCGACGAGGTCGGCAACGATCTTGCCGGTGCTGCTGGCGCCAAAATTGACATCGACAAGGGCAACCCTCATGGCCACCCCCGCACTCGCACGCCACTCCGCCCCCCCACGCTGCCGTCCCCGCGATCAGGCACGAGGGGTGAAGTCGGGCAATGGCTTCATCGAGTAGGTCCGCCCGCAGGCGGAGCAGGTCGACACCTCCGCATCCTCACGCAACTCGCCATGGCACTCTGGGCAGACGAGGATGTCCGCCAGCCTGAAATCCTTCAGGCGACGCGCACGCCTGAACGCATACCATCGACTGAGCAGCGTCTGGCCGACCTCGCGCCAGCCACGCTGCTCCTGCATGTAGGAATCCTTGGCGCCCCCGGGGTCACTGTCCTCGTTGATACGCTCGATCCACTCGCAGGAGACCTCCGGATTCAGGACAACGTAGTCGATCGAGCCTTCCCAGTAATAACGGACATGAAACATGTCCGGCGCCTCATGGAAGAACTTCGCCCACTGAGGATCGTCCTTGAAGATGCGCTGTGTCCCCAGGAAGGGGTCTTCCAGCCCCTCCTTCTTCTTGTGGATACGCAACTGACCGCCGATACCCACCACTTCAAGGCAATGGATCGGATGCGGGTACAGGCGTTCGAAGATGGCGTTGGGCGTCTCGATGTATCCCGCCTTGCCGACACGCTGCAGTTCCTTGATGAACACCTCGGGCTCGGAGATGTGTTCAAGGATGTGTGAGGCAATGACAAAATCGAAAGCCTTGTCCTTGAACGGCATCTTCTTCGCATCGCCAAAGACTGCGGCGCGCCCGTCGATCATCATGTCCTCGCCACAACGATGCTCCGCCCCCGTGAGGCGGTCGAGCAGGACATCCGAGCGCGGATAAGGCCTCCCACCGCTCCCGACATCCAGAACCAACCCGTCCCCTGCAGGAACCTGCAGCTTGCGCAGCGCCCACGCAACTCTTCTGAAATTGAACATGCTATCTGCTACTCAAGTTAAGAATACTCAGGAGAATCCCGAAAAAATCGCCAGACCGGGCTCGACCGCAAGGCGCCAGGTTCACCAAGCGATACGCTTCCCGCCTACGCCGAGAAACTGGAAGCGCGCCTTGCGCGCGGAGTACTCCACATTCCTGATTATCTCGAGTGCGGCCTGATCAGGCGACATCCTGCCCCCCACGTTCATGCGGGTGGCGACATTGCCGGGGCCAAGGACCTGCACACCGACACGGCCATCCTGATTGAGATCGCAGAACATCGCCATTGCAAGGGCATGCAGTGCGCCCTTGGCAGTGCGGTACCCGTACATTCCGCCATATAGCTCGTTGTTCATCGTACCCAGACTGCTCGACAACAGGCAGATCTGCGGAATCAGACCAGCACTCGACGGCGCGGGCGAGAGCAGGCCGGCAAAACGCCTGATCACCAGATAGGGCCCCAGGGTGTTCACCTTGAAGGAGGCCATAAGATCCTCGGCCTCTCTGGCGAGCGCCCCGTCCTCCAGCGACGCGTCAAGGGTAGCATGGTAATCGAGCCCGGAATTGAAGCCCGTGGCAACCACGATCAGATCGACCCTCACACCTGCATCGTTCAACTCCGCATGGACGCGGTTGACGTCGTCAGCATCAGTTATGTCCATCTGACAGAGTTGCAAGCGCTCACGTCCTGATAGCGCGGGCAAGTGCTCGCGGTAGGTTCCGATGACGCTACACCCCTTGTCCAGCAGTTTCCGGACGAGGGCCTCGCCGATGCCGCCCCCCGCACCGATGACCAAAGCGGTATGTGCGCTCCCCAGTCGTACCGGGCGCAAGCGCAACTGGTATGAGAAAGGGGCGAAAAGAGGATTCACGCGCACGACTGCTCGAGCTATCGCCATTGTCCGCAGGCGGCGGGCAATCTTCGCCGGCGCATCGGCGGAGAACAACTTGCGGAATAACGCCAGCGCTGTGGAGGTCATCGGACCGCCCGCCCGAAGAAGTCGAACACGGCCTCAATGACGCGCCCCTGCACCTGCTCCATGCCCAACCACAACGGCAGCCTGACCAGTCGGTTGGCGAGGTCCTCGGTACGCTCACATCCCCCTGCGACCCTGCCGCTGGCCAGCCCGAACGGCGAGGAGTGCAAGGGCACATAATGGAAAACGCAGGACACCCCTCGTTGTCGCATGAAGTCGATGAAACGGGTGCGTTGCTCGAGTCCGTCGACAATCAGGTAGTACATGTGGGCGTTGTGCGCGCAGCCGTCCGGAACCACCGGGCGCCGCAGTTGCCCCTGCTGTTCCAGCGCCTCGAAACCGCTATGGTAGGTTTGCCAGATCTCCAGCCTGCGCGCGGTGATCGACTCGGCCTCCAGCATCTGTGCCCACAGGAAGGCCGAAATCACCTCCCCCGGCAGATAGGACGAACCAACATCCACCCAGGTGTACTTGTCGACCTGCCCTCTGAAGAAGCGACTCCTGTTGGTGCCCTTCTCGCGAATGATCTCCGCGCGCTCGGCCAGTTCCGGTGCATTGACCAGCAGCGCGCCGCCCTCCCCGGAAATGATGTTCTTGGTCTCATGAAAGGAGTAGCAACCAAGCGCCCCGAAAGAGCCCAATGCCTTGCCCTTGTATGTGCTGAGCACCGCCTGGGCAGCATCCTCGATGACCATCAGCCGGTGTTGCGCGGCGATTTCACCGATGCGCTCCATTTCACAGGCCACGCCGGCGTAATGGACGGGGACAATCGCCTTGGTCCGCGGAGTGATGGCTGCCTCGATGAGAGATTCGTCGATATTGAGCGTATCAGGCCGGATGTCCACGAAGACCGGCACTGCACCTCGGAGCACAAAGGCATTGGCCGTCGACACGAAGGTATAGGAGGGCATGATGACTTCATCACCAGGCCCGATATCGGCAAGCATCGCCGCCATCTCCAGTGCCGCGGTGCATGAATGCGTCAACAATGCCTGCCTGCATCCGCTACGTTGCTCCAGCCACTCCGAGCAACGCCTGGTAAACGCCCCATCTCCGGCCAGTTGCCCATTGGCATGGGCTTCGGCAACGAAGTGCAGTTCCCTGCCGGTGAGATAAGGCTTGTTGAATGGAACCTTCAACTCGGACTGGGTCATGGTCTGTTCCGCAGGATCTATGCGCCGTTCACCGGGTGTTTGAACTCGTCATCCAGCCAGCTCAGCAGACGCTCGATCTGCCGGCTCCACGCCCTCGTCTGGTTGAACTGGGCAACCCGCGCGCACCATGCGCGGTACTCGCCCTCGCCCATCCCGAGAGCCCCCCTGATGGCATCGGCCAGACCCGACTGACTCTCCTCCTCGATCGGAATCAGCACGTCGCGGTAATCCGGGCTCAGGCCATCGGTGAACGTCGAGATCACCGGGCGACCGTAGGCCAGATAGTGCAGCAGCTTCGACGGATAGTTGAGCTTGTTGGGCGCAAAGGCAGTCGGCCGGGGGTTTGCGAACACCCGCGCACGGGATGCCAGACTGTGCAGTTGCTCCTGACCGACAAAGCCGTGAAGCTTGATGCGCGGATCGGAGGCCGCCAGCTCCTCCAGTTCGGCATTCGAACCCCGCCCAGTAACCCACAGCTCCATGCCGTCATCGTCAATCGAATGGAACGCGCGCGCAAGTTCCACGGCACCGCCATGCTCCGTCAACGCACCCATGTACATCAGCGCGCGCGGCGCCTCCGCAGCCGGTTCCGCCGTCCCCCCGTCAAGACGGGGCAGCCCTCCGTCAAGGTGGATCTTCGGCCCCGGAGCCATGGGCGACTCATAGTAGACCCAGTTCTGATAGAGATAGCCGTCTGCACCGGGCAGCGCAGGCCCATCGCCAGCGATGTAGATCCACGGCACGCCTAGTTCGCGGCTCAGATACTGCGCGGCAGGCGTTGCCGTCGTGTCGTTGAACGTGAACACATAGTCGGGGCGGCCATGCGCGGCAACATACGCCTTGACCAGGCGCAGGTAATTGAACGCCTGGCTCCGCGCGCGCAGGAACGGAAGGTTGAGATAACCCGCCACCTTGCCGGAGAAACCCGGGGCCAGCGCTGCATCGCGGGCGCTGACAACGACACGGCCAGCGGGCCAGATGCGATCGTGGGGATGACCGATCAGGCTGACTGCACAGCCGGCCTCGCCAAGAGCGGAAACAAAACCCGCGTGCCAGAAGTTGACCGCCGGGCTGCTGGCGGGAAAGGCATCGATCGTGGCTTCATCGAAGATACCTTCCAGCCACAGTATCGTGGGTGCTGCATTCATCGTTTTCCGTCCACCACGTTCATCAAGGTCACCACGTTGTCCTCAGGCCGCACGTTCCGCGGCCCTGCCGCCGCAGCCTGCCCCACCTTCGCTCTCAATGCCGGGTCATCGAGCAGCCCGCTCAAGGCATGAAGCAGTGCGTCGTCGTCTCCAGCAGGGAAGACGAAGCCGTTCACGCCATGCACGATACGGTCGACGCCCGAGCCTGTCGCATCGCTGGAAACCACCGCCTTGCCCAATTGCAGACCTTCGTCGACGACGATGCCCCAGCTGTCTTCGAACGAAGGCACCACGACAACGTCCGCATATCTCATCAGCCAGCTGTGCAGATCGTACTGACAGAAGCCGAGGAATCTGCACTTCCCCTCCAATCCCAGGGAGCGGGCAAGCCCGGTGTAGGTCTCCAGCTCAGGTCCCGCCCCCTCTACCCAGAGCATCCATTCAGCCTGCGAGGATACCCGCGCCATCGCCTTCAGCAGCGTGGCGAGCCCCTTTCTGGGAATCATCCGCCCACTGAAGAGCACTACGGTGCGCCGTGCGGAAATGTCCTCCCGGCATCCCGCCGGAACCGTCTCCGGCTGATCGGTCATGAGTCTCGCGAGGCTGATGCTGTAGGGAAAGTCGCGAATCTTGTGCTCTGGGCAACCAGCGGAACGAGCCGTTTCCACGCCAAGGCGCCCGCACACCAGTACGGCCTCCGCACGCGCAAAAACCACCCGCCTCAAGGCCTCGCGAACTACCCATTTCAGTCGCCGCAGGCGCCCTTCCGGCATGCCGTTGTTGAACACATCGGCATGGACGACGAAGCGTCGGCCGGTCAACGCCGCATAGAGGATGGCAATCACGGTCTGCAGATGCACGTAACCGGCGATATACGTCAGTGCAGGCCCAAGCTTGCGGAACATCCCCAGCACCCGCAGAGCAGAACGGGCGCTCCCCCTGAATCCCTTGCCCTCGAGGACCACGGCATCGTGACGGTCGACCGGAAAACGCTGGTAGTCGTGACCGCCATCGGGCGACCAGTTGCGCCGCTCGGTGTACACCACCGTCACGTCCGCCCGCCCGGAGTCGGCAAAGGCGTTCCACAAGTCGGTCTTGTAGTGCGTCGGCTCCAGTTCGACAACGAAGATCCGCGTTCTCATCGCCTCAGCACCCGTCGAGATCGCGCGGCGCGGGAGCACCGCAACCGGCCACCTCCCCCCCTGTCAGCGGTGCGCACAACTGCAGCAAGTCTTCCAGTCGCGCGATCTCCACGTATTCCGCATCCGCGACGTACCTTGCTCCACCATCGCTCATCGAGCCGGGCCTGATGTGCACCGGCATGAAGCCCGCCTGTCGCGCAGGAAAGACATCGAGCCGGAGATCGTCACCGACCATGGCGATCTCCCCGGGGCAGCCCACTGCACGGCGCACATGGCCGTAGAACGCTGGATCCGGCTTCTCGACCCCCATCTCACCCGAGACAAAGAACGCATCGAAGAAACCCGTGATCCCGTCGCGCGCCAGCAACTCAACCAGGTTGGCATCGAAATTACTGGCCAGCACGATCCGGTAACCCCTGCTACGCAGGGACTCAAGCACATCGCGGGCGCCCGGCTTGAGCACCCAATGGCGATCATATCTGCGGAAATGCGCATAAAGGGCCGCACCATCCCGCTCATCGCACCCGAGCAGTTCAAGGACACGCGTGTTGAAGCGCACGTAATGCTGCCGGCGTGCCAAACCGTCGGTGATCCGCAGCGAGCTGTAGGGAAATTCGCTCCCAGCCATTTCCAGCGCCGCATCCAGCCGCTCAGACTCAATCTGCACGCGCCCCTGCGAAGCCAGCCAGTCTCGCAGAATCTCCGTACTGGAAGGCTCGAGAGCCGCGAGCGTGCCGCAGAAGTCGAAAGCAATGCAACGAATCGAATCGAAATAAGCCCTAGTCATCCGGCAATCTGTCCACAACATAGTCGGCGTGATAGCGCATCGACTCGAAGTATCTGTCCGAGCAGGAAAAAGCCGGCATGCTACCGGAGATCGCTTTCCTCACCAACACATCCGGTCCATTGAAAACGAGTGCGAACACCGCCGTGGAGCCTGAAAAGCGAGGATTGAGGTCGAAGACCTGCACCTGACCATCCCGTACACCGAACTGGATGTTCAGATAGGGCAGATCGAGCCCCCCCGCGACCGTGCGCAACATGGCCTCATAGGGTGCCGACCTGACCCGTCGGCACCATACGGTTCGACCTCCGGAGAGAATGCGCTCCATCACGGCAACGGCCACGACACGCTCCCCGTCCTTCAGTGTTACCGCGGTGAACTCCTTCTCCCAACATTCGAAATGCTGGTAGATGCAGTCCTCGCGCATCCAGTCGTCCGCACTCGCAGAAGCGGCATCAAGCACCCGTATGCCTCGCGACCCCCCTCCCTGGCGCGGCTTCATGATCACCGCGTCGCCACCTGCGATGCAGCGGCGAACCTCGTCGAAACCACCACGGATCAAACGGGGCTGCCCAACACCTACGGCATCCAGGTAGGTACAGGTCGCCAGTTTGTCACAACAGGCAAGCACGGCATCGTGTCCTCCCACGACCACCCGGGCACCGGAACGCCGCTCAATCTCTCCCTTCCGTTCACTGATCAGCGACAACTCGCTATCGATCGTCGGGATGAGTACGTCAATGGCATGCTGACTGATGAAGGCCACCAGAAAGTCGATGTATGCCTCTTCCTGGCGGCAAGGTGGAGCCACTGCACACGCGTCGCTCATCAGAAAGCCGGGGTTGCGTGCATTGATGCACACCGCCGCGACAAAATACGCCCTCCCGCTCGCCCTCAACGCCCTGATCACGCCCTGCGCACTGTCACCACTGGCACCGGTGACCAGAACCCTGATTCGTTCGTCAGCGCTCACCGATCAACTCCTCAACCAGGCCACCGAGCTCCTTCATGTACCCTTCCTTGCCCAGACGCTCGACCGCCATTTCGCGGGCCTGCACGCGCATCGCCCGCAGCGAATCCTCATCCAGGCCGCAGAACTCCACCATAGCCATGACCAGGTCGGCTGCCGCCGGAAGCGCCAGGATACGGCCGTTCGACGGAGGAGCGACAAGGTCGCGAGCCAGGCCGACATCGGTCGTGATCACGGGCGTCCCCGACATCAGCGCCTGCGCCAGCATGACCGGCCCACCGTCGGCCAGAGAGGTGTTCACAAACACGTCGGCAGCCGCATACAGGCGCGCGAGTTCGGCTTCATCGGCGATGTAGCCGGGTGAAAGCAGGCGCACCTCGCAGTCCTTGAGGCATTCGGCAACGTACTGGTCGCCGATGGCGACGATGGCCAACTTATCCAGCGCCGCTGGATCATTCTCGGCAAACCAGCGCACCGCCTCGACAAACAAGTCACAGCCCTTGCGCGGCTCGGATGACGAACGCAGCAACACCACCCTGGAACCGGACAGCCCATACCGATCACGCAACTCGCCACGCGAGGCCTCAAATCCACCGAACAGCAGGTGGTCAACTGACATCAGTATCCGTCTCACATCGGCCCCACCGAAGAGCGTCGAACTGCGGATCTGCTGATGATGTTCATGAGAGGAAGCCACCACCACATGGTCGCCAAGCATCCGGTAGCACGCCTGTCTTTGCAGAAACGTCCTTCTCACCAGCCCCCGGGCAAACGCCGGCACGGCCGGGCAGGCAGAACAGTCGTTGCGGTATCCGGCGCACTCGCGGGCGTAGTGGCACCCCGCAGTGTAGAAGTTCATGTCCACACCGTAGAACACCACCCGCGGAGAGCCGTAACGGCTGCGCAGAGCGAGCAGCGCTGCAGGGCTCATCATCCCGGACAGGAAGGTGCAGATTATCAGCCTGCAACGCGCGGGCCACACATTCGCAGCCAGCACCGTGCGGTCGGCCAGCCCACGCATATGGATGAAGGCGTATTCCGGCCGGGGGCGAAAGAGCCGCCGGTCAATTTCCTCGCGCAACCTGTAGACGATCTTCCCGAACGGACTGTGGTCGATGACCCCATACGTGGCCGCATCGGCAGATCGCTTGCGAACGCACACCACCCGGGTGGAATGCCCCAATTCCTGCAGCGTACGCGCCAGAAGATGGGTGAACTTACCCGCACCATCGGTATCGTAGGTGGATATCAGCAGAACATCCACCGCACCGCCGGCCTCAGCGTCGCGCTTCGACATACAGCGCCAGCGGGCCATCAACGACACCTCCCACCACGTCGAGCTGGTATCTCGACCACTCCGGTATCGCCGAACGGTGTGCATCCACGCGCTCGACGGAATGAAAGCCGGCGCGCTGAAGCAGGCGCGTCAGGCTGTAGACGTCATGCATGTAACGATGCACTTCGCCGGAACGGCGGAAGCGACCGACGCGCATCGTCTCGGTAGCGAACAGATCGACGAGCATCCTCCAGAGCCTTCTGGGCACTCGATCGATCTTGCTCATCAACAAGCCAAAGGTAAGCCGGCGCTGTTCGGTTTCCTGAGGGGCGAAGAAAGTCGTGGCCGTGTGGCCGATACGCTCGATGACATAGCTCCGGGTCGCTTCGTCGCAGGCAGCCAGAAAGGCAGGCGTGTCTCCACCGGAGCGGTCGCGGACGATCTGATCGAAGATCTCCATCCTGACCCAGTCGTAACGTGCATCGGTCTCCCCCTCGGGGGTCGCCTTCAAGCGGTCGAGCAAGGCCAGGTAAGTCCGCGCCAGCTCCTCCATGTCAGGCGTCACCAGCCGGAGCACGCCGCCCGGCTTCAGCACCCGGGCGACATCGCGCAACACTCTCTCACCCTCCTCAAGAGTCAGGTGCTCGATGAACTGCGCGCTATAGACGGCGTCGAAAGTCGCATCGGGAAACCCCAGCCCGCGCAGGATGTTCATCTCCATCACCCCGGCCACTGGCGACTGAAAGTCCACGTTCGTCCATTCGCCGACAAGAGAGACCTTGGACCCGCAGGCCAGATTCATCAAACGATAAGCCATCAATCACCGCCTTTCAGATTTTCCTTGAGCAGCGCCATGCGGCACAGCATGGTCACATCGTAACGCGAACACGCCCTCTTCCGCCGCGGCACGGCTCTCACAGTGCGCCATCGAGCACATCCCGTATGGCGAGACAGTTCGCTCGTTTGGAATTCGCATAGGACTGCGCAACGGACTGGGGGATGTAGGTATCATCGAGCGCGCCGTCGTACCCGCTGGCCATGAGACGCCCGAACGACTCGCGCAAGTCCGCCTCGCTGATCGTCCACGCCCCCTCCGCGACCCGCCGGAAGGCCTCGCGCAGCTGGCTCACCGTCAGCGCATTGGCATCGATCACGAGCCCCTCGCAGAACAGCGCGAAACGCGGCGAATAGAACGATACGGCAGGCTTCCCCCGTGCCAGCGCCTCAGTGAGACAGACTCCGGCAATCGAAGCAACGAACATCGCGCGGTCGATAAGTTCGAAGGTGCCCAGCTCCGCAGGACAAATGCGGGTATTCGGCAGCGAGGCCAGGCGCTCATAGAACCCCGCCGGCCGCCAGCGTCGGTCGCAACGCTTGGTGAATGTGCTGGGATGCTCCTTGACCAGCAGGCGAACGCCCGGCGGCAAAGCCGCAGAGAGCTTTCTGACCGCCTGGAACTGGTCACAGTACAGATCTGCCTCCGGCAGCGTATTCATCTCCGGCTGATAGTGGAGGAAGTACACCGCAAACGGCCCCTCGCCCAACGGTGCCGAGGCTGCACGGAGAAACTCCTTGTAGACCGCACGCTTCTCCATGTCCTTGGCGAGGTCGCGCGGTCGCCATTTTGCCGCCCCCGAGAGCAAGCGTCCGACCGCAAACCGCCCGGCCACCTTTTCGTAATAGGGCATCGCAGCAGAATAGTCCCCCCTCAGCATGGCCAGGTAGCGATCAACGGCGGCGCCGCGAGCCTTCACCGTCCTTGCAGCCAGACTGCACCCTGTGCTGTTTGTCAGACCCTCGACGGGTAGCGATACCCAGGGCAGCGGCGAAACGATCAGCCTGACCACCCGCGCGCCCAACTCCTCAAGGGTGCGCACGACCAGCCACGCTTCCACGGTATGAGGCGTGTAGGCACAGAAGACCGTCGAGGGCCTGCGCCTTTCTGCAAGGCCGAGAGCATAATCGACAACATCGGAAAAATACCCGAAGCCTTCGAATGCCCCGTCAATATCCACACGCAGGAAACGCATCCTGAGCAGGAACACCTTGAAGTCACTCAGCACCGCCCGGACGATGCGCTCCCTGGCATCCACGCTTGATTCACAGTGCGCCCTGCCGGCGCGCTCCACCGCCGAGCGGTCAATGGAGAACGCGCGTCCCGCGCCTTCAAGATCAGCAAGGGTGTTCATCACATGGCCGGCGTCCTCACGTTCGTAGAGCACCGTGGTGTCTGCTGACGAACGGATGATGTCCAGCGCATCCTGGTGGATGTTTGCCCCGAGGTAGAAATAGATACTCATAAGCCCTTGCTACAATTGTCAGGTCGCACAATCAATCCATCAACGTGCGGATCGCATCCAGCGAGGAAAGACGGGGAGCGAACCCAAGAACGCGTGCCGCACGTTCGATCGAGATATTCCAGGCATCGCTGTCCTGCTCATCCTCCCCCTCGAACTCGACCGGCACACCATATTTCCCGGCAATCAGTGCGGCCACTTCGGCATTCGAACGCGGATCTCCAGAAGCAATGTTGAAGACCCCTTCCGCATTCGTGCGCAGGACACGGTTCACCGCTGCTGCCACGTCCTGCGTACTAACGTAATCCTGCTGCCGCCGGCCCCGTCCGAAGACGACAACTGCCCCCCCGCTGCGAGCAGTGGTGATCCAGCGTCGCAGCACCGTGTCGTGGAGTTCCTCGACGCTGCGCGGGACCGGGCTGCTTACCCTGAGCGCCACCGGGACCGTGGACGACCCCCGCAGCACTGCAAACAGGGCATATTCACCCCAAAGCTTGGCGAGCGCATAAGGGTTTGCCGGACCGACCGCATGAGCCTCGTCGATGCACGGCTGCAGAGGCTTGCGAAGAAAGTTCAAACCACTGAGATAGACAACCTTCCTGACGCCATGAGCAACAGCCTGGGCGTAAAGCTCGGCCGTACGCGAGAAGTTGAGCTGTGCCGCGGCGAGATAGTCCTCCCTGCTCGCATGCTGAAGATGGGCGGCACCATGCACTACGTAGTCCACCCCATCGAACAGCGCATCGGGCAGTGGCGCAGAGGATGACAGATCATGCTCATGCCAGCGCAGCGCTTCAGCGCGGAAGGCCGGGGGGCGGCGGGAAACGACGATCAACTCGGCACCCGCACCTTCGAGCAGATGAGCAACGATGTCACGGCCGACAAGGCCGGTCCCCCCGGTGACCAGGATCCTCATCTCGCTACTCGTCAGTAGAAGTCTGAAATGACATGAACCTCCGCGCCCTCCAACCGCGCCTCCCCCCGGCATCGCGCGCGCAGCAACTCACCGTGGGTGAACGAGAACACATATATGCTCTTCGGAGGATGTTCGGCCAGACTCGCGAAGCTCTCCACCGGACTGCCGAAATAGGGATAGTAGCGCCCGGCAACACCGGGCGTATCCTCGACCAGACGCACCATCCGGCGACCGAGCTGGCACATCACGTTCAACGCCCTGTTGGGGCAATACACCGCGATCTCGCGGTCCTCGAAACGGCTCATGCTGGCTCCGAGCCTGTCTTGCACGCCCTGCATGGCGCGCATGAAATGCCCCAGTTCATCCACTCCAGCGGCGCTGCCGGCAGCCCCCTGGCGGCCTTTGCGTGCATGAACCATCAGCAGCGCGGTACTGGCAGAGACGGTGACCTTGTCAAGCGTGAAGCCAGCCCCTTCCAGCAAGGCCACGACGTTGTCGCTAGAAAAATAGTTGAAGTGTTCGTGCAGGAGGATGGAGACATCTCCCGCCGCAAGGTAAGGACCACAATTGGGCACGCAGAATACGAAGTCGCCACCCTCGGCAAGGCATTGGCGAACCCCTTCAAGGAACCCGGTCAAATCCTCGATGTGCTCGATGACGTTGTAGCTGGTCACAGCGTCGAAACGCTCACCGGCGAGTTGCGAAGAAGGAAAGAAATCGTTGATCAGACGCACACCTTCCGCTTTCGCGTCACGGATCTGCTTGCCTGGTTCCAGCCCGACGCAGTGCGCCCCCTGCCTGGCGAGTTGGCTCAGAATGACCCCCCGCCCACAGCCGATTTCGAGAATCCGCCTACCCTGCAACTGTGGCAATGCCTCACGGGTAAAGGCCATGCAGTCTGCAGCATGAATGCCCCCGGCGAGGTCGCCACCATCCATCGACCCCACCATCATCAACCCCTCGGCGTACACCTTGCGCAGAATATCCCGCAACGGCGCACTGCTATCCTGCACGGGAACACCACTCCCCCCGTCGAATCGCATCCTGAAGGGGTAAACATCGGGGAAACCTCCGTTTCCGGACACCTCGTGCACCCTGAAAAACAAAGGAATGGCTAGTTCGTAGATCATTATTACCCTTGACAAACACCCTGTCAGGCAGGCGGAGGCGCGACAACGCGCTCGACTGTGCTCAGCCCCCCCGCACCTGAGGCCCCCCCAGCGACCAGGTCGAGGGCTCAAGGCCCTCCGAGGAAGCCCGTGCGGACCTCTCCACACACGCCAACGGAATCAGCAGGAACGACAGGATAACGAGCTTGTTGGGGCTGAGAATCGCGCCGTTCTGCGAAAAAACCGCCAGCAGCGCCAGTACGCTGAGCATCGACAAGCCCAGTGGCCTGGCCATCCACGCAACACGATGGATCAGGAACGCAAGGAGGCAGATCCCTCCGATCCCCGCCATCATGACGACGTAGATGAGGCCGTTGTGAAAACCGAACGGCGGCATTCTACCGTGCTCATGCAGCCCCAGCAGGAAATCCTGGGGCTGGAAACCGAGGACAACCCCGAAACGCTGCTGCGCGCTCAGACTGTCGGAGAAGGTCGTCAAGCGATGCAGGTAGTAAGGTGCCGTTTCAACTGCCACCCAGGCGATCCCCGCGCATACCAGCAGCAGGACGGATATTCCTGCCCCGGAAACCCTGATCGACTCCAGGCGGAACAGCAGTTTCATCAGCAGGAAGCCGATGACGATAGCGGCAAAGAACAACGAGCTGAAGGACTGGATGTAGAGCATGCAGGCCAATGCGCCAATGACCAGCGGCATTGACACCCCGGCACCGAATACGCCATCCCGAAGGCTGCCTGCCTTGCCACGCAGGCAGCTGAGCGCTCGAGACGCGATCAGGTGAGAAACCAGGCACACAAAGATCACCAGCGAGAGAAAGCTCTGCTCACCGTAAAACAGGTCGATATCCGACTTGACCCCAAACAGCCGGCGTGCCGCTTGGTCTCTCTCAAGTACATCCATGGTTGTGAAATTCGTTACCAGGCCGACGTTCTGGAAGATGAAGTACTCGCGTGTCAGCCCGGGCACAACCCCCAGATCAGTGACGACCACCAACGCAACAATGGCAACGATGACCGTCGCGGATGCGCGCCTGTAGAACTGCAACAGGGACACCGGATCAAGCGGACGCACACAGATCATCGCCAGGATCAGCGCAACGTATCCGAGGACGCCAACGGTGGTAACGAAGACGTTGGGACTGTTCTGACTGATCGTATCCGGCAGCAAGGCCGCAGTCCCGATGAGCAACCCCGCAAAGAGCATGTAGACAGCCAATACCGTCGACGTAAAACGCACTGCGACCCCGCCGTGAAGCATCACCACGACGAGGTAGAGCAGCGCAGCTGTCTGCACCGACAGATAGTAGGAAAACCCTTCCTGAATGAAGAGTAGCAGCGCAGCAAAGATCGCGGCGAAACCGAAGGGCACGCCGGGAATACGGACGGGGCGCTGGCTTGTACCGTGCACCGTCAGCAGATGCCTCTTGCCAGCACGAATGCCTCTGCCGCAGCCAGTCCAACACAGTGACCACGGTGCCGGGCGAGAATCTCGGCATGAACGATACTGCGTGAATGCGGGACGGCCCTCATTTCTTCCTCATAGGCCTGCAGCGCGGCGAGTTTGCGATCCAGGTAGGGGCTGATATCGACGAAGAGGTTGGGCTGGAAAGCGGCAAACGCCGGCGCGTTCCACTCGGTGCTCGACAACACCTCGAAACAGCGGATCTCCTTAACGGAGCTGCCCGGCAACGGACGGCAGGCCGTCATCACCGCGTGGAGGGCCACGCGATGATCGACGTTGAGGTCACCATGGTGATGGGTGTAGACGAGATACGGGCGAAATTCCTCGATGATCGCCTCCAAAGGCTTGACAACATCCAGCAAGGGAAGCGTGTCCAGCCTGTTATCCGGCAACCCGAGGTGGATCGTCTTGCTCACCCCGAGGATGGCGTGCGCCCTCGCTGCAGCGCTTTCCCTGCTCTGGAGTTCCTCTGCCTGTGCGCAAGTTCGAGCTGTAACACCGTCGGCAAGCAGGACCACCTGCACACGATGCCCCTCCGCAACGTGCCGGGCAATCGCCCCGGCGCACCCCAGTACCTCGTCGTCGGCGTGTGCAGCGACGACCAGGACCCTGTTTGCTTCATTCATCGAACAGATCCCAACTCGAAGCGGTTCCCCTCGCCACGGGCACCTTCAGCCTCTTGCCGAGCAACTCGCCGAGGTACTTGGGCGGCAGGCCCAGACCAGGACGGATACAGCGAATGTCTTCACTGGAAACAGTTGCTCCCGCCGGCAGATCGCGCACAAAGTAGATCGAGCGCCGGAAGATACGGTTTGCCGACTCGGCCTCGCAGCGCTCGAAACCGGCCCGCCCAAGCGCACGCCAGGCGTCCCGCGCGTCCTTGCACAGACGCTCCAGTTCTGCAGGTTCAAGGGAGAACTCACTGTCAGGCCCTTTGTCCGCGCGACTGAGGGTAAAGTGCTTCTCGATCACGCAAGCCCCCAGCGCAACGGCGGCAACGGCCACGGAGGTTCCCATGGTGTGATCCGACAACCCCGGCACGGCGTCGAAGCGGGTACCAAGTTCCGCCAACTGGCGCAGATTGGCCTGCTCAATGGGCGCCGGATAACTGCTCACACAATGAAGCAAGGCTAGTTCCTGGCAGCCCGCTGCGCGCGCGGTGCTGACGGCTTCATCGATTTCCGCCTCGCTGGCCATGCCGGTGGACATGATCATGGGCTTGCCGGTGCGTGCGACGCGCTCGATCAGCCCCAGGTCAGTCAACTCGAAGGACGCGATCTTGTACGCCGGGGTATCCAGGTCTTCGAGCAGTTCCACTGCCGTACCGTCGAACGGGGTCGAAAACACCGTGATCCCACGCTCACGAGCGTGGCGAAACATCGCCTCGTGCCACTCATAGGGGGTTTGGGCCCATTTGTAGAGATCGTACAGCTTGAAACCGTCCCACAGCCCCCCCTTGATCATGAACCCGGGGCCATCGCAATCGATGGTCATGGTGTCGGCCGTATAGGTCTGCAGCTTGATCGCATCGGCACCACAGCGTTGGGCTTCGTCTATGGTCTGCAAGGCCCGTTCCAGCGAACCGTTGTGGTTGGCGGACAACTCGGCAATGACGTAGGGAGGATGCCCTGGCCCTATCTGCCTCCCCGCAATTGAAATCACGCTCATTCAGCCCTCGTTCCTCAGTTCTCGAATCACTACCCGCGCGCTCACCTCGCCATCCTCCAGCCGTGCGTGGGAGAATTCCAGCACGAAATTGCCGTGCCTGATGAACGCAAGTGGATAGTCCGGCGCATCCAGCATCCTGATGTGATCATATACCCGCCGCAACCCTCCCTCCTCGGGCAGCCGGCTTTGCTCCGGCGTGCGGCGCCTGAAATGTGTCGCCTGGCCTTGCTGCGCCACAGGCTGCGGTTGCTCGCGGATGATCCAGTCTATCAATTCCCAGCACAGATCTCCCGCACGCAGGTAGATCTCCTCCGCCCGCCCTTCCAGCGAAAGCGGTCGCTTCGCATAGACCGGTCCTGCGTCCATCTCATCGACCATCCTCAATGCGGTGAGCACGGTAGTGGAATGGCCAGATTCGATCAGGTTCTGCAGCGGACTGCCGCCACGGCCATATGGCACATCCGTCATGTGAAAGCAGATGCATTCGATACGAGACCACAGCGCCGCGGAAACCCGCCAATTCCAGTGCAGGAAAAAGACGTAGCGTGGCGCCCTGGCACAGACGGCAGCATCGAGCGCATCCGGAGTGCTGACATAGACCCATTCGCCCGGCATCCTGGCTTGCACGGCCTGAAAGCCGGCTTGATGCCAGCTTCTGCAACTGGCAACGACATAGCGATCACTCACCGCCAACACTCCTGTGGAAGACGCGCACCTCACCCTGCTCCCCAAGCTCTTCCCGTTTGAATCCCAGGGCCTGAAACACCTTGCACGACGCAACATTGCCTGCCTTGACCCGGGCCTTCAAGCCCGCGGCACCATGCTCGCAGGAGAAGGCCGCCAGCGCGGTCGTCAGCAAGGCGCAACCGAGCCCACGCTGTCTGAAGGGAGCCCCCAGGGAATAGTCAATCACCCAGTTTTCCTCTTCGCGCTCAAGACGCACCTGCCCGACCGCCTGGCCCAGTTCGGTCTCGACGATGTAGATGCGGCACCCCGCATCGCCCAGCCGGGAGGCGAACCAGCGGTGATGCTGCGCGGGGTCGATGAGCGACTGGTTGAAGGAATTCTGGCGCACAGCCGGATCATTCGCCCAATGCAGCAGCAAGGCTTCGTCGCCAGCCGCAGCGGGACGCGCACGCATGGGCGTATCCCCGGACAGCAGCAACATCTCCGCAACACGTCCGGCGCCAAGACCGTCCACCAGCGCCAACGCCCGCCTCGACCACTCGGCGCCATGCTGCCCCTCGATGAACTGGCCGAGCGCCTTGCGCAGCGCCGCAACGCCGACTTCGCCCTGATGCCCCAACCAGCCCAGCACTCCCAGCCGGTCCAGCTCTGCGGCGATAGCGCGCTGGTTGTCGGCAAGGGTAATGACCAGCGCTGGCAGCCCCAGGCAGCAACGCTCCCAGGATGTCGCCCCCCCGGCACCGATGGCCAGATCCGCGGACTGCATCAGCGGCGCCAAGGTCGGCAGACGACCGTGCATGCGGAAATTCGGATGTGCCGCAAGTTGTGCCCCGAGCGTCGCCGCATGGGCGTGGGTCGGATCAACCACCACATCGACGTAGATATCGGGCCGCGCCAGTTCGAGCAAGGCGTCCACCGCCAGCCCGGTAAGGTTGCCCGCATCCGCGGCACCGAAATACACCAGCACGCGGCGCACGACGCCACTGCGCGGACTGACCTTGT
>WPCG01177905.1_pt1 | contig 33949 bp, 39 predicted proteins | sample 5403311 | NCBI WGS metagenome assembly WPCG01 (sample SAMN12869467, study PRJNA574797) | sludge metagenome | isolation source: wastewater treatment of Control | place: China:Beijing | collected 2019-05-17
AACATCTTCAGAGATGTGTCCGCATGATTCAACATAGTAGCTACGAGTCCACAATGACGGCAAACGAGTTCTCAATATCTCGAACTCCTGTCGGAGTGTCCTTGATGTATACCCTTTGAACTGCTGTACGATCCAGTGTGGGCTTGCAGTAGGTTTTGTTTTGACAAACAAATGGAGGTGATCGGGCATTATCTCCATTGTTTCGATGACAACTCCGATCTCATCTGCCTTCTCCCTGAGAAGAACTTCTAACCTGTCAGATACCGGAGATTCGAGAACTTTACGTCGATATTTAGGGCACCATATGATATGGTATCCGATGTTGTATACCGTTGTATCTGAGTGCGTCCACCGTTCTTTTGCCATCCATATAATAATATGGGTGGATAATAGATATTGTTTGTGGTTGGCATTGACGCATTCATCCCACGACTAAAGTCGTGGGCTTTCTGCTGCTATGATCGTAAGTCATGCCTGGTTGCGTTAGAGAGAGCAGTAGTCGTCTAAGTCAACATAGGTTGACTTACAAGACACTTTATAGCATTACACATTGAAATACCACATATGGGAAAATATTCCGATAATCGGGCAGGGGTTTTCGTCCGCCAGAAAGGCGGATATGAAGCCTTTATCCCCCATTCTTTACCCCCCGGGGATCTGGTTTTCGATGAGGGACTTCTCTATCTGTTATCGAAAGCCGACGGAGCTCTGGCCCGCCTTGACGGAGTCACCCAGGTACTCCCAAACCCCGATCTCTTCGTGGCGATGTACATCAAGAAAGAGGCATTGTTAAGTTCCCAGATCGAGGGAACGCAGGCATCACTTCAGGGAGTTCTTGAATTCGAAGCCCATATGCGGCCAAAAGACGACATCAACGAGATACAGGAAGTATTGAATTACATAAAAGCACTTCATCATGGTATAGAGAAACTGGAGTTCTCGCCACTCACTCTGGATCTGATCAATGAGATTCATCGCTTTTTAATTCACGGAACACGGGGATCGCATAAACTTCCGGGTCAGCTACGGCATGTTCAGAACTGGATCGGTCTACCGGGAGGGACGATTCAGGATGCGGTATTTGTTCCTCCTCCACCAGAGCAGGTCCCAGAATTAATGCAGGATCTTGAACGTTTTATCCAGAACGATGATAAAACGCCGAGGCTGATCAAGGCCGCTCTCATTCACGCCCAATTGGAAACAATCCATCCATATCTGGATGGTAACGGAAGAATGGGCCGTTTGATGATCACGTTTTACCTCTGCTCAAAAGGTGTTCTGGCAAGGCCATTGTTGTATCTTAGTTATTACCTGAAGAGATATCGGGAGGATTACTATACACTCCTTAATGGTATCCGGTATCAGGGGAATTGGGAAGCATGGCTGGCTTTCTTCCTTCAGGGAGTCATTGACGTATCTAATAACTCTATTGAAACAGCAAAGAAAATTATCCAGCTCAAGGAGACGCTGATTGAAAGGTTGCTGGAGAACAATATCGGCGGCGTGCATGCGGTAAAGCTGATCGATACACTCTTTGATCGCCCGATCATCACGATCGGGCAGGTGACAGAGGAGTTACGAATAAGCCGCCAGTCTGCAACCAATCTCGTGGGGAAATTTGAGAAAATTGGAATACTGGAAGAGATTACCGGGAAAGAACGATATAAGCAGTATATGTTTGTGGACTATGTCAGGATAATCGAGGAGGGAACACGGATATAACTCTATTTTGGACAACAAGATCCTGCCCGTAGATATGAATCCGGATCGGAACATTTTCAGGCAGAATCCTGAGAGAGGGTCTTTGAATATCTAAAAATGATATGTGATCGGGAACGCAATTATCACATTTACATCACATTTTCTGGAGAGAAATGTGAGCGAATTGTGACATAATCATTTGGGGAGTTATTTCTGCTCTCTCTCGTCCAAAGTTAGCTCCCATTCCCCTAAAAAACTTTAAACCTTATCCTGACTCCCCACAGGAGTGATTCATTTTGTTCTCCCCTGCACCATCCCCTTCACCTGCTCACCCTCCCGGGTCAGCCGGTAGATGATCCAGGTACCGGACTGCTCCCCCGCGATCAGGCCTGCCTTCTTCAGGATGGAGAGATGGTATGAAAGCCGGGAATCTGAGATTTCGAGAACAGAGCGGATCACGCAGACACAGAGTGGCTGTACTGCTAGCAGGGCAAGAATTTTCAGCCTGAAAGGGTCAGCCAGGGCACGGAAGAGGGAGGCGGCAGCCCGGGCTTCATCATCCTCAGGCAGATGGGAAACAAGCCCCCCAAGGCCCCCTGAAGCGTTGAGGGATGCTTCGACCTCCGGCGGAATGCCACATCCCTTTCCAGGCACAGCCACACCACTGCACTCGTCTTTCGGTACGCCTGCCATACTTCAAATGAATATGAAATACCATCAGATAAGCATTTCGAGCGGGTATGAGTTAAGGGAACGCTGATGCCAGCCACAGATATTTCAACATATGTTGAAATAGAAGCCTTTTTATTTCAGAACGACCGATATGATTTCAAGAGGTTTTGAAATAAAGATACCGCAAACAAAATCCAAACAGGATGCGGCAAACACCACCTCCCGGAGAAAGAATCAGTATGCAGTATGCGAATAACTCAATCAGGAGAAGACCATGATTGACCTCCTCATCGGCTCCCTTATGATGGGATGGACAACACTCGCAGAATACCTCGCCGAGCATGTTGTCACCTGCCTCATCCCGGCGTTCTTCATCGCCGGAGGAATCGCCGCCTTCATCAGAAAGGATGCCATTCTGAAGTACTTCAGCCCGGATGCGCCGAAAAAGATCGCGTACGGGATTGCATCAGTTTCAGGCACTGTCCTTGCCGTCTGCTCCTGCACCATCCTTCCGATGTTCGCAGGCCTCTTCAAGCGGGGAAGCGGGATTGGGCCTGCCATCACCTTCGTCTATGCAGGACCGGCGATCAACATCCTGGCAATTGTGTACACCGCAAAAGTGCTCGGCTTTGATCTCGGCCTTGCACGGGCCGCCTTTGCGATCATTCTTGCTATTGCAATCGGCCTGATCATGGCAGCGCTCTTCAGATCAGATGATGACGCAACAAGGAAGAAGATGGCGGCGATGCCACCGGCACCCGCATCTGAGGAGGAAAGACCGAGGTGGATCGTCCCGCTCTTCTTTATCCTCTTAATCGGCATCCTGATCACAGGTACATCACAGATCGACTGGATGATCAAGTTCCCGATAATCTATGCCCTCACCCTCGGGGTGGCATATCTTCTGATATACTTCTTCCAGAGAGACGAAGTGACCGAGTGGGGATGGGAGACATGGGATCTCACAAAGAAGATCTTTCCGATCCTCCTCATCGGAACATTTGCCCTCGGGATGCTCGCCTTCTTCCTCCCCCCGGAGACTTTCGCGCCATTCTTCGGGACGAACACACTTCAATCGAACCTGCTTGCCTCATTCGTCGGCACCATCCTCTATATGCCGACACTCCTTGAGGTTCCGGTGATCGGAACGACATTCGGATACACATCAGGAGTGATGGCGGGGGGACCGGCACTCGCCCTCCTTCTTTCAGGACCAAGCGTCAGCCTGCCGTCGCTCCTCGTCATCTCACGGATAATGGGGATGAAGAAGACTATCGTCTATGCAATCCTTGTGATCGTCTTCTCGGCCCTTGCAGGGTTTACCTATGGACTTATTATCGGGTGAAGAGAGAGGGCAGAGATGAAAAAGCCATGCTGTGCGGCTGAGGCGATGCGAAGGATCAGGCAGATCGATGTTGGCGGCATCAACGTCGGGCTTACGATGCTTGATGATGCAATTCATGAGGTGGCTCGGATGAACCTTATCAAAGATGAAGAGATTGCAGACGAACTGATGAAAAGATTGAGAATATACAATTATATCCCAAAGTCCGCAGAACAGCAGTACCGCTCTGCAACTTTAAGAGAATACACACACGAGGTTACATTATGAAGATTGAAGTCCTTGGAACCGGATGCATGAAATGTAAACGCCTTGCAAAGAATGTCGAAAAAGCAGTCGCTGAACTCGGCATATCAGCAGACATTGTGAAGGTAGAGGATATCACCGCGATCATGGAGCGGGATGTGATGCTGACACCCGCACTTATGATTGATGGAGAACTGAAGATCTCCGGACGGGTTGCCGATGTGGCTGAATTAAAAGAACTCCTCGGAGGTGCGTAAGAATGGCAGAACAGCCGACCTGTTCATGTGGAACGACTGATGAACTGACCGTTAAACGGATCATCTTCCCCTGCGCGGGAGTTGCAAATGTCGGCCAGATCACAAACGCCGCCGCCATCCAGCTCACTGAAGAGGGATACGGCGGGGCAGCCTGCGTTGCGCTCCTTGCCACCGGGGCAGACGGCCTCCTGAAGAATATCGAATCAGCAGATGAGATACTCATCCTTGACGGCTGTCCTGTTCAGTGTGCAAAAACAATTGCAGAAGACCAGAAGATACCCATCAACCAGCATATCATCGTAACCGATCTCGGCATTACAAAAGCCGGATCCAGGGAGTATACCGATGACGATGTTGAGATGATCGTCTCTGCTGCCTGGGAAGGGAAAGGTAAGAGCAGAGTGCACCAGTGCGGATCCGGATGCGGGTGCAGGTGAGACAAGGATAATTGTGATGCGGGGAGACGGCAATGGAGACCAGAAAGCTGAGTACCTTTGAAAAATACCTCACCCTCTGGGTGGGGCTCTGTATCATCGGGGGGATAGCTCTTGGGAGGCTGGCACCCGGGGTTGCCATCACCCTCGATTCTTTCTCCGTATACCAGATCTCGATCCCAATCGCAATCGCCCTCTTCTTCATGATGTACCCAATCATGGTGAAGATCGATTTTGGCGAGGTCATGAAGGCGGCAAAAACCCCAAAACCTGTTGCCCTTACTCTCTTTGTCAACTGGGCGATCAAGCCTTTCACGATGTTTGCGATCGCCACCTTCTTCCTCGGGTACCTCTTTGTCGACTTCCTGCCGGGAACAGAGATCCTGCTTGATGGGAGTGAGGTGTACCTCTACCAGAGCTACATTGCAGGGTGTATCCTCCTTGGAATTGCTCCCTGCACGGCAATGGTTTTGATGTGGGGCTATCTTGCAAAAGGAAACCAGGGGCTCACCCTTGTGATGGTGGCAATTAATTCGCTTCTGATGCTCTTCCTCTATGCACCGCTTGGCGGTTTCCTCCTCGGAGTTGCCGCAATGCCGATTCCCTGGGAGACGATCCTCCTCTCGGTTGCTGTTTATGTCGCCCTCCCCCTTGCCGCCGGATACCTGACACGCCGGTGGATTCTGCAGGTGAAAGGAAAAGCATGGTTTGAGACAAAATTCCTCCATTATTTAACACCTGTCTCGATCATCGCCCTTCTTGGAACACTAGTTCTCCTCTTCAGTTTCAAAGGGGATGTGATCGTAGAGAATCCGCTGACAATCCTCTGGATTGCAATCCCGCTGACGATACAGACGATCCTGATCTTTGTCATCAGCTACTTCTTCCTCGCCAGAAGCCTGAAGCTCCCCTATGAGGACGCAGCACCTGCGGGTCTTATAGGGGCATCAAACCACTTTGAGGTGGCAATAGCAACCGCAGTAATCCTCTTTGGGCTCTCCTCGGGTGCGGCACTGGCAACCGTTGTCGGGGTACTGATTGAGGTGCCGCTGATGCTGATGCTGGTGAAGATATGCTTACGAACACAGGGACTATTCAGGAGTGATACAGAATGAAAAAAATACTCTTTGTCTGTACCCATAACGCAGGCCGCTCCCAGATGGCTGAGGGGTATGTAAATGCAACGTATAGCGACCGCTACTCCGCATACTCTGCCGGATCAGAGCCGGCTGGTGAGGTGAACCCGCTCGTCATCAGGGCGATGCAGGAGATCGGAGTCGACATCTCGAATGCAAAACCGAAGCTGATCGATGAGTTTGACGGCAACGAAATGGATCTGCTCATCACCCTCTGCGACTCCGGCACCTGCCCACTCTTCCCCTGGGCAAAGGAGACGATTCACCAGACCTTCCCCGACCCAAAGGCGATCTCCGGGACTGACGAAGAACGCCTCGCTGCCATACGGGCGATCCGCGATGCAATCACCGGCTGGATCGATAAAACACTCGGACAGGCATAGGAATGGCATATACCATCATCACCTGCTCCGGGATCTCAAATACCGGGAAACTCACCACCAGGTGTGCGATGAACCTCCACCGGATATGCGCTGGCGAGATCGACTGCTGCATCCCGGCAACACGGGAGAGAGAAGCAATCGATGAGGCACTCCGGGATGCAGAAGAACTCCTCATAATCGACGGATGCAGCGACTGCTGTGCACTGAAGAAGATTCAGCATTCCGGGCGACACCCGGATCACCATATCATCGCAACCGAATGTGGGATTGTTAAAAATGGGATGGAAGAGCCGCATTTTTCAGAGATAGAAGAGCTCACCGGGACCATAGTAAAGAGACTACGATCAAAAAGGGGATGACCAATCAACCTCTTTACGGCAGACCTATTTTACAATCATTACCGGGCAGGCGGCGTGCTGTGCCACCTTCTGGCTGACACTCCCAAGGACAGCCCCTTTCAGTGAGCCAAGCCCCCGGCTCCCCATGACGATCAGCCCGGCTTTTGTCTTCTCTGCAATCTTGATGATCTCTAGTGCCGGGGCACCCATACTCACCTCAAGGGTATAGGCAGTTCCGGAGTTTTTGATATAGTCGAGTGTCTGCCCGGCAACCGCATGAGCATCCTCGATGAGAAGGGTATGGACATCAAAATCTGCCTTCATGATGCGTGACTGTGACGGCGGATTGGGCGAGGCATAGACAACCACCAGTGAAGAGCCGGCAATTTCCCTGACAAGCCCACAGGCAGACTCGGCTGCCCGCCTCGCATTCTCTGAGCCATCTATTGCAAGCAGTATTGTTTTAAACATAATTCCTCCGCGCCGGTATTATGCAGGCCATAATGTGCAGAATATCAGAGCTCCGTGTGGTACCTCAAGGAACGCGAGTCCATAAAACCATGTCGGAGCACCTTCTTTTCCGGATGCAGGATACCTTCAAGTGGAGAGGTAACCATATAAATTGAACTCCCTCAATGAAAAGATACACACGATTCGTCAGAAATTACTGATCAGAAACAAGAGGATATCCCGTGAATTTAAACAATCCCCTTTCTTTCAACGCGCTGAAAAAAACATGGCTCTCGAATATCCGGGGCGATACGCTTGCCGGTATGACGGTTGCACTGGCACTCATCCCCGAGGCGATCGCCTTCTCCATCATAGCCGGTGTCGACCCGATGGTCGGTTTGTATGCTTCATTCTGTATTGCTGTAGTGATTGCCTTTGCAGGCGGAAGGCCCGGGATGATCTCAGGAGCAACCGGGGCAATGGCACTTGTCATGGTGATTCTTGTCCGGGATTACGGGCTCGAATATCTCCTCGCTGCCACCATCCTGACCGGGATAGTACAACTGGCACTGGGATTCCTCAATGTCGGGCGGCTTGTGAAGTTCATCCCCTATTCTGTCGTTCTCGGGTTCATCAATGCACTCGCCATCCTCATCTTCCTCTCACAGATCCCGTTCCTCATCGGGGTATCCCTTGCAGTCTACATCCTCGTTGCGATCACAATCGCGATCATCCTCATCCTTCCAAGACTCACAAAAGCAGTTCCTCCGGCACTCGTCGCAATCATCGTCGCCACTGTGATCGCAGTTCTCCTGAAACTTGACATGCTCACTGTCGGCGGTATGGGCGAGATCACCCGATCTCTCCCGCTCTTCCACCTGCCAGAAATACCGCTCACCCTTGAGACGCTGCTGATCATCCTCCCTTACTCAATAACCCTCGTCATCGTCGGGCTGCTCGAATCCCTCCTCACCGCCTCGATCGTCGATGAAATGACCGATACACCAAGTGATAAAGACAGGGAAGTTCGCGGACAGGGGCTTGCAAACTGTGTTGCCGGCTTCTTCGGAGGGATGGCAGGATGTGCAATGATCGGGCAATCGATGATCAATATCAAATCAGGTGCAACCGGCAGGCTCTCATCGCTTGTGGCAGGCGTATTCCTGATAATCCTCATCATCGTCTTTGGGGATATCGTCTCGATCATCCCGATGGCAGCACTCGTCGGCGTCATGATCGTCGTTGCCTTCAGCACCTTCGAATGGGATTCGATCAAAACCATCCATAAGATACCCCGTGGCGATGCCGCTGTTATGATCGTCACTGTCGCCATCGTCGTCTATACCCATGATCTGGCAAAAGGAGTTATTTCCGGAGTAATTCTTGCCCTCCTCATCTTCGGGTGGAAGATCTCGGTCATCTCGGCAACCTCGACCATCAGGAAGGATGGCGTAAAGGTGTACCTGATGAAAGGCCAGCTCTTCTTCGGCACCATGTCGGCGTTTATGGATCTCTTCGACTACACAAATGACCCGGAGAGGATTGAGATAGACTTCTCGAATTCACATATCTGGGACCAGTCCGGGGTTGAAGCGATCACGCGGGCGATCCACCGGTACCAGCAGCAGGGAAAATCAGTTTATGTGATCGGACTGAATCCGGAGAGCCAGGAGACACTCGATCGCGGTTTCTCCTGATACGGGTGGGGATGCGGACTGACCTCCCCACCCGCCATCAGGGAAACATTTGATGCCACCCAAAACAGATCAGGTATCATGGTTGAGATACGCATTGCCAGCTGGGAGAGCAGGCTTTTTGCATGGATCATCGATATCATCCTCATATACGCCCTGGTCGCAGTCATAGAATCAACAATATCCACCCTTACCGGGTGGAGTCCTCAGGTTTTTGCACTTGCCCTGCCTGTTCTTGCCGGCTTATCTGTCCCGTTTGCATCCAACACCGTGCTATTGTTCCTGTACTGGACGATCATGGAAGGGACAAACGGCCAGTCTGTCGGGAAGATGGTCTTGAACCTCAGGCTCACCGATCGAGCCGGTGACGCAGCGGGCATTCCAAAAGCAGCACTTTCAGCATTTGGAAAGGCATTCCTCCTCCCCCTCGACTGCCTGATCGGGTGGTTTGCAATGGAGAAGACCGGCCTTAGGCTCTTCAACCGCCTCTCGGATACAATCGTGATCAGATGCGATTACACGCCGCCGGACGGTGTCACCTATATCCATGAAGACGACTGATTCAAGTGGTTTTAGGAGAAAGAGAATCACATGCAGGGGAGAACAATCACCTACTCAAAGAACGTCTTCCTTCCGCTGACATCAGTCTGCCATAACCGCTGCGGCTACTGTTCTTTCAGAAAGCCTGTTGGAGACGGCTGCCTTATGGCTCCGGAAGATGTCCGAGAGATACTCAGACTGGGTGCTGAGGCAGGCTGTACCGAGGCGCTCTTCACCTTCGGCGAGCGGCCGGGCGAGGAGGAAGGATTCGAACGCTACCTGAGCGAGATTGGCTATGGCGACATCCTTGACTACTGCTTTGACCTCTGCAGGGAGGCAATCGCTCTTGGCCTCCTTCCCCACACAAACGCAGGCATCATGACCGCTGACGAGCTTGCCCGCTTCAGGACGGTGAATGCAAGCATGGGACTGATGCTTGAGACTACAGCAAGAATACCTGCGCATGCCAATTCACCGGGAAAAGATCCTGATGTGAGAATCCGGATGCTCGAAGATGCGGGACGGCTGAAGATCCCCTTCACAACAGGGCTTCTGGTTGGGATCGGAGAGACATCAGCAGATCGAAGAGAATCTCTTGGAACAATAGCTTCAATTCACCGGAGTTATGGCCATATCCAGGAAGTGATCATCCAGAACTTCTGCCCAAAACCCGGCACCCCGATGGGCGAAGACGGAACTGTCACAAAGGAAGAGTTTGCAGAGACAATCCGGATGGCGCGCGCGATCCTTCCAGAGGATGTGAGTGTTCAGATACCACCAAACCTTGCGGATGCCCGGTATTTCCTGAAATGCGGAGTAAATGACCTCGGCGGCGTCTCCCCGGTGACTGTCGACTACATCAACCCGGAACATCCGTGGCCGGAGATCGAGCGGCTCAAGGAGATTGCAGCCGGATATACGCTCCGGGAGCGGCTCTGCATCTATCCCCGGTACATCAAAAGAGGGTGGTTCGATCCGGCACTCGCACCACTTATCATGCAGCTTGACAAACAGGTACAGGAGTATCACCTATGACCCAGGGCGACATTCTCTACAGTGGAAAGGCTAAGACCATCTTCCTCTCTGAAAAGCCAGACGAATTGATCGTTTCATTTCGTGACGATATCACGGCATTTGACGGCGGCAAGAAGGATCAGCTGGAAGGCAAGGGCGCCTCGAACGCCGGTGTTTCGGCATTCATCTTCGGGCTCCTTGAAGAAGCCGGAGTTAAAACTCATTTCATCCGGATGGAAGATCCAATAACGATGCGGGTCCGGAAACTCACGATGATCCCGCTTGAGGTGATCGTCAGGAACCGTGCCGCCGGATCAATTGTCAGGAACTATCCCTTCACCAAGGGGCAGTACTTTAACCCGCCTGTCGTCGTCACCGACTATAAGGATGATACGCGGCATGATCCGATGATTAATGACGATATCATCGTTGCACTGGGCCTCCTCACCCATGAGGAGATTGCCGCTGTGAAGGCATCCGCCCTGAAGGTGAATGAGGTAATGAGGGCATTCTTTGATGGAATCGGCCTTGATCTCGTTGATTTCAAGATCGAGTACGGCAGGTATGGCGATACCATCCTGCTCGGCGATGAGATCAGCATGGATTCGATGAGGCTCTGGGAGAAAGGCACAATGAAGTCCATGGACAAGGATGTCTACAGGTTTGAGAAAGGGGATGTCATGGAGGCATACCGTGCCGTATCGGCCAGGATAACCGGGAGTAAGGGGCTATGAAATTCGAGGTTGTCATTACAATCAGCTTAAAGGAAGGGATGTTGAACCCCGAGGCAGAGGCCATCCAGCGTGCAATTGCGCACCTTGGATTTGGAGTAGACCACCTCCGGAAGAGAGACCAGTACAGGATCACCCTTGATGCCGTTGATAAGCAGGAGGCCCAAAAGATTGCCGGATCCATCTGTGAACGGCTCCTTGCAAACCCGGTGATCCACACATACGAGATTGAGGTCATCTGATGCGGGCGGCGGTCATCCAGTTCGGGGGGAGCAACTGTGACCGTGACGTCGTGCATGTGATCGAAGAGGTCTGTGGTGCCGACGCCGATCTGGTCTGGTATAAGGATGGGTTGAATAGAGCTTACGACGCCATAGTCCTCCCGGGAGGTTTCAGTTATGGCGATTACCTCCGTGCAGGTGCAATCGCTGCCCGGACACCGATCATGGCCGATATCATCAGGGCAGCTGAAAAAGGATGCCTCGTCCTTGGGATCTGCAACGGAGCGCAGATCGCGGCTGAAAGCGGCCTGATCCCCGGCGTCTTCACCATCAATGCCTATCCGAAGTTCCTCTGTAAGCCGGCATATCTCAGGGTTGAGAATACCACCTCCCCCTTCACCCGGCTCTATTCCGAGGGCGAGGTTGTGAGGTTCCCGATTGCCCACAAGGAAGGCCGCTACATCATCCCGGCAGAGGAACTGAAACGGCTTGAGAAGGAGAAGAGAATCGCATTCCGGTTCTGCGACGAGGCCGGAAACGTCACCATATCTGCAAACCCAAATGGCGCAACCGGCAATATCACCGGCGTCCTCTCGGAGAAGGAGAATGTCCTTGTCATGATGCCGCATCCCGAGCGGGCAGCTGAAGAGATCCTGGGATCAGCTGACGGGAAGAAGATCTTCGATTCGATGATTGCTTATGTGGAAGAGTCCTAGGAGATCGTAAGCATGGATGAACTTGAGGCTGCCCGGCTGATCCGGGACTGGGTAAAACGATATGCGGCAGAGAATAATCTGAAACTCAATTCCGATCCCAAACAGCTTGACGCGGTCATCAGGGGGCTTGCCCGCAGGATGGTCAGGAATGGCGAGCGGTACTGCCCATGCAGGGTTATGAGCGGGGATCCCGATGTGGATAAACAGATCATCTGCCCCTGCATCTACCATAAGGATGAGATTGAGAGGGACGGGCACTGCCACTGCAATCTCTTCTTCAGGGAATGATATCAGGCATTCCCTCTACCACTTTTATTTTATTTCTGAGAAGATGCCTGCCCTATGGCCGGTGCAAGCCCCTTAACCCTTTTGATCATCTCAGCCTGAGATCTTCGCGGCGTGATACGCGGAACGCATGGATAATCGCATAGATCCCCACAATCACCGCAGCACCGTATCCGAGCAGGGCAATAATCTCGCCATAGGGGATCGTTGACCCGGAGGCAAGGAGCAGGAGAGATGATCCGATCACAACCGACGAGACGATCAGCCCCACCATGATCCGATCAGTTGAGCGATCCATCGTCTCCTGAAGCCGCCGGATATCATGTGCAACCACATCGATCCGGATCTTCCCCTCACTCACCTTCTTCAGGGCTGAGGAGACCTGATCCGGGATCCGGAGAAGTGTCCGAAACGAACCAATCCCGGTTGAAACCTCTTTTTTGAGAGTATCATAGGAGAAACACTGCTCTTTTACAAGTATCTCAAGGTACGGACGGACCCGGTCGGTAAAACAGAACGAAGGATCAAGCGCAAGCGCAATCTCACTCACCATCCCGATCACTTTCAGGAGCCGCATCAGCTCTCCGGGAACCTGGAGCTGGTACTTTCTCAGGATTTCAGAGAGCTCAATCGCCATCTTCGAGAAATCATACTGCTGAACCTCATAATCTGCGTAGTCGAGCAGGAGAACATACAGATCATCACGGAAGAGCTCTCTGTATTCATCTGAAACAATCACGCCGAGATCGGCAAATGCAGAGATACAGGCTTCAACATCAGTATTCACAATCCCGGAAAGAAGCCTGATGAATGTCTCCCGCCGCTCCGGCCTGAGCACCATGCAGATCCCAAAATCAAGGAAGGCGAGATCGCCATTCTCCATGACAAGCAGGTTGCCGGGGTGGGGATCGCCATGGAAGAAACCATCAATCATGATCTGTTTGATATATGCAGCAAAGCCGCGTTCTGCAATGACCACCGGATCATGACCCATATCCCTGATGGACTCAACATCATCGATCCGGACACCCTCGATATAATCCATCGTCAGTACCCGTCGTGAACTGGCATTCCAGTGGATACGGGGAACCCTTATGCCCTCTAATTCAGCCATATTTCTCCGGATGCGTTCGGCATTCTTTCCATCACGGGTGAAATCCAGCTCTTTTCGGATCTGGCCTGCAAATTCACGGACGAGGCCGGTCGGATTAAACAGACGATAATCCGGCGATACCACCTCAATCCGCTCAGCGAGCGAGGAGAGGATGAGGAGATCGGTCTCGATAACCTCGTCGATCTTTGGACGCTGGATCTTCACCGCTACCTGTGTTCCATCGGCCAGCACTCCCCGGTGCACCTGTGATAGCGAGGCGGCGGCAACCGGGTATTGTGCAAGGTTGAGAAAGATCTCCCTCCAGCCAGGAAGAGACTCATCAAGGAGAGGTTCAATCTCAGGAAACAAAAGGGGGGGCACCTGATCCTGGAGCTTACTGAGTTCATCAATCAGATCAGGAGGGAAGAGTTCACGCCGGGTGCTCATGATCTGGCCAAATTTTATGAATGTCGGGCCAAGCTCCTCAAATACGAGGCGGATCCGCTCATAGACCGATATTGAAGGCGAATCCTCTCCCGCCCTGAATTTAAAGCCACGTCCGGGAAGACCGGGAAAGAGTTCATCGACAACGATCCCAAACCCGTGCTTCACCAGAATATCGGCAATCTGGGCATACCGTTTCATCCCCGCAAGCATAGCAATCAGCATTGGATTGCTCTCCTGCATAAAAGGTGTTGTGGAGGGGATCAGTCAGTGGCAACCGGAGATCTGGGAAGAGCCAGGGAGAGGAGGGCAGCCAGGATCAATGGAACCGCAAGGGCAAAGAGTGCCGTGTAGAGATCTGTGATATCGGCTGCAATTCCTATAACTGCCACACCAAGCCCGCCTGCTCCGATTGAGAATCCGAGGAGGAGGCCGGATGCCAGGCCGACTCTTCCGGGAAGATACTCCTGTGCCATCGTCACGGTCACCGAGAAGGTTGACCAGGTCAGGTAGCCGATGACGAGCATCAACAGAAGCGCAACCCATCCGGTTGTGGTGAAGAAGAGGATGTACGGGACGATACAGGTAAAGAGGCCGATGATCGTCACCTCCTTCTTTCCGTACCTGTCAGAGAGGAAACCCCCGGTCACCTGGCCGACAACCCCTGCAAGGAGCATCAGCGTGAGCATCGTGTTTGCAAAGACGATCGATACCCCGGATGTGACGATCAGGTATGCGGGGAAGAATGCAACAGACGACATGATCACCCATGACCGGAGAGCGGCGATGGTGACGATCAGGCTGACCGGCCCAAGAGGGATCTTCGTCTGCGTGAGCGGGACGGTTCTGGTTATCTTCTCCTGTTCAGTTCCTCTTGTCAGGTAATAGAGGAACGCAGCTGTCAGAAGGCCGGGGATTGCGATCAGGGTGAGCGCAGTCATCCCTCCAAACCCGATAAGGATACCGACGATTACAGGTCCTATCGCAAAACCGAGGTTTCCGCCGGTGACAAAGATCGAGGTGAGATAACCCCGGTTTCTGTCTGTTGTTTCACCATGCACCCGGAGGAGGGCGGAAGGGTGGAAGAGGGCATGGGAGATCCCGGCGGCTGCTGCAAAGATGATGAGGAGATAGTAGTCCTGAACCACACCGTAGAGACCGATACAGATTGAGCTCGTCAGGATACAGAGCCAGATCGGAGCCGACCACCCGCTCCGGTCAGAGAGCCAGCCGACGACCGGCTGGAAGAGTGATGAGGTGATCTGGAAGACACTGACGAGAAGGCCCGCAAGGAAGTATCCTATTCCCGGATAGAGGATCAACAGAGGAATTAGCGCCGGAATCACCGGACTGTAGAGATCGATGACAATATGGCCGAAGGTATACCCGGCAATGGGACGGGGGATTTTTATCATTTATATGCGCCTCAGACAGACAATTTCGACCGGGATCTCGAGGAGATCCCGGGAATGGAAGGAGAACATTCTTTTTATTGGAAACAACGCTGATACCGCGCCGACGATCTCGGCCCTGCCCCTGATATACGAAGCGAGGAATGGCATCGTTCCTGCATTAAAGATTCCATAGGTGACAGGTGCGATCCTGAGAGCAGCATCGATGAACGGCCTGTCCGCATGCTCGCTTTGTGCACCAAACGGCGGGTTCATCACCACGGTATCAAAGGATTCTCTCATAGATCTGATGTCATCTGCGATAAACCTGCAGTCTGCTGAGAGTTTCTCTGCATTCTCACGGGCAGCGGCAACAAGGCGGGCATCCCCTTCCACGCCAACCACCTCGTCCGCACCGAGGAGTGCCGCACCGATCGAGAGGATGCCGGTTCCTGATCCAAGATCACAGACAGAACACCCCTCGATATCTCCCGCAAGATACGCATCAAAGAGGAGCCGTGCCGCAAGTGGGGCAGGAGTCATGTACTGCTCCTGTGCCGGATCGGGATTTGGGATGCCGGCAACCCGTTCCAGTTTGATCTCGAGTGTTCTGAGTTTCATGACCGGATCTCATCTATTTCGTAGTCATCCCACTCCCGCCTGCCACAGAGGATCTCAAATTCCGGTGGCGAAAGGACCGGAACCGGGAAACGGACCTGATCATCGAGTCCGAGGCGGGGGCAGGCGGTATTGACATAACAGGGGAAACCAAGATTCAGCAGCTGATCGGCTGTCACCTCGCGGAGGAGGACGATCTCCGCACGTGGGTGTAGCGAGAGGAGCTCTTCTGCCAGTTTCATCCGGTTCTGCCCACATTTCTGCGAGACAATGATCCCAAAACGGTCAGCTGATCGGGCTTTTTCGATAACTGCAAACCGTCTTCTGAGGGGGCGATCGGTCTCGACAACACCTGCTTCTCCGGTATAAGGGTCAAGGGATATGACAGGGACTCTGCCTGCAATCCCTGATCCGATCGCATGGAAGACGCCTGTTCCAAGATAGAGGAGGCAGTCTGCTGCCGTCTCCCGTGCTGCCGTATAGGTGCAGCCGAGGACCTGCCCCGGAAGCGGAGTCCGTGGTGAGGCAGGTGCGATCACCGGCATGAACCCATGCTTTTTGAGTTCTTCAGCAAGCAGGGGAAGCGAGTTTGCATGTTGTGCGGTTGAGATGAGACCGATTTTCTTCCCTGTCAGCAGGGGAAGCACGGAATCAAGGGGGGGGATCTGTTCAGGCTGGAGGATCGGCTCGACAAGCACCCGTGGATGATCCAGAAGTGGCGTATGCCCGAAATGGATCAGTATGTCGGCATATTCAAGTGCATCAAGGGCGAGATCGCATGCCCCGTAACAGGGATCTCCTGAGATGATCACAAAATACCCCTCTGCCCGGAGGGCTTCGGCAAGGACGGGGAGCTCCCTCTTCAGGCCTTCAGGGGCCTGGAGGGCGATTTTCCTGACAGAAAGGGATCGTACCCGTTCAATGATATCAGTAATAGGAATCAAGGACATGTACGCCGTCTTTATCAACGTCAATGGTGACCAGGGATTTGTATGGCCGCCCGATATCGGGGTTGCCGCGATTGATCACAAAACAGAGATCAGCCACTTCTGCACCTGTTGATTCAATTGCAGGAAGAAGTGCCCGTATCGTGCCGCCGGTGCTGATCACATCGTCGATGAATGCGATCCGGTCGCCTTCAAAGACACTGTTTAAGTAGAGCGTTCCTTTCGAGTACCCGGTCGTCTGGCCGATCACCACCTCGCCGGGGAGCTTGTATTCACGTTTCCTGACGATGGTATAGGGGATATCGGTCATCAGGGAGAGGACGGTTCCGATATGGATACCCATCGCCTCGCTGACGACGAGCTTATTGACATTTTTCAGATCAAGCGCCTTGAAGAGGGCACATGCCACATCCCTGAGCAGATTTGGTTCAACGAGCGGAACACCATCGGTTATCGGGTGAATAAAATAGCTGTACTCACCCCGCTGTACGATCGGACAGGTTTCCAGAGATCTCTTGAGTACTTCAAGCATGAGATTCACCAATTGTTTCTAAAAATGATTCCACAACATCCCGTGTCACATGGGGCATCAGCACCGTGCGCATATGGCCCCATCGTGTCCGGGATACCCGCCAGCCAGCAGGCGTGAGGGGGCAGTCAAAGGTGGCGACATTCACATCCGGTGTAACGGCACGCAGATACCCATATGCCTCCATCCCTTCGATGAGGCGGCGGGTATTCTCCATGCACCCCTTCACGAGTGCAGAGAGCCCTTCACGGCCAAGATACCGGAGGACAGCATACGCACTTGCCACAGGCGCACCGGGGCGGGTTCCCGCCAGCGTGCATTCCTTCTTCACAGTCAGGTACGGGGTATCGACATTCAGGCATCCAAACGCCTCCGGGTTCCGGAGGAGGAGTGCGCCACAGGGGATGGTGCTCATACCCATCTTATGCGGATCAACCGAGATGCTCGATACCGATGGAACCAGGAAGTCCCATGGTGCAAGACCTGAGAGGAAGGGTGCAACGAGGCCCCCGAATGCGGCATCAACATGGAAGAAGATCCCGTTCTCGGCTGCCACCGATCCGATCTCTTTGACCGGATCGATCATCCCGTATTCGGTGGTCCCGACGACCGAGACGATTGCAACCGTATTGGTATCAACTGCTTCATTGACGGAGACGGGATCCATCCTGTAGTTGCTGTCAAGCGGAACCGAACGCATCTCAAGCCCGAGCATATCACATGCCTTATCAAAGGAGAAGTGTGCGGATGCAGGGATGATGACATTGGGTTTTTCAACAGGTTTCTGTTTCTTTGCAATCCTGAGTGCCTGGATATTCGACTCGGTTCCACCTGACGTGGCATATCCGCCTGCGCCGCTATGGTGGAGGAGATCGCCAAGTATCCTGATCAGTTCATCCTCAAGCCCCATTGTTCCGGGGAAGAGACCCGGATCTCCAAGGTTCGTCTCGATGAACTGCATATGTGCACGGATTGCAACCGGGTGGGGTTGTGTACACATTGATGAGAGAATCCGGCCGTACTTCAGGTCCTCTTCCCTGACAGAAGAGAGATAAGAGAAGAGTTCCTCCTCAGAAGAACCGTTCTCCTTCATTTCCACCCTTCGAGAACGCCATATCAAGAACCATCCGCTTTTCGGTCCGGGCTGCTGCCTCACGGATCGCCTGTACTGCATCGATATTCGCAGAGACGCTGCGGATTCCGTGTTCGACAAGCCAGGCAACCATCTTCGGATCAGATCCTGCCTGCCCGCAGATGGAGCATTCAACACCTGCCGCACGGCATCGGCGTATTGCGTAGTCGATCAGCCGCAGGACTGCCGGGTGCGTCGGCTCATACATCGAGGCAACATGTTCGTTGTTCCGGTCAACCGCAAGGGTATACTGGACGAGATCATTTGTTCCAAATGAGGCGAATTTGATACCGGCCTGGATGAACTCATCGATCATGATGGCTGATGAGGGAACCTCGACCATGATACCGAGGGTAACAGATTCCACAGGAACGCCCCATCCACGGAGGAGTTCTTTTGCCTGGATAAACTCCCGCGGGTGGTTGACAAGCGGGAACATCAGGCCAAGGTTCTCGTACCCGGACTTCCAGAGCCGCTTGAATGCCTCGATCTGGAGCCTGAACTGTTCTGGCGCTCCGAGATCACGGCGGATTCCACGCCATCCAAGCATCGGGTTGTGCTCGATCGGCTCATCCTCTCCGCCTTCCATATTGCGGAACTCATCAGTCGGTGCATCCAGTGTCCTGACCCAGACGGGTTTTCCGGGGAATGCATCGAGGATGGTCTTGATACCTTCATAGAGTTCTGCGATAAATTCCTCTTCCTTATTATTGGCGATGAACCACTGGGGAGTCCGGTTTAAGCCCAGGATCAGGTGTTCGATCCTGAGGAGCCCGACACCATCTGCGCCGGTGGCAGCTGCCCGCTGTGCCGCCTCGGGGAGCGAGACATTCACCTTGACAAGTGTTGCCGTGACGATTGGGGCTGATCCTGCCTGCACAACAGTGGGAGTATCCTCATAGGTTTTCTGAACCTCACCCTCATAGACGATGCCCTTGTCACCGTCGATGGTGACGATCTGGCCGTCTTTAAGTATTGAAGTGGCCTTCTTGGTCCCGACAACAGCGGGCGTTCCCAGTTCGCGGGAGACGATTGCCGCATGGCAGGTCATTCCGCCTTCATCGGTGATGATCCCCTTCACCCGCCGCATGGCAGGCACCATATCGGGGTTCGTCATCTTTGCAACGAGAATATCGCCTTCCTTCACCGATCCCGAATCCTTCACGCTCTGAATGATGGCAACCCTGCCGGTTGCAATACCGGGGGATGCACCCTGCCCCTCAATGAGGATCTTCCCTGAACCTGTGGAGGCATCAGCCTTCTTCTGCGAGGATGAAGCGGGTTTGATCGTGGTGATCGGGCGTGACTGAAGAATATAGACATCATCACCAACAATGCCCCATTCAATATCCTGCGGGGTGCCATAGTGATCCTCGGAGAGTTTGCCGAGGGCGGCGAGACGTCCTATCTCCTTTTCAGAGAGGACACGGGCATTCTTCCTCTTCTCAGAGATGGGAACTTCCTTTGTGCCTTTCCTGCCGTCAGGTATGATCTCGGTCTCCTTGCTGGCGATGATCGTATCAACGACCTTCTGCTTTGACTGGTCAAAGACATAATTGTCAGGTGATACAGAGCCAGATACTACCGCCTCCCCAAGCCCCCATGACCCTTCGATGATGGTGAGAGATTCACCGGTCACGGGATGGGAGGTGAAGAGCACACCAGCCTTCTCAGAGAAAATAAGCTGCTGAATCACAACTGCAATATTGACACTTCTGTCATCAAAGCCCTGCTTGGATCGGTAGTATACTGCCCGTGCCCCATACAGCGATGCCCAGCATTTCTGGACCGCTTCGATCACATCATCTTCACCGAGGATGTTCAGGAACGTCTCCTGCTGCCCGGCAAAGCTTGCATCTGGAAGATCTTCTGCGGTTGCACTTGACCTGACTGCAACAACAGAACCCTCACCCATACGTGCATACGCAGATTTGATGTCTGCTATCATATGATCGGGAATCGGGACTGACATGATGAGATCCTGGGCCTTTGCCGCAGCAGACTCCAGTGCGCTGTTATCATCCACATCAAGTCCCTCAAGGATCGAATAGAGCGATTCTTCAAGCCCGGTCTCTACAAGAAAACGGCGGAAAGCCTGGGCTGTCACGACATAAGCCTTGGGTACCGGCAGGCCGATTGAGGACATCTCGCCAAGGGATGCCCCCTTGCCACCAACCGATGGCAGATCGTTCTTTCTTATCTCCTCTAGCCAGAGAATGTTCGGCGCGTCCTTCATAGCATCTCAGGTATGAATCGACCCGAAGATACATAAAAGAGGGTGAAGGTGTTCACCTGGAATCCCGGTAAGAACAACCATCATTACCTCTGGGTTATATAATCGTACTCGGGTTTCACATGAGTTATAACGTCCTTGTCAGTGATCCGCTGGCTGAAGAGGGTATAGAAATACTGAAAAATTTCTGTAACGTCGATGAAAAGATCGGGCTCTCCGAGGACGAGCTGGTCGGCATAATCGGCAACTATGACGCACTCGTCGTCAGATCAGGAACCGAGGTCACCGCACGGGTCATCGAAGCAGCAACAAAGATGAAGTATATCGGCCGGGCCGGTGCCGGGGTCGACAATATCGATACGGATGCCGCAACCCGGAAAGGTATCATCGTCGCAAATGCTCCTGAAGGAAACACCCTCGCCGCAACAGAGCACACAATGGCGATGATGCTCTCGCTTGCCCGGAGGATTCCATCTGCAAATGCCTCTCTCAAGAAAGGTGAGTGGAAGCGGTCGAAGTTCATGGGTGTCGAGATGAACGAGAAGACGCTCGGTGTCGTCGGCTTCGGCCGTATCGGGCGGGAAGTGGCACAGCGTGCCCAGTCCTTCAATATGCGGGTGGTTGCCTATGATCCCTTCATCACGCCTGAGCGCGGTGCGCAGTTTGGTGTCGAGATGATGAGTGTCGAGGATCTCTTCAAGGTCGCCGATGTGATCACTGTTCATACGCCGCTCATCAAGGAGACGAAGCACCTGGTGAATGCTGCCTCGATTGCAACGATGAAAGACGGCGTACGGATCATCAACTGTGCACGCGGGGGCATCATTGATGAGAAAGCGCTTGCCGATGCAGTTGCTAGCGGGAAGGTTGCCGGTGCGGCACTTGATGTCTTTGAGGAGGAGCCTCCGACCGAATCTCCGCTCCTTGGGCTTGACAATGTCGTTGTCACCCCGCATCTCGGGGCAAGCACTGTCGAGGCGCAGAAGAATGTCGCCATCTCGATTGCACACCAGTGCATCGATGTCTTAAAAGGCGGGGCCGCGAAGTATGTCGTGAATGCGCCGATGATCCCAACAGAGCTCCAGGAGACTATCGAGCCGTATGCCCGGCTTGCCGAGAAGATGGGGCGGCTTGTCTCCCAGATTGTGAGCGGCGCAATAACAAAGGTTGAGGTGACCTATGCAGGCGATCTCATCGAGATGCGGCAGAACCTCAAGTTTGTGACCCGGATGGCGATCAAAGGCATCCTTGACCCGGTTCTCCAGCGGCCGGTCAATATCGTGAATGCCGAGTTCGTTGCACGGGAGCGGGGGATCGCCGTTGCCGAGACGATGACCGAGGAGTCTCACGGATTTAAGAACTTAATCAGCATCACTGTCCGGACAAAAGACGGCGAAGAGACGATCAGCGGATCGGTCTTTGGGAAGAAGCGGGTGCGGATCGTTGAGATCGGCTCGTTCACGATGGATCTCGTTCCCGAGGGCTCAGTCGTCATCTCCCGCCATGTCGATCGCCCCGGCGTCATCGGGCCTGCCGCAACGGTCCTTGGCAAACAATCAATCAATATTGCCGGGATGCAGGTCGGCCGGGTGAGTGCCGGAGAAGAGGCGCTCATGGTGCTGAATGTGGACTCGGATGTTCCCGAGAATGTCATGGACGAGCTGAGGGCGGTCCCCGGCATCATCTCGGCAACATTTGCAACGCTCTGAAGACGTAACCGTAAACAGACAAGAGAGCTTCAGTGGGTCATATCACTGGAGCAAAAACCAATTCTTTTATACTGCAAAAGCCAATATCGTAAGGTCGCAAGGCATTGGGCTCGTGGTCTAGCTGGTTATGACGTCGCCTTGACATGGCGGAGGTCCTGAGTTCGAATCTCAGCGGGCCCATCTTGTTTTTTGATTTCGGGGATAATTCGAGCGTTATTTGTCGTGATTAATATCGTTGCTTTTCGTGAAGTCTCTTTAAGGGCGTATATGGCTTGATCTAAGAATCGGGAAGCTTTAAAGCCTTCTTCTTTAATATATTCGTGTGCCTCTGGATCTATGGTGAGAGAGATCCTTTTTCTGAATCTCTTTGGAATAGGGCATATTTGCTTTTTAGCCTTATTTGTCATTCTCTTTCTCCTGTACGGACATGTACGTACACATACGCACACAAGGGTAAGAGGACGATCTTATTGATCGGGGCACTCCCAAGGGGTGATCCAGCGGTGATCCTGCTCCTCCTGGGTGGTGGCTGAGATGATCGGGGCCTCCGGCCTTGGGGGGAGGATCTGAGGATCAGGGCTCCGGGGATCGAAAAACGATGATCTTTGATCGAAAATGAGGAGAATAATACGGCCATTATAGCTCATCATCGGGGTTGAAAGGCTGGGTGGCGATTCCTATCCCCGTGTATTCTCTATAATCCGGTGTCTTGCAGCATACCGGGAGAGACCTTCTGGAGGAGCGTTTTTGAAAAAAGTATTCGTGGAATTATTGGGATAGTTCTTCTCTTCTCCCACATCTCATGAGAAGAAAGGAAAAACTCTCCTTCTCCTACTCAAATTCTGCTTCTTTAAACTGGAGAGAACTGCTATTCTCCCTGACAGATGCCTCGTTTATATCCGCCAGCGGGAGGGCCACTTCGAACAGTTTCTTTGGTGCCTTTATGGGAGCGGTCATACTAATACCCATGAGGCAGAAGAGCGGGCTTCAGGGATAGGAATACCATCCTCTTTCATACCCTCGATATGAAAGGCGATTGCCTCATGCATCTGTTCTTCTGCTTCTTCACGGGTTTTTCCAGTTGCCACACAGCCGGGTAGATCCGGTGAGTATGCAGCGTAATTCGTCTCAGCCTTCTCAATGACAATTAGAAATCTGTGCATTATTTACCCTCCTTTAATCCTGCTTGTTTCCAGATGCTATTCAAGGTACCGGGCGGCAGTATATCAGACGGTTTGCCGGGGATTGTTATCCTGCCGGGTAATACAGGATGTTTGTATTGCCGGTGACTACCACGGGTTGATACAAGATACCATCCTTGTGCTTCTATCAAGTGTATAACTTCACGAACTTTCATACTTTCTCCCCCCGCACCTCAGGCCGTCCGGTATAAGCCGGAACGAGGTAAGATCCCAGCCACAGTTCTCTTTTGAGACATCGATCACCCGGCAGCCCACCGTCTTTCCGGCTCCCGGATCGTCTGCCAGGAGGTACCGGAGCGGTTCTATGGTGGAGGTATGGACTGCCATCATCGGATCAAAAAGGTATGCCAGATTGATTCTGTATGCCTCTGCTGCGAGTTTATAGGCCTCGCCATCTGCGTCAAATGACCATGGGCGGCCTTCTTCCAGCACCATCAGGGAGGGCTCATCTGTCCTGAAGAGCATGGTCTCATGGATCTGGCCGCCTTCGGTCTTGTAGGTGAGGGAGATCGCCTGATCGCTCAGCCGATCTACCCGTACCACCCGGACGGCCTGAGAAGGATCAACGCCCCTGAGGATGGTATCTTCTTTGATATCTTCAAGTCTGATCATGGGTGGGGCTCCGGGGCTGGGGATGATTAATAAAGGGTGTTATGGATCAGGCATGCGATATGCGTTTTGATCTGAGTCTGGGGGGTCTAGCCCTATGAGGGGTCAAAAGGTAGGAAAAAGGGTATTATCACTCTAAATATGGATTATGATGGGTTTTACATCACTTTCAGTGTACATGAATTAATAAACCTCATAGAGTCTGTTTGCAGCCATTGAAGCCGGAGCTTGGCGCACTATAGATAGTATTCCGCCATCTGATGGGCTCACTGTAATGGTAAAGGGTTTGTTTGTGGTTACTATGTCAGTATAACCTGTAAATCCATCTATAGTGATTTCCAGTATATCGCCACGCTCAAGTAATGTCTTGCCCGTTACTGCTTTTCCACCACTATACCAGGTCTTCAGGACACTAGCATCACTAAATTCATGGTATTTATCATTACCTGAAGCAGTGTAGGTAAATTTACTTGTATCTGTAGGTTTTGCGCCAGCTGCAAGAACAACAGTGAATGTGATCTTAGATACGGTATTAGAAGCAGATGTTGCTATAATTACTGGGCCAGATACCTCTATTTTAGTATTGGCGTTGCCAGAGCTAATTGCACCTATGACAATCTCTTGACTCTTCTCTATGCTCACTGGTGGTGTTTGCGCTTGGGAGGCATCATATTGATTAATAGCGGACTGCATTTGTGAATTCGAAATGCCCTTTAAATTGATAACGTCAATACCTACGGCCCAGATGCGGACATCATATTTTTTTGTAAGGAAACCATCATCTCCCCATAGATAGGTGTGTTCGATAATTTCCATACCGCCCAACGCAGTACTCGCACTTTGCTGGCTGCTATTAATTTCAACACAACCACTGCATGCTATCATTATAACTAAAAAAACGCCAAGAAAGCCTGTTATCGCTTTGTTATTCATATAGTAGGGTTATTTGAATAATTTACTTATAAAATGATTCATTTAGTTTTAATAAAGACAGGTAAAAATTTGATAAAAATAATGCTCGTGGCTTGATAATAGACCAATTTTATTAAAACTCAATATAAAAGACCTTTCACGCAAGGTTCTGAAAGTTTTTGACATTCATCGAAATGTGATCTAGAAATAACGTTATAATACTTATTTTCGTAATTTAAGCCCATAATACTGCTATTTTCTTTTTAGAATAATTATTAGACTGTACGCACATACGTACACATTCACCATAAAGGCACTATCTCAGAGAAAAGATGGCCCCTTCAAATGGAACAACCGGTTGCTCCACACGGAATCCCCGATTATGAAAAAAGGAATTATCCCCTGACCGCCGCCACAACAGCCGGCGATCGTGCCCCGTTCTTCAGGTAGATGACGCCGCACTTCTTTGATCGGGTGAGGAGCTTTTGTAGATCGCCGTCATCGATCTCTATCCCGTCGTGGCCGCTCCTGTATACTATCCGGTATCCAAGCTCCACAAGCCGGTCGGTCACCCATGCCGGATCTTCTGCAAAGAGGAAGGGATGGATCTCGACGATGATCGCACGGGGGCGGATTGCCATCGATCTGAGTATCTCCACTTCTGATCCTTCGCAATCCAGCTCCAGAATATCGCAGTCCGGGATCTCATCAGGTGCAACATGGGCCGCAGTCGCAAAATCCCCGCCATACACATCGATCTCCGGGCCGACAACCGCATGATGGATGGTGCAGATACCGCTGATACCTTCCCGTGCACAGAGAGCGTTGAGCCTGCCGGCGGCCCGGTCTCCCCCTTCGTAGACCTGCACTGAGCCGGATCTCCCCACCTTCTTTGCCGCAGTGACCGCTGTTACACCGTCTCCTCCACCGATGATAACAACCCGGTCACCGGTTTGTGTGAGCCGTTGATGGGCGTCGGCTATCCCCTTTTCAGAGAGGCCGTTTGCGGAGACATACCGGCAGGCACCGAAGAAGAGATCGACAAAATCATTATACTTGTAGATTGTGTGTGCGTACCGTAACAGACTCATACCGGAGTTCTCCTGACAGTCCGGTTGCGCCATCCAGCCTGATTCCTGTCCGGGGCGCACCAGCAACAGTTGTGGCTTTTATATACACCGTACAGACGTATCACATTTCCGCTTTCGAGCGTGATCGCATACCCCGGACAGAATATTCCGATGGGGGAGGCCTGCCCTTAAGCTTGCCCTCAATTATGCGAATGTTGCGCAGACAGAGATTGGGGATGCCTTCTCATCCGTTACCTTCAAGTGCATGAAAGAGGGAAGAGAGGATAACGGAGAGGGAGAGACAGAATTGCCCACTCCGGATATCTGCACCCAGAAGGTGCATCTCCATACCAGGAGAAATACAGGAGGAAGAACAGAATGGAAGGAGAAGCAAAGTACTCGTTACCGGACCTGCCCTATGCAGCAGATGCACTTGAGCCGTATATCTCAAAGGAACAGCTCACCATACACCATGACAAGCACCACATGGCATATGTGAACGGCGCCAATGCCAACCTTGCCGCACTGGATGATGGGAGGAAGAAGGGAACAGACCCCAACATGAAACCGGTCCTAAAAGATCTCTCATGGAACTTCGGGGGCCACTATCTCCACTCGCTCTTCTGGGCAAACCTGGCTCCCGCCGGAAAGGGCGGCGGAGGGGAGCCGACAGGGGCGGCAGCTGAAAAGATCAAAACCGGCTTTGGCAGCTTTGCACGGTTCAAGGCAGAATTCACCCAGGCAGCAGCCAGTGTCGAAGGATCAGGATGGGCAGCCCTCATCGAATGCCCGCTCACAAAAACGCTCCAGATCATGCAGGTTGAGAAGCACAACACCAATGTCTTCCCGGCATGCAAGGTGCTGATGGTGCTTGATCTCTTTGAGCATGCCTACTATATCGATTACAAAAATGATCGCGGGGCATTCATCGGTGCCTTCTGGAATATCGTGAACTGGGACGAGGTAAACCGGAGACTCTGAGTTCGAAAGCAAACTCCAGTCAGCATGAAGGGTAAGGCATTGTACCATTCACCCTTTTATGGACGGGGCGCCAACGATCTTTCTGATGAAAGGAAAGACCAGATTTTTCATATGCCTGCTTGGTCTGCTGGCAGCATTCCTGCTCATCGCAGGCTGCACGGGAGCGGCACCAACAGCAGGTGACGGCGATACCGTAAAGGTTCACTATACAGGCACCCTCTCCAACGGAACCACCTTCGACAGCTCTGCCGGAGGAGAGCCTTTTGAGTTTACTCTTGGAACCGGGCAGGTCATAACCGGCTTTAATAATGCTGTTTTGGGAATGGCTGTTGGTGAAGAGAAGACCGTGACAATCCCGGTCGAAGAGGCATATGGGTATTATGACGAGGATCTGATCCTGGTTGTTCCAAGGGAGATGGTGCCGGACGAGATCGCAGTTGTCGGTACATCCCTCTATCAGCCAAGGGGAACAATCATCCATGTTGACGATGAGGTCGTTATGATCGACCAGAACCACCGCCTTGTAGGAGAGGAACTGACGTTTACCATCACCCTCGTTGAGATCCTCTGAGCCACAATACTCACTTTTTTTCTCATCCAATTTCAAACGAAAACAGACAATAATCAACCAGAGAGTTTTTTGAGAGAGAACTACCCATCCGAACCTTCAGGTAAAGGTGTATGACAATGAGGGGATCAGAACTTTTATAAAGGTAAACTCATACCAGAGAATACGATCTCATAGGAGTATAACTATGAATTCACCACTTTCTGAACAGGGAAGGATAAGGAGAATCCATAAAGAACTTATTACATTCATAGGCATCACTTTTTTTCTCACATATGCCTACAATCTCTGGCTTATCCTTGCATTTGGGACAATCAATAATGTTCCACCCTACAGCACCCTCGTCCAGATGATGATACCTGCATTGGTGGCAATATTCTGTATCTGTATCTTCCGGGATCAAACCCTTTCGCCATCTGTAAAGCTGTTTTTTGCACTCGTCTTTATCAATGCCGCAGTATTTCTCTGGGAGATGGGCATATCACCGATCTTAGCGGTTACACTCTTTGAACTGCCGATCTACCGGTTCATGCCCACCCTCTCCATTATTGTTTCATCCATCAGCGTCCTGATTCTGATTGCAATGAACCTCGTACAAAAGAGTCGGGAAGAGCTCTACCCCGCCGGACTATCCTTCGGACACGGTCCGAAATGGTACGGCATCATTCCCGTCCTCTTCGGGATGCTCTTTTTTGCAGTCTATTTCCTGAATCATATCTCCAATTCCGGGGATCCCATTTTGGAATTCAGCCTCGAGGCGTTTACCACAGCCCTTTGTATTAATTTATTCATCGGTTTTCTGGTAGGATGGCAGTTCTACTTCGGTGAAGAGTATGGATGGAGAATCTACTTGCAGGATCGACTATTTACTATCCTCGGAGGATTGAAGGGAGTGATAGTGATCGGGATAATCTGGGGCCTATGGCACAGCGGCCTGATCCTGATGGGGATGAACTATCCTGGCCAGCCAATACTCGGTAATAGTATAATGATTCTCTTCGCAATCGTGATGGGAGTTTTCTATTCCATTGCAGTCCTGAAAACAGGGAGTGTCTGGATTGCAGTCATACTGCACCTGATCACGGATACCATGGAGCCACTTGCATGGCTGTATCTCTCGTATCCGTCAGATATGATAAACTCGTTTGGAACGGGAATATACGGAGTTGCCATTCTCGGCATCATAGCGATCTTCCTCCTTCTCAGGCTCGACATCTGGGAAAAAGCCAGTACTCTTGTAGCTAAAAGGCTGTCTGGGCAAAATTATGAGCACAAACACGCTCACACGGGAGCAAAGGACGTTTAGAAGCTTCAGTTGATCCGGGAATCAGAAGAACCATATCAGACGGAGTCTATCAATAGTACACGAAAGTTACAGGAGGCATAAACCATGGATACCATAATCGAGGAAGGCTTTACCCGTCTCACCGAGACGATAGCGGAGCTTGGAGAGAGAAGAGGGGCACTGGAAACAGAGATACTCTCAGATCTCTCAGGACTTCTTGAGAAGATGGCAACCCTCGCAACCCCGCTTGTCGGAACGCTTGGAAACCAGTTCCTTGAGAGGAGCAAGCAGGACAGCAAGGGTGAGCTCTATGACACCGTCCATTATGAGAAGAAGATGATCGTCATCGGCCGTGCAGAAGAGCCGGTACACTACCGGCCCGATGATCCGAAGAAGTCGGTGCAGAAACAGTTCTGCCTCCTCACCGAGGATGGGGTCCTTGCAGAACTCATGTATTCTGATGACGGGTTCATCATCGACAGCTACCTAAACCCGCTTACACCCGGAGAAGCAATCGATCTCTATGGGCCTGAGCTGCTCTTCATGCTCTACCGGGCACTCCACGACTATGGAAACCTGCAGGAAGAGCTGGTTGTGGCACTTGACACAACACTCGCCTTCATCCAGCAAAAAGAAGAATAATTTCCCTTATTTTTTCCATCCAAAGATCGGGAACATCGGTTTGAGGGGATCATATGCTGCTCCGTCAACACTTGAGATCGGATATGAGTTCTCAATAACCGAGTCGTTCTCCACAGGTGAATACCTGACAACCACCTTCGCCTGCTGAATCATCTTTTCGAGCGTGAAGATCTCCTCTTCATCAGGCTGGATCTCTTTGAAATCAAATTCGATATCAAGCGGAACAAGTGCGACATGGATCTTTCTGGCGGGTGCGGTCCCGATATTTCGAACGATTATTGACTTTGCATCTTCAGACAGCGAGCAGACAACATGAGGCAGGTATGCCGCATCCTGCATGATCCAGAGCATCATATACACGACGCCAACAACAACTGCAACACCAAGAGCGAGGAAGATATCAATGAATGCAGACGCAATACAGGCGATCGCACCGATGATGATGAGTAGAGATTGCCGCGAATCCATAGAGACATTCTATGCTCAGAGAATATAAGCAATAGCAATTCGATCGAACAAGAAAAAGAAAAGTGGGCCCGATGCGATTCGAACGCATGACCTCTCGGTTATCAGCCGAGCGCACCACCGGGCTATGCTACGGGCCCAGATGTTACCTTAATACATTCTCAGTTACTGCATTTATAGATTGTCAATTTCCTTCTGCCGGGCTTTGGAAGATCACACCCCCCGGGATTGAGGTTCCGGTACATTTCCGAACGTTTTGTTATTTATGGTGAGAGGACGACACATGTACCATTAAGCGAGCCGGAGGAAGACATGGAACGAAAATATCTCCTCGGAAACCTTGCAATCGCACACGCATGCAGGGAAGCGGGCGTTGATTTTGTCAGCGGTTATCCGGGAACACCATCATCTGAAGTCATTGAAAGCCTGAGAACGGTAGCAGATGAGATCCCCCACCTGGAATGGTCGGTAAATGAGAAGGTCGCATTCGAGAATGCCCTTGGAGCTGCCTGGTGCGGGTGCCGCGCCCTTGTGACGATGAAGCATGTCGGCGTCAATGTTGCAGCTGATCCCCTGATGACGAGCAGCTACACAGGCGTCACCGGCGGCTTTGTGCTGCTGGCAGCAGACGATCCCTTTGCCCACAGCTCACAGAACGAACAGGATTCGCGGATCTATGCAGGATTTGCAAAGATTCCCTGTATCGACCCCTCGGGGATACAGGAGGCGCATGACGGGATGAAGCGGGCATTTGGCCTCTCCGAAGAGTTCGGCCTTCCCGTGATGGTCCGCCCCACCACCCGGATCTGCCACAGCAAGGGCGATATCGCACTCGGTGAGCTGGCAACCGAACACCGTGTCGGAACATTCACCAAAAATCCAAGGCAGTATGTCGTCATCCCCGCACATACCCGGATCCTGCACAGGCTTTTGAATGAGAAACAGCCCGGCATAAAGAAGCGGCTCATCGAAGAGGGCTTCAATACACAGATCATCCGGGGCACAAAAGCAGTGATCGCCGGCGGGATCAGTGCCGCCTATGCCCGTGAAGTCGTCCCGGATGATGTCTCAATCGCCACAATCGGGGCATATCCGATTGATGAGGAGTGGCTGAAGGCATTCGTCTCCGCTCATACCGAGATCCTGGTGATCGAGGAGATGATGCCTGTTATTGAAGGAGCTGTCCTCGAAGTTGCCTGCGACCAGGCGATCTATGGCAAGAAGAACGGCTATCTCCCCTATGAGGGCGAATTCTCCCCGGCAATCATCGCAGGTGCGCTGAAGAAGGCCGGATTTATCAGCGGCGAGCTCTATCCTGCTGTCACCCCGGCAGAGAACCTCCCGGTAAGGCCCCCGATCCTCTGTGCAGGCTGTATGCACCGATCCACCTTCTATTCGATGAAGAAGGTCTTCAAAGACGGGATCTTTCCAAGCGATATCGGGTGCTATACGCTCGGCCTCCAGCTCGGTGCAGTCGATACCACCATCTGCATGGGCGCATCCATCACCGTTGCAAGCGGGATCAATCTCTGTGGAGAGGAGCGCGATGTGGTCTGCACCATCGGTGACTCGACCTTCCTCCATACAGGCGTAAACGGGCTCATCAACGCAGTCTATAATGGTGCAGATATGGTCGTGGTCATCCTGGACAACCGGATCACCGCGATGACCGGGCACCAGCCAAACCCGAATACCGGAAAGACTGCATGCGGCGTGGACAGCCCCCCGCTCTCACTTGAAGCACTCTGCCGCTCCTGCGGCGTATCATTTGTCGAGACGGTCGATCCCTATGATCTCACGCTCCTGCTCGATACGATGAAGAAGGCAAAAGAGGAGAAGGGCGTCCGGGTGATCATCGCCCGCCAGCCCTGCATCATCGTTGCCAAACGCGAAGGGATGAAACGCCGCCGCTTCATGGTGGAGACCGAGACCTGCACCGGCTGCCAGCTCTGCGTCAAATACGGATGCCCGGCAATCGAGTTCCATGATGAGAAGGCATCCATAAACGACCTCTGCAGCGGATGTGCGGTCTGTGCCGACATCTGTCCTGCGGGTGCGATCCGGCGGGAGGTGAAGAGATGAAGACGGGTTTTGACATCATGATCGTCGGCATCGGCGGCCAGGGGACGATCCTCGCCTCAAACGTACTCGGGGAGGCATGCCTTGTCGAGGGACGGAGCGTTCGGGGAGCAGAGACGCATGGCATGGCCCAGAGAGGCGGCTCGGTCGAGAGCCAGATCCGGATCGACTGCGGGTTCGGCCCGCTCATCGTACCGGGAACAGCAGATCTTCTGATCGCCTTTGATCTTCTGGAAGCGGTCAGGTACCGGCATTTCCTGAAAGAGGGTGGAGAGATGATCGTGAACAACCAGCTCGTTCTTCCAACCTCCACCTTCACCTCAGGGCAGGCACCACCCACAGAGGACGACATCATCGGCATGCTGAAGGGATGGAAGGTATCAATTGTTGACGCAACCGCGATTGCAACCGCGGCAGGAAGCCCACTGGCTGCAAATATCGCACTCCTCGGTGCAGCATCCCACACCATCCCCCTCGGCCTTGAATCACTCCTTGAAGGGGTCAGGCGGTGTGTTCCGAAGAAGACGATCCCGATCAATGAGAAGGCATTCCTGGATGGCAGGGCAGAAGTAGCTCCCTGAAAACCCTTTTTTTTACAGAAATAATAGCATTCAAGCGCTCTTTTCACCGAAATATTTATCAACTCATTCTTTCCTAACGGGGATGACAGAGGAGTTGATCGATAATGCCATACAAAAACATTGATGAGTTACCAGATTCTGTAAAAGATAATCTCCCCAATCATGCTCAGGAGATATATATGGCGGCTTTTAACAACGCATGGGACGAATATCGCGACCCTGAGAAAAGGCGGAATGATGCATCCCGTGAAGAAACTGCGCATCGGGTTGCCTGGGCTGCTGTAAAGAACAAATATGAGAAAGACGAAGAAACAGGTAACTGGAAGAAAAAGAGCGATTGAAAACCCATTTTTAAAAAATAAAGAGAGAAAACGAATGGACCCGGCGGGATTTGAACCCGCGGCCTCTACGTTGCGAACATAGCGATCTACCCCTGATCTACGAGCCCCTGGCAAAAAGATTAGAGAATTATCTCTATATCTAACTTCTCTGCCAGTTCCTTATATCTGTTCCGAATGGTGACCTCGGTGACGCCCGCAACCTCGGCAACCTCACGCTGGGTCCGCCGCTCGCCCGAGAGGATCGAGCTGATATAGATGGCGGCAGCCGCAACACCGGTCGGCCCCCGGCCGCTCGTCAGTTCACGCTCTCCTGCCTGCCTGAGGATCTCAACGGCACGGCTCTGCACCTCACCCTTCAGGGTCAGGCCCGAGCAGAATCTCGGCACATAGTCGATCGGGGAGGTGGGGAGGAGCTTGAGGCCGAGTTCACGGGAGATGAACCGGTATGTCCTGCCGATCTCTTTCCTCGATACACGGGATACCTCGGCAATCTCGTCAAGGGTACGCGGCACACTGCACTGGCGGCAGGCTGCATAGAGGGCTGCTGCTGCAACACCTTCTATTGAACGGCCACGGATCAGGTTCTTGTCAACAGCATCACGGTAGACGACCGCTGCGGTTTCACGGACGTTTCGTGGAAGACCGAGGGCAGATGCCATCCTGTCAAGTTCGGAGAGGGCGAATGCGAGGTTCCGCTCGGTTGCATTCGAGACACGGATACGCCGCTGCCACTTCCTGAGACGGTACAGCTGTGCACGGTTCTTCGAGGAGATGGCACGGCCATAGCTGTCACGGTTCCTCCAGTCGATCATCGTCGAAAGACCCTTGTCGTGGATGGTAAAGGTCATCGGTGCACCGACACGGGAACGCTTCATCCGCTGGTCATGGTCAAATGCACGCCATTCGGGACCACGGTCGATGAAGTCGTCATCAAGCACAAGCCCGCATCCCTGGCAGA
>WPCG01118605.1_pt1 | contig 33818 bp, 21 predicted proteins | sample 5403311 | NCBI WGS metagenome assembly WPCG01 (sample SAMN12869467, study PRJNA574797) | sludge metagenome | isolation source: wastewater treatment of Control | place: China:Beijing | collected 2019-05-17
ACGCGAACGATGGCGGCGGCGTGGAGCCGGACTACATCGTCGTCGAACTCGCCCGCCACCTGCTCGGCGAGAACTGGCTGCCGGAATACGTCGCACGCGCCAACAACGGCGGCATCGAGCGCGTACTGCTGTAAGGGGAGGACGTTCCGCCCCGTATTGTGCCGATCTCGGCGCAGCGGGAGAAATTCAGTAATTCGGCAGAAAAATGCAGCAAACCTCCAATTGTGCATGAGGGCGCGGCGCAGCACGATCACGACTGTGCTTTCCCGCAGGGCTCAAGGAGGTTGCCAATGTGCTTTGATCGTTGTTGTCGCGCTGCTCTTTGCGCCTTGGTGCTGCTGTGCTCGCCGGGGGGCGTGTGGGCTGATACCCTTGACAAGATTCGTGCCGGCAAGCCGATTGTCATTGGCTGGGTTGACAGCAATCTTCCATTCAGTGGCAGGGTGCCCGGACAGCTGGCTCCCGGCGGATTTACGGTGGATCTCTGCCGCGAGGTTATTGCCCGCGTTGGCCGGCGCCTTGGCAGGGAGAGCGTCGAGTTGGATTACCACCGGATAACGTTCGCCGAGCGTTTTCCTGCACTCGACGACAACGTGATCGACCTCGAATGTTCGGCGACGACAATGACTCGCGCGCGGATGGAGAAATACCAGTTCACGGCTGCCTACTTTGTTGCGGGTGTGCGCTTGCTGGTAAGGCGGGACAGGCCTGTCCGCAGTCTCGACGACCTGGTCGGTGGCGAAGTGGCGGTTGTGGCCGGTACGACCGGTGAGGCGCTGGCACGTCAACACGACGCCCGCGCGACTACGCGCATCAGGTTTCGCTCCTACGATACGCCTGAGTTGGCAGCGAAGGCCGTCCTTGAGGGGCAGGCCGATGCCTTTCCGTTCGACGACATCATTCTGTATGCGCTGATGTCGAAAATGGAAGGGGGGCATGATGCGCTGAACGTCGTAGGCCGTTTCATGTCGGTGGAGCCGTATGGGTTGATGATGCGGGGGGGCGACGAGGCGTTTCAACGCATGGCCTCGGAAGAGCTTGCTGGCCTGCTGGCCTCGAGCAGGGCGCTGCGACTCTTTGACCGCTGGTTCAACAACGAAGACCTGCGCGCACCGATGAACCTGCTGACCAGGGAGGCCTTTGCCCATCCGTCCCGGGAACCGGCGTTCCCATAGGGGGTAAGAGGTCTCGCAAGCAACGAATGGCCTTTGAATGCCATTGCCCGGAAAGAGGACAAGGGCTCGCGCCCGCGCGGGCAGGGTAGAGGCGAAGCGCATGCGAAAGGACTGTCCGAAGTCGCTCTTCGACAGGCTGGGAGAGCGGGTCAGCGGCCCCTGTGCCTGCTTGGCCACGTCGGCGGTGGCGCTTGCCACTCCGCTCAGTAGTAGTCGGTCAGCTTGTGTTTGATGGCGTAGAGGATGAGGTCCGCATTGGTTGAAAGGTCTAGCTTGGCCATGATGCGGGCCTTGTGGGACGAAACCGTCTTATTGCTGATGAACAGGCGGTTACCGATCTCACTGACACCCACGCCGGAAGCAAACAGTGCAAGCACCTGGCGCTCGCGCTTTGACAGCGCCTCATGAGGGGGCCGGGCGCTGTTGTTGGGACGGGCGAATGCGAAGGCTGTGGCTTCTGCCAGAGCCGGGTCGAGAAAGCGCCCGCCGTCGGCAACCTTGCGGATGGCTTCGAGCAGAATCCGCGGAGCGTTGTCCTTGGTCAGGTAGCCATTGGCACCGTTTGCCAGGGCCTGTTGAACGATCTGCGGTTCGTCATGCATGGACAAGGCGAGTATGGGTGGGGCGCCATCCCTTTCTTCGATGCGGGAGATCAGATCGGCGCCGGAGATCCCGGGCATGGTCATGTCGAGCAGGATAATGTCGACGGAATGCACATCCAGCAACCTGAGCAGCTCGGCCCCGTTGGCAGCTTCCGCGACAACCGTGATGTCCGGTGTGATGGCGAAGAGCTGCTTCAGCCCTTCTCGCACCAGTTCGTGGTCATCAGCGAGCAAGACCTTGATCATGCGGTTTCTCCAGGAGGTACTTCCCCGCGGGGAATGAAGACTTCAATGGTTGCCCCTTTGCCAGGGGCGCTGTCGATGCGCGCGTATCCACCTACGGCGAAAGCGCGCTCGTGGATGCCTGTCAGGCCGAATGACCGCAAGCGAGGGGCGTTCGGGTCGAAGCCACGTCCGTCATCTTGAACTCTGAGATGAAAGCCCCTCTCATCCTGGCGGAAGTCGACATCGACGCGTCTTGCTTGAGCATGGCGTGCAACGTTGGTCAGTGACTCCTGCACGATCCGGAAAATCGTTATGGACTGTCGTTCACTGGGTTCCGGCCCCGTTCCGCTGGCGTTCATGTTGCATTGGATGGCGATACGCTGTCCCACGTCGTCGACCAGCCAGCGCAGTGCGGCCTCGATACCCCTGTCGAGGACGGCTGGTCGCAGGGAGGTGGTTAGCGCCCGCACCGAGCGGCTTGCCTTGTCAGTGGTCTCCTGCAGGCGTTGGCAGTACTGTGCGGCAAACTGGAACTCGTTTCCGAAGCGATAATCGAAGGCCGCGATCTCGAGTCGAAGTGCGGTCAGCAATTGACCCAGCTCGTCATGCAGCTCGTGAGCGATACGCTTGCGTTCTTCTTCCCGGGCGTCCTCCCGCCGTGCCGCAAGCGCACGCAGGTTGTCACGCGAGTTCTGCAGTTCCTTATTCAGGAGCGCGAGCTCATGATTGGTGCGGCGCTGCCGGGCGAGGTGGAGCGTCCCCGCGACGAGCAGGGCGAGTACGGACAGAAACAGTGTCAGCAGCCAGCGGTGGTGCGCAGCCTGCCGTTCAGCGGCAAGACTGAGGTCGTCGATCTCACGCTGGCGGTTCTCGCGCTGATAGCGCTGAGCCAGCTCGTGGACGAGGGTTTTCGTGTGATCGTCGATGGTGTTGCTGACCAGTGATTCGGCCGTAGAAATTACTTCGTATGCTTCGTGATGGCGACCCCTGCGTGCGAGCACAGCAGACAGTTCGCGGGCGCTGCTGCGAATCAGGTCTGGCAGTTCGAGTTTGCGAGCGATTCCGTAGCTACGCTGGTAAGAAGTGGTCGCTTCGGAGAGTTTTCCAGTGGTTGCCTGAATGGCCCCAAGCGTCATGAGGCCCTTCCAGAGGACTATGTCGATACCGAGGGTTTCAAGGATCTCGATCATCTCGCCCAGGTAGTGCTGGGCAGCATCATGCTGCTGCCGGATGCGGTGGGTTTCAGCGAGCGCGTGGAGTATCTCCGCAAGTACTTTGGGCGCGCCAAGCTGCCGAGCCCGGGGGAGTGCCTCGAGAAGCATCTGTTCGGCGGTTGCGAGCTGTCCTTCGGCGGCATACACCTGGGCAAGGTTGATGATGGCGATGATCTCGATAAAGGTGGACTTGCTCTGACGTGCTGCTTTCAGCATCTCGGTGAAAAGCTCCCGGGTAGATGCAGAGGTGTCATCCGTTGCCTTTGAAATCGCCATGCCATGGTAGGCGAGCGCGAGCGCGAGCGCGTGCCCACTGTCCTTGGCAATGTCCCGCGCACGCAGTGCCATCAGCACCGATTCACCGCGGTGGCCGAGACGCTCCTCGACACGGACGATGTGCAGCATCGCCTCGACAAGCAGCTCTGGTTTGGCCGCCCCGCCCAGCGCATTCATCGCTGCAGCGGCCTCGGGAGCAATGAGGTTGATATGCCCGCGAATGTAGGCAACACATGCTCGAACGAGGTGGGCTTCGGCGAGTCCCTCAAGGTCGTTGTGGCGCTCTGCGAGGCCGATGGCTCTGCGGGCATATTCTTCGGCGGATTCTCCCTGACCCAGGCGGACCGCCGTCCGCGCCAGCAGGTTGAGTGCCCTTATCCTGTCCGAAGGCCAGGCATTTGCGGGTTGGCTGTCGTGCAAGGCGCGCGCTTGTTCGTGGGCGAGGGGGACGTTCTCGTCGGCCAGCCTTCGAATATCTGAAGCGCGGGCCCGCCAATGCTCGAGGCTGAGCGGCTGATCGGCGGAAGCCCACCGGGGGGTGAGAGCGAGTGCCGACAGCATGATGCTGCACAGAAGAAGCAGGAATCCTGTTCCGCCCCCCCGCGGTCTGGTCGCTTGCGCCATCAGGGGCCGGTTCGTGATCACGAGGCGTTCCACTGCCGTAGTGCCTCCCGCATTGCCTGGGCCGCTCGATTCGATGAAGCCCGGCGGAAAGCCAGTGGTCTGGGGGGCATGTTTGATGTTCAGAAACAGCCACAGGTGGGTGGAGGTGGCGACTGCCCGACGAGGGTAGCAGGGCGTGCGAAGGCGCGCAAACTGGGGATTACACCTAAGTCGTTGGAGGAGGGCAAGAGCCGGCAGCCGTTGGGTGGCAGGGCTCGGAAGGGGGCCGGGGGGTGAGTAGGAATAGTCTCAGTGAGAATCGGCGGCGTCTGATATCTACCGCAATTGTTCGTGGCGCAAAATAGCTGCGTAGTTGGGTGCGTTTGTGTGCGCTGCCCGCCGATAGTCTGAATTGCCCCATAGGGCTGGGGTGTCAGGTGACAGACGGCAGATCAATGAGGGGGCGGTATCGACGGCGGATGCGATCAGATCGATACCGGCGAACGCCGCGCCGCTTCCGGGTAACTTGTGAAGCCCGTTGAGCATGGTCTGTCCCGGGGCTGGCTGCTGCCAATCATTATGGCGTCGATGGTGGGAATGAGGGGGCGGTTCAGGGGTCATGAATGTAGTGCGGGCGAGCGTTTGACGCTGCTTGCATGAGGCTGGAGCGCGCGCCGGAATCAACCCTTCGTGCTCATCGAGGAGCAATCATGGGCCTGCTATCCTTTCTTGGCAGTGACAAGTCAAGTGCGGTGTCCGCAGCAGCGAGTCCTCAGGGCGGCAGCCCCCAGAGTGGTCGCTTTGACTGCCACAACCCTCCTGCGGCATTCAGTCAACTTGGCGTGAGCGGCGAAGCCGGCCTGCTCCTCTCCTTTGTGCCGCCGGAAACCGACTTCCCACGTGTCAGCGCGGCTTGGCAGCGCCTCGGGGCGGCGGGGCGCTCTGTACTTACGCTATCCTCAGCAGGCGCCTTGTGTGGGCAGTCCGGGGGCTCTCCTTACTGCGAAATGAAAGGTTCGCAGGGCAGTTGGCTGTGGTTGCCGGGGGGGCTGATTGCCCGACACGAAGTTCATGTCGTCGATCTCCACGTTAAGGATACGGCCACCGTCAGTGAGCGCATTGCTGCTATCCGCCGCGAACTTGAGCAGATCAGAGTGCACATTCCGCTGTCTGCGGAGAGAAGTTTTGCTTTGGTGTTCTGCGACGGACTGTCGGCCTCCGAAGGCTTCCTGATGCAGGCCTGGTATCAGAGTGGGCGTTTTCCCTGCTTGGCGATCGGCGGCTCCGCGGGCGGCGGGCTGGATTTCGCCGGCACCTATATTGCTGCAGGCGGTTCGGTGTTGCAGGGCAAGGCGGTACTGGTCTTCTGTCAGATGGCTGAGGGCAAGGCCTTCGCACCGTTCAAGAGTCAGAATTTCGAACCGACTCGGCAAAGCTGGCTGATTGCCGAGGCCGATGCGGTCTCCCGCACCGTCACCTCAGTGTTTGGCGCCGATGGCCGGCCGCAGCCGATCCTTGACGCGCTCGCGGGCTACCTGCGCTGCAGCCGCGCCGATCTGCCCAGACAACTGGAGGGCAAGACCTTCGCAGTCAAGGTCGAGGACGAGTTCTTCATCCGTTCGGTTGCGGAAATCCGTGACGATTGCGTCGCCTTCTTCTGTGATCTCGAATTCGGCGATCGCCTGCATCTTCTCACGGCTACCGAGTTCATTGCCGCCACGCGTAACGACTGGCAGCAGTTTGTCGGCCGCTACGGGCAGCCGAGTGCGATCCTGCTGAACGATTGCGTGTTGCGCCGTGTTGGCAACAATGCGCGCTTGGCGGAGGCGCGTTTCTTCGACGATGTGCCGGCTGCCGGCTTCTCGACCTTCGGAGAAATTCTTGGCGTCCCAATCAATCAGACGCTTTCGGCACTCGCTTTCTTTGATCAGCATAACGAGGCGATGGCCCGTTTTCCGGTTGATTATGCTGCCTATGCTGGACACTACGCCCAACGCGCTTTGCATCGCTGGACCGCCCTTAACAGCATTCAGTCAGCGGTGACCGAGCGCGTTGTCGACTATCAACAGGCGCTCGCCCCCCTGCTCGCTGCGCTGCCGCGACTTGAGCAAGCGACCTTGCGTCAGGCTGCTACCCTGGACACCGCCCAGCGCAGCATTCGCTCTATCAGCGATGCCGCCACGCAGACGCGCTCAGCGCAGTCCCGGTTGGGGGCCGAACTTGACGCCCTGGAGCGCATCTCGCAGGGCATCAACCAGATTACGGGCGGTATCGGTGCTATTGCTGACCAGACCAATCTGCTGGCACTTAATGCGGCGATTGAGGCGGCACGGGCGGGTGAGGCTGGGCGCGGTTTCGCAGTGGTCGCCGATGAGGTGCGCAAGCTTGCACAGTCGGCGAAGGATCAGGCCCAAGCGACGACCAAGAACATTCATGAGGCGGTGACGACGATTGCCAAGATCCGCGTGGTAGCGACAGAAACTGTCGCTACCACGCAGGAGATGGCCGACAAGAGCTCGGTTGCCGCCGACCAGATCGTCAGCATGAGCGAGAACGCTGGCAAGGAGCGCGATGAGCTCAACGCTAGCCTGGCCCGCCTGGAAGAGCTGGCAAGTGGAGTGGAGGCAATGCAGGAGGCGGTTGCCCAACTAACACTGCTGCAGCGCTTGGCTACGGCTTAGCACGATGGCGAGTAGCTGCGCCCATCCGATGGACGGGTCGGTGTTCCAGTTTCAAGCGATGTGATCGGCCTTCAGTGCAGGGGTCGACGGGGCCGCCTCCTGCTCCTTTTCAGGGCGGAGGCGAGCGGCCCGGTGGGTAACCTGTTTCGGACCACGACTGCCCTGCCGGCAGGGTTTGGTTTCTTGTCCTTGCAGTTCATCGGTGACAGATGGCCGATCGGCCGGCTCACCATGTGCCGCCTCCACGTGTGGATCACCGCTGTCAGGTGGACACCACAAAGCCGCGGCGCGATCCCTGGCGGGCCGGCTATCCGCATCAGGCTGCGCGATGGGCTGGCGGCAGTCACCTGCAAAACTTGACGCCCACAACTCGGAAGGATCCTCAGAAGTGGGTAGGAATAGTCTCTGTGTGAATCCGCAGCATCTGATATCCACAGCCGCCGTTCGTGGCCAGAATGGGTGCGCACGTGGGGGTGTGTTTACGCGCCGCCTGACGATGGCCTGCATCGACCTTCGGGGTTGGGGCGGTTGAGTGGTGGTGACAAGTGGCAGATCAACGAGGGCGCGCCTGTGCATCCGCAGTCAGTGACGTGGTGTGATTTGGGGTCGGTGCCGCAGGGTGCGGAGAAGCGTCTGCAAGTGCTTGCTGTCGTGCCGATGCGCAATAGGGCCGGGTGCTTGCAGTCTTCTTGCCACGTGCTTCTGGTCGATGGGCGACTGTTGTGCAGCGCGCCTGGACGAATCACGGTGTTTTGCGGCAGGGAAGCGGTCGAGCGGTTTGTTGGGCTGATCGATCAGCTCGAGGTTTGTTACGAGACCGGAAGCGTCAATATGAATGACTCATGGGGTGAGCATGCCCACTGCGTCGCGCTCGCCGACGGAGTGCGTTTGGGCGCCTGTCGCCATGGTTGCAGCAGCACCGCCAGCGTGGATTCCGCCTGCTCTGCGCAGGTAACCGATGGGACACGATGCTGACGACTGCAGTGAGGTAGGCTGCGGAGTCGCTGGAGGGCGCCGGATGGGCGGCAAGTACTTGGAACAAGGCCACTGCAATGAGCTTGGAGCACAGCCCGGAGCCTCGATGGCGGTGCTTTCCATGGTGCTTGAGCATATGGGTGGCGGCGCAGCCCTGGCGGACAGCGGCGGGAGTTTCCTGCACGTCAATCGCCGTTTCTCAGCCTTACTGGGCGTTGACCGCGAAAGTCTGCGGGGGAAACGGATCTACGATGTTGCCGCGGAGCCATCGGTAGCGGCGTGGCAGGCATCCTGGGCGGATGCCGTGGGTGGCGACCGGCAATGGATGCGCATGCGCTTGCCGGGCGGCAGTGGGCGGGTGCTCGAAAGCGATCTCGAGCTTGCCCACTTCGTTCACGCGGGGCAGCGCTACTGCCTGCTAAGGTTGGCAGCGGTCGAGTCTCCGGTGCCTGGGCAAGGCGCCGAGGCGGGCGCCAGCCCAGGGGCGACGCAGGGTCTCAGCCATGATCTGGGAGACCACCGCGCCGAAGTGGGGAACCCCAAGGGGCCGCCAGACGCCTGGGCAAGTTTGCCCACCGCGGTTGCGGATGATCCGAAGGGCTGGTACGAGGGCGTTCAGCTCTCGGCGCAGACCGCCACGGAGATGTGGCGGAGTGGTTCGCTGGGCGCACTGCCGAATCGTGCGCAGCTTGAGGAGCAACTGTGCCGACTGATCGCATGCGGTGCGTCTGGCGGTAAAGGCACAGGCCTGTTGATACTGGATATCGACCGCTTCAGGGATGTCAACGATGCCCGCGGGTATGGCGCCGGGAGCAAAGTGCTGGTGAAGTTTGCCGAGCGCATCCAGGTCTTGCTGGGCGAAGGCGCGACTGTTGCGTATCTGGGTAGCGATGAGTTTGCCGTACTCCTGCGGGAGCTGAGTGACAAGGACGATGCTGCGCGGATTGCCCGACGGGTTCACGATGCCCTCGAGGTGCCGTTCCTGATCAACGAAGAGAACATCTTCATCTCAGCCTCCATCGGTATTGCGGCGTATCCGGATGATGCGCAAACCGCCTTTGAACTTCTGCACCATGCCGATGCGGCACTGAATGACGCCAGGCGTGGAGGGAGGGGGCGGTACTGTCTCTATTCCTCCGAGCTGACCGAGCGCGCACGTTCGCGGGCAATGCTGGAGATGGGGCTGAGAGTCGCAGAGAGTCGAGGGGAGTTGGAGGCGCATTTTCAACCCAAGATCGATTTGTTTACCCGTGAGGTGGTCGGTGCCGAAGCTTTGCTGCGCTGGCGACATCCGACACAGGGCTGGATCCCCCCGGGACGCTTTGTGCCGGTTGCCGAGGATACCGGGCTGATCGTCAGCATAGGGATGTGGATTCTGACCAAGGCGTGCGAGGCGGTCGGGCTCTGGAATCGCACGCGTGCGCGGCCGTTGAAGGTGGCGGTCAACGTGTCGCCACGTCAGTTCGCAGAGGGAGACCTGGTAGCGGCGGTTCGCCAGGTGCTGTTGAGCACTGCTTGTGAGCCTCAATGGCTGGAGTTCGAAATCACCGAAAGCCTGTTTGCCGAAGACCATGAAAAGGTGCTGGGGGCGATGCTGGCCTTGCGGCGCATGGGTATCAGTATCGCGATCGACGACTTCGGTACCGGCTATTCCGCGCTTGCCTATCTGATGCGCTTCCCCGTCGATACCTTGAAGATCGATCGCAGTTTTGTCGCCGAGATTACACCTGAGCGTGGCAGTACTGCCTTGGTGAAAGCGATCATCGCAATGGGTCACAGCCTTGGGACGAGTCTGGTTGCGGAGGGCATCGAAACCGAAACGCAGGCGGAGTTCCTGTGTGCGAACGGTTGTCGGTATGGGCAGGGTTTCCTGTTCGGGCAGCCGGTTTCCCTTGCCGGCTTCCGCTGCGGCTAGTAGGCAGAGGCTGCGCGGTGTTCACCAGCGATGCACTGGCCTGTCGGCAACTACCACTTTTGGAGGACCGGGGGCAGAGTGCGGTAAACTGACTGATCGGTCTTGGCGGTATAGTGCCGCCAAGTTGCCAGTCAGAGCCGGACGATGATTGATGCTGTTGCCAGTTTCCGCTACTGCACGCGCGGCGCCCTACGGTGCCTGTCGAGCACATGGCGCGTTCGCTTTGTCACCCGTCTGCTGAGCGGGATCGTCGCCGTCCTTGGTGTGGCCATGCCGGTCAGTCTCATGGCACGGGATCTCGTGGACCTGCCGCTGGAGCAATTGCTTGAGACGGGCTCACTGATTTCACCGGGGTTCGCGCGCGAGGTCACGGATGCGCCGTCCGCGGTGTCCGTGGTGACTGCGGACGAGATCCGGATGTTCGGGTATCGCAATCTCGCGGAGATTCTCGACAGCATGAGGGGGGTCTTCGTCGGTTACGACGGTGAGTACTTCCACCTCGTCGGCCGTGGGCTGGGAATGCCTTCGAGTTACGCCGGGCGTGTTCTGGTGCTGATAGACGGTCATCCGCTTCCCGATGGTATGTACAACCAGACCCTGTTTGGCGATGACCAGCTTGTCGATGTTGCCCTGATCGAAAGGGTCGAGTATGCCCCTGGCCCCGGGGCGGCCATGTATGGCAACAATGCTTTTCTGGGGGTCGTCAACGTCATCACCAAGCGTGGCCGGGATCTCGACGGAGGCCAGCTGGCCTTGCTTGGTGGCTCGGGGCGTCAGCGCAGTGTGCGGCTGAGCTGGGGCGCAGTTGATCATGGTGGTACGGAGTGGCTGTTGTCCGGGACTGTGCACGGGCGAAATCTGTCGTCACCCGCGGTCAATGCCGATCATGAAGGCAGTTCTTCCGATGGCAGGGTGTTCTTCAAGGCGCGCCGGGGGGCTCTGAGCTTCGAGGGTGCCGTGGCTCGACGACGACAAGCCGAGGAGCTTGACGTCATCGACATGTTCGGACAGCGGACGCGTTCGACACGCATTCGCGATGACAGCGCTTTTGCGATGCTGCGTCACGATGGCGAGATCGGCGCCTGGCGCAGCATGCTGAAGTTGTACTACGGCCAGTATGCCTATCGGCAGCGCTACAAGCTTGACCTCATCGATCCCGGGCTCTACTTCGGTGGCGCGTCCTCCGTGTTTTCTAACTGGTGGGGATGGGAGGCGCAGCTGGCGAGCGTGGTGCTTGGGCGGCACAGGGTCGTGCTGGGTGCCGAGTACCGCAGTGATTCCCGGCAACGCAGGCGGGATGCGTACTGGGAGAGAACCAGTGGCTTCAGCGATGCTTCCCGACGGCACGCCTCAGAGCGTACCGTGAGCCTCTATGTCCAGGACGAAGTCATGTTGCACCCGGGCTTGTCACTGAATCTCGGTGTGCGTCATGACCGGCGCACGGATCAGGGCAGCACTGCCATGACGAATCAGCGTGCCGCCCTGATTTACGACGATGCCGAGGGGCTGGTAGTGAAGCTGTCGCATGGCAGAGCGGGGCGCTTTCTGTCGCGTGACGAAAATTGGTGGCCCGCGTATGAGGGGCGGCCGCGCACGGAGCGCGTCGACACGACGGAGCTGGCGCTCGACAGGCGCTTCGGCAATCTGCAGCTTCTGGCCTCGGCATATCGTTACGAGATTACTGAGATCAACACTTGGAACAGCGCCGCACGCGTGCACGGCGTGGAGCTTGAGGCGGGGTGGCGTGCACGCGGGGTGGTGCTCGAGGGCAGCGTGGCCTATCAGGAGACGCGTGACGAGTTCGACCGCTGGCATCTCAACTCGCCCCGGGTGTTGGGCAAGTTGCGTTTGTCGGTGCCGGTGGATGGGGACCGTCTGCGTGCCAGCGTGGGCGTGCGAGGGGTTGGCAAGCGGCTGGCGATGGACGGGACGGAAGTGGGAGGGTACGGGGTTGTCGATCTGACCATCTCCAGCGTCAACGCCATTCCCGGAGTAAATGCCACGTTTGCGGTGCGCAACCTCTTCGATCGGCGCTACGGGGATGTCAGCACTGACTGGATGGTCGACGGATTGACCATCCGTGGGGGGCGCACCGCCTGGCTTCAACTTGAGTTTCCGCTCCAATGAGCAAGTTACGTTCTCGGCGGCGTGTGAGATGGCCGGATTTCGGCGCCCGTGCCTTGGGAGGGACGGTCCGTGCTCGATAGGCTGGGACCTGAGCGTTCATTGCACCGCAAGCTGCGTCTGGGTGCCATTGCGGTGGCGGCCGCAGTGGTGGCGCTTCTGCTTGTTGTCATGCTGGCCTATACCTATGCCAAGCAGCGCACAGCCCTGCACGATTCGGTGCGTGTGCACGCCGACATCGTTGCCAGCAACAGTGCGGCGGCGCTGATGTTCGCGAATGCCGAGGAGGCTTCGCAACTGCTGGGTTCGCTGGGGGTCATTCCTGACGTGATTCGCGCCGAGCTGAAGCCGGCTGGGGGGGGAGCCCTGGCGCGTTACGCCCGCGCGGGCGGGATCGCCTGTGAGCCGCGCAGCAAGCCGGGGGTCGGTTGGTGCAGCCTGAGTGTCAGCGCACCGGTCATGTTTCATGAGCGCCTCATCGGCACTGTCGAGCTGGAGGTCGGGCTCGACTCGATCTACCGGGACATGGTCGCGCATACATTCTTCGGCACCCTGGTCGCCTTGTTGGCCATCGCTTTGTCGGCCCTTCTGGCGCACCGGATTGCAGGAGGGATCGTCGCACCGCTGCTGCATCTCACCGCGTTGACCAGGCGGTTGGGGGAGGCACAGGACTTTTCGTTGCGTGCGGAGGTACGCAGTACAGATGAGACCGGAGAGCTTGCCAGTAGCTTCAACCGGCTGCTGGAGCAGCTGCAATGGCGTGAAGAGCTGCTCGGTTCAGAACTGACGCAGCGCCGCCAGGCCGAGGAGCAGCTGAACCGCAAGGCGTATTTCGACGCCGTTACAGGTCTGCACAACCGGCATTACTTCATGGAGCGCCTGGAACGGAGCCTGGAGCAGGTCCGGCGCTATGGCGATACCTGCGCGGTGCTGTTCGTCGATCTTGACGACTTCAAGCGTGTGAATGACAGTCTGGGTCACGAAGCCGGTGACGACCTGCTGGTCCAGGTCGGCAGCCGTCTGCGTGCAGTCCTGCGTCGCAGTGACATTCTAAGCCGTCTGGGTGGCGACGAGTTCGCCGTGATCCTGGAAAACGAGATTAGCGCCGATCTGGCGCAAGGGGTGGCGACAAAGATCGTCAATGCTCTTTGCGAACCCTTCCTCCTTGGCGGGCGCGAGGCGAGGATCGGCGCAAGTATCGGCATCTGCCTCTATCCGGAGCATGCGAGCGACCTTGCTCAGCTCATGCGCAATGCCGATGCAGCGATGTATCAAGCCAAGAAGGAGGGCAAGAATCGCTGCGTGCTTTATCAGCATGGCATGTGGAAGGGCGGTCAGGACAGCATAAGGCTTGAGCAGGCCTTGCGGGTGGCCATAGAGAACAGGGAGTTCGTGCTGCACTTCACCCCGGTGATTGGCCTCCAGAGTTGCGAACTGGCGGGTTTCGAGGTGCAGGTGCGCTGGCCGCGCAAGGAGCATGGCCTGGTCGGTCAGGCAGAGTTCATGCCCGTAGCGGAACGGTCAGGTTTGATTCTTGCGCTTGGAGAGTGGGTCTTGCGGGCAGCCTTCGAGCAGGCTGCGTGCTGGCAGCGCCTCAAGCCCGGCCTGCGGATGGCGATCAATGTTTCGCCTCGCCAGCTCCGTCAACCCGAGTTCGCCAAGCGAATCGCGTCCATGCTGGAAGAATGCGGGCTGGCGGCGGAGCTGATTGACCTTGAGTGTCCGGAAGAGGTTTTTCTGGATGAGCGCGGCAATGCCGTCGACGTGCTGAAGGCACTACGGGAGATGGGCCTCAAGGTCGTGGTCGCTGGTTTCGGCCGTGGTTTCTCCTGTCTGAAGGACTTCAAGGTACTCCCGGTAGACGTCCTGAAAATCGACCGGAGCCTGATTGTCGGTGTGCCTGATGACGAGGGAGATGCCTCGATTGTCAGTGCAGTCCTTGCCATGGCCAGGGGCCTGAGGCTGGAGGCGGCGGCGGACGGTGTCGAGCATGAGTCCTGTGCCAGGTGGCTGCGCGATGCGGGCTGTACCCTGGCGCAGGGGGAGTGGTTTGCCCTGCCCGTCGATCAGGATGGCGCAGAAGAGCTGATTACCAAGGGTTGGCGTGCAAAAGGGTTGCGAGCGCAGTGGCGAGCATTGCTCGGCAGTCATGCCTGTTCGAGTGATGGGGCGTTGCGATGATTCACCAGTCTGTTTCTGCCTGGGACGCGACGAGTGGTGAAGGGGGCCCTGTCGGGCGTGCGCACTTTGCTGTAAGGACTCCGTTGGCCAGGCAGGATTTGCCCTGTCGCCGCATCGCCAGGGAGATGGTTTTGGCATGAAGCGCGCCAGCCGTGCCTTTGCCCTAATAGCCTTCCTGCTGACAGGGTTTGCGGGCGCGCCCGCCTTTGCAGATAGCGCCCTGGAGGACGAGGCGGCGTTGAAGGCGGCCTATGTCTACAACTTCATTCTCTTTGCCCATTGGCCCTATCTCCCCGGCGACGCCATCCACCTCTGCGTGCTGGCCAGGGGTGGGGTTGAAGCCGAACTCCTCCGCCTTGATGGGCGGGAAGTACAGGGCGGGCGTTCCCTGATGGTAAGGAGCGTCAAGCCCGGAGAGCCTTTTGCGGGGTGTCAGGTGCTCTTTCTGGACGAAGGCAACCGGCGGGTGCTTGATACCTTGCTGTACCGGTTGATCGACCTTCCCGTGCTGACCGTTGCCGATGGGGCCGGTTTCGTTGATAAGGGAGTGATGATCGAGATGCGCCGGGTGGAGCAGCGCGTTGTCTTTGACGTAAACCTGACCGCGGCGAGGAGGGTCAGTCTGGATTTCAGTCCCAGGATGCTCCGGCTGGCGAAATTCGTTGCTTACCGGAACTGAGCGCAGGTGCGTGTTTGGCGGGAGCTCCAGGCTATCTCATGGCGCGGGATTGTCCTACCCTTTACATGGGTATAACTCAACCGTTCCTATAGGCATGTGCGCGCGATGGACACCTGCACTCGACCCCTTCCGGGGGGGAGCATGCCCTCGATTGCTCGGATGAGGGCTGGCCTCTTCCGTCGATTCATGAAAGCCCGCGGGCACCGCGGCTTCACCCTGCCAGCGCTGTGGCGTCTAGTCGTGGCACTGGTGGCCTTGTTGCTACTGGCATTGCCGCCGCTGGCGCGGTCCCAGGGCTCCCTTGAAGAGATGGCGGGTATCGTTGCCGAAGCAAGTGCGCGGGCGGCACCTTGGCAGGGCCCTGTCGATGGTCCTGCCGGGGTAACCGGAAGGACCGTTGCGCTGGTTACCGAGGATCTCCGGAATGGTGGTGTTCTGGGAGTGGCCCGGGCGGTCGAGGAGGCTGCCCGTGAGTTGCGCTGGCAACTCCGTTTGTTTGATGCTGGTGGTACTCAGGAAGGGCGCCGAAAGGCCCTTGCTGACGCTCACGGCGGCAAACCGGACGGCGTGATCCTGATCGGCTCGGATGCCGAAGCGTTGCGGCTGGCTCTGGAGGCCTTTGCGCGTCGGGGAACGCCGATTGTCGGCTGGCACGTTGCTTCGCAGGCAGGAGTGATGCCAGGACCGGTGCGTATGAATGTATCCACGGATCCTGTCGACGTCGCCACGGTGGCAGCCTTGGCTGCCATCGTTGGTGGCCGTGGTGAGGCCGGGGTGGTGATATTCACGGACAGTCGTTTCAAGATCGCGCTGGCCAAATCCGATGCAATGCTCAAGCTGTTCTCAGGGTGTGGCGGCTGCGTGGTGCTTGATGTCCATGATCTGCCGATCTCCCGCGCGGCGGAAAGAGTTCCCGCCGTGGTGCGGGAGATGCTTGCCCGTCATGGGGAGAGGTTGACACACATGCTGGCGATCAACGACATCTATTTCGACTACGCCGTACCTGAAATGATCAGGGCGGGGGTTGCCAGCGATCGTATTGCATTGTTGTCCGCAGGTGATGGCAGCGCGGCGGCATTCCTGCGTATCAAGGCTGGGGCGTACCAGACGGCGACGGTGGCCGAACCGCTGAGTCTGCATGGCTGGCAACTGGTCGACGAGTTGAACCGACTGTTTGCGGGACGGCCAGTGAGCGGCTTCATTGCCCCGGCTCATCTCGTTACACGCGACAATATCGCCTACGACGGCGGTCAGCGCTTCGTCTACGATCCCGACAATGGCTATCGGGATATCTACCGTAGAATCTGGAAAACTGACTGATCCCGAAACCATGAGGTAGCACGCCTCGGCGGGAGCTCATCAGGGCTGCTGACTCAGGACGCGCCTGATCGGGTGCGTGCTCGGGTGGCGTTTCGGTGCGGGTCCCGTGAGCGCTGAGGTTACAGGGAGCAAAGATGATTCAGTCCAGTTTGCGGCGATTGCAGGCGCCGTACTCCTTGCGCTGGCAGTTTCGTCTCGCCCTGCTGGCAATCGCCGTGCTGGTGGTTGCCGGGGGGGTGACAGCGATATTTGCTTTGCATGAAACGGCGTCTCATACACGTGCCCTTGCAGAGGCGCGCTTGGTCCGTTTGCAGCAGGCCCAGGTTCTCGTTCAACAGGGCACCGCAATCGAGAGAGCATCGCGGCAGATGCTGGCTGCCACTGAGCAGGTCGAACTGTCCACGCATTATGACTTTCTGATAGAGCAGCTGGAGTCCTTGGATGCAAGCCTCAGCGGGCTCGGGGATTCTGACGTTTCCGTCCTGCGCGTCCATGCAGAAGCACAAATGGTGCGAAATTCAGCACATGTCGTGGCGCAACTGCGGGATAGCGCGTTGCGTGTCGAGCACGCCTTCAAGTCTGCAATGAGTGCGCGCGATGGTTTGCTACAGGCGGTCGAGCCGTCGGCCGCCATGCCCATGGCCGTGGCCCTGTTCCGTCTTTGTGGCGCCATGCATGTCGATCAAGTTCGCAAGCTCGAAGCCGACTATGAGCGCGCTGCCGAGGGTTTGGTGGGTTTGCCCTCAGAGCTGTTAACCGAGCGTTTGCGTCTTCAAAAAGGGCTCGCGCCGGGGCAGTTGGATGACCCCTTTGCGTTGCGCCTGGTCTTGATCGACAGCTTGGGCTCCGTATCGCTGTTCGATGCCGAGCTTCAGCGCCACGTCGGCTCCGTCGTCGAGGCAACCGGCGAGTGGTCTGCGCGATTGACCGACGAATACCAGCGGACAGTGCGCGAACTGGCCGAAGCAACGGCACGCAATCAACTGTGGGTGGCGGTGCTGCTGGCGGGCAGCTTGGTTCTCGCGTGGGTAATTGCACGCTTCTTTCTTGATGCCCATGTTCTTGCGCGCCTGCAGACGGTCAGCGACTACCTGCGGCGTGACGACAATACCGGGCCGCTGCTTGTTCCCGTGCGTGGGCGCGACGAGGTTGGTGAAATGGCGCGAGCGGTCGAGCAGTTCATGGCGGCGCGCCGGCAACTGGCGCAGCTCAATGCTGAGCTCGAGCTCGCCAAGAGCGATCTCGAACGCAAGGTTGCCGAGCGCACCGAAGACCTGCGCTCGGCAAACGCGCAACTGACCGAGGAACTGCGCGAACGGCACCGGGCAGAGGCTGCGCTTGCCAGCGTCAACCGCGCTTTGCGCATGCTCAGTGAATCAAATCAGACCTTGATTCACGCAGCGGACGAGAAGAAATTGCTGGAAGACGTGTGCCGCATCGTGGTTGAGGTTGGCGGCTATGCAGTGGCCTGGGTTGGTGACGAAGAAGCGGACAGCCGGATGCGGACGGTGGCAATTACCGGCGCGATGCCCGAAACCCTGGAAGCCGTGCTTGCACAGTTCGAGCTGTCGCCGAACAGCTCTGGGCTGGTGCGCGAGGCCTTGGACGGTGGTCGCGCCGTAGTCCGCCGGAGGGATGATCGGGCAGACTTCGAGCAGTGGCCGTCGGCAGCTGAATCGCAGGGCTACCAAGCCGTTGTTGCGCTGCCACTGGCAGCTGCGGAGAGCACCTTTGGCGTCCTTGGTGCCTGTTCGGTCGATGGCGACGCATTCGACAAGGGCGAACTCGAGATTCTCGCCGAGCTGGCCGGCGACCTGGCCTTCGGAATCCTGACCCTGCGTGCCCGTCAGGAACACGCTCGCGCCGAGGCTGCGCTCGAGCGCAGCGAGCGACACTTGCGAAGCATCTACGAGAACTCGCCCTTGGCCTATCAGGCGCTGGACGCACAGGGGCGTTACACGGAGGTCAACGCCGCCTGGTGCTCGATGACAGGCCTGAGTCGCGAACAGGCGCTGGGCGGCAGCTTCGCCGACCACCTCCTGCCCGCCAGCGTGCATCGGCTCGATCTGCTTCTGCGCACCGTCGTTGAAGACCGCGAAGTGCACGGAGTCGAGTTCGAGTTCAGACACGCCGACGGCCGGGTTCTGGTCGCCGAAATGGACGCCAAGATCGGCTACGACGGCAGCGGTGCGTTCCAGACCCTGCATTGCCTGCTGCACGACATCACCCAGCGCAAGATTATCGAACGGGCACTGCTCCACCATGCGGCCATCGTCGCCTCCTCGGACGATGCCATCATCGGCGAGAGTCTGGACGGCGACATCACGAGCTGGAACGTCAGTGCCGAGCGCATGTTCGGCTACTCGCATGATGAGATCATAGGATGTCCGGTCACGCTGCTCGTTCCCCCGGCGCTGCGCGACGAGGAGGCGATGATTCTGCAACGCATCCGCGAGGGCGTGACGGTGAGTCACTTCCAGACCGTGCGGCAGCGTAAGGACGGCTCCACGGTCGACGTGTCGATGACGGTGTCGCCCTTGAAAAATGCCGAGGGGCAGACCATCGGCGCCTCCATGATCGCGCGTGACATTACGGCCCAGAAGCGTGCCGAGCAGGAGCTGCGCCTTGCAGCGACCGCCTTCGAATCGCAGGAGGGCATGTTCATTGCCGACGCCGACGGCAAAGTGCTGAGGGTCAATCGCGCCTATACGGACGTTACCGGCTATGGCGCCGAGGAGTGCATTGGCCGCCCCCCAATGCTCGCCGAGAACGAACATCAGGACGCTTCCTTCTTTGCTGCCATGTGGGACACCGTAAGGCAAACCGGAAACTGGCAGGGCGAAGTGTGGAACGCGCACAAACAAGGCCACGTGTATCCCGAGTGGCGAACGCTGACCGCAGTCACGAACGACGATGGCGTGCTGACGCACTATGTGGGCACTGCGGTTGACATCACGCAGCGCAAGGCCGCAGAGGAGGAGATTCGCGATCTTGCCTTCTTCGATCAGCTCACCCGCCTGCCCAACCGCCGACTTCTCCTGGACCGACTCAAACAGGCGCTGGTCGTCAGCAGTCGGAACGGGCGTTATGGCGCGCTGCTGTTCATCGACCTGGACGACTTCAAGACCCTGAACGACACCTTTGGTCACGACATGGGGGACAGACTGCTCAAACTGGTCGCCGAGCGCGTGCGTGGCTGCGTTCGCGAAGGCGACACCGTAGCACGTGTCGGCGGTGACGAGTTCGTGGTCGTGCTTGAAGGGCTGTGCACCGAGTCAACCGAAGCGGCCCTGCTTGCACAAGGCGTCGGCGAGAAGATCATCACGGCGCTGAATGCCCCCTATCGACTCTCCGGTCGCGAGCACCACAGTACGCCCAGCGTGGGTGCGACCCTCTTCTTCGATGGCGAATGCGGTCTGGACGAATTGCTCAAGCAGGCGGACATCGCCATGTACCAGGCCAAGGCGGCGGGTCGCAATACCCTGCGCTTCTTCAATCCCGACATGCAAGCCGCCCTCGCTGCCCGGGCCCGGCTCGAAGCGGACCTTCGGCGTGGACTGATCGAGGGACAGTTCGAGCTGTATTACCAGATGCAGGTCAACCACGGTGGCCACGCCGTGGGGGCCGAGGCGCTGCTACGCTGGCGACATCCGGATCGCGGTCTGGTCTCGCCGCTCGAGTTCGTCTCCCTGGCCGAGGATACCGGGCTGATTCTGCCCTTGGGCCGGTGGGTGCTGGATACCGCATGCCGCCAACTGGTGGCCTGGGCGGCCAATCCGCACACGGCGGCACTGCGCATTGCCGTCAACGTCAGCGCCTCGCAGTTTCGCGAGGCCGGCTTCGTCGGGCAGGTCCAGGCCGCACTGGCCGAGAGCGGTGCCGACCCCAGCCTGCTCGAGCTGGAGCTCACTGAGAGCCTGCTGCTCGACGACATCGAGGATGCGGTCAGCAAGATGGACGCGTTGAGGGTCCAGGGCGTGCGGTTCTCGCTCGACGACTTCGGCACCGGCTACTCGTCGCTGTCCTACCTCAAGCGTCTGCCCCTGAACCAGCTGAAGATCGACCAGTCCTTCGTGCGTGACGTCCTGACCGACCCCAACGACGCTGCGATTGCCCAGACCATTGTTGCGCTGGCTCACAGCCTGGGATTGGAGGTGATCGCAGAGGGCGTGGAAACAGTCGAGCAGCGGGACTTTCTCGCCAGCAAGGAGTGCCATGCCTATCAAGGCTACTTCTTCAGCAGGCCGCTGCCCGCTGACGAGTTCGCCCTCCTCGCCATGAAGGTCGGGGGAATGTGACAGGGCGTATTCGCGCTGATGCCGACGAGATGCGTGGTGAAGCGGATGTGCCTTGGCGGTGGGCGAATGCCGCCATATGGCAGTAAGACTTTGCCTAACAGTTGCTGGCTCTATTCCCACTGAGTTGCCGTGTTTATTGGGAATGTACTGATTTTAAAGGAGTTTATTGACTGAAGCTGCACGAGTGGCGAAAGTGGTGCACGCGAGGGTGAGCAGGTTCCCCTTCCGCTGACCAACCCCCCTCGTTGATAGCATGGACGCCAATACCTCAAACCTGCCCAGTTCTGGGCTGACTCGAATGCAGGAAGACGCTGTACCTCCGGCGTTTCCTGTGGCCTTGCGCCGGACCCGTTCGATACGCGGAGTGACGCTTGTTGAGTTGATGACGGTCGTTGCAATCATGGCGATCCTTGCAGGCGTTGGCGTGCCTGCTTTCCAGTCGCTGATTGCGTCAAACCGCGCCCATACCGGAGCCAATGATCTCCTTTACGGCCTGAGCCTGGCCAGAGCCGAGTCGGTGCGGCGCAACACCACCGTCCGCTTTTGCCTTGTTCCTGACTCAGGTCAGTGGCAGGTGGAGATCCCCGGTGGCGCGGCCATTGGAGAGGGAGCGTTGCCTGCCGGAACGTCGGTGGCGGCGAGCGCCCTCGACGCCATGTCCGTTCCGGGGGCCGCATGCGTGAGCTATCGTTCCGATGGCTTTGCATACAGTGCGAACCGCAATCCCATCGCAGCAGGCACGATCACCATTACTGCGGGTAGTTCGAGTCGTATCGTGAACGTCCGGGTCGGGGCTCTCTATGTGGGTTGAGTTCTCACCGGAGGCCCTGCAGGTGCTGCCGCAGAGTCGCACAGGCGCGGCACGGAGGAGTGGCGGTCACGTCCGGCTTGTCCCGGCACAGTGCGGCTTCGGCCTTCTGGAGGTGCTGGTGGCGGTTGCCGTGCTTTCGATTGGTTTGCTTGGCATGGCTGCATTGCAGGTCAATTCGCTGAAGAACAACCAGGCCAGTTTTCAGCGCACTCAGGCAGTGATGCTGAGTTATCTGGCAATGGATGTCCTGCGTACCAATCGTACTGCAGCGATCGCAGGAGACTACAACCTCGACAAGACCTGTGGCGCTCCTCCACTGGGCAGCTCTCTGGTGGCATCGGACAAGATGTTCTGGCTCAGCGTGATCCAGGAGAGCCTTGGTGGCGAGAGCTCGTGTGGAGAGATCTCCTGCCAGTCCCGGGTGTGCACCGTGCGTGTGTACTGGGGGGAAGAGAGAGCCACAGGTGGCGCGAGCGAGCACATGTTCGAAACCACGACACAGCTGTGAATGGACCAATGCGGACCTCCCACACCTCTGCGCACTCGGGATTCTCACTGGTTGAGCTGATGATCGCCATGGTGCTTGGTCTGCTGGTTCTGATGGCGGTAACCGGGGCCTTTCTGAGTCAGCGGCAGGTGTATCGGGTGACGGAGAATCTGGCGCGGATGCAGGGCAATGCACGGGTGGCCTTCGAGTTGCTGGCCCGTGACCTCAGAGAGGCGGGCGGCAATCCCTGCGGCGCAGCGGCGGTCTCGAATGTCATCAACGGCAGTGCCGGTTCGCTCTTCGACTGGGCTGAGGGTGGGGTGATAGGTTATGAGCCCGGGGTTGATATCCCGGGAGTGCCTTCCGCGCTGAGGGCGCCCGGAACGGACGGAATCTTGGTCCGGAGCTCCGCAAGGATCGATGGTGCCGAGATCACGGCACACAACACGAGTAGTGGCCGCTTCACCCTCGGGAGCACTGGGCATGGGCTAAGTGCCGGTGACATCGTGATGGTATGTGATTCCTTCCAGGCGGCAATTTTCCAGCTCGCCGGGGTGGCGGGTGGCGGGGCTACCCTGATCCATGGGCCAGGTGGTGGGGCGAGCGTGAGCCCGGGAAACTGCAGCACCGGCCTGGGCTTTCCAACCGACTGTTCTTCTCCGGGGAAGACAAGGGACTTCAGTAGTGGTCACCTCTCGCGGGTGACTGTCACCTCCTGGTACGTAGGCGATAACGGCCGCGGTGGTCGTTCGCTCTTCCGCGTCGAGAACGGGGCCTCGCCGATGGAGGTTGCTGAAGGGGTCGAGGATCTGCAGGTCGAGTACCTGACCCGTGATGGCGCAAACCTCGCCGACGCTTTTGTTGATGCAAATGGGATCAGCGACTGGTCGGACTCCGCCCCAGATCGCGTCGTTGCGGTGCGGATGGCTTTTTCGATGGCGTCCTCGGGTGCTGTTGGGGTAGATGGGAATCCGCTTCGCCGCAGGGTGCATCAGCAGGTCAGCCTGCGTTACCGGGAGCTTGTTCAATGAAACCCCGCCGACAGCATGGGATGGTGCTCATCGTCGCCCTCATCATGTTGATCGTGGTGACGCTGCTTGGCTTGTCGGTGGCGAGGATGGCGGCATTCGAAGAGCGCATCACGGCCAATCTGTTCGACCGTTCGTTGGCTTTCCAGGCGGCCGAGGCAGCACTGCGCATCGGAGAGGACAGGGCGCAGGCCGAGTCCGATGCGGGCAACTCCGGCTTCCATGGTGGTGGCGCAGTCAACCCGGAGGAGAGCAGCTGCTCCGCCTCGCCCTGTGTTGACGGGCTGTGCTCGCAGCCCGTGCGCGGCTGTCCGGCGCGTTGGCTGGATAGTGCCTTCAGCGACTGGAAAGGTATGGGCAGTGCCCTCGATCTGGGTGGGTTGGTCGTTGAGCCCCAGTACATCGTTGAGTTTCTCGGCGGTGGTTTTCCATGCGACGTCGGCGATCCGGATGCCGGAGCGCTGACATGCAAGCGCTACCGCGTCACTGCGCGCAGTGATGGTGGCGCTCTGGGGCGGGCGACCGTGATCCTGCAGACGATCTATGCAACGGAGTGAGAGATGAAGGCCGGGGCCGAACAACACATGCTGAAGGCTTGCTGCGCGTCACGTTTGCTTGGTGGCCCGGTCATCGTGGCGATGATCTCCGTGCTGTTGCTGAGCGGGGGGTGGCGTAGTGCCGGTGCGGCGGACATACCTGAGGTCCCCCTGGTGACCACGCAAGCAGCCCCGCCAATGACCATGCTGGTAATGGGGCGGGATCACACTCTCTACTATGAGGCCTATAACGACGCCAGCGACCTCGATGGGGATGGAGTCATCGATACCCGTTTCAGGCCCACGCTGACCTACTTTGGCTTGTTCGACTCCGGCTTGTGCTACAAGACGAGCGCACCCGGCGAGCACGGGCGCTTTGTCCCGGTGGCCGAGGCCAACGATGGCAAGTGTCGAAACGCGTGGTCCGGGAACTGGCTCAACTATGTGACCACCAGCCGCATCGATGCGCTCCGCAAGGTGCTGTACGGCGGGCGCCGTGTCGTCGATACAGAGCACGAGACGGTCCTCGAACGCAGCTACATCCCCCAGGATGCCCATAGTTGGGGCAAGGAGTACGAGTCCGAAGCCGTGGACGGCTATGCGATCGAAGACTACACGCCGCTGGCTGCGCCGACCTATGGAACGCGCCACCTGTTCGCGAACACATCGTTGTCGTGGGCAAAGAGCTGGCCGCGGTTGAGAGTGTTGCAGCACAGCACCTTCAAGGTCAGGGAATGGGTGTCCAAGGAGTCGCTGGTGGCTGGTGATACCTGCGGTGTGGGCGTCGAAACCAGTTGCGGGGTGATCACCGACTACGCGGTAAGGGTGGAGGTATGTCGTTCGCCGTACACGGCTTCGTGCAAACGCTATCCCAGTGGTTTCTACAAGCCGGTCGGCCTGTTGCACGACTACGGCGAAAGCGAATCGATGTATTTCGGCCTGCTGACGGGCAGCTATGACAAGCACTACTCCGGTGGAGTGATCCGCAAGCTGGTGTCTTCGTTCAAGGATGAGGTCGACGCCCGTGACGGTACTTTCCGCTCCGGCGCAGCGATCGTCCGCTCTCTCGATGCCTTGCAGATTGTCGACTTCGGGTGGAACGCCTACGGGGGAGGATGGCCGCGAGAGGCCAAGCCCAGCGAAGGGACTTTCCCGGACTGGGGGAACCCCATCGCCGAGATGATGTACGAGGGATTGCGTTACTTTGCCGGCGCCTTGAGTCCGACGCCGGACTACGCCGGCGGAAGCCGTGATGGGGCGCTCGGCCTGCCCAAGCCGGCCTGGGACGATCCATACTCGGCGAGCGGCGCATCAAAGGGGCTGTGGTGCTCAAAGGCCAATATGCTGGTGATTTCCAGTGTTAACCCTTCGTTCGACTCCGATCAACTGCCGGGAAGTGCGTTCAGTTCGTTCTCTGGAACGGGACTCCCGGGACTGAACGTCAGCAGCCTGGGGGGCTACATCGCTGGCCGCGAGTCCGGCGTGCGTGGCTTGCGCTTCATCGGACAGGTCGGAGAGCTCAATGATGGCGCTCCGACCCCGAAGGCGGTCGATTCCTTGGGCAACATCAGGGGCCTGCCCGAAGAGCCCAACAAGCAGGGCAGCTACTATGCGGCCAGCGTTGCCCATTTCGGCAAGGCCACGGATCTTCGTCCGGCATTGAGGGGGCGGCAAAGTGTCGATACCTTTGTCGTCGCGCTGAGCTCACCGCTGCCCCGGATCGAAGTCCCGGTTGCCGGAGGTTCGGTCACGATCGTACCGTTTGCGAAGACCGTCAGTGTCAATGGCGGTGTCAGAGGGAGTTTCCAGCCGACCAACCAGATCGTCGACTTCTATGTCGAAGACATCGTCAATACAAGTGACGCCGATCGCAACTGGAGTGTCAATGGTGGGCGTTACCGAGCCATCTTTTCGATCAATTTCGAGGACGTGGAGATGGGTGCGGACCACGACATGGATGCCATCGTCAGGTATACGGTGAGCCTGACTGCTGCCGGTCAGGTGGAGGTAAAGCTCGACACGGTGTATGCGACGACAAGTGGCGAGCAACACGCGGGTTACGTCATCTCGGGCACCACCGCGGATGGCATCTATCTGGACGTGAATCCATTCATCCATTCGACCAATGTTCATGGAAATGGACAGGCGGGGCGCAAGTATTTTCTGGATACGCCCCCGGGGTGCTGGCTGAGCGCAGATGGAAGCCGTCCGGCAGTCCCGGCATGTGATGCCTTGCTGGGCACTTCGGCCGCAAGAGCATTCACGCCAGGGAGCAGTTCCGCTGGATATCTGGAAGGGCCGCTGTGGTACGCCGCAAAGTGGGGTGGGTTCATTGACCGGAACGGCAATGGCTGGCCCGATCTTCGTACGGAGTGGGATCTGAATGGAGATGGTGTTCCCGACACCTACCTTGCCGTGCAGAATCCACTCAAGCTGCGGGAGGCGCTGAAGCGCAGTTTTGACAGCATCGTCGAGCGTAGCGCGAGCGCTGGCAATGTGACCGCCAATGGTCAGCAACTCCAGGCTGGAAGCCTGGTGTTTCAGGCACATTTCAATAGCGGTCAGTGGGATGGAGAGCTGACTGCGTACCCACTCACCAGCTCCGGCGTCAGCCCCATGCCGGCGTGGCGTGCAAGCGCGGGTATCCCCGCGCCTGATGCGCGGCGGGTATACACATACTCCGCTCTCACGGGGGGGGTACGTTTCCGGTCGCCGTTTGCGACCATGGCCGACGGCATCGTCAACTACCTGCTCGGAGACCGAAGCGCCGAGGGGACCCTGAGGACGCGCGGGAGTTCGGTGCTGGGAGATATCGTTCATTCCTCGCCCTACTACGTCAAAGACACCGACACGGTTTACGTAGGCGCCAACGATGGCATGCTGCATGGCTTCTCTGCGGTTACAGGCAAGGAGCTGTTTGCATACATCCCCGGCCTGGTGTTCGACAAGCTGGAGAGGCTTGCGGCGCCCGACTATGCGCACACGTATTACGTAGACGGCGAGATTGCAGTTTCCACCCGGGCGGTGACGCCAGGGCGGAACATCCTCGCAGCGAGTCCTGGGCGTGGCGCTAAGGGCCTGTTTGTCCTTGATGTCACCAACCCCTCGGCCTTTACTGCTGACAACGTCCTCTGGGAGTATGGGGGCGACGGTGACGGGGATCTCGGTTTCATCCTCGGACGTCCGCAGATTGCCACCCTGGAGGACGATCGCGTTGTCGTCGTGGTCGGCAACGGCTACGGCAGTGCCAACGGCGCAGCTGTCCTTTACGTGTTCGACCTGATGAGTGGTGACCGACTCGCCAAGCTGAATACCTTTGCCGCAGGGGGCAATGGTCTGAGCACTCCGGTGCTGGTGGATGGGGATGGCAACGGCAAGGTCGATACCGCTTATGCAGGCGATCTGCGTGGCAATGTCTGGCGGTTCGATCTTGCCGATAGCGACCCGCTCAACTGGCGGTCCCATTACCGTGAAAGCGAGGCGCCCTCGGCAATGCCGCGCCCCCTCTTCACTGCGCGCGATGCTCTCGGTGCAGCGCAGCCCATTACTGCACAGCTGACGGTAGCCATCAACAGTGTGGTTGCCGATCCGAACCATGGCCGGACCTTTGTTTTCTTTGGGACCGGCAGCTACCTCTTTGCGTCAGATCCGGGGAGTCGCCAAGTACAGAGCTGGTACGGAATCATCGTTGATGAAGAGGATTCAGTCAGCGGGCGCGCACAACTCGTCAAGCGGGAATTCGAGCGCGTTGATGTGCTGAATGGCACGACGGTACGGGTGGCTATGGAGGCGGAAGAAGGCGACATGCTGGGCAAGCGTGGCTGGTATCTGGATCTGAAGGATTCATCGATACCGCGTGGCGAGCGCATTGTGACGCGCTCTGCGCTTTACCACCTGATTCGCCCCGTATTGGTGGCCAGCAGCATCATACCCAGTGCTGACGAGTGTGAGCCTGGTGGCAGTGGGTACATCAATGCGCTCGACCCATTTACCGGCGGGCGTCTGACACAGGTCGTCTTCGATCTGAATGGAGATGGCCGCTTCGATGATCGTGACCGACTCGATGGCATGGTCGTGAGTTCATTCGACCCCGGACTGGGCTTGCCCAGTGAGGGAACCCTGGTGGGCAACCGTTATGTTGCCGGAGGGACGAGTGGCGAAAATCAGGACTGGTCGGTCAATCTGGGTAGCAGGCGCTTGGGCCGCATCTCGTGGCGTGAAGTAATCAGGGAGTGAAGTCGTGAAGCGAACCCCGAGAAGGCAACGAGGCTTCACCCTGATCGAAATGATGATCGTGGTCACGATCATCGGGGTGTTGGCAAGCATCGCATACCCGAACTATCAGGATTACATCCAGCGTTCCCGTCGCGTTGCTGCGACCGCCTGCATGGCAGAACTGGTGCAGTTCATGGAGCGCTATTACACGACCAACCTGAGCTATCTGGGTGCGGAAATTCCAGTTGCCGCATGTCGTAACGACTTGAGCAACTACTACACCTTCCGCTTGCAGGCGCCTCCTACCGCTTCGACCTTCTTGCTGGAGGCGGTTCCCCGAGGTGCGCAGCTGGCTGACAGCACGTGCGGGACCTTGGGTCTGAACCAGATGGGAGCGCGGACACAGTCCGGTGGCGGTAGCGGCTGCTGGCGTTGAGGTGCGGTGGATGTTCCGCCGCAGCCTCCCTCATGAGCGGCTGCGATACCAGTGGAGGTGGATGAGGGCCGAGCCGAAGCACATAACCGCCAACGGATAGAGCCGAGGGGCGAGCGCGGCGGCCAGATGTGAAAAGAGCAACCGGGGCGATAGGGGCTGTAGTTGTCATTGGCTGCGGCTTTAGGCCCCTCGCACTTCCAAGAATATCCGTACCAAAGCAGCTGAATGAAGAGTGGTGAGTCCGCTATTCAGTCGAGCTCTTTCAGCGAACCCCAACGATGCGCTCATCGCGCAAAGGGACATTTGTCGTGAAACTGAATAATCTATCAATTCGATTCCGCTTGTTTGCGAGTTTCTTCCTTATAGTTTTGCTGGTCGTTCTGCTGGGTGGGTTCTCGTGGCACAAGATCAGCGTCACGGCGGATGAAACCACAGCGATATACGAGTTCGATACCAAGCCGCTTCCTGAGCTGGCAAGAATCACCAACTCTTTCCTGCGCAAGAGGGTTGAGTTGCGCAATGCGATCATCTTTCCGGAAGACCGTGAGGACGCCTTCAGGACACTTCAGGAACTCGACAGGGAGATCGAGTCCGCTCTTCGGGAGTTTGAGCGTTCCATTCACAGTGACAGGATTCGTGAGCAGTTCGTCACGCTCAAGAAGGAACTGGCCGTCTTCAAGGAAGTCCAGGACAGCATCGTCTCGTTCATCAACCGGGGAGAGGTCGAGAAGGCTGAAGAGCTGATGCACGATGAGTGCAAGCCGGCGGCTCTGAAGGTGCTTCAGGCAAGTCAAGACCTTGAGGCGACGAAACTGGCTATGGCCGACAGCCATCAGGCCAATGCCGCCGAGAATGCGGAGGCCGTCTCGTACTCGGTTCTGCTGATTACAGTACTTGGAATTGCTGTGGCGCTGCTGGCTGCCGGGTACATAACGAACGTCATCGTTGCGCCGCTCAGAGAGATGGAGCGAGTGTTCAGGGAGATGGCCAACGGCGAGGGCGATCTGACCAAGCGTTTCCAGGTTCTTGGCGACAACGAGATAGCCTCCACCACGGCTGCTTTCAATCTGTTTCTCGAGAAACTCAATTCCATCATCAAGGAGATCGTTTCTTCGTCGAACGAGATCGGACGGCTTTCTTCGGCCAACTTCCAGCTGGCAAGCCGGATGAACAGCGACATGGCGGAGATTTCCTCCACCGTTGAGAGCGTGGCCGCGACATTCGAGGAAATGACGACTTCGATATCGCATGTCTCGGATAACTGCAACATCACCGCGGCGGCCGCGGGTACTGCCGATCAGCATACGAGTGTTGGATATCAGATCGTTCACGACACCATTGCGCAGATGGAGATTACCTCCAGTCGGGTATCGGATACTGCGGTGAGCATCGAGGCGCTCGGCAATTCGGCGAAGCAGATCGGCGGCATCGTTACCGTCATCAAGGAAATCGCCGAGCAGACCAACCTCCTCGCGCTCAATGCGGCGATTGAAGCTGCCCGCGCGGGTGAACAGGGTCGTGGTTTTGCGGTGGTTGCCGATGAGGTACGCAAGCTTGCTGAACGCACGGCAAAGTCGACCGCCGAGATTGCCGAGGTGATTGATCAGATCTCCGGCAGGACCATGGCGTCCGTAAACATGATGCAGGAAGGCCTCAAGTGTGTCGAAGGGGGCAAGCAGGCAACGCTGTCGTCAGGTAGCGCCATTGAGGAGATTCGTTCAAGCATCAAGACGGTAAGCGAGATGAGCAGCGACATTTCGCGCGCCGTCAATGAGCAGTCGCGCGCCGTCGAGGTGACCGCCCAGCATGTTGCGCAGATTACTGACAGGGTTCACGAGACCTCGGAGTCGTCTCATGGAGTGGTGACAAACTCACAGCAACTCGGGATGAAGATCGAGGACCTCCTGCGTCTTGTTGGAAGCTTCAAGACGGCGTGAGAGCGGCTGGCCTTATGAAGCGGAAAGGGTCGCCATGGTTGCGGCCTGCCGGCGGTAGTGGCGGGCGGGGCGTTCAAGAAGGCGTCTTGTGCTTTGTGGGCGGCTCTCATGAGGATGGATACATTGACACCGGGAAGCCCCATTCAATCATTTTCCTGCTGCCGGATCTGCATTGATGAGAGAAGGCGGATCGGGGACATCCTCCATGACGTGTACAGATCCTTGTGGCCGGGAGCTTTGGCTCATGCTGCGACCGACGGACATTGATGCTGTAGCGGACCGAGATCTCCTGCGGAGCGAGAAGCTGCAGCCCATCAAGCGCTCTCCGGTGATCTGCCTGATTAGATATCTGCTCCTTGGGCTATGGTTGGCAGGAGCTCAGCCGGCGTTTGCGGCCCCAGAAAGGGGGGATCTCACCGCGCTTCCCTTCGAAGAACTGCTTGCCATGGAGGTCATTTCTGCTGCGCGGCTGGCTAAGCAGGTGAGCGACGCGCCTTCGGCGGTTTCCGTGGTTACTGCCCGTGAGATCCGCCTGTACGGTTATCGCAGCCTTGCCGACATCCTCAATGGAATGCGGGGCCTCTATGTCACCCACGCCCCTTTCTATGCCCTCCTTGGTGGGCGTGGTTTTGGTGATCCGTCGGATCTCGCGGGTCGGGTCACCCTGTTGATCAACGGCTACAAGGCGCTCGACAACTTCTGGGGGCAGAGCTTCTTCGGCTCTGAAAGCTTGCTCGATGTGGAGTTGATCGAGAGGGTCGAGTTCATTCCGGGGCCGGGCTCCAGCAGCCATGGCGATTCCGCATTTCTTGGCGTCATCAATGTCGTCACCCGCAGTGGCCAGGATATTGATGGCCTGACGGTGAGCAGGGAGTGGGGGTCCCGTGGCTGGCAGAAGGCCCGCCTGACGTATGGAAAGCGCTTTGCATCCGGTCTGGACCTCGTTGTTTCAGCCTCGGATTACGGCAAGAACGGCAGAACGCCTTTCGAGAACAGCAGGCTGCGCTATGAGGACGAGACGTCAAGGCGTTACTTCGTCCAGGCCGCCTATCAGGAGTGGCGGCTGGAAGGCGGATGGGTAAACCGTACGAACTACTTCCTTGACGGCAGGTATTCGGATGAGAGCAGCTACGTCAGCCTGAAGCATGATGCCTCCCTTGCCGAAGGGCTCAAGGTTTCCACCCATGCGTATTGGGGGCAGTCCCTCTATACGGCCGACGATGATGCTGTCAACTGGGGAACGAGGGGTGCCTGGACCGGGCTGGACGTCAAGCTGGTCGATGTCCGTCACAACAGGCACACGCTGGTGGTTGGTGCAGAGTACCGGAACGACTACCGCCAGCAGTTAGCCTTCGATGGGTGGGCCAAGTGGCGTTTCGGACGCAAGACGGTCAGCCTGTATGCCTACGATGACATCCTCCTCGCCCCCTCGCTGCAACTGAATGCAGGGGTTCGCCTGGATCGCCGCAACAACGGCAGCCAGACGGTGAGCCCGCGGGGGGCGATCATCTACACGCCGAACGAGTTGCGCACCTTCAAGCTATCGACCGGGGTCGCCCATCGCCAGCCGAGCCAGGATATCGAGGCCTTTGCCCCTGCCGGCGACTTCTCGCTGGTGGCGCGGCTGCAGACTACCGAAGTGGTCTGGGAAGAGCGTTTTGCGCCGCAGACGCGCCTGATTGCGTCGGTGTATCGCTACCGTGAGGACAACAGCTATGGCTGGGAAAGCTCCGGAAACTTCGTTTCCGACACCATCCGGGCCCAGGGGGTGGAAGCCGAGTTCGAGCACGCCTGGAGTAGCGGCGCCCATATCAGGGCCAGCTATGCGACACAGAAAGTGCTTTATGGCGGCTGGAAGCTGGTCAATGTGCCCCGCCGTGTTGCGAAACTGAACTTCTCGCTCCCCTTGGTGGGCGAGCAGTTGAACCTCGGTACCGCGCTGCGCTATGTCAGCGACCGCCACGTTGCTGCTGGAAGGGCAGCCGCGGGGGGGGTCATTACCGATCTGACGCTGTCTGGCAAGGGGCGGGGTTACTCCTTTGCGTTCTCGGTTCGCAATGCGTTCAACAAGGTTTACCCGGAGGTGACCCGTGACGGCTTATATCCGATCGATGGGCGTAATTACTGGCTGCAGCTGAACGTGGACTTGAAATGACCACACGCCGGCGCGTCATTTCAATCTGGCTGTTGATGCTGCTTCCCTCCGCGCTGTGGGGGGGCGTGGTGGCGGTGCCCGAATACACGCTCAAGGCTGCATACCTCTACAACTTTGCCCAGCTTACCGAGTGGCCTGCAGAAGCCGAAATGGCGGAAAGCGAGGAATTCAGGGTCTGTTCCTACGGTACCGAGGGCTGGGGCGATGCCTTGGAGGGCCTGTCCGGGAAGGAGGTTGCCAGCCGCAGTATCCGGGTGCGCTCCGTACGTGAGCCTGGGGAAGCGCGCCAGTGCGACCTCCTTTTCATCGGCGAAGGGGATCCGCGCCGCGCCGCATGGCTCATTGGCAGCGTACGCGGCATGCCGGTGCTGACGGTCTCCGACAGCCCCGGCGTAGACGCAATGCTGACCATTCTCACCGAAGAGCGGCGCCTGGCGTTCAGGGTTAACCTGCATTCAGCAAGGGAATCCAAGTTGCGGTTGAGTTCAAAGCTCCTGAATCTTGCAAGGCATGTAGCCGGACGATGATGATCGCGAACTGGTTTGCCAATCGGCCAGTACATAGCAAGCTGAACCTGATCACGATCATCGTTGTGCTGGCCGCAGTCATGCCGGTGGTGGGCATCACCCTGGGCAGCGAGTACTACGCCCTGCGGCGGGCTGCCTTGCAGGAGGCCAGGATTCAGGCCGAGATCATCGGCCAGAACGTGGCAGCGGCGATGGCCTTTCGTGACCAGGAGGCCGCCGTCGAGATTCTCGAGGCCCTGAAGGCGTCCCCTGCCGTCATGCAGGCGACGCTGCTACTGCCTGATGGTACGCGCCTGGCGGACTATCGCCATCCGCAATCGGGGCACCCGCCTATCGTCGCCACGCATGATGGAGACTATGCGCTGGTCAAAGAGGGGGTCGTCCGTGTTTACCGCCAGGTCTTCCTCAAGCGCCAGGAGGTCGGGCAGCTGATTGTCGAAACCAGTCTGAGCCCGCTTTATCGTCGCCTGCGTTTCTACCTTGTGATCAGTGTTCTGGCCACCCTGCTTGGTCTGGCGCTTGCCTACCGCCTGTCGATGCGGCTCAAGGACAGCATTACGGTGCCGCTGTCGGAACTGATGCAATGGGCGACCCATGTCACACACAAGCAAGATTACGCCTCAAGGCAGCTCACCGAGGATCGCCAGGATGAGATTGGCCACCTTTCCAAGGCGTTCGACAAGATGCTGGCGCAGATCCACGAGCGCGATCTGAAGCTCAGTCAGATGGCCTACTACGACAACGTCACTGGTCTAAACAACCGTCATTACTTCATGGAGCGGCTGGAGCAGGCAGTTGGCAATGCCCTGCGCTACGGTGGCCGCACCTGTCTGATGTTCATCGATCTCGATGACTTCAAGATCGTGAACGACACACATGGCCACGATGTGGGTGATGCCTTGCTGCGGGAGGTGGCTGCGCAACTCAACTCGGTCCTGCGCGACAGCGATGTCCTTTGCCGGCTGGGAGGCGATGAGTTTGCCGTCATCATGGAAAACGTGCGTGACCTGGCGGGCCTGGAGACCGTTGCCCGCAAGATCATCGGCACACTTTCACAACCCATGACGCTGCATGGTCACTCCACCGTAGTCGGCGCCAGCATCGGTTTGAGCATCTGCCCCAGCCATGGAGAGGATGTGATGACCTTGCTCAAGGCTGCCGACCTCGCCATGTACAAGGCCAAGGAGCAGGGAAAGAACCGCTATCAGATCTACCAGCCGAAGTGAGTGGGCTACCCACACCGCAGAGAGATCACGTTCAGGACAGAAGAGCGGTGCCCGGATGCAGGCGCCCCCAGATTTCCTGCATTGCCTGCGCCGCGCCCATGCGCAGGCGCACGCTGGCGAGGTGGCTCACTTCGGTGTCGCCGGGGTTGATTTCCACCACCGCGATGCCGTGCTGCTGCGCCCACCACACTG
>WPCG01120268.1_pt1 | contig 33557 bp, 36 predicted proteins | sample 5403311 | NCBI WGS metagenome assembly WPCG01 (sample SAMN12869467, study PRJNA574797) | sludge metagenome | isolation source: wastewater treatment of Control | place: China:Beijing | collected 2019-05-17
TGCATCTGTCGGGGGCCGGCAGTTCCGCGTGACCCGGATCAAGCTCCGGGACGGCGCTGTCGTCAGAAAGCCCGGATCATATGCTGAAGCTCGTTTCATCAAGCGGGTCTATGGCGAACGATCATAAATATTTTTTCAGGAGAGCGGAGAACTCCTTAGGGTGAAGGACTCCCTCTACCTTCTCCACCACGGAATCATTGACAAGGATGACCGTCGTTGGCGTCACTTTCAGCCCGTAGGTACTGATAGAATCCGGGTGTTCTTTTGCATTGATCGATTCAATCGAGACTGAGAGGGTTGATTCGACTTCCGCATTGATCGATTCCTGCTCAAGGCACCCCATACACCCATCCTGGTAAAAGGAGAGAATCTTCACTGACATGATGGAGATTCTTGGAATTTGAGATAAAAAAGGTATTGGATCTAAGAGGTGGCCGTGACCGAGTTGATGGTTACAACAGCATAGGAATACCCGTACCTGACGACCACCGTCTCATCGGTCTTCTCTTTGATGAATGCAAATCGCAACTTGATGTCCGGTTCGGTATCATTGAGGGCAATCTGCGGAGAATCCGCAAAGCCGAGGATGATCATGTCTCCGACCGAGAGCTCATCAAAGGGATAGCCCATCTCCCCGATCTGTTCTTTCGTTAATTCTCTTTCAAACGGACTTTCCGGGCTTTCGATGGCAAATGGAACAACAACACGATCACTTTTCTTGTATCCGATTGGAGCCGAGGTGATCTCCAAAAATTCAGTCCTGAATAAGCCGAAAGGAGCCATTTTGCCGTACCTGTGTGGAATTCCAATCATATCATCAGGGAGGCTGTACCCGGCTGAGACCTCAATCGGGCCGGAGAGATATACATAATTCCCGGCCTCTTCTGCCTCTGATGCGACAACTTCCAGAGTTGTCAGGACAGGAATATCATTCTCATTATAGACAGTATAATCAATTACAACCAGATCTCCCGCCTGCACTGTGCGCAATCCGCCAATCCAGGCTGTTCCAAGGAGTGATGCTGCCATCATGACGGCGAAGAGGACGGCGATTGAAATTGCCCCCACTTTCATCCAGTTGATGGGATCAGCCTTTTTCTTCTCTCGTGATGTTTTTCTCTGCGGTGCCATTATGATGAACATGTTGTTCTCCGAAGGCTAAAGCGTTTGTCGATCTGATCGCAAGAGTGAGGTTTTTCTCAGCAAACCACCAATTCAATTAAATAATTCAACAAAGTAATAAAAATTTTTCATATAAAACCCCAAAACTCTTAATAAGGCTTTTCGCAAGGGTACTACAGCAGGAGGGAGTTTCCCTTCTACCAAACAGGTATTGGTATCATCATACAGCAGGTATTGTCTGCTCAGAAATAGATGCCATCGACAAAGATTATCCAGCCATTGGAGGTGTTTGATGGAGAATGAGTATGAGCCAGAGGTTCTGATAGAAGTAAACAAACTCTCAAAAATATTTGGAAGCAAACCGGAAAGAGCACTCCAGATGCTCAGTGACGAGAAGACAAAGAACGAAATTCTTGAAAAGACAGGCCAGACCGTCGGGCTGAATAACATCTCATTTCAGGTTTTCAAAGGTGAGATATTTGTCCTGATGGGGCTCTCAGGATGTGGAAAGTCTACACTTCTCAGGTGTTTAAACCGTCTCATCGACCCGACTGTTGGGAGTATCGTCATCAATGGAAATGATATTGTTACGATGAATGAAGATGAGATCAGGGATTTCAGGAGAAAGCAGGCCGGAATGATCTTCCAGAATTTTGCACTCCTCCCGCATAAAACCGTCCTCGATAATGTTGCTTTTGGCCTTGAAATTCAGGGGATGGACCTTGAAGAGCGGCATGCAAAAGCAGCTGAAGCACTGAAGATGGTCGGACTTGCCGGATACGAGCAGAGCATGCCCGATCAACTCTCGGGAGGGATGAAACAGCGGGTGGGGCTTGCACGCGCACTCGCAAGCGATGCCGAAATCCTTCTGATGGATGAAGCATTCAGTGCACTTGATCCATTGATCCGGAGAGATATGCAGGATGAACTGATCGAACTTCAGGAGAGACTGAGTAAGACGATCATCTTTGTCACCCACGATCTCGACGAAGCACTGAAGCTTGGAAGCCGGATCGCACTGATGAAGGATGGAAAGATCATCCAGGTTGGAACGTCTGAGGAGATCCTGATGAACCCGAGCAACGACTATGTCGAGCGGTTCGTTGCCGACGTCGATATGACCAGGGTACTGACCGCACAGGATGTGATGAAGAAAGCAGATCCGATCATCTCATGCAGGAGCGGGCCGCGTCTTGCTGCACGCCTGATGAAAGAATATGGGATATCAAGTCTTTTTGTCGTGACACAGCATCGCCTGCTGAAAGGAATAGTCTTTATCGATGATGTTGTGGAGGCAGTCAAAAACGACCTTACGACCCTTGAGGAGATCGTCATCAATGATCTGACAACAATTGATCTCGCAACCCCACTTGCAGATATTATCCCGATCATAGCTGATAGTAAATATCCACTCCCGGTCATCGATCAGGATGGGAAACTGAAAGGGATCATCGTAAGAGGATCGGTCCTCTCGGCATTGGCACGGAAGGAGAGTGAACCAATTGTCGCTTAGTACCTCAATTGATCTTCCAAAAATCCCAATCGGACAGTTTGTATCAGATATCGTCGATTGGATCGAGGCGAACCTCGGGTGGCTTCTGGATGGAATTACAGAAATTCTTCGATTCCTCTTAAATGGTTTCCAGGATATCCTGTCATTTCTCCCACCACTGGCAATGATCCCTATTTTAGGCATTCTTATCTATCTGATTACCCGGAGAGACATTCGTTTGTCATTGTTAAGTATCGCTGGGCTAATTCTGATCTGGAACCTTCAACTCTGGAATCAGGCGATGATGACGCTTTCACTTGTCATAGCCTCAACGATCATCGCCCTGTTGATCGGGATACCGCTTGGCATTCTGGCAGCAAATAACGATAGAATCAATGCAGTAATACGGGTGCTCCTGGATTTCATGCAGACGATGCCATCATTCGTCTACCTGATTCCCGCAGTCATCTTCTTCAGCCTTGGAAATGTTCCAGGTATGATCGCAACGGTTGTCTTTGCGATGCCACCTGCAATCCGCCTGACCAACCTTGGTATCAGGCAGATCCCAATCGAGCTTATTGAAGTGTCAGATGCCTTCGGCGCTACACCCAGGCAGAAGCTGATCAAGGTGCAGCTGCCGGTTGCTATGCCGACGATCATGGCAGGGGTCAACCAGTGTATCATGCTCGCCCTCTCGATGGTCGTCATCGCATCAATGATCGGGGCAGGAGGTCTTGGTTACCAGGTACTTGTTGGAATCCAGCGGGTGGATATCGCAATGGGTTTTGAGGCAGGGCTTGCAATTGTGATCATTGCCATCATTCTTGACCGGATCACCCAGGGCCTGATCAAGACAGAGAAGGCCCGGGAATGACAATATTGGGCTCATCCCATCATAACATATAAACATACCCAACAAATCTTTTAACAAATCAATCACAAATGTTCAACTGGTCTCTCTAAACCATTTAGTTAGATTATAAACTATTAGAAAGGATGGTGAATAGATGATTACTAAAAAAATGTTTATTACGCTCTTTGCAGGATTAATGCTCTGCTCCGCACTCCTTGTAGCAGGGTGTGTCGGTGAGACAACTGAACCTCAGAAGGAGATATCAATCGGCTATGTCACGTGGGACTGTGCCATTGCCAGCACCCACGTGATGCAGGAAGTCTTTAGAGATGCCGGTTATAAAGTGAATACTGTTGCAGTAGATGCAGGACCCCTCTATGCAGGGCTTGCCAATGGTGATATCGACTTCACCACAACTGCATGGCTCCCATTTACCCATAAGACGTACTGGGAAGAGTATGGTGACCGGCTCGATTACGTCCAGAAGAATATACCTGGCGAGGCTCGTATCGGGCTTGTTGTTCCACAGTATGTGACCATCGACTCAATCGAGGAGATGAATAGTGTCGCAGACAAGTTCGATGGAAAGATCATTGGCATTGAGCCAGGCGCAGGCATCATGCAGGCAACTGAAGATGCAATCGTCGAATACGACCTCAATTATGAGCTTGTTGCATCAAGCAGTGCCGGAATGGCAGCAGAACTCAGATCCGCCTACAAAGATGAGGAATGGATCGTCGTCACCGGATGGTCCCCACACTGGAAGTTCGGCCGCTTCGACCTGAAGTTCCTTGAGGATCCATTAGGCGCGTATGGTGAGGCAGAAGATATTGTCACCGTTGCCCGTGTCGGTCTGAAAACAGATGATCCCGAGGCATATGCGATCCTTGAGCGGTTCCAGTGGAACGCTGATGAAATCGCTAAAGTGATGACCACTATCGAAGAGGGCACTCCTGCCGAAGAAGCAGCACGTGCCTGGGTCGAAGCCAACCCGGACATGGTCAACTACTGGATCAACGGATAGAGTGGTACAACAGGAGAAAGCTGGAGAGTATTCTCCTTTTTCTCCGATCTAATTTTCCCTTTTTCACACCTGAATTCGCTCGGTTCGTTTCATTTTCTTTTAAGGAAATAATTGCCGGCAAAAGATATATCCCACCCCGGATCCATCAGAAATGTATGACCTTGAAGAGACGAGGTATTCTCATTCTCATTGGGATGATGATCCTATCAGGAATTCTCCTCAGTACCCCGGCTGCTGCACGAAATCCCGAAATCAATGATATCCAGCCGGGAGACACCATCTTTGTCTATGAAAGTGGACTGGATCTCTCCAAACTCCGTGCTCATGTGAATTATCCAATCACCTCGCTGAGGCAGTATCGGGACGATGATCCCGGAAATGCATTTATCAATGAGATCCCGATCTCAGATGATACCAGTGTCACAATCCTTGAAGGACTGGTTGGGGATTATTATGGGAGATATTTTGCCTACAATCCAACGAATGGAACAAATGCTAACAGGAATGTCAGGATCCTCAAGCCTACGCTTGAGATCGATGTTGTTCTTGCCTCACCGTACCATTATGAATCCGCTCCGGCACTGGAGCGAATCCCCGACACCACACGGCTTGCTGTAAAGATCATCAGTCCTGATGTCAGCAATTACTATCGGGTCGGATCAACGAATTATGCCGAGGTAGATATTGTCATCACCGGACCAGCGGGTGCTGAAACAACAATGATTGGAAATACGAATCTTGCAGGGATTACACTGAAAGGAACAGAAACCTTCACAGATACGGATGCTAATCGTGGAACATTTACACTAGGGCAGATGGGAACCGGTAGATATAAGATACAAGCTCGCTGGAAAACCCCCCAGGCATTTGCCAATTATGCAAAGGACTCCAACATCATCAGTTTCAATATAGGGACAGTCACACCGGCACCGACTCCGACTCCAGTACCAACAACTCCGGAGCCAACAGCAACACCAATACCCACGCCGACAACCGAACCGGTAACACCTGAGCCGATACCCACGCCCACGCCAGAACCAGTGACACCTGAGCCAACACCGGCGTCTTCAGCTATTATAATACCGCTAACGGCATTTGCCCTCATTCTCTTCGCATATCACCGAAGAGATCGAGTCTAACCTTTTTTCTTCTTCTGATCCAGCACCGCATTCAGAATCAACTCTACTGCATGAAGAGTTCCCTCAACCCCTGCAAGGGGACGGCTGCCAAGCATGATATGCCCCCTGTTGGGGGGAGTGATACCGATAAATGCTGCATCCGGTAGGATACGTGCTTCATAGGACGATCCAATCACCAGATCATATGCATCCTGACAGAGGGCTGATCTGATCTGATCGTAATCAGTTACACTCCGAGTATCTGTTGCATTCCTTGGAAGGATAAAGGGTTGCTCTGATCCGAGATACCGCACAAGGAGTTCTGCGAAGAATGCTGCATACCCGGACTGGGCACAGAGTGCGGCAACGGGTGGATCGTTCCTTCGCAGGTACTTCTCACAGGCGGTGATGGCCATCTCTTCAGCCCTCTCGCACTCTTTAAGAACCGCTGTTGGATCTGCACCGGGGATCGTATCGGATACATCCATCAGGGTTTGCTTCAGGGAGGAGAGGCCAAGGAGCGAGCCGCAGGAACGGCCAAGCGGAGCTATGTAATCAGGATTTGCTGAAACTGTCACCGGTGCGGCTTTATAGAGCGATTTCAACTGATCATTTGAGAGGACTACTCCGACCTGTATCCCGGCCATTGAAAGAATTCGTTTTGATTCATGCATATTCCCGCGCCAGAAGGGATCGAGGAGGCAGATCCCCCCAAGATTCACCCCGGGAACAGTGATCTCTGCCTCTTTCAGGAGTGTCTCGGCTGCCAGTGTAAATCCGGCTTCGGCATCTCCGAGAAAACCCGGAGAATCAACGATGAGAACCGAAAGTCCATCCAGTTCAGAGACGAGATCCTCACCCATCAGTGCAGGAACACAGGAGTTGACGACTGCCACCCGTCCGGCTCCCCCCTCCAGAACATCCGAGACAACTGACCGGAGGCGGGCACCAGTTCCAAAGATCACCTCATCATGCAGGATGAAGGAACCATGAAGCGGCCTCTTGACAAGCGATTTCGGGTAATAGTAACAGCCGCTTGAGCCATGAATCACAACCGCAAGGTCGCTGAATCCTGCCAGAAACGAGACTGCACCGGTAAGGGCACAGGGCCAGACAGGATTTGTACATTCAGGCACGGGAAAGACTCCTCCTCCATGAGTTGAGCATTCGTCTGGTGCCGGCGATTCCAACCGGTGCATCATAGGGCAGAGGAAGGATATGGCCACCAGACACCTCTTTCATCTGAAGTGCTCCAAGTGCAGATTCGGCTGCAGAAACCGTTTGTGGATCTACACCCGCTGTATTCAGCCGAACGGATTCGTACCGGAGATCATCGAAGCTGCTATAGAGATCATTGATCAGCCCTTCCTCATCCCGGAGTGCCGGGCCGGGATCGATTCCGCTATACTCCCCAAGCTGCTGAAGAAAACCAGAGGTGCCATCCGTTCCAACCGGAAAACCCGGGATGACAGGGAGGTTGAAACGTCTGCCCAAAATGGATCCGACCGGATGGAGGGATGATTCACGCAGGATAGCCATCGATGCGGTGCCGACGCTCCGGCAATCTGAAACAGACACCTTCCGGACGAACCGGATGCCGGGAGCAAGATCGAGGACGGAGAGGAGGCGGGTGATCTCCTGAAAATTTTCTTCTGCCTCGTATTCGAGATTCTTTTCCCCAACGATCAGGACTTCATCATGGGCTCTCTCCCGGGTTTCTTCTGCCAGATTCAGGAGGGAGGAGAGGGCATTTCTGATCCCCTCAGAAAAACCGCCGCCTAGAAAACCTGCACCCGGAATATGAATGATCGGTACATCCCTCTTCTGCCTGCAGACTGCGGCAGTGTCATCGCCGATCGTGTCGGCAATACAGGTAGAGACAACACAGATCAGAGAAGGGTCCCGTGCTTCTGCAGCATCCAGTGCATCCAGCAGTGCTTGTTCACCACCAAATATCACCTCCTCCTCGAGGATATTACTCGATAAAAAGTATGGGATCTGCACCTCATCTATCTCGGCTAACGAGGCATGCAGGAGTGAAGCATTGTGGTGAGTACACCCTGAGGGGCCATGGATCACGGTAACCGCATCTTCCAGAAAACCGGTGACCGAGAGGACCCCGGTTAAGGTGCACCCCTCACTCCTTGAGATATCGGTAAGCGAGCGATTCAAGATCATCAATTGATAGTGGTGTCGGAATTGAGAACTCCGTATTCAGAAGAATGGCCTCTGCACAGCCCCGGTAGACCTCTGCCTGGGGTGAAACGGGAGCATACTCGATGACGGTCTTCTTATTCAGTTCAGCCTGTGTGACAGTTTTTGAACGGGGAATGAAGGCAATCATCTGCGATCCTATTGCATCCGCAAACTCAGAGACCAGTTCATCTTCACATTCGATATTCTTCCCATTGCCGATCACACCGGCAAGCCGGACTTTGCTCCGCTTATTGGCACTGAGACGGGAGATCGCTTTTGCAATATTGTTTGCCGCATACAGGCTCATCAGCTCTCCCGAAGTGACGAGATAGACCTCTTCCGCATACCCTTCCCGCATCGGCATCGCAAACCCGCCACAGACGACATCACCCAGCACATCATAGACGATCAGATCCCCTCTCAGCGCACCGAGCTTCTCGAGGAGCTGGAAGGTTGCGATGATGCCACGTCCGGCACAACCGATTCCAGGATCAGGTCCTCCCGCTTCGACACATCGCACACCCGAATATCCCGGATAGATGACATCGGAGACGGTCAGATCCGTCTTATGTTCCCGAATCAGGTCAAGAACGGTCGGGATCACGCGGCCATTCATCAGCATCCTGGTACTGTCATGTTTTGGATCGCAGCCAATCTGAAGCACATCCAGCCCTTTATCGGCCCATGCCGCCGAAAGGTTTGCCGAGGTTGTTGATTTTCCAATACCACCCTTTCCATAGAGGGCAATCTGTCTCATCACTCTGATATTGGAGTTTGTGAACTAAAGAAGTTGTGCTAACTTCACCATGATTGAAAAAGATCAGGCCCGATCAAAGCCCTTCACAAGACCCACCACAAGCACAATGATCGGGATCACCTCCAGCCTTCCAAGCCACATCAGAAGGATAAGGAGGATCTTTGATTCATTCGAAATGGCAGGAGAGATCGGTCCTGATGACATCCCATTATTACTCATTGCAGAGATAACATCAAATATTATACGACTGGTATCAGCAAACTGACCCTCAAACTGGAGAAGAAGAATGGTACTGGAGAAGAGTATGATGATATAGAGGATGATAATAAGCATATTCTTTGATATCTCATACTCCGCAATCATCTTCGGAATTATTCTCCCTTCGTGGCGGAATGGAATAACAGCCTTTCCGGAGATGAAAATCCTCCTGAACCACCAGATAAGACCCTCATAACAGATCTGAACTCTTCCCAGCTTTATGCCACCCGCAGTACTGCCTGTTGATCCACCAATGACCATCAGCGCAGAGAGGAAGAGGATAGTCGCATGTGGCCAGTAAGAGAGATCGGTGTTCTGAAAACCGGTGCTTGTTGCAGCAGATACAGCCATGAACAACCCATAGCGGATTGAATCAGGAAGTAAAAGATCAAGAATCTGAAAGAGATCAAAGGTGATCACCATGATACCAAAAGCGATTATAGCGAGGAGGAAAACTGCCTGCATATCACGAAAAAATCCAAAGAATCGCTTTGCATAGAGGACATAATAGAGTTTGAATGGAAGTGCCCCGGCGATCATCACCGGTATCAGGAGAATTTCCAGGAGCGGATTATTATAGCTGGCAACTCCGGCATCATACATGGTAAATCCGCCAGACGAGATAGCAGAAAATACCAGGTTCGTGGCGTCCCATAACCCGACACCGGAAAACATCACAATACCGATTCCGGTGAGTGTCAGAATGCCATAGATCTTCCACATCAGAGCCCCGGTATCGACGACACTCGGCATTAATGCTTCTGAGCGGGCTTCAGAACGATACAGACCACGCTGAACGAGTCCTGACCGATTCACCATCGCAACCGTAAAAGCAACGATTCCCATCCCGCCGAGCCACTGCATGAAGGATCGCCAGAAGAGGATCGTTTTTGGGAAGTCTTCAAGGCCGGATGTCATCGTCAGGCCGGTGGTTGTCCATCCTGACATCGCTTCAAAGACGCAGTCGATATAGGGCATTCCACAGACAATATAGAATGGAATTGCTCCTATCAGGGAGGAGATGAGCCAGATCATCGCAACAGCGCTGAGAGCAACCGAGAGCCGGGCCTGTTTATTTGAATGAGGGATGGTCCGTAAAAAACTCCCCAGTATGAAGAAGGTGAGGGGGACAAGGGCCATAGGAATGAAGACATGCCATTCAGAATAGATAACCGAAACGATCAAAGGAACCGCCGAGGCAAGAGCCAGAAACTGGAGGATTGCCCCGATATCACGGGCGATTATTGCAAAATGCTCGGTTCGATCCATATCGTATCAGTGGTTATCTGTGCTCTGTTAAAAAGATGTACTCTGAATTCCCGCACCGTTCAACCCGGAGTCTGTTGTCGTGTACCCTGGCGGCAGATAATCTGCCATGCAATCAATAATGCAATCACATCTGTGGCAGAGACCTGTTTTCCCGGGAAGAAAGGGAGGGCACAGATCTCTGTCTGTGCCTCAATACTCTCCTCAAGGGAACGTGCAAAGCCATAGGGGAGATACCCGTCCAGCCTCAGCGATACACGGCTCCTGTCATCCAGCTCAACAATGCCACCCTCAATACCAAATGGCCCGTCTGCAAGCGGAAGGATCCGCGAGAGATCAAGATTGAATGGTACATTTGTAAGGGGGCACGCAGATGGATCAGCCTGAAGCAGGGATACAGAATAGGCCGGTGGCTCCTGATCCGGTGCCACCCGGCTCTCCTCAATCCTGATCACATAATCGGCATACTGCCTCTGGAATGCCACATATTTTTCAAAGTCGGGTTCTCTCCTCTGGATCTGCTCAAGAACAGATTCACGGCTATGGCCACGCTCCCCCACATCACGCCGGATCTTCCATGCATACTTCACATTGGGATCGGGATCGACAAAGATCGAGAGATCGATCATCTCACGGAGCTCCTCTGTAAAGAGGGGATGAAGCCCTTCGAGGATGATAATCCCTTTCGGGTTGAAGGGGGTATCGGGATCAAAGGTGCCATCTCTGTGATTATAGACCGGTTTCCGGATTGCCTCTCCCCGTTTCAGGGCAGCGACATCCGATGTAAGCCGTTCAAACCTGTTGGCATCGGGATGAAGGGGGGTAATAGACAATGCGGCCCGTTCATCCCGGTCGTACCGGTGATAATCATCGAGCGTTATCGTCGCTACCCGCGAAGGACCGAGGACGATGCTGATGATCTTCGTAAATGTCGTCTTCCCCGATCCGCTGTCCCCGGCCACCCCGATGATAAAGGGCCGCTCAGATCCATTCATCTGGTCCGAAAACCCACCTGAATACATCGCAGAACTCCATCTCTCCTCAGTTCCAGGCATCAAGCCGCATCTGCCCGGATTCTCCTTTCTGTGGCCCCGCTATCCGTTCAAGCACCGGCCGGATCCGTTCTGATGAGAAACCATACTCATCACAGAGGATCAGTTTGACAGAATCAGGATCAGGTGACTTCCATTCCGGGTGATATATTTCTGCAGCCGGAGGAGAAAGGAAGAACTCCATAATCGGTTCCGGATCGGTACCCGGTGCTTTCTCTGCCATCACCTCGGAGAACCGACCGTCACCGACGATCTTCAGGGCTTTCTTCGGACCGATCCCGTGAATCCCTTCATTGAAATCTGTTCCGATAAGAATCCCAATCTGGATGAGCTGCTCGCGGGTGATCCCAAGTGTATCAAGGAATTCGGGGAGAGAGATCCGCTCGGGAGAGACCGTCACCTGCCTCCCCCCGATCCGCCGTTTCCCCGAAACGGTCAGGTTCCGGACAAGGACTGAAGCACCAAAGAGGAGGGAGTCATAATCCTGTGATACTGAATACGTGGCAATACCAGCATTGACGAAAAGTGCAGACTGCGCCTCGCCCTCCGAGGGGGCCACCATCCAGGGAATGCCGAGTGCGTCCAGGAGCCGTTTGCTACTCTCGAGTATGGCGGAGTCGACCCTGGTGGATTGCATTGCCGCGCGGTATGCTCCTTCGGTATCTCCGCGTTCCAGGGCTTTGCCCCATTCAACCTCACCGGTCTGACGGATTCCGCGTCTTGCGGCAATGGTTCGCGCCTTGAAATCAGGTGGCGGGCCATCAAAGATATACAAAGGCGAGATACCATTCTCAAGAAAGTGTGCAGTCCTGAAGAGGAGACCTGAGAGATGTGAGGTGACCCGTCCTTCTGCATCCTGCAGGGGGGTTCCGTCTGCCTGCCTGATTATTGAGAGGAACTGGTAGAGTGCGTTATTTGCATCTATAGCCGCAACTCCGGGGATATCCCCAAAGCCGACCGGATGCCTGCATCCTTCCAGCAGAGGACGAATAGAAACTCCCAAGTTCAGAGACCTCTCTTACCGGTACATCCGCCGTGTCAGGGTGTCGACGATCTCACCGAGTTGTTCAACAGTCCGATCATATTTCCGATTGAGACTGACTGAGATCTCTTCCAGATTAACACGCATCGTCCTCTCCCGGGCGATAATATTCTCCTCAAGACTCCGAATTTTCATCCCGAGTGAGAGGAAGAGACCACCCAGAGAGAGCATCATCAGGGTCGCTCCAAGTACGATCGTGAGATCCTGCCAGAGCCTGAGTACAAGAACGAGTGTGGATGACACCATTATGATGATCAGGATCAGATCCCAGACATAATCACGAAGATCCATGTTTTACCATAAGAAGAACCATAATGATTAAGCTACCTATCCGGAGCAGGATATTATGGACCGACAGAACATCCCCGCCATCATCGGCATGCCCCTTATTCTCTGCGCAGTCATCATCGGAGGCGTGCTCCTTGCAGCCCCGGTTGAGGCTGCCGGACTGACCGCATTTGACGACCCCGACTCAATGGCAAACCCGATCATATTCCTCGCAATTCTCCTCGCATTCACCGCAGTCCTTCTGCTCCTGATCAAATATGCAAAACAGCAGCTCATCAGCCTGATCATCGGCGGAGCGATCCTGCTCACGTACTTTTATGTCTTCCTTGCAATATCCGGCCATTTTATCGGATCGGCTATTGTTGCCGGAGGAGCAGCAGCAGTGGCAGCAATCCTCGCAATCATCCTTCTCTACCGGTATCCACAATGGTATGTGATCGATTCGCTCGGAATCATCCTTGCCTCAGGAGTGGCGGCCATCTTCGGAGCATCACTTGCTGTTCTGCCGGTGATCATCCTGCTGGTTCTGCTTGCAGTCTATGATGCATTCTCGGTGTATCGGACAAAGCATATGATCACACTCGCTGAGGGGGTGATGGATCAGAAGATGCCGATCCTCTTTATCATTCCAAAAAGACGGGGATACACCGGATCATATGAGAAGATCACGCCATCTGCTGAGGGGAATGAGGTGAAAAAAGAACGGGGCACCTTCCTGATGGGGATGGGAGATGCGATCATGCCGGCGATACTGGTCGTCTCGGCATACACCTTCATCCAGTCTCCGATACCTGCAATCGGCGCTGCGGCAGGGGCACTCGTCGGGCTTGGAGTGCTCCTGGTGATGGTCTTCTCAGGCAAACCCCAGGCAGGACTTCCTCCATTGAATGGAGGAGTTATTCTTGGTTTTCTGGCAGGATGTATTCTTGTTTCGGAGTGGGCGTGGGTCCTCGTTCTCTGAGGGTTGCTTCAAGCGCCTCGGGAACACCCTCCCCGGTGACCGTTGACATATTCAGGACCCCCGGATAGGGTGTCAGATCGGATTTGTTTGCACAGACGATCACCGGGACATGAGCAAAACTCCGGACCTCTTCAAGCAGGAGTTGCTGGGTGGGGAGATCGTATCCGCAGTGTTCGCTTGGGTCAATGATGAAGAGGATGACATCTGCCACATAGATGAGAGCGTTGAGTGCCTGCCGCTCAATCTTGTTCCGCTCCCTGTTGTTTCCGGCATCAAGGATCCCGGGGGTATCGATGAACTGAACCCGTTCCCGCCAGGTGAGTTCACGGTGGCCGACGATGACGCCTTTTGTGGTGAAGGGGTACGATGCCACCTGCGGCGTTGCCGTTGAGACGAGCCTGATGAACGAACTCTTCCCGACATTCGGATACCCTGCAACAACAATGGTAAACTCATCGGGAGAGACGACAGGAAGCTTCCTGAGAACGTTGCGTGCGTCATTCAAAAACCTGAGATCCTTATCGATCTGGTGGACGATCGAGGCGATCCGTGCCACTGCCTGTTTACGTAGGGCAAGGTTCTCGGGAGAGCGCCGCATCGATCGTGCGAGATCTTTTCCGATATCCCGGGTATGTTTTGCGGCCCACCCGACTCCTCCAAAGGCTTTTCTCATCTCTTCAATCCCATAGAGGATATCAACGAGATCCCGGTAGAATGGTGGGAGGGTATCGAACTCAGGGAAGGACTGGATAATTGAGACCAGCTTGTCATGGACTGCCTGTGTGACCGCCATGACGAATTCTTCATTGGCACGGTCTTTATTTTTCTTATCCCGCATCTTCTTTGCTGCACGGCGGAAACTCCGGTCGAGTATCTCATCTGCAGTTGGAACTGTTGGTATTGTATCAAACATTGGTTCTGTTTCCCCAAGCTATTTATCCGGATATGTATGATCAATCATTATGGATCTCTCACTTATCCAGAAAGATATTCTTATAACATTAATCTCACTCTATCATCAACATTCTCATCCCATCAAAGGAGACGATATTGCAGGGATTATCAAGAGAAATCCCGGCACCGTCAGAAACCAGATGCAGGCATTAAAGGCGCTCGGCCTGGTTGACGGGATTCCGGGACCAAAGGGAGGATATCACCCGACTGCACAGGCATATAAGGAGCTGAATATAAAGCCGACCGATGATGCAGCTGAGGTAACGATATCAAGAAACGGAATCCCGATTCCGGGCGTGCGGGTGACTGAGGTCGACTTCACAACTCTCTGCCATCCCGATCTCTGCCATTCACTGATAAAAATTGTCGGGAGTGTCCGGAATTTCACTATCGGCGAAGAGATCACGATAGGGCCGACACCGGTGAACAAGCTGATGATCCGGGGGGAGGTCTTTGGCCGTGACGAGATCCAGGGTGCGCTTCTCATCTCAATCTCAGAGATGACATCGCTCCCGAAGAAATCGATCCGCCACTACATGAGTTCGCCCTTGATCAGTCTGCCGCCTGATGCGACGATCAGGGAAGCCGTCTCCATCTGCTCGAAAAACCGTATACATGGCGTACCTGTCATATTCAATGAAGAGTTGCTCGGGATCGTCACCCTCACCGATATCGCACGTGCAATAGATGCCGGACAATCCCTGGATACACCGGTGAAAAACATAATGACTCACGATGTCATTCTGGTTCCCGAACATACACGCCTCTATGAGGTCATCCGGCGATTTAAAGAGCGTGAAATTGGCAGAGTGATCGTTGTTGCCGAAGGAAAACCTGCCGGCATCCTCACACAATCGGATATCATCAGGGTTTTTCCCACCCTTTAACGCCCCGGTTCGGGAAAATAGGAATAGTTTATATAGTTATCAGCCAACCATCTTTCTATGACAAAGGCGTTTGCTCGTACGCTCCGGCGGAAGAAGGTCATGAGTAGTGACGGCAAGGTGATCGGACAGTTAAAAAATATTATCATCGACGTGGGGAGCGGGCAGGTGATCAACCTGATCGTCAAGCCCGATGCCGGATTTGATACATCCCATTACAAACTGGATGATGATTGTATGCTCATCCCGTTTGAAGCTGTCAAGGATATTAAGGATTATATCGTTGTTGATCGGTATATGCTCAGGTGAAGATTTCACTCAAAGCGCTCAAGGGCAGATAGCAGACCCTCGGAAAAACCCTCGCCATACTTCTGATCTGTCACCAGATCAGCTAATTTTTTCAGTTTTTCGCTGCCATTTTCCATGGTTATTCCATAACCTGCAACTTCAAGCATCTCGAGATCATTATCAGAATCACCAACAGCAACAAAATCCCCGGGAGTAAGGGAGAGGAGCGGGGCAAGTGCTGCAAGTGCTGATCCCTTCGAGATTCCGGGAGTCTGGAGATGGATGGCAAATCCGGTATCGATCACCCGGACAGGGAGATCGGCGATAACAGATACCACCTCATCAACGGGAACGATGCGTGCAAAAGCGACATCGGCATACCGAAGTTCCATACTGTAGGGAAGTAATGTTATTCCCTGCTCTTTGAAATGAGTGACAAGACGATCATATGCATGGAGACAGAGTGATCTATCACCGGTAATGTGAGGCGTGCCATCGAATCCGGTCTGGAATACTCCGCCATTCTCCCCGATAACAGCTCCATTGGTTCCGATCATCCGGGCTATCGAATCCAGAAAACAGAGGGTGTTTCCTGATGCGAGCACCACCGGAATCCCTCTGTCAATAAAGATCCGGAGTGTCTCGATCGCACCGATGCTGATCCTCCGGCGATCATCGGTGATGGTTCCGTCGATATCGCAGACTACTGCTTTCAGCACGGCTTGATACCCGCCTTCTCGACCATGAACGTTGCTTCGCCTTCAGGAAGGTTCGGACTGTCCACAAGGCGTGCAATCCGTTTTCCTGCCTTGCTCTTCCTGAGATACAGCCTGAATGTCGCTGAGTGGCCGACGATATTTCCGCCGATCGGCTTTGTCGGATCCCCAAAGAAGACGCCCGGGTTGGACATCACCTGGTTTGTCACAAGCGCGACGCCATTATGCTCATCAACGAGCTTGAAGAGTTCATGCATATGCCGGTTCAGCTTCTGCTGGCGTGTTGCGAGGGTGCCCCGCCCTGCATATTCTGCACGGAAGTGTCCGGTGAGCGAGTCGATGATGAAGAGGCGGACCGGCATGCCGCTCTCCTTCTTCTCATTGGCAAGCTCACGCGCGGTATCGATGAGGAGCATCTGGTGATCCGAGGTATGCGCCCGCGCAACATGGATATTCGCGAGGAAATCTTCTGTTGTTCCCACCTCGCAATCGACCTCAAGACCCTCTACCATCTGGGCGATCCGCTCCGGCCGGAAGGTATTCTCGGTATCGATGAAGATGCATGAGCCGCCCAGGCCGCCGCACTCTTCGGGGAGCTGGCAGTTGACAGCAAGCTGGTGTACAATCTGGCTCTTTCCCGAACCAAACTCGCCATATAACTCGGTGATCGCCTGGGTTTCCACACCGCCGCCGAGGAGCTCGTCAAACTCCGGAACAAAGGTCCTGAGTTTCCGGACCTCCTGCCTCCTGAGCAGGACATCGGTGCCGGTCTTGAACCCGCCGATATCCGCAATCTCACGGGCACCCTTGATCATCTTCTTTGCAGTCGCCTCACCGATCTCGGCTGCCTCGGCGAGATCGACGGGAGAGGCGGTTGCGATACTTTCGACTGTGCAGTATCCGGCCTCACGGAGGCGGTCAGCGGTTGCCGGGCCGACACCCGGTACATCTTCTATTGCGATTTCTGGCATATCTTCTCACTTCCTTAATTTGAGATATACTCTGATATTCAAGCGGAGAGGTTATCAATGCCTGACCCCGGAGGGTGAAAGTGAAGGGTCAGTGAGGGCAGCTGCCCTCTCTCTGAGAAAACCGGGATCAACTGGAATCTGTTCGGCGCTATCCACAACGAGCCGTCGCCCCGAAACCCTGCCGGATATGCGGTAGCGGGTGGCAAGCAGAAGATCTGATGATTCAATCAGAAAGAGGTTCTTCCCATCCGAGAGTGCCATTCCCTCGGAGGTGAGGATGATCACCCCTTCGATCACCCGCTCTTCGGTCTCATCCGGAACCACCCGGATGGCACTCCCAAACCCGACCGAGAGTTCGACATCGCCGAACCGGTTCAGCCGTGCACCGGCATTGTAGATCTCGATCGTCTCACCACAGAAGAATGGTTCACGTGCACGATCCCCCCAGATCACAATCCTGAGCGGCCCTTCAATGAAGAGGTTTCTCACCCATGATGGCTCTCCCCGCCGGGTGGTAAACTGGCGGGGAGGATGGAGAGAGGTGATCGTTCCCCTGACAGAATAGATCCCCCGTTCCCGGACCTCAGGCGCTGGCGAGAAGGAGAACTGAATCGGATCATCCAGCAAGAGGATCCGTGTCTCATCCTGTGCAATATATTCAATACCTTCATCTGAGGAACGCCGCTTCGCACCGGTTATCCTGACGGATGCACCTTCGGAGATGCCTTCAAGAAGGGCGGGATCCCACGTGACGAACCGGGCGCAACCGGATGGATCACCGATGATCGCCTCCTGGATAGTCGCCTCCACACCATCCCGCCGGGTGAAGGTGCGGGGAAGATCAATCACAAGGATACGGGCATCGATATCAGCACTGGAGATGAATGACCGGGATTTTTCCTCGGAGATCGTGATCTCAACAGAGGTCTCCCTGACCGCAAGCGCATGCACTTCGGTCATCCGCCCTTTCTTCGGCCTGCCGATCACCTCGATGACGGTGCCTGCCTCAAGCTCTCTTACTCCGGCTGCCATCTCATCCCAGAGGACAAGAGGGATAGAGCCGGTACTGTCAGCGAGTTCGACCCGTGCAACACATCCCGACGATCCATCCTCGCGGGTAAATTCTTTTGGATCGGTGACCTGTATCACCTTTCCAAAGAATGAGACAAGGGAAGGAGAATTTGTGATCGCCTGAATCTTCTGGTGGCTCCTCCCAAGATCCTCAACGACGAGAAGTGCTGCAGCCGTCTCGTCGATCGCCCCGCCATGGGATGTGATCTTCTCCTCGATCCGCCGATCAAACTCTTCCTGTTTCAGAATATCATCGACAAGTGCGTAATGAAACCTCACAGTACACGCTCATTCCTGCTGCCACGATGGAACCTGCATGGTGGCACAGATATCATCCAGTGTCTCTCCTCTCCTGATCACTTCGGCACGATCCTCTTTCACCATCACCTCAGGGCATCGGGGACGCCCGTTGTACTGGGAGGACATGGCAAACCCATATGCCCCACAGTCGAGGACGGCGACGATATCGCCTGCATCTGGTGTTGGAAGAAGGCGGTCTGCTGCCAGAATATCTCCGGTCTCGCAGATCGGCCCTGCGATCGTCACGTCTTCCACTCCAATCTGATCTGCCTTGTTAGCCATGATCACCTCATGCCATGAATCGTACATGGCTGGCCTGATCAGGAGATTGAACCCGGCATCGACATTTGCAAATGTCTTGTATGCCCTTTTCACCGAGTTTACTTTCGTCAGCAGCACTGTTGATTCTGCCACAAGCCAGCGGCCGGGTTCGACCCAGAACTCGGGAGAGATCCCGATCTCGTTGATCCCCTCAATGAAGACGGGCATCACTGCCTGTGCGTACTCTTCCGGTGTCGGGGCCACATCGGTTTCCCGGTGGTATGGCACGCCAAGACCCCCGCCGATATCGAGGAATTCGAGATTGACGCCAATATCGGTCACCTCGCCTGCCACCTTCGCCATGACGGCGGCGGCACGGGCAAATGGCTCGACATCAAGGATCTGGGATCCGATATGGCAGTGAAGTCCGACAGGGACAACATAGGGGGCATCGAGTGCTGCCTGGTATGCATAGAGGATCTCTGCTGCCGGAATCCCGAACTTTGTGGTGGCAAGGCCTGTTGCAATCTTTGGATGGGTGGGAACCTCAAGTGCCGGGTTCACCCGGAACGCGATCTGGGCAGTCTTCTTCTGTTCAGATGCGATCCTGGAGAGCTGGTTTAATTCATCGATCGAGTCGACCGAGACCCGGACTCCCGTCTCAACAGCAAGCCTGAGATCGTCTGTTGTCTTGGAACTGCCATTGAAGAGGAGCCGCTCCGGCTTCATCCCGGCACGGAGTGCGAGCATCAGTTCGCCTGATGAGAAGACATCGGCACCGGCACCGGCCCGTCCAAGCGCCCGGAGAACAGCAAGGTTCCCGTTTGCCTTTGCTGCAAAGAGGAGGCGGACATTCGGGTACCAGCCGGATAACGCGGATTCGTACCGCTCGAAGTTAGCAAGGATCTGATCTTCGTTTGTCACATAGAGCGGGGTTCCAAACCGGCCTGCAAGATCGACGAGATCGTGTGAGCCGCTCATCAGGTGCCCGTTCTGTATGGTGAGGTGGGAGGGGAGCTGCATGGCCATCAGTGCATCGCCTCCATCCGTGTAACTGCTTCTGTAATCCGCTCAACGGACCGGGTGATCGCAAACCTCACGTAGCCTTCGCCGTTTGCGCCAAACCCTATGCCGGGGGTGGCGACGATGCCTGCTTCGTCAAGGAGGCGGGCTGAGAACTTCATGGAGTCATCGACCTTCATCCAGACATAGAAGGTGGCTTTTGGTGCAGAGACATCATATCCCAGGCTTCCCAGACCTTTCACCAGGACATCGCGCCGCTCCTGGTAGATCCTGCATGCATCGGCAACACAGTCCTGCGGGCCGGTGAGTGCTGTAACACCGGCAAGCTGTACCGCATCAAATGCGCCGGAGTCGATATTCGTCTTGACACGGCCAAGGCCAGCAATGATCTCCTTGTTTCCGACCGCCATCCCGAGCCGCCAGCCGGTCATGTTATAGGTCTTTGAGAGGGAGTGCATCTCGATCCCGACTTCTGAGGCACCATCTGCCTGGAGGAATGAGGGTGCGACATATCCGTCAAAGGTGATCTCCGAGTATGCATTGTCATGGACAGCAACTATTGAGTGTTCCCGTGCGAATTCAACGACCTCATCGAAGAACTTCATCGGGGCAACTGCTGCGGTAGGGTTGTTCGGGTACCCGAAGAAGAGGAGTTTCGTCTTCTTCAGGACATCCTTTGGAATGGCATCGAGATCCGGGAGGAAATTGTTCTCCCCGGTGAGGGGGAGGGGGTGGCAGATCCCTTCTGCAAAGAGGGTGGAGGTCTTGTATACCGGGTACCCGGGATCGGTTGCGAGGACGACATCGCCGGGGTTGACGAATGCCTCCGGCACATGGGCGATTCCTTCTTTTGATCCAATCAACGTGATAATCTCGGATTTTGGATCTGCGGTGACACCGAACCGGTTTTTATACCAGGTGGCAACTGCTTCGCGGTAGGTGGAGAGGCCCAGGTATGATGGGTAGTGATGGGTTGCCGGATCACGTGCTGCAGTGCAGAGCGTCTCGACAATATGCGGGGGTGTCGGGAGATCCGGGTCGCCGACGCCGAGATCGATGACATCGACACCTGAGCGGATCTTTGCTTCTTTCATCTCATCTATACGGGCAAAGAGATAGGGGGGTAGGTTGTCAAGTCTGTCTGCGTACATTGTGGGTACTGTTCAATCTTACGGTACTTAAGAATCACTGAGAATCCGGATACTTCCCCTTGACAAATGGTTATACCATTCCATGACGATACCTTCTGATGTGGAGAGTGGAGATGGAAAAACGCCTCATTTACCTGGATAATGCTGCAACGACGAAGACGCACCCCGATGTCGTATCTGCGATGCTTCCGTACTTTTCTGACTATTTTGGGAATCCTTCATCGCTCTATGACATCGCAGCAGCCTCGCGCACCGCTGTAGAGGAGGCACGGGAAAAGGTTGCGGCAGCGATCGGGGCAGGAGTGGATGAGATCTACTTCACCTCCGGTGGAACCGAATCTGATAACTGGGCGATTCGCGGGGTTGCCACAGCCCATGCAAAGAAAGGGCGGCATATCATCACATCCGCAATCGAGCACCACGCAGTCCTGCATACCTGCGAGGCACTTGAAAAGGAAGGATACGAGGTGACCTACCTCCCGGTGGATGAGTTCGGCCGGGTGAGGGTTGCAGATGTCGAAGCTGCAATCCGGGACGATACGATCCTGATCACGATCATGCTCGCAAATAACGAGATCGGGACGATCCAGCCGGTTGCTGAGATCGGTGAGGTTGCGAGATCGAAGAAGATCGTCTTCCATACCGATGCGGTCCAGGCAGTCGGGCAGATCCCAGTCGATGTGAATGCCCTGAATGTCGATCTCCTCTCCCTCTCATCCCACAAGTTCAGCGGGCCAAAGGGCATCGGTGCACTCTATATCAGGAAGGGCACCCGGATTGCTCCGTTCATGCATGGCGGGGCACAGGAGAGGCGGCGGCGGGCAGGGACCGAGAATGTCCCTGCAATCGTCGGGCTCGGGGTGGCAATAGAGCGTGCGGTTGCCCTGATGCCTGAGAAGACTGAGCGGATTATCAGGCTGAGAGAGAGGCTTGTTGCCGGGCTTGGTGCAATCCCGGCGAGCCGGTTGAATGGCCATCCCACAGAGCGGCTCCCAAATAACGTCAATTACATCTTCGAATATATCGAAGGAGAATCGATACTCCTTCTCCTGAATGCACATGGGATCGCCGCATCGACCGGAAGCGCCTGCACATCCGCCTCCCTTGATCCCTCGCATGTCCTCCTTGCCTGCGGCATCCCCCATGAGATTGCCCATGGATCGCTCAGGCTGACACTCGGGGAGGAGACGACAGAGGAGGAGATCGACTATGTACTGGAGACTGTGCCGAAGGTGGTGCAGCGGCTCCGGGATATGTCGCCATTAACACCAAAAGAACTCAGGAGCAGGTGAAGAGAGATGTACTCAGAGAAGGTAATGGATCATTTCATGAACCCGCGGAACCAGCGGGAGATCCCGGATGCCGATGGGATCGGTGAGGTCGGGAACCAGAAATGCGGGGATATCATGCGGATCTTTCTGAAGATCCATGAGGATCGAATCGAGGATGCAGCATTCCAGACCTTCGGGTGCGGGGCAGCAGTTGCCTCCTCCTCGATGGCAACCGAGATGATCATCGGAAAGACGCTCGAAGAGGCATGGGAGATCTCAAACAAGGCGGTTGCAGAAGCCCTCGAGGGGCTCCCTGCCCAGAAACTCCATTGTTCGGTACTTGCAGAGGAGGCGATCCATGCAGCGATCAATAATTACCGGGAGAGGCAGGGGCTCCCCCCGTGGGGTGACGTGGCATGTGCAGGCTGCGGCGACTGCCATTCCTGCGAGTGAGTGATAGTTCCAAATCCTTTTTTACATCACCAGTCCTTTTTGGTATGATTGGAGATGGATCATACTGATATTGTACTGATACTCTGTACAGCTCCTCCGGGCGAAGCAGAAGAGATTGCGAAGAGAGTTATTGAAGAGCGGCTTGCTGCCTGCGTGAATATCACCCCGGTACGATCGGTGTACAGGTGGGATGGCAGGGTGGTCTCTGATGATGAGCAGCTCCTGATATGCAAGACAACGGCTGATGTGAGCGGGGATCTCATACAGCGGATCGAGGCGATCCACTCCTATGATGTACCTGAGATACTTGTCATCCCGGTTCAGGAGGGGAGCCAGCCATACCTTGACTGGGTTCGATCGGAGGTGGGCGGATGAATCTTGTTCATCATACCGGGATCATGTACAAAAACGGTACGATCTCGGAGATAGACGATGCGATCGTCTGCGAGGATACCTTTTCCCTCCACCTGAATGATACGCCGCTCCTGACGATGGTCGCCTCAGACGATCACCTCCGTGAACTCGGGGCGGGGTTTATCATCTGCTCGGGGATCGCTGACCGGATCGATTCGGTCACCGTCATCGATGAGAATATCTATGTCGAGGCCCCGGTGACGGGGGAGTTTCTGGCAACGCTTGAGTCGTCAGGCGGGTATGCAAACCAGGCAGAACCCCCTGTGGTGCACTCGAAATTCAGAATCACGCCTGAAAAGGTGCTTGAGGTGAGGGAGTCGATTGACTCCGATGCCTGGCTGAAGACCGGCGCACTGCATGCCTCGGTCCTCTTTTATAAGGGAGAGCTGGCGATCAGGTGCGAGGATATCGGGCGGCACAACTCTGTCGACAAGGTCGTCGGCCACGCGATCCTGAATAAACTCCCCTTATCAGAATGTGTGATCGGCTGCACAGGGCGGCAGCCGTCGGGGATGGTGCAGAAGGCTGCCAATGCGGGCATCCCGATCATCGTCTCCCGTGCCGCCTCCACCGATCAGGGGATAGCAACTGCAGAGAAGACAGGTATCACACTGATCTGTTTTACGCGGGAGGGGCGGTTCACCGTCTATACGCATCCCGAGCGGATCATCGGGTTTGAAGACTGTCAGAAGGTGAAATAAATGAATGACTATTCGATCTGTATCGGCGGGCAGGCGGGCGAGGGGATCAACAAGGCAGGGATGTTGATCGGCCGGGTGCTTGGCCTCCTCGGCTACTACGTGTACATGTACTATGACTACCCCTCCCTTATCAGGGGCGGGCATAACTATGCGATTCTCCGTTGTGCAGACCATGAGATCGGGGCGATTTGTGGAAAGCCCGATATCGTCTGTGCACTTGACCAGGAGACGGTGAACCGGCATGGAGAGGGGGCAGTCCTGATCTATGATGCTGATGTTGCAAAGGGTGAGGGGATTGGGATTCCCGCAACCACGATCATCAGGGAGGAAGGAGGAGCGCCGATTGCCCGGAACACTGTTTTGGTCGGAGCGCTCTGCCGGGCTGCCGGGGTACCTCCCGAAATCCTTGGAGAAGCGATCACTAAGGAGTTTGGAAAACGATCAGAAGAGAATCTCAGGCTTGCCCTCAGGGGATACCATGCGGCTGAAGAGCGGATGCAGATCCCAATTCAGAAGAACGATTCTCTTCCGCTCTTAACCGGGAACGATGCGATTGCACTCGGGCTGATCCGGGGCGGCCTTGATGCCTATGTCTCCTACCCGATGACCCCGTCATCATCGATCCTGCACACGATGGCGGATCTGGCCCAGGGAACCCCGCTTCTTGTGCTCCATCCCGAGAACGAGATCGCGGTGATCACAATGGCGCTCGGCCTCTCCTATGCGGGAAGGCGGGTTGCAGTCGGGACATCCGGGGGCGGGTTCTGCCTGATGACCGAAGGCGTCTCGCTTGCCGGGATGGCCGAGCAGCCGGTGGTGATCGTGATGGCGATGCGGCCGGGCCCCTCCACCGGGATGCCGACCTACTCATCGCAGGGGGATCTCAGCTTCGTCCTGCATGCAGGCCACGGCGAGTTCCCGAGGATCGTGATCGCTCCGGGCACCACCGAAGAGGCATATGAATGGTCTGCCCGTGCGATGCACCTCGCCTGGCAGTTCCAGGTACCGGTCTTTGTCCTCTCTGACAAAAACCTCGGTGAGCATCCGAAGTCTACAGAGATCGATCCTGCGTTCCCTGTGCCGGTTGCGTCTGTCCGCTCTCCCCGTGGAACATATGCCCGCTACTGCAATACGCCGGATGGGATCTCCCCATTCTATCCGCCTCCGCTTACCGGCAATGTGGTGAAGGTGAACTCCTATACCCATGATGATTCAGGGATCACAACCGAAGATCCAGGTCCGGCTGCTGCCCATGCAGTGAAGCTGATCCGGAAAGGGGCAACGATAGAGAATGAGATGGCATACTATGGCTGTCTCAGGGTTGATGGCGCAGAGGATGCACCTGTTGCCCTCATCTGCTTTGGATCTACCGGAGAGGCCTGCCGGGAGATAGGGGAGCGGCTTTCGCTCAGGGTGATCCGACCGATCGTCCTCGAACCCTTCCCGCTTGCACAGTTTGCCGATGCACTGGCGGGTGTCGGGCGGATGATCGTAATTGAAGAGAATGCCACCGGCCAGCTGGATTCCCTGCTCAGGGGATATGGGATCATCGCTGATCGAAGGATCTCAAATGTCAGTGGCAGGCCATTTTTCCTTGATGAACTGGAACTAAAAGTGAGGGGGGTGATGCAATGAAGGGAGCAGAGTATATCAGCGATGCACAGAACACCTGGTGCCCCGGATGCGGGAATTTTGTCATCCAGCATACCATAAAGGACGTCCTTGCCGGACTTGGGCGTTTGCCTGAAGAGGTGGTTCTCGTCTCCGGCATCGGCTGCCATGCAAAGATTGCAGACTATATGCAGACGAACAGTTTCTATTCAATCCATGGCCGGGGCATCCCGGTGGCAACCGGCATCCATCTTGGAAACCAGAAGCTGACGGTGATCTGCTCAGCCGGGGATGGCGATGCCTATGCAGAGGGGCTCGACCACCTGATCTTTGCAGCAAAGCGGAACGTGGATATCACGGTGATCATCCATGACAACCGGGTCTATGGCCTGACGACCGGCCAGTACACCCCGACATCGCCACTCGGTTTTACCGGTAAATCGACGCCGGAAGGGACACATGAGGATCCCTTCAACCCGCTTGACCTGATGCTTGCATCCGGTGCGACCTTCATAGCCCGCTCCTATTCGCGGGACAAGAAGGGGATGGCCGGGGTGCTGAAGCGTGCCATCCAGCATAAGGGGTTCTCGTTTGTGGAGGTCCTCCAGGTCTGTGCCAGTTTCTATGATGCCCATGCCTGTTATGACGAGCACGTCTACACGCCTGAGGGGCACGACCCATCAAACCGTGATTCCGCAGAGCAGCTGATCCGTGAGTGGAACTATGCCGGTGAAGGGGCAATCCCGCTCGGGGTGCTCTACGAGAGGGATGCCCCCACGTTCGGGGAGCGGGTCCTTGCAGGAAAGGAAGGGGAGATCGACAGGACGGGGATTATTGAGAGGGCAATTGGGAAGAGGTGAGGAAGTAGGGTTTCACCTGTTTTGTTCTGGTTTGACAGGGGTTTGCAGTGAACCTGTCACCGAACATCCTCCGGGGGGGCACTGCCATCCCCCATCGGAGTTCGGTGAAGGCGGCCTGGCGGCCACCAGGCGGGGCTGTTCGCCCCGCCAGTGAGGATATTGAGCGCTTCGCGCCCACTTCTTGTTACTTGTCTCTCTTCCATTCCATCCGTTAGGTGTACATGAATTTGGAGATTGTGGGGGAGGGCTATTGGTTAAGTAATTGTTGTATCCTTATTGCATCCACCATCAAAAGTATAAATAGGAACCAAAACCATCGATAGTAAGGTCAAAGAGAGATGCTTGAAATTAAACGCCAATATATAATGTCAGAAGACAATGAACCGGTCAGTGTCATAGTGGATATCGGGACATTTGAGAAGATCGAGGCAGTTATAGAGGAACATGGTCTTGCTCAATTCATTATCAATTCCGATGATCATGAACCACTCCCCCGGCAAGAGGCAATAAAGTATTATCAGAAATTAAAAGGATCAGTCTGAAATGCCTGATTGTCTATATAAAAGAACATTTCTAAAGGATCTGGCAAGAATTCCGAAACCCTATCAACAAAAGATTGAGGATTTGGTCTTTCATCTGATTCCAGAATCACAAGATATTTTTTCTGAGTTTGATATCCAAAAGATGCGTGGTATGCCGGGCTTTTTTCGGATAAGAAGTGGTCAGTATCGAATAGGGATCGAACTGACTGAGAATGACAGGTTAGTATTTCACAGAATTAAGAGCAGGGAAGAGATCTATTCTGTGTTTCCATAATCACAGGGTGAACAGACTAGTGTCACGTCAACCTTCAAAAGTCAGGTAAAGGCGAGATAACTTCACTCGTGGATCCTCAGTCGTGAACTGCCAATTTATCCGACTATCTTTGTTATTTCGGGATTCTTCCCATGCTTTAACTTCTCTCTGGACGACCTCAATACTGTCTATCCTTCGATCAAGGCACTGGCTGGTGAGAACGCTCAGCTCTATTTCTGCCATATTTAGCCAACTTCCATGTTTTGGCGTATAGACAAACTCAAACCGATCCCAGAGACTCTTGGCTATTTCGGGAGGATAGGTTTCATAGAGTGAACCCGGTCCATGTGTATTCAGATTATCCATAACCAGGGTAATTGTATCTGCATCTTCATAGTGGGCAGCAATATCACGCAGGAATTCGGCCCAATCCTGCTTGGTTCTTCGATGAGTTATTTTTACCAATCGTTTCCCGGCAAGAGGTTCACATGCGATGAAAATATTACATGTGCCACAACGGCGATACTCATAATCATGTCTGGCGGGATATCCTGGTGTGCAGGGTATTGATTGTCGAGTTTCAGAAATGAGTTGTTTTGTGGATTCATCCATGCAAACAACTGGATGGTGTGAATCAAATGGTCGCTTATACACATCCAGAACCTGTTTCATCTGAGCAACGAAATTACCGTTCTGGTTAGGAGGTATTTCCTACGCCTGAGTTCGCCACGGTTTGAGTTCGTTTTTTTTAAAACCTGACGAACGGCTTCATGAGATATTGTGTCAACGTACTCAAGTTCAACCATTTTATCTGCCAGCAATCGAAGTGACCACCGGGAATAGCCCTCTGGCGGTTCACTGCAACTTAAGCCAATTAATCGAGCTTCGAAATCACCGTCGGTCTTTTTGTCATAGATCCTATCTGGTTTTTTCTTTGTCAGTGCCTCATCAAGACCTTCCAGAACAAATCTGCTTTTAACACGGTCGATTTTTCTCATACTGATATTTAGAACACGAGATAATTCTTCATTTGTTGAACGCTGTGGCTGGTGCTCACCCTCATCACATCCAAGGAGAATGAGGGCATTCAGAACTACTTGTGATGAATGTTTACCTTTGGAGGAGAGGGCTTCAAGGGCATCACGTTCTTCCTTGGTGAGAGTCACAACATATTTTCTCATTATATATTATACTACATTCATCATATAATAAAGTTACGACATTTTAGAATTGACATGACAATAGCAGAGATCCCAACGCCACTCGCCCGGAACATAAGGTGCGACAGGGATTGAAGCATATGCGGTGCGGGTATCGGGGGGCGGGGTAAGGCTGAATCAGGCTGAAAGGGGTGATATACCCTTGCTCGATAGAGCAACCTGAAAGGCGATTCGAAGAATCGGGGTGTATCTCCTCTGGCAGCCATTGGAGAATTCCCGCCCCTCCCTGCGCCGCATCTGCGGGAAGCCATTACAAACTCCCTGCGAAGCATATGCGGACGGGGAGAGGGGTGGTGGGGAGTTTCAGATCATTATCCCGATGAAACCAAGAATGAACCAATCACCAAAACATCCTCCGGGGGGGCACCCCTCAACCCCCTCCGGATGCCGGTGAGGGCGGCCTGGCGGCCACCAGGCGGGAGAGGATAACTGGCGCTTCGCGCCCACTTCTTGTTACTGATCTCTCTCCTTTGAACCAATTGTTTTCACGTATTGTCGCCTGTGTGGATAGGGATCGTTGGTCTTCCCTATCTCTCAAAATACGAATGTATCCGATCTTCGACATTTTTGCGCAGGTTGCCGTAGAAGATCGCATAGTCGTACATGTGGTACACGCCCTTTGGGAACGTGACGCTTGTTGCCGGCAGTTCTTCGGGATGCGTGATATCTGTTATCACCAGCGCATTGTTCACGACCTGTGCCGCCGCGAAGTGCGGGTACCTCACCGGGTGCTCCGGATCGCCGTGCCTGAAGAAGACCGCTTCAGAATTGGTGGATGCAGGTGCAAACCCGGTATCGGTCTTCCAGGTCAGCGGGTTGACCACAAACGATCCCTTGCGGATGGTGGGGCCCTCCTTCTCCTTCCCTTCTTCGTCTGATATCGTGTTGTACGTGATGAAGCAACCTGTCTTTGTGGCGTTTGTGCCGATCTTCATCAGAGGATTTGCATCCAGATCAGATTGCGTGATGGAGTACCCGATGACGTACGCCACTACGAGCCGTTCCATCGAGACGGGATCACCGGCAAGGAGTTCACCTGCTTTTGTAAGTTCGACAACCCTGACCGAGCCCTGGCTGTGGGCTGCAAGGATGATCGGCCGCTCTCCCCTGTTGATATGTTCAAGGAAGTACCGGAATGCGGCGACGAGATCGTTCTGCCCCGGCTCGAAGATCGGTCGTGCATCGGTGAGCATCAGCGGGTTGATCTTTACATTGTTCTGCCGGTAGTACGGGGCATAGATGTTTGCCAATCCATCGAAGATGCTCGCCTGCTCCACCAGGGTCCAGGCGGCCTTCTCACGCAGGCCGGGATTGCGGATATTCATCAGGTACGTGGAGTCATCCGAAAGAATGGTCGGGTAGACCCAGAAGAGATCCACGGGTTGATGCTCTCTGCTGAAGTGTGGGGGGAGAGTGATCCAGCTCTTTGGGTCCGCATACTCAGGAGCTTCCGGAACGTCGCTATCGGGATCGAAAGGGGGCAGCTGAACGGGGATGCCGAGCGCTCTTCCCCGGAGGCCTTCCAGATCCGTTGTATCAGTTCGGGATCTCATGAATTCGAACCAGCCATCTGGTTCAGATATGCATCGATCCGGTCGCCGACATTCTTCTCAAGGTTCCTGTACCAGAATGCATAGTCATAGCGGTGGTACACACCCTCGGGGTATGCCCCGATATCCAGCTCCTCACCCTCCGGTATAGTCGTCATGAGTGCTCCGGTCTCCGGATTGATCTCTGCATCAGAGTAGTTCTCTACTTCACGCAGGAATTCGCCGGTCGAATCATTATAGAACCGGGCACCCATATTCTCCGAAGCAGGAGCATAGGTATCATCGGTCTTCCAGTTGAGCGGGTTGATACAGTGTGCTCCGGCCATCAGCATGGGACCGCCAACCGATGTCACCGACTGCGTGTTATAGGTGACCACAACCCCCGTATCATCCGCACCCTGTGCCGCGGTAAGCCCGGCTGCTTCCAGATCGGCGTCAGTCACCGTATAACCGATGAGATAGGCGGCAACCAGACGGTTGCGAAGATCTTCGTCATCCCCGAACCGGTTTTTGATCAGCTCGATCAATGCCATCGTTCCCTGGCTGTGGCCCGCGATGATGAAGGGGCGACCCTCGTTGAGATTGGTGATGTAGTATTCAAAGGCATCCTGCACATCAACCGCGCCTCGCTTGAACTCCTCGGTATCGGTTGCAAGCATATCAGGTGCCATGGTAACCTGTGTTGACATCTGCCGATACAACGGAGCGAATACATTGGCGTGTGAAGTGTAGACGCTCGCCTGTGCATCGAAGATACCCTGTGCAAGCGCCCGTTCATCATCGCTGGTAATATCCATAAACCCGTCCGGACTGCTACTGACTGTCGGGTAGACATAGAAGACATCCACCTCTTTTTGGACAGAGGGAATGGTCAGCCAGTAGTACGAATCGGCGTAATCTGGCTCCAGACTGTGCCCTTCAATATCGATTGCAGATGAATCATCGTCCACAGGGGGCACTTCTCCTCCAACACAGCCGCACACAAGAATGAAACAGATTGCGAGTACGACAAGGGGGGAGATCAAAGAATGAGTGATCTTAAGCATTGAAAATCTCCATGATGATTTATAGAGATAATTGTAAGAAAAAAGCTTTTTTAACCGTTTCGAAACAACCCTGTGAAAAGAGAGACAAAAACAGAGACTGATCACAATACCCACATATAGAAGAACATTGAATAGGTACCATAACGAGGCATCCATGGGTTTCATCGACATATTACGTCCCAATATTGAGAAACTGAGAGAGAGGAAGGATATTCCCGGACTGATCAGGGCACTTGAATCACCTGATGAGGAGATACGGGATGGTGCGGCAGCAGCTCTCCTCGCCCTGATGCCCGATGCCCTTTCTCCGCTCGTCTCTGCTGCCGTCGGGGGAGGCGAAAAGCGGCGGGCTGCTGCACATACCGTACTCGGTTTAATCGGGGAGCCTGCGGTATTGCCTCTGATCGGGTTACTGGAGGATGACGATCCGGAGGTATCCGGGTTTGCAGCCGTTGCCCTCGCCTCTCTCGGGGAGCCGGCTGTTTCATCCCTGGTCAGCCTGTTTGGGACAATAGATGAAGAGAAGAGTGAGCGTGTGGTGGAGACGCTTGCTGCGATCGGGCCTGCTGCCATCCCGGGACTCAAGGGTGGGCTCTTCTCGCTGCCGTACCGCTCCCGCCGCTTTGTTGCCCTTACACTTGACCGGCTGAATGCCAGGGCAGCCGATGAGACAGAGGATGCCGCCCGCAGGATTGCCCTTGGGCAGTGGAAAGAGCTTGGCTCCCTGAAAGAGCCTGGTCCCCTCGGTGATGCAGCGGTTCTGCTCCTGATCGATCTTCTCTCTGAAGACTACTACGTACTCCGGGTGAATGCCGCAAGGACCCTCGGCCAGCTCGGTTATGAGAGGGCACTCCCTCACCTCAAAGAGGCGGCATCTGATGAAAACCCCAATGTCAGGGCAGCAGCCGCCGAGGCCCTCGGCTCTTTCGGGGGTGAAGAGCATATCCCGCTGCTCCTCTCTGCCTGCGTGGATGAGGATCATTTCGTCAGGCAGTCGGCGGCTGCGTCTCTTGACCGGATCAGTTGGCAGCCGTCTGATGATGACGAGCGGGTGATCTACTTCATCGCCACCCGCCAGTGGAAGAAGGCAGCCGAAATCGGTGAGGCTGCTGTCCTCCCCCTGATCAGGATGCTCAGGGATACCGACAACGGGGTGATGAAAGGATTGACTGATGCACTCCGGAGCCTTGAGCGGTATTCGGTGGCACCGCTTGAAGAGGCTTTGAATGATCCCGATATCAGGGTGCGGAATGCAGCAGGCGAGATCCTGGTCTCGCTTGGGCAGACCGATCTCGTGTACCGCCCCCTCATCCCAAAGAGTGATGGGGGGTTGCCGGGAGAGAAGAGAGGGCTGTAATTTTTTTTGGCTCTTCGCTGAAACGTTTCTCCCCACCACCCCTCCCCCGTCCGCATGTGCTTCGCAGGGAGGTTGTACTGGGCGGCCGCAGATGCTGCGCGGGAGGGGGCGAGAGGCTTCGGGGGCTGTCAGAAGCAGATACACCCCGATTCTTCGAATCGTCCTGACGGATTGCTCTTTTGAGCAAGGGTGTATCACCTCTGCCATCCTGATCCCTTCGCTACCCCGCCCCCCGATACCCGCGCTGCACATGCTTCAGACTACCAATATAAAATAACGGGGAGGCAATCTTTTTGAGGATGATCCGAATGGATGTTTCCAATGGAACTGGATCCAGCAGGACGGTGAGGCGGTACCGGTGAATGAAATAACACTCCTTGCAATTGCAATCGCTGTTGCGATGGATGCATCTGCTGTCTCGATTGCCGCCGGAGCCACCCTGAAGAAGAATCTTCTCTATTACGGCATCCGGGCAGCCCTCTTCTTCGGCTTCTTCCAGGGAGGGATGGCACTCGCCGGGTACCTTGTCGGGGAGGCGGGGAGCGAGCTGATCGCCTCGTTCGATCACTGGGTTGCCTTCATCCTGCTTGTACTGATCGGCGGGAAGATGTGCTATGAGTCATTTCAGGGAGAGGCAGATGAGAGGGAGGCGGGGATTACCAGCCTCTTTACCCTCACCCTCCTTGCCATCGCCACATCCATCGATGCACTCGCAGTCGGTGCCACGTTTTCTCTTCTTGATGTGGAGATTCTCCCTGCGGCTCTTCTCATCGGCGTTGTCACCTTCGCCGGATCTATCATCGGGATCTGGGCCGGCCGGAGATTCGGGTGTTATCTTGGGGAGCGGATCGAGCTCATCGGCGGCGTGATCCTGATCATCATCGGAATTAAGATACTCATAGACGGGGTCTTCCTCTGACATACTCCCACGACTAAAGTCATGGGGTTCTGACGTTGCTTAGGCATTCTTCAAGCATTGCGTCGTGGGGTATCAGTGCTCCCATCGTGTACATCTCTTTCTGTACACGATCAACCATGCCCTTTTGACGGAGTGCGAGATTGAATGCCGCATTCACATCAGCATGATCACCGTGCCCGCAGACCGGACACTTAAACTCCTTTCCTCGCCGTTGACCTCTTCCATCACACCGAGAGCAATCTTGCGAGGTGTATGCTGGATCAATGTAGAGGACAGGAACGCCGAGCAGCTTGGCTTTGTATTCCACAAACT